>Ga0209593_10000120_pt1 | contig 40831 bp, 53 predicted proteins | sample PPLLaktember2015_3_FD_187260 | JGI IMG/M metagenome (GOLD analysis project Ga0209593, IMG submission 187260) | Freshwater sediment microbial communities from Prairie Pothole Lake near Jamestown, North Dakota, USA - PPLs Lake P7 Core (6) Depth... | ecosystem: Environmental > Aquatic > Freshwater...
CCGTCAACGAGGTGGCGGACACATAGTTCGTCGTCTGCGCGATGCCGTTGACGTAGACGACGCTGGAGCGGTTGAAGTTCGTCCCGGTCACGGTCAACAGCGTGGTGCCGGCGCCGGAGACGTTGCTCGCGCCGCTCGCCGCCGACGTGGTCGGCGTGGCGACGCCCGCCGTGCCGGTCAGGTAGGACGCGTGGCTGGCGTTCGGCGTCAGCGTGTAGGCGCCGAGGCAGGACACGGTCTGCAGCTGGCCGAGCGGGCCGGGGTTGGTGCTGGTCGCCGTGGCGACCACCTCGGTGCCCGCGCCCTCGTGCGGGACGGAGGTCGAGGCCGGGACCACGCCGCTGGCGGCGCCGGGGTAGCTGTTCTCGGTGCCGCCCGCGGTCGCGCCGGTGCCGGAGGCGAGCGCGGCGGTGTTGGCCGCGAAGGCTACCAGCGACCCCGCGGCGCCGTCGTCGAAATAGGGCGGCGGGTAGGTGTTGAAGATATTGTTGTCGAAGTTGTCGGCGTAGGTGTTCTTGGTCAGGTTGGGCGGGTTGGGCGGCGTGGCGCCGGTGAAACTCATATTGGTCGGAGGGGTGGGAGAAGGCGGAGTAACCGTCAGCGCGCTCTGGGCCATGTCAGTCTCCTCTGTAAGCGGTTGTGTCAGCTGCGCTGCCCATCGGCGGCGCCTTCGCGGCGTCCTGCGCCGCTGCAATCTCCGCCAACGTCATGCCGGATGCAAGCGCCGCGGCGCCGCCGACCTTCTTGTAGCGTTCGGCGTAATCGCTCATCGTGTCGACCCACTTCTTGTCGACCAGCTGCGACTGCGCCAAGGGCTCGCCCTTGAGCGTCGGCGGTATCTTGCCGGCGAAGTAGTAGTCCGGCCGCCCGATGTACTTGTTGAGCGGCTTGCCGCTCGCCTCCGACATCTTCGCGAGGCTGCCCATCACGTCGGGAAACACCAGCTCGGGCGGCGCGATCAGGCCGAGGCCGCCGATGTTCTGCCCCGAGATGCCGTGGGTGTAGGTGCCGTGTCGCTTGGACGGCTGCACGGTCTGCTGTGGGTCAATGCGGAAGATAGAATAGCCGGACGACCCCATCGGCGCGTGCAGCAGCTCGGGGTCGGTGGCGGCGTGGCGCACCGCGGCGACGTCGGGAAAGCCGAGGTCCTGAAAGCGGCGCGTGTCCATGATCTGCGCGAACGACGTGCGCGGCGTGCGCGGCGCCTCCTGAAAGTACCGCTGCAGGGTGCCGCGCCGCGCGTTGATGCCGGGGAAGTCGGGCGCGGCCTCGCGCATCGCGGTGTTGAACTCCTCGCGCGCTGCCTTGCTGATGCCCTTGGTGTCCTTGAGCACGTCGACCAGTGGCGACCAGACGTGGTGCGAATAGTCGCCGCCGGTGCCGGACAGCGCAGTCGGCACGGTGAGCACGTCGTCGCCGGTTTTGCGCGCGATCTCGTCGGACTTGTTCGCCAGCCCCTGCGCCAGCGTCTGCGCCGACATCCACACGTCGGGATCGTTGCCCTTGACGTCGGCGAAGCGCCCGCCGCCGCCCATCTTGACCCGCTCGGGCAGGCGATAATCCTCGATCTGGTGCAGGTAGGTGTTCGGTATTGTGGTGTCGCCGACCGTCGGCAGCAGGCGCTTGCCGAGCAGGTCGGCAGGATCGACAGTCTTGCCGACCATCGGCGCGCGCTGGCTGTGCACGGACGAATACTGGTCGATCGGCTGGCGCAGCTTGACGCCGGAAATGCCGTGCCAGAAACGTGGATCGCGCACGCCCGCCTCGGCCGTGTCTGAGCCGAGCACGGCGCCCGCGATCGCCGGGACGGCGCGCCCGGCCTTGCCCAGCGCCTTGATCGGGTTGAGCGCAGTGGCGGCGCCGAGCACGTCGTCGGGCGCGAGCATGTCCCCGGCCATGTCGGCCATGCGCATGCCCGCGGCCGGGGTGCGGATGTCGGCGGGGCCTTGGCCCTGCCCGGCGAGCGCGCGCGCCACGTCGGCTGAACGCTGCATCGCCTGCGCCTGCTTCTCGTCGCGGTGCTGCGCCTGCCGGACGCGGTCGTAGGCGTCGAACGGCGCGTAGGTGGTCGGGCTGTACTGGTCGGTGCCGGCCAAATGGCCCATTTGAAATGCATCGGCGACACTCGGCCGGTCGGGCCAGCGGCTGTCGACCGCGTAGTTCGGGGGATCGGCCGGACCCCGCAAATAATCGAGGCCAAACGGGTTGTAGCGATCGCTCATTGCCGCGCTCCGTAGCTGCTCTGGTCGACCGTGCCGCCCATCGTGGCGGCGCCGAGCGGCACGCCGCCGACGACGCCGTACTTCGCCATGATGTCGAGCTTGGAGGGGTCAAACGCGACGTAGTTGTGGGTGCGCGGGTGCGCAGCGTTCTTGGCGCTCGCGAACGCTTCGGCGGCGACCTTGTCGGCAAACGGGACGAACGTGTCATTGGGGCCGACAACAGTCAGCTTGTTGTCCAGCGTCAGACCCGGTCGCACCTTGAACGGATCACCGCGCGATCCCTCGTCGAGATAGCGGATGCCGGGAATGCCTGCACTCGCCAGCTCTGCGGACACTTCCGGCTTGCCGACGCGGCCCCAGAAGCCAAGATTGCTATATATGTCGGACCCCTTGACGCCCTCGACGCCGCCGGGGTCCGTCATGAACCTGTCCAGCGGGCCGTGCCCCCACTGGTTCTTGGGAACGCTTTCAAGGAAGTCCCGCACGTTCGTCGGCTGCTGCCTGAGCGGCTTGTCCCAGTCGAGCAGCTCTTCGGGCTTGGCCCTGAAGTTCACCTCGTAGGTGCGCGGGCCAACCGGAGCGCCGCTCTGCAGCAGCTCCAGCTGGCGCTGGTAGGCCGGGAGCCCGCGCTCATAGGCCGGGAGCAGCGCATCCTGCGCGTTGGCCGGATCGCGAATGTACTTCTGCATCGTGTCGATGTGCTTCTGCGCGTCCTCCGCCGCCTTGGCCCGGTCGAAGCCATGCTGCTGCAGCAGCTTCGTCGCGGACTGCTCGTCAGGCGGATGCCTGCCCATGAACTGCTGCCAGTATTGCCCGCCCTGACCTGACACCGCCGGATTTTCCGCGACGTAGATGCCGTGGCCGTAGACCTGCGCGCCCTCGCCGGTGCCGATCTTCGACAGGTCGAACTTGTCGAAATCGTGCGGGCTGGAGTGATAGACGTGGATGCCGCCCGGCGTCGGGCCGCCGACCTTGCCCGCGAGCACCGCAGCGATCTTGTCGCGCCAGCTCATTGGCGCGCTCCGTAGGTGCTCTGATCGACGAGCGCGCCGATGCCCGCGGGCACGGCCGCCATCCCGGCGACGCTGGAAAGCAAGTTGCCGCTGTCGGCCTTGGCCGGATCGAAGCGCGCGAACTGCGAACGGATGTCCTTCGGGTCGAACACGATGTAGCTGGTTTGATCGACGACACCCTTAGCGCCCGCTTCGCGCGGCGATGTGTTGATGTAGCGCAGCCCGGCATGACCCTCGTCCTGCCACTTGCCGCGCGCGATGTCGGTTACAGCCTCGCGGTCGCGCTGGTTGTACGGCCTGCCGCCGTAGTTACTGATGAACTGGTCGAGCGTGTACGGATTGGGCGCCTCGTGCGGCAGCCCCAGTATGACGCCTTCGCCGCTCGCCATCTTCTGCGCGGCCCGCTGCGCCTCGTTTCCCTGCATCGCACGCGCTTCGCGCAGATACCGCTCCAGCAGCGCCGGGTCTTCACGATAAGCCTTCGCCGTCATCATCTCCTCGACCGCGCGCTCGTCGGTCTTGATCCCCATCCACTCTTTACCGTGCGGGGCGTCGTCCCAGTACGAAGGCTGGCTGACCTGCAAGAATTTGTGTTCGGGCGGGATCGCGACCGGATACACCTGTGGCGCGGCCCCCTGCTTGACGCTGTAGCCCGACGGGTCGCCCCGCTTCTCTGTGATAGCCCGGCGCGGAAACGACGAGGCCAAAGCGGGGTCCGCGGCCAGATGTACCCCCAGCCCGCGATCAAGATTGACGCTGTCGACAGGCGGCGTGACGAAACGGTCAAAGGTGTGCGTCGAGCCGTGATAGGCGCGTGTCGGCAGATCGGTGCGCACCGGCACGCCCTGCGCCAGCATCTTGGCGATGCGCTCGCGCCAGCTCATAGCGCACCCACGGCCCAGAACACGATCACGGCGCAGATCACCGCCAGCGCGAGCAGCGTGTAGATCGCAACGTGGTCCCCCTCGATCATCACAGCCGTCCCGGAATGTAGGCGCGCCGCCCAAAGTTGAGGACGCCCGGCGGCGGCAGCGACGGCGGGGCGGCCTCGACCTCCAGCTCGGCGAAGCTGGTCGCAACAATGATCGCGAGCGGGGCGGCGGTCAAAACAATATCGCCGGACGGCGCCGTGGTGACGATCAGGCTGGCCGAGCCGGTCGCGACCGTGACCGGGAGGCGGATGCCACTCAGGACGAAGGCGTCCGAGACGGTGCCGACCGTCAGCGTGGCGGTCTTCGGCGTGACAGTGACTGGCAGCGCCGTGGCAGTAAGCGTGAAGGCGTCCGAGACGGTGCCGACCGTCAGCGTCGCGGTCTTGAACGACACCGTAACCGGCAGTGTCGTGCCGGTGAGCACATAGCGGTGCGTGGTGACGAGGCTGGCCGTCTGCGGCGTGACGGTGACGGCGAGCGTGCCGGTCGTTAGCCCGAGCTGGCCGTCCCAGTGCGCCGCGTCCCACTTGCCGCGGTCCCAACGCTCCGGCACCACTGGCTTGACGAAGGACATGCGCGCTCATCACTGGACCGTGAGGGTACCGTTTACGGCATCGAGGTCGACGGTGAAGGTATCGGTGTCGGCGAGCGTGACGGGCGCGCCGTTGTCGATCTTGGCGACCACCTTGTTGCCCGCGCTCGAATTGTAGACGACGACATAGCGGAACGGGCCGATGCCTCCGGCCGTCGCCGTGAACACGCTGTCGGCCAGCACCAGCTTGAACACTCCCGCCGTCGTGGTGGCGCTACTGGTGGTGAGCGTATTGCCGCCCGCGGGGTAGCCATTGGCCGCCGCTGGCGCGGGCGCCACGGTGGTGTTCCAGACGGTGTCGGCGGCGCCCGGCGCGGTGTTGGTCAGCGCCGCCTTGAACACGGCGGTGGCGAGGTTGTGGCCCGCCTTGCTCAGTTCATCGATGAAGGCGTCGTACTTGACGATCGGTGCGACGGCCATTGGCCTACACTCCCGGTCTGGTCGGCGGCGTGGTCATCTTGAACTGCTGCATGGCGCGGCGCTCGTCCTGCTTCGCCATCATGTCCTGCTGCTTGATCTGCGAGGCCTGCTTGGCCATGTCGATCTTGACGGCGCCAGCCTGTATGTCGGCCTGCTTCTTGACCATGTCGGCCTGATGCTTCTCGCGATCGGCCATCATCTTGAGCTGGGTCGCCTGCGCCTTCTCGGCGCCGTCGCCCTGCTTGGCGTGCAGGTCGGCCATCTTCATCTTCTCGTTGCTGGCAATCTTCATCTGCTCGTGCTTGTCGCGCATCTGCATTTCGGCCTGCTTCAGCGCGGCGTCTTGGCTGTCCTTCTGCGCCGCGTGCGCCAGCTTCATCGTCTCGATCTCCTTGGCGGTCTGCGCCTGCACCGTGGTCGGGTCCGGCCCGCGCGGCTGCTCGGCCTTCGACTTCATCAGCTCGGCCAGCTCGTCGATCGCGCCGTCGAGCATGCGCCCGGCGCGGAACGGTGCCACCGAGAACTTGAGCACCTCGCCGCAGAACGTCGCCGTGGCCGGGTCGGTGGCGATCATGCTGGCGAGCTGCGGGAGGAGCTGCGACAGCACCGCGATGAACTCGGCGCGGCGCTGCTTCTCTGAGTTCTCGTCGATCTGGATGGTGCTGTCGGTTTCGACGTCGAGAGTGAAGGACTTGGTGCGGCTGTCGCGGAACAGCGCCATGACCTGATCGAAGGTCGCCGCCTCCATCACCTTCCTGAGCGCCTTGTGGCCCTCGTCGATCACCTGCTGGCCCTGCGCCAGCAGCGCCTGCGGGTCGCCGCCGGGCGATCCGGGAGGCGACGCGGCTGGCGGGCCGCCTCCCGGCGCTCCCGGAGCGGTCGGGCCGCCGGGTGGGGGCCCACCGGGAGGGGGTTGGCTCTGCTTCTGCTGCAGCATCTGCTGCGCCATCGCGAGCTGCGCGGTCTGCTGCTGTATCTGCTGGCTCAGCTCGCGCGCCTGCCGCTCCTGCATCTTGGTGGTCGGCAGCTGGGTCTGGCTCATCGCGATGATGGTCACCGCGTCGAAATTCTCGGTGATGATCTCGGCCGTGATGTTGACGAGGTCGCGCGCGATGCGGACCAGCTCCTCCTGCTTGTCCTTGATGCGGCTCGACCCGTACTGGGTCTTCAGCTCCTGCGCGCCGAGCGTCTCGCGCGCGTCGGTGGCGCCGCGCATGATGTCGCTCAGGCCCATGATCTGGTAGATGTCCTGAATGATCTGCTGGCGCAGCGTGACGCACTGCTGGATGGTCGCCGCGATCTCCTGCATGGGCAGCCAGACGATCACTTCCTTGGAGCCGCCGAAGGCGGCCCAGTTGGAGATTGGCACCAGCATGCGGCCGGGCGTATTGGTCGCCACCGCGGCCTGTATCGCCTCGCTCAGCTCGGCGCCGCCCGCCGGGTAGAACCCCTTCGCCTCCAGCGCCTCGCTCATGGCGTGAATTTTCGCCGTGAGCGTGTCGATCTCGTTGAGCTGGTCCTCGTACTGCAGCACGTCGGGGACGGGCACGAGGCTGCCGCGCTGGACGGTGCCGTAGGCGGGCTTGGGGCAGGGATAGAAATCGGCAAAGTCGAGGTGCGGGTCGGCCTCGTCGAGGATGTCCTCGCAGCCCTCGGCGACCCACACCACGCGCCGGTTGGCCTTATCCCAGATTTCCCAGAACTTGGCGCGCTCGCGGCTGTCCGTGCCGCCGATCTCCTTGGCGTCGCGGTCGACCTTGTAGTCAGCCTCCTTGTAGCTGTCGCCGCTGGTCGGGTGGAACCGCTCGCGCGCCTCGGCGCGGGTCAGGTAGGAGGCCGCCGCCACCCACGTCACCTCGAACCAGTTGCGCGCCACGGAATGGAGGAAGTCGCGACGCTGCTTGAAGTCGACGCAGACGCACTCGTAGTCGTGGTGCTCGCCCTTTTCCTCGTAGCGGCACCACGCCACGCCGCGGCCGTACAAGGCGACGTCGTTGCGCACGAGCAGCATCAGGTCGTTGATGTGGCAGAGGTCGAAGCTGGCCGCGACGCACCGCTCCAAGACCTCGCTGGCGGCCTGCGGGACGGGGCGGCGGTCCTTCCATTTAGGAGTTACTACCGGCTGGGGCGGCTTGGCGTAGATGCTCGGGCCGATCACCTCGACGTTGGCCCAGAGCATCTGAAACTCGCGCTGGCGGCTCATGTTGCCGAGGCGATCGAGGTTGGCATAACGCTTGTCGATCTTGTCGCAGTGGTCGTTCCAGCTGTCGAACGCCTTCTCGCTCTCCTTCAGGAGGTTGAGCCACGCGTCGGCCTTGTCGGGCTCGATGCGGACGTCGAACTCAAGGTCGTCGTGGCGGACGTCGTCGTCTGCAGGCGGCGGGGTGTCAACCATAGGGCCACTCCTTGGCGCAGACCGGGCAGCGCAGCATCAGCTGGCGCCCTTGGCGGAAAACCTTCTTGTGGGCGCGGCTGTCGCACTGCGGGCAGGCTTTGGGCGAACGCGGTGCGGGCAGCATATCATGCGGGCCGACCCACGTCGCGACCGACGGCCCGGGCTCGGTGACGAATGGCGGCTCCGGTGCGGTGACCGGCTCCAGCAGCGCCATTGGCTCAGGCTCGGGCTGCGGCTCGGCCGCGGCGATGACGTTGGAGCCCTCGGCCAGCAGGTCGGCGGCGCTGAGCCTGACCAGATCGGCGGCCCATTCGTCGCCCTTGGCCTGCTGGGCGAGGATGTAGGCGGCGCAGGTACGCATGCGGTCGGTCAGCTCGCTCATGGCGCGCGCCAGTCGCCCTTGCGCACCGCAGGACCAGTGCGGCGCCACTCTTGGTAGCGCCGATAAGCGGGGCTGGCCTCGAACAGCGCGCGCTCGTTGGCGGTGACCGCGTCGGCGCAGCGGTCGAGGGCGGCGTAGTCGATTTCGTCCTGCGCGCGCTGCTCGCGTATCTTCTCCTTGGCGCAGGCGAGCTGCCACTTGGCGTGCGCCAGCTGGTCGCGCAGATCGCGGATCACCGCGGTCAGGCTCGGCTTGGTCTTGCGCTTCTTCTTGGTCATAGCGCGGCCCTCCGGCGCGGCTCGGGCGGCGGCGGGATGATCCAGCCGCCGGACTGCACGTTCGGCACCAGCTTGAGCTTGCGCGGCGGCGCCTTGCGCCACGCCATGCTCAGGTATCTGAAGGCGTCGCTCGGGTGGCTGGTCCAGTCGTGGACGGCGTTGGCGCGGAACGCCTTTTTCTCGTCGTCCCACTCGCGTCGGTACTGTTCGAGCGCATCAAGACCGCCCGTCTCTGTTCGGGGGTGAAACACGCAAATCGGCAGGGTTCTTCTGACGGCATTGATGCCGTCATCAAGCCCGTGGTGCGGCACCAGCAGAGGCCGTAGCCCCATAGCCTGCATTGTCTCAACGCGGGTACGGCCGGACCCCCACTCCTTGATTTTCGCGTCGTGCGGCACCCAGTCATCGCCATTTTTCCAGCCATGCTCCTTCTCCTTGGCCTCGATCACGCCCGCGTAGTGCTCCAGCCCGACGCCGGAGGCGGCGTAGTGGTCGAGGATGCTGATCTGGCTGCCGCGCGGCTGGAACCACCAGATCGAGGTGTCGTCGCCGACGCCGAGGTCCCACGCGCGGTGGACCGGCTCGCCTTCGATCGCCACGACCTCGGCGGTGACGCGGCCCTGATCGCGCACGTCCTTCATCTCGCGGGCGTAGAAGGCGCCGAGGATCGCGGCGTGCCAGTCGCACATGTACTCCTGCAGGAACTGGGCCTCGCCGACATCCTGCCCGTAGAGGGCCTGATACTCGGAGAGCGCCTCGTCGAGCTGCAGCGTGGAGAGCGTGCCAGTGTCGACCGCAGTGAGGCGCTCGCAGAACCAGCCCGGGGTGCGGCTCGCGTGGTTGAACATGGCGTGGGCGTGGTTCCTTCCTCTTGGCGTGGTGATGAACGCGGCCCAGCCGTTGTTCTCCTCGACGATCGGCCTGTGATAGGCCCACGCCGACGGGTTCGCCAACGCCCACTCAGAATACGTAACGCCCGCAACACCCGAGCCAACAGTCGCGTCGAAGCGGTCAGACCCGATGAGCTGCCATGTGCTGCCGTTCCTGAACCTGATGAACATCTCGTGGTCGTTGGTGTTGGCGCGCATGGCTTCAGGGAACGCCTCATCGATACGCCTCCGGCCGGAATGCGGGTTGACGGCGGTCCAGATCGCCTTCCTCGCCTGCCCGTACTCGGGTAAGCAATGCCAGTAATTTCCGACGCGTTTCCACGCTGAAACCGCGCTATGATGGAGGCATATCTCGTCTTTTCCCGCGCGCCTGTGCCACACCGCCACGGCGCGCTTGCCGCCCTCCTGCAGGTAGGTCCACAGCCCGGCCTGATGGCGGCGCGGCAGCCAGCCGTGGCTGGGCAGCTCGACTTCAGTCGCCACGGCGGGCCTGCGCGATCGCCGCGAGCAGCTCGGGAGATGGCGGCTGGCGGCCGTAGTCGGTCTCGCGCCACCACCGCTGGCGCAACTTGAGCGGCAGCTTGAACCAGCCCTCTACCATGTCAGGACCGCCAAGCGGGCGCCGCGCCGATCGCAGGCTTGGGGCGTACGGCAGCGCGGCGCCCTTCGGCCGTGTGTCCGGCGAGGAGCGCACGACCGATTTTAACGGGGGGTTTTGAGGCGGGATTAGCTGACCAGTTAAATGGGTTTACGTCTAGTTTAGCGTAATCCCCGAGCGTTCCAGCGACAGTTGGCCTCGCAACCTCCCGCTCTCGATTGGTACCATTTACGATCGATTGGGGGTGGGGATTAGCCAGCCCTTCGTGCTGGTTATCCCCACCATTACGCACCACGCTACGCTCACTATATACATCACCCTTAATCATCGCCAAGGCGGAGGTGATATCCGCCGATGTAATGCTGGAAGTGCTTGGTACTGGCGCATAAGTGTGATGCATGTGTACGTCGACGCACGTCGCTACGTACAAACCGCTAATCATCGCTGCCCTCGACCAGCTGCATCGGCGGCGCGATCGCGCCTTGGATTATATGGCGGATCGTAACCTTGATGTCGCCCTCGCCGTCCTCGCCAGTGTGCGTCTGCGGCGGGCGACCCCAGCCGCGCTCCAGCAGCGCGATGCAGGCCGCCACACGCGCGCTCTCACTGACGCCGTGCTGCGCGATGCCGCCGAGCTGCTGCACGGCGATGTGCGTCCACTGACGCGCGAGCGACCGTATATCCGTTGGCGCCTTAGGCATTTAATCCTTACCCGCCCCCCGTTCCCTGTTGCTCCAGCTTGGTCACCCTGTCCGCCAGCACGACCATGCTCTCCGCCAGCCGCGTGGTGACGCCGAGCAGCTTGCGCTGCAGCTCCTCCAGATCGCGCAGCGCGACCTGCCGCGCCTTGACGATCTCGCTGTCGACGAAGCTGACGATCTTCATCCCGGCCATGACCGCACCCTGTGGATAACTCCGCCAGAATGCGCCGCGTCACGCTCGCGCGTCAAGTTGCCCTTGTGGGCGAGGCTTGGGGCGATGGCGCACGCCGAAGCCGAGGTGCAGCATCAGCCGCAGCAGCTTCACCGACGACGCGGGCACCTCGGCCTCGCCCGCGACGTACCTGCGGCTGGTGCGATCACTCACACCGAGGAAGCGCGCGCCGCTCGACTGGTTCAGCCCGAGCGCCGCCAGCAGCCGCTCGTACTCGGCCGGGCTGATCGCCGCGACCTTGCGCCAGTCGGCGTAGTTCTGGTTTGCCATGTCGTCTCCATTTGATGCTGTGCAATAAGATATGCACTATTTTGCACTAGGTCAATCTGGACACTTGACAGGCTAGGACAGATTGGCCTAATCTGCACTGGTCAACAACGGAGATCGACATGACCGCCACCACCGCCTACACCGCCACCTTCTCGAACGGCCAGACCCTCGCGATCGCGCGCAGCAAGCGCGACTACGGCTTCGCCTACCTCTGGACCGGCGTGCAGGGCGACGGCCACGAAGTCAACGGCAAGGGTTTTGCCAAGACCCGCGAGCTGGCGCAGAAGGCCATGAGCCGCGAATACGCGCACCTGCACAGCGCCCCCAAAATCCGCGGCTCGAACGGCCTCGCCTACGTCCAGTACATGCGCAAGCTGATCGCCGACTGGAAACCCGGCACCGTGACCTTCTCCGAAGTGGTGGAGGTCACCAGCCCCGGCCGCGAAGGCCCCGCCCTGCTCACCGCCATCCTCAACAACCACTGAACCGGAGCACTACCATGAGCGTCACCTTCACCAAGCGACCCGACGGCAGCATCACCGGCTGGGAGCGCGACGACACCCGCGTCGTCGAAGCCCGTACCATCCGCGACCTGCGCGACCTGCGCCAGTACTACGAAGCCTGCCTCGCCGCCCTCGCGGGCGCCGACGAAGGCGCCATCCGCTTCGCCAAGCCGCTCGACCTGCGCCTGTCCGAAACCAAGATGGCCGACGGCACGCTTGTCCACGACCTCTACGTCCGCCCGTGGTGAGCGTCATGGACAGCCTCCCCGACCTCGTGCTGCCGCAGGTCAGCATCAACGGCAGCCACCCCGACGACCTGATGGCGCAGCAGAGCGCCATCATCACCGCGATCGCCCAGCTGCAGCGCCGCATGGCCGCGGCGCGGCCGCACGGCCGCGACTACCAGTACCGCCCGGCCGAATACGTGCAGGCGCGCGATGCGTGGACCGCACGCGAGCAGCTGGTCGAGGCGCTGATGCGCGACCTCGTCGATCACGCCAAGGCGATCAGCCGCTCGGTGCAACGCTAGGCGCTGCGCCGCCGCCGTGCGCGCGCCAGCCCGAGCAGGCCGAAACACGCAGCGATGACGCCCGGCAGCCCGGCCCCGACGATCGGGCCGGGCACTGCCTGTGGCACGAGGAAGAAGCTTTCCGCGCCGTCAGACGTGTTGCTCCAGCGCGCGAGGAACACCAGCTCCGCGCCGGGCAGGATGTCCGCCCGGTTGATGTCGAAGCCGCTGATCGTGTAGTCGGGGAAGCCCGTCCCGTTGTTCAGCGTCGGCAGGCTCATGTGTATCTGGCCCGTGTCCGCGAGGATCAGCTTGTTCGCCAGATCGACCACCACGAACCGCTCCAGTATCTCGGGGCCTGCGCCGGTCGCCGTGTTGACGTCGACGCCGACGTTGAGGCTGAAGTTGTTGGTCGCGGCGAGGAACGCCAGCAGGAATAATTTTGTGTAGCCGTCGCCGAGCGTGTTGTTGTCGAGCTGCACGCCGCCGAGCGCGGAGGTCGAGCTAGTCGCGAACGTCGTGATGTTGCCACCCTGCTTGTAGTTGTTGTAGCCGAACGTCGCGTCCTGCTGCGGCTGCGTCGTGCCGCAGATGATGCACTGGATGTTCTGCGGCTGGTTGCCCGCGGGAACAGGTCCCGACACGATCAGCGTGGACGTGTTCGCGTTGGACTGGAACGCGGTGTCGAGCAGCGGGTCGAGGCCGCCGCCGAAATCAAATTCGAGCGCGTGGGCGGGTAGCGCGAGCGCCAGCAGCGCCGCGGTCGCAAGCAGCAGCTTCCTCATGTCGGTGATCCCTCGGGTGGTGGTGTGACGGTGTCATGATGCGCCCCTTCCCTTGCGTCGTCCAGTTCCTTCGCCAGCGTCGTGCCGCGGTGCTTGGCGAGCAGCGTCAGCACCGCATCGATCAGCACGTCCGCCGCCGCCCGCTTGGTCGTGGCCACGTCGCGATCGTAGCGATACGCCTCGACCTCGCCCTGCGCCCGCGCGAACGCCACCCGCAGCGCGTTGTGCTCTGCCTGCAGCCCGCGCAGCTCGGCCCGGCACTCCGCCAGCGCCTTCGCCGCCATGTCGCGCTCCTGCTCGACCTGCTGCGCCGCGCGCAGGCCCGCCTCCACCCTGCGCTCCCAGCTGTCCTCGACCACCGCGGCCGGGGCCGCCTCCAGTACCCGCGCCATCCGCTCCAGCGTCCCGTTCGTGCTCATCGTCTGCAGCTCCATGAATTGCCGTTCCACACCGTCCGCCTGCCGTGCCGCCTGCACGTCTCCTGATCCGGCTTCCTGATCGTCACCATCACGGTCTTGACTGGCCGGGGTTCCATTGGCGCAGCGGAGGCCGCTGGCGCGTTTTGTACCGCGGCAGGCGCCGGGGGCATGGCCACCAGCGCGTCGCGCACCATCAGCTCGCGCACGGGCGCCCACCGCTGCTCGAACGTGAGGGGTGCCCCCTCCCGCGGAGCAGGAGCCCGCACCGGCTGCGCCTGCGGGATCATCGCCGGGTGCCGGTCCTGTATCTTCTCGCCCGCGCCCGCCGCCGTTACGCTGGCGAGCAGCGCCGCCATGATCAACCACATTTTCATTGCTTCCCCTTCGGGCCTAAACCAGCATCGATCAAACGCTTCATCATTTCGGCCTCGCTCATGTCGTACCGCCCCGGTCCGCGCCGATCGTTCTGCAACGTGTCGTCCACAACACCGGCAGCGATCGCCGTCGCATAATCCGCCGCAGCGGCCGTGATCATCGCCGCCCACACCCCGGCGAACGGTGCGAGCTGCTCGCGCCACTTCGGTGACCCTCGCTCGATGTCCAGCAGCTTGCAGAGGACCTTACCGGTTGCCGCCGCCCACACCCCAGCCGTCATGTGTCCTTGATCCACGCCTTCTCCTGCACCCATGCCGCTCATGCTTCATTCTCCTGTTTGAGCCCCACGACTGTCGCCGTGAGGCGGGTTACGCCTAGTAACACCTTTAGTAACGTATTTTTCCCTTTTCCTTTCAACCACTTAACACCAAGTAACACTAGTAACACTATATATACTTGGAGGACATAACAGGTAAAATAAAAGAGTGGGACACCCCCGTGTTACCCGTTACCCGTTACCGACCTCGTCGCCTTCGCCTTCGCGTAGCCGCGAACTACTTTTCCCTCCATTTTGAATAACTTAGTCTCCCAGCCTAGTGCCCTCATGGCGTCCGCAAGGCGCCTCGCATGGCGAGTTTCAATGTTACCTGCCTTGTCCATGTCCAGCACGTTGCGGTATATATCAGCCGTTGATACACGTAATTCGCCGTGGGCGTCCTCGATGATGCCGTACCCCGGATGGGCGCCGGAGATGTATCCGCTGGCCCGGATCGTCATCGCCTCCAGCAGCGGCTCCCACGGGTCGCGCACCCGGCGCGCCTCCTGCTCGATCGCCGCGAACGGCCACAGCTCGGGCGGCAGCGTCAGGCTCTCTCCGTCCGACTGCGCCGCCGCCGCCTCGCCCCACAGCTGCAGCCGCTCGGCGCGCAGGCGCCCGATGTCGATTGGCCGCCGCAGCAGGATCGGCCAGAACCGCCGGTTGCCGTTCTGTGCCTGCAGGTAGTGCGTGCTGTTCGTCGTCCCGACCTCGATCGACTGGCGCGGCTGGCGCACCAGAAAGTGCCCGTAGGCGGGCCGCGCCCGGTCCTCGGCACGCGACGCATAGGCGCGCACCACGTCGATGTCCGACTTGTGCAGGCCCGCCAGCTCGGCGTTCTCGTGTATCCAGATGCCCGCCAGCTGCTCCATCGCCTCGCGCGACGCCTTGCCGAGGATGCTCTCGTCCGAGAAGTTCTCCGGCCCGCCCGCCAGCACCAGCCACGCCGTCGACTTGTTCCAGCCCTCGGGGCTTTCCAGCACCAGTATCGTATCGAACTTGCACCCCGGATTGCGCGCCCGCGCGACCGCGGCGACCATCGTCTTGCGCACGCAGGCGCGCGCGTAGGGCGTGTCGTCGCAGCCGAAGTGATCGACCGCCATGCGATCGAGCCGCGCCACGCCGTCCCACGACGCCTCGGCCTCGGCCAACATCGCCACCACCGGGTTGAACGCGCGCTCCAGCGCCGCCGTCACCACCGCGTCGCGGATGTGCTTCTCGGTGAAGTCGCGTCCGTAGGTGCGCGACACCCACCAGCGCAGCGCCGCGATGCGGTTGTCCGTGACCTCGCCGCAGAACGCCGGGAGCGCCGCCCGCGGCGATGCAGCCTCGCCGCGGCCGATCAGCATTTTGTTGTGGAAAACGTCATGCGAGCACACGTACCCGCCCGCCTCGATCGCCAGCCGCGCGTTGTGCAGCGACGCCCGCGGCGTGCCGTTCTCGTACCGTTCGCGCCAGTTGGGCAGGCCCGGCACCATCTCGGCGCCGTGCATCTCCACCACCGCCGCGAGCCGCTCCGCGAATGCGGCCGGGTCGATGTCCGCTTTTTCCTTGGGGTAGTGCGTCTGTTCGTCGCCGTAGACGTATACCGCCGCGCAATTGTGCCGCGGCGAGTGGAATACCCAGCAACGTTCGGTGTTGGTACCGATCCGTCCGGCCATGAACGATGACGAGCAGCGAAATTCGCCGTATGTCTCGACTGCGTCGTCCAGCTCCGCGTATGTCAGGCCACGCCCCGCACGATTGGTGTCGAAGCGCGTGTTTTCATCGATGTCGTAAACTTCCGTCGCGCCAGACGTGTCCGGCGCGACGATTGGCTCCCAGCCCAGCCCGCGCGCCAGTTCGTCAAACGCATCCGTAATTGCCGAGGCTTGCGCCCGCGTCAATTTCGGCAGGTCCGTGGGCGCCACGTCGGCGAGGGCGGGAACCCCCTCTGCAAAAACGTAGTTCACCCCCTCGCTGTGCGGGCCATAAATACCGAATTGGCGTGAGCACTTGCCCTTCTTGGTCGGTGCCCCACCGAATATCTCGACGCACATCTTCTTGCCGTCGACCATGTAGGCGCGGCTCGCTACTCGCCCGAACAGCTCGCCCTCGATCTGCACGAACAGCGCGATCTTGTGCGTGCCGCCGCCGTAGCGTGTCGGCGCTCGGGCGGCGACGTCCGGCGCGATCACGGCGACCCGCCCCAACAGCGCATCGACGATCGGGTGGTCGGCGTCGACGTCGATCGCTCCGGTGCCGTTTTCCAGCCGCAGCCCGGTCGCTGGCGCGTCGGGGAACCGGCCCGGCCAGCTCTCGACGCGCTTCGGCGTATGCTCGCGCGCGGCGAACTCGGGCGTGTTCCAGTCGTCTACGACGCATCTCTTGTCTTTATTGGGGATAATTGAGTAACCGAGCGCGAGCAGTTGCAATCGCAGTGCGGTTTGGTACTTATCAGACATGGTCTGACCCTTTCTTCGCAAGGTGTCCAGATCGGGGTCGGGCGTCCTCCAAGACCGCCCGGCCCCACTCACCGACCTCACGGCGCGGCGAGCAGGCGATCAATATCCGCCGAACCGCGAATAAACACAACATCAACGCCTAGTGCCTTGAAGCGATCGTGGTACTGCTGCTGGTGCGGCGCGATCCGCGAGAATCTCGGCCGCTTGATTTCCGCAAATATAATTCTCGGCCCCGGTAGTATTATCAGCCGGTCGAAAAATCCGCGCCGCCCCACCACCATCACCTTCTCGCACAGCCCGCCACGCGCCATGACGCGCTCGCACAGCTCGGCCTCGACCGCGCGCTCCTTGACAATGGCAGATTTCCCATTCATGGTGTCACCAGAACATTTGGACTTGGAATAGGCAAGGGTGAATTAAATGACCACGTACATGCTGATCGCGAGCCGCCGCTCCAGCGAGAACACCGCCGAGTACGGCCACGGCGACTTCCCCGAGACGATCGACTACATCAAGGGCGTCTACGTCGCCGACACGCTGCGCAAGGCGCAGAACGCCGCCAAGAAGGAATACCCGCGCGTCCGCTTCGGCGGCTTCTCGCCGTGGCGCATGGTCGAGCAGGGCAGCCAGTACGCCTACCTCTACCTCAAGCCCGCCGACGCCCGCCTGCCGCGCGAATGCGTCCACGAGCACCGCGCCGCGTTAGAGGCGCTGGCATGAGCAAGCATTCCGCGATCGTCGGCGGCTCCACCGCGGGGCGCCTGCTCAACTGCCCCGCCAGCCTCGCCCGCATCCGCGCGCTGCCGCCCACCGCCGACCTCCCGTCCGAATACGCCGATGAGGGCACCGCGATGCACGCGGTAATGGACGAGCTGATGCGCCTGCGCCGGGACGGCGGCGGCGCCGAGCCGGGCGACTACTTCGGCATCCACTTCCACGACCGCGCGCTGACCGACGAGCACCTCGACAGCATGATCTACCCGGCGCTGGAGCACCTCCAGACGCTGGAGCAGGAGTACGACACCGGCGGCGCCTTCAGGGTGGTCGGCGTCGAGCAGCGTGTGACGTTCCCGGGCGTCCCCGGCGCCTTCGGCACCGTCGACCTGATCCTGCAGAACGACCGCTTCGTCCTGCTGGTCGACTGGAAGTTCGGGCAGGGCATCGGCGTCAAATGCGTCTACAGCGACGGGCAGGGCGCGATCGTCAATCCGCAGCTGCTCTACTACGCGGCAGCCGCGCTCAAGACCAAGCCCGGCCTGTTCGCCAAGCGCCGCATTATCGTCGCCATCATCCAGCCGCGCGGGCTCGACCCGCTCACCTTCACCGAGGTCAGCCGCCGCGAACTGAAGATGTTCGTCGAGGACCTGCACGGCGCCGTGCTCGCCGCGGTCGACCGCGACCCGCCGCTTCGCCGCGGCGAGTGGTGCCGCTTCGCGCCCTGCAAGGTTTCCTGCCCGCTCTGGACCGGCCCACTGCTCGACCTGACCATGCTCGACAAGGAGCCGCGCACCGTTCCTGTCGGTCGCGACGTGACGCCCTACGGCGAGTATCTGGCGCGCGCCAAGGCGCTGGTCGACACCGCGGTCCAGTTCAAGACCGAACTGGATAGCCAGATGCACGCCTATCTGGAGAACGGCGGCGCCATCCCCGGCTGGCGCCTCAAGGCCAAGGCCACCCGGCGCCAGTGGGCCGACGCCGACACCGTCGCCGCCACCTTGGCCGGGCTCGGCTTTTCCGCCGACGAGATATGGCGCGACCCCGAGCTGCTCACCTTCCAGCAGGCCGAGGCGATCGCCAGACGCCTCGGCGAGAAGATACCCGATGAGCTGCGCGTCGCCCCGCCCCCGAGCGGCACCACGCTGGCGACGGTCGACGACCCCGCCCCCGTGGTCGAGCCGCCGTCCACCCTGATGGAGAAGTTTGCCGCGTCACTGCGGTTGCTTGAGCAACAGGGCCAAGAGTGACCTTGGACCCTCTTACAAACAGGAACTTAGACATGTCTGATACTGGCAATAACGTCCCGGCCCTGCCGGACGACTACGTCAAGCAGCTGATGAGCGGCATCGCCGACAGCCGCGCGCAGACCATCGTGGCGGGCGGCAAGCCGTTCTTCCGCCTGCTCAAGAGCGGCAAGTTCGTCTTCGGCCAGACCAACGAGGAGATGCAGCCCGGCTCGCGCTGGGTGGTCAACATCCGCGCCATGACCCACGGCTACTCCTGCTGGGTCGATGGCGTGCTGGAGGGCGAGGTCATGGTCCCGATGACGCAGCCGCTGCCGCGCCGTCCCGACCCGATCGACGGCGTCCCGTTCAAGGACCAGCGCGGCATGGAGATGCGCTGCTACGACGGCGACGATCAGGGCGTCGAGGTGCTCTACAAGATCAACTCGACCGGCGGCATCCGCGCCATCGCCGCCCTGCTCACCACCATCTACGACCAGCTCGCGCGCCGCCCGGCCTACCCCTGCCCGGTGCTGCGCTTCACCTCCGATACCTACCAGCACAAGAAGCACGGCGAGATCGCCACGCCGACGTTCCACGTCGTCGGCTGGGCCAACATGAACGGCGACCCCGACGAGGGCGACCAGCCCGCCCTGCCACTGCAGCAGGCAGCCAGCCCCGAACCCGCCCCGGCGCGCAGGCGCAAGGCGCCGCTCGGGGAGGCTCCTGCTGCCCCGGCCGAGCCCGGTGGGCCCGTCGCGTCGGCGCAGACCCATATCGGGCAGCGCCGCCGCCCGAGCGCAGCCTAGCGCCTTCCCCGCGCGAATGCGGGGATGTCAATCCGCACGATCCGCATTGCGGATCGTGCGGACGTTGCGGGTTGGAGGCCGCGACTTATGAACATGCGCACTAAAATGCGTTTCGCACATGCGCCCGACCGTGCCTTCGGCCCGACCTTCGACCCCAAGCGCATCGGCTGGGTCGACTTCGAGACGCGCGGAACTGTCGACATTTCCGCGGGCGCCTACCGCTACGCCACGCAGGCCGACGCGGTCGTGCTGTCCTACGCGATCGGGATGGGACCTGTACGCAGAATAGCCGTTCCGCGCTTCCCGGCCACGCTCGACATGATCGACCTGCCGACCGAGCTGCTCGCGTTTCACGCCAAGGTGATGACCGGCACCGGCATCTGGGCGGCGTGGAACGCCAGCTTCGACCGCGCCATCTGGAACTACGCCACCACCGGCTTCCCCGAGCTTAAGCCGACCCAGATCATCGACGTCATGGCGCAGGCGGTGGCCTCCGGCCTGCCGCCCGACCTGTCGGCCGCGGCGGTTGCGTCACATTCGGTTACAAAACTGGCGAGCGGCCGCGACCTGATCCGGCTGTTCTGCCTGCCCGCCTCGACCGCCACGCCGCAGAGCCACCCCGAGCAATGGGCCGCCTTCTTGGCCTACGCCGATCGCGACATCGAGGCGATGCGCTCGGTGTTCCTCGCCACGCGCCAGCTCGCGCTCGCCGAGTGGCGCGAATACTGGGCGATGGAGGCGATCAACGACCGCGGCGCCTGTATCGACCTGCCGATGGTCGAGGCCGCCGCCCGGCTGGCGGCCGAGGACAAGGTCCGCGCCAACGGCGAGCTGCGCGCGATCACCGGCGACCCCAAGATGACGGTCGACATGGTCAAGCGCCTGACCGCGTGGCTGCTCGACCGGCTGCCCGAGGAGGGCCGCGCGATCGTCACCCGGCGCGCCGAGGAGGTCGACGAGGACGGCGCCGTCGTGCGCCCGGCCAAGCACGCGTTAACCCGGCGGCAGGTCGAGCGCCTGATCGCCTATGTCAGGGCGACTGATCAAGGCGCCGAAAACGCGGGTTTGATCAGTCGCCTGCTGCAGATCAGGTTGTACGGCGGCAGCAAGACCCCGGCCAAGTTCGGCCGCATGCTCGCCAGCCACGTCGGCGGCGCCCTGCATGGGCAGTACGTGTTCAACGGCGCCGCGCAGACCGGGCGTGCGTCCAGCCGCGGCGTGCAGGTGCACAACCTCGCGCGCGACACGCTGCCAGACGAGCCCGACGTGATCGACGCGCTGACCGGGGGCTGCGACTACAACTGGCTGGCCGCGCGGCCCGACCCGGTGTCGCGCCAGCTCAGCCTGCTGATCCGTCCTGCCTTTGTTCCGGCCGGTCCAGAAAACGTGTTCGTGTGGAGCGACTGGTCGCAGATCGAGGCGCGCGTTCTGCCGTGGCTGGCCGGCGACGACCCCGGCGCCTTGGCCCGGCTCGATGTGTTCCGGGCTGTGGATAACGACAAGTCTGTTCCCGATCTGTACACGCGCACCGCAGCGGCCCTCTCGCGCGTCCCGGTCGGGCGGGTCGACAAGCCGATGCGCCAGCGCGGCAAGGTGGCCGAGCTGGCGCTCGGTTTCGGCGGCTCCACCGGCGCCCTGCAGGCGATGGCGGCGGGCTACGGCCTGCATCTGGAGGACGCCGACGCGCTGCAGACCGTCGCGCGCTGGCGCGAGGCGAACCCGTGGTGCGTCGCCTTCTGGCAGGCACTGGGAGATGCGGCCGACGCCGCCATGCGCCTCCCCGGCCTGCCGCAGCGCGCCGGGCGCGTCGTCTACACCTTCGCCCCCGGCTACCTCGGCGGTTCGCTGTTCTGCACGCTCCCCTCCGGCCGTCTGCTCACCTACCGCGCGCTGCGCTACGAGCGCGTCGAGGAGAAGGACGACGACGGCCGGGTGACCGGCCGCAGGCGCCAGCTGCGCTTCTCGCGCGGCCACGGCCGCGTCAAGCTGTGGCACGGCATGCTGGCCGAGAACATCGTGCAGGCGGTCGCCGCCGACGTGCTGCGCGGCACGCTGCGCCAGCTGGAGGAGTTTTCCGGCTGGATGCCGGTGCGGCTGCACACCCACGACGAAGTGCTGGTTGAGGTCGCGCGCGGCAAGGTTGCGCAGGCGGAGGCCGTGCTGCGCACGTTCATGCGGCAGGGTTTCGACTGGAGCCGCGGCCTGCCGCTGATGAGCGAGGAGACGCTCGGCTATTACTACAGCAAGCACGAGGGGAGCCACGGGCTATGAAGCAAACGCAGACGATAGCATTCGACATGTCTGTCCTGATGCAGAGCGACGTGCCCTACGAGGAGCGCGTCGCGCTGTGCCAGCGGCTCGGGCTGGTCCACACGCTCAAGCACGACGGGCACGACTACGTGAAGATCACCCCCGACGGCTACGCCGTGGTGGCGGCGATCATGCGCATGGTGGTCGACGCCCACATGCACCCCGACGACAAGATCGTGCAGCAATGACCAGCGACAACGACGACATCGGCGAGCGCGCCCGCGTGTTTGGGCGGATAGCGCCGATCATCCTCGCCTTCGCGCGCGAGAACGCCGGGCAGACGTTCCACGTCGAGCAGCTGCGCCGCTATGTCGACGCCCACGTCCACGAGATCGCGCCGGACAGCCCCGGCCGCATCCTGCGCCAGCTGCGCCAGCTGCGCCAGCTCAACTACGTGGTGATCGACCGGCGCAATTCGCTCTACCAGTTCCGCAAGCGGGTGCTGGCATGAGGCCGATCACTGACCTGCGCCCCTACCAGCAGCGCATCGCGACCCACCTCTACGAGCACGACGAGGCGATGTGCGTGCTGCGTCCCGGCGGCGGCAAGACCGTCGCGGCCTTGACCGCGATCGTCGACTTGCTCGACCAAGGCGAAATCCGCCACGCGCTGGTGATCGCGCCCAAGAGGGTGGCGCGCGTGGTCTGGCCGGACGAGATCGCGCAGTGGGCGCACACCGCTTCCCTGACTTATCAGGTTCTCGACGGCTCCCCGGGGTTGCGTTTAGAGGGGCTGAAAAATGCTCCTGATTGCAACCTCACCATCGTCGGGCTGGACGTGGTGCAGTGGCTGATGCAGGCGCTCGCCGAGTTCCATACCGACCACGCGCTCTACGACCTGCTGGTGATCGACGAGGCGAGCCGCCTGCGCAGCCCCAAGGGCGAGCGCGCCAAGGTGCTGGCCAAGTACGCGCACCACTGGCGCATGATCTGGGGCCTGTCCGGCACACTGCGCCCGAGCGGCGCGCAGGACCTGTTCATGCCCGCGCGGGTGGTGACGCGCGGGAAACTCTGGGGCCGCTCGTTCTGGCAGTGGCGCAAGACCTACTTCTTCCCGACCGACTACATGGGCTACGACTGGGCGCCGCTGCCCGGCGCCGAGGAGAAGCTCAACGCCGATTTAGCGCCGCTCACCGTGACGGTGGCCGAGGGCGAGATGCCGACGGTCACGCCGACCATCGTGCTCGACAAGGTCGAGCTGCCGCTGCTCGCGCGCAAGCAGTACCGCGACATGCAGGCGCGGCTGATGGCGGACACCGGCGACGAGCGGGTGATCGCCGGCTCGGCCGCGATCGCCACCGGCAAGCTGGCGCAGCTGGCCAACGGCTTCATCTATGGTGAGGACGGCGCCACCAATGAAATCCACAACGCCAAGCGCGACTGGCTGCGCGACCTGATCGAGAACGCGACCGAGCCGACGCTGATCGTCTACGAGTACCACGCCGACTGGGCCATGCTGGAGCACGAGGTGGTGCTGGCGACCAAGCAACCGTTCCGCTACCTCGGCGCTGGCATGTCCGACAAGCAGGCCGCCGCCAACATCGAGGACTGGAACGCTGGACGGCTGCGCTTCATGGGCCTGCACCCGGCCAGCGGAGGGCACGGATTAAATCTGCAGCACGGCGGCGCCGACATGGCATGGATCAGCCCGACGTGGTCGCCCGAACTATGGGAGCAGACGATCGCCAGATTGGCGCGCCCGGGCCAGAAGCGGCCCGTCGTGGTGCGTGTGTGCGTGGCGAATGATACGGTCGACGAGATGAAGCTGGACCGCGTCCACCTCAAGATGAGCGCGCAGGAGGCGTTCGAGGCGTGGCTGCGCCGTTGGCACGCGGATGCTTCTGGTCGTACAGCTCCAGCGTGCCCCGCAGCGTGACCGGGATCGCCTCGATGATCTTGTCGCGCGTGCCATCGTCCGCGGTCGACAGCATGCTGGAGATCGCGCGGATGAACGTGAGCAGGATCACGGCCTGCGACTTGCCGCGCAGCAGCGGTTCGATCTGGCCGTGCAGGTCGTCGATCATGTGCAGGATGAGGTCGGGGTCCTGCTTCATGTGTTCACCCGGTCGCGCGCCATTCCGACCATGCGGCCGCAGCTGATCCCGGTGTGATAGGCGCAGTAGGTCTTGCCCGCGGTCGGCGCGCCGCAGAACAGATAGGGCGCGCGGTCGCCGTGCGGCCAGTGGCACTTGTTGTCGGTGAGCTGCAGCAGCGTGATGCGGTTGCCCTCGGCCGGGCGCGGTGCGTCCATCACCTTCCAGCGCGGCAGCACGCACGGCACAGGCTCCGGCGTGACCGGCGCCACCAGCGTGACGGGGCGCTTGCGCTTGTCGCCGCGGAACGGGCGGGGCGGGCGCTTCGGCAGTCCCATGCGGCGGGCCTTCCCGATGCAGGAGTTCTTCGACACCTCCATACCCCATTCCGTCGACAGTTGCGCGGCGATCGCGTCGAACGACAGCTGCTTCTTGGCGTGCAGCGCGCGCAGCCGCGCCACGCGGTAGGCGTCCCAGATGATCTCGCCCGGGGCGTGGTGGTGCTTCATCGCTTCCTTCCGCTGTTCATGTAGGCGCGCACCTTGTCGATCGTGGTCAGCCGCGGCAGGCGCCCGGATTGTAGCCGCGGGATCAGGTGGCCGTCGTTGGCCGCCAGTATGCCGAATTTGGTCCGGTCGAGATTGTTCCGGGCGCGGTAGTCGCTGATCTCGTCGAGCAGGCGGCGCACGTCGGGGTGCAGCTTGACCTTCATTCGACGACCTCGTAGTCGCGCCGGAAAGTGGCGTCGGTCTCGCGCTCGATCCCGCTCCCGGTGCGCACCAGCCACTCGCCCGGCTCCAGCACGACGCCGTGCGAGCCGGGCCAGAGGTAGAGCACGCCGTCGACCAGCTTGGTGTCGTTGAGCACCCAGAGCGGCCGGACGGCCGCGGGGTCCTTGTACTGCCAGACGTCCCAGATTTCCGGCTTCAGCCGTGCGCGCATGCGTTAACTCCGCGTTAGGAAATGGATGCTATCCCATCGATGGCTTAACCGCAATGGGAGAACCGCCATGACCACCCTCGCCGCCATCGCTTGGGGCCTGTCGTTTGCCTGCCTCGCCTGCGTCGTCAACCTGTGCATCATCTCGACGATCCGCGGGCGGCCGGAAGAAAATGACGATTGATGGGAAAATAGCCATTGACAGGGTAGGACAAGTTGGCCTATACCTGCGTCATCAACAACGGAGACGACAGATGATCACCATGCAGAACCAGAGCGTAGGCTCCTTCGACGACCAGACCCACGAGTACGTCGAGGTGTCGTTCGACGAGACGATGGTGCAGGCGTTCGCCTTCCACAGCGTCGGCACCCACGGCGGCGGCCCGAAGGCCGCCTACCACCGCGTCCACGGCATCAGCGTCGAGGCGCGCTTCGTGTTCGCCGCGATCAAGGCGTTCGCCAACTGCCAGCTGATGGCGGTCGCGCCCGACGGGCAGAAGTTCTTCGTGACGTGGGTCATTCGCTCGGCGGACGGCACCGAGGAGCTGCGCGCCGGAGGCAAGTGGGGAAAGGTGGTCGCCCGCATGCGCCGCACCGGCTACGTGCAGCAGCCGCAGCGGGAGGTCGCGTGATGAACCTCACCAGCCTCGAAAGGTCCGTCCTTCGCGCCCTGATCAAGAGCAGTGCTGGCAACGGCCACGACTTCGGTTTCATCGAAGACGCGCGGCGGGCTGTCCCGCAGCGCAGCCAGCTGGGCGGCGTCGTCTCGTCGCTCGTCCAGAAGGACGTGATCGAAGTGTACGATCCCGTCCGCACCGACAGCGGCCTCTGGACCCAGTTCAAGTTCAGGAGCATCGACACCGGCGAGATGACCCGCGAGCAGCGCGACGCCGCGGTCGCGGCGCTCAACGCGGAGGCCGCGTGATGGAACGTTCAGTCGCCGTCAAGAAGCTGGGCAAGCTGCTCGGCAAGCACTTCGGCTGGCGCGTCGACAGCGGCGCGCCGGACGCCGACGAGCGCGCCGAGGCCAAGCTCCAGCTCCCGGCGCTGCACGCGGCCGAGAAGCAGGCCGAGGACGCGATGCGGGCGCGGCGCGAGGCCGTGCTGGCGGCCGATCGCGAGTATCAGGCGCTGCTCGTGGCGCACCGCGCGGCGCGCGCCACCCGCCACAAGGCGTCGGCGCTGGTGAGCCGCTTCAGGATCACGGTCGGGACGACCAGCGACCTGTTCTTCCACGTCAAGGCGCAGGGCAACTCTTGGGAAGACGTGATCGCATATCTGACGAAGCGTCAGGGCCGCCCGAGCGGCGCCACCACGCCGAACAATGACGATTGATGGGAAAATAGCCATTGACAGGTTAGGTCAGCTTGGCCTAGTGTACGGACATCAACAACAGGAGAGCGCCATGCGCGTACAGATACCCGCCTACACCGACCGCTGGATGATGGGAGACCGCTACGGCGAGGTCGTCAAGGTGATCAAGTCCCGCAAGCCCGGCACGCGCGGCAGCGAGGTTGCTATCGTGAAGCTCGACAAGAGCGGCAAGAGCTACCGCGTTCTTCTCGAAGATTGCACGGAGGTCTAGCAGCCGCGGCAGATCGGCGCCGGTGCCGCCGGGTAGGGCGGTAGCGGCGCTACTTGGCTCTCAGCGGATGGAGGGAAAGTGAAACCCGGTCCCTCCCATCAGGGCACCGATCAAGGCAATCAGGGCCAGCAGCAGGACAATCACCCAGACGCCCTGCTTCACCTTCTCTGGGATCGGCGTCACGAAGCTCTCAATGACCCAGATCGCAAGGTATATGATCCCGCACAGAATGATCAGGCCGATCAGGAACCACAGAACCGAGACTGCCATTGCCGCCATCGTCGCCTCCTATCGTCGCACTCCGCAGCGTTGTGCCTGCAGCGTCGTTCGCGCCAGACGGCGACACTCCGCCTCCGCGTTGATCGCGTCGATCTCCGCCCGGTCGTAGTAGGGCGGCGGGCGCGTGATGATCTCGTCGCCGCCGCGCCCGAACCAGCCGCCGCTCACGGATGCGCAGCCCGACAGCAGCAAGGCCATCAGGGCGGCGCGGATCATGACGGCGGCGCTGGTGGCGCCTGCGCCTGCAGCATCGCCACGAAGGCATCCGACATCACCTTCATCTGCAGCAGCAGCGCGGCAAAGTTGGCCCCGGTAAAACCGGACGGGATTGCGTGGACTGCATCGCGCACATCCTCCGCCACGGTGACTGCTGCCGACACACCGTCATCGAGCCGCGCATTGGCGCGCTGCGCTTCGACAAAAGCGACATCGGGGACCGGCGGCGGGATCGGTGGCGCCTCGACGTAGCTGATGGTGCCGTTGGTGTAGCGCGCCAGATGATTACCCAGCAGCGTCTCCCACGTCGCGAAGCTGATCTCGCCTGCCTCCGCCGGGATCGCGGCGTTGAGTGCGCCATCCTCGTCGGGTGGATAGATGTCGGATGTCCAGAAGCCCGCGGGCTTGCCCTCTGCATCGAAGCGGCCGTAGATTTTTTCCGGCCGCGGCAATCCTGTCGTCATGTCACCACCCCACTGCGTACCAGTTAAAACCCTGCGTCGCGATGCCGCCGCCGCCCGGCCCGCGATAACGCGGACAACAGGTGAAGCCAGTTGTGTTGACACCGTCCGTGTGCGCCACGACTTCAGTGTCGGCCGGGATGCCGGCTGCATTCATGGTCACCACGACCGTTTGGATTGTGTTCGGAAACACGACCGGAAAAAGCACAACTTTCTCGCCGCCACCGCTGTCGTACCCGAACTGGAATATCTGTCCGGTGATAAGCTTCTGGTAGCCGCCCGTGGCAGTGCCACCTGACGGGCTGTTCGTCGTGTCGTATATGACCCGGTCTGCATTATTAAGGTTCAGGTCCCAGAACAGACCAGCCCCTCCAGTCTTGAGCCTGACCGCACCCCAGCCCCAGTCAGTCCCCTTGGGGTGCGAGACCAGAGCTGCGGCAAATTGTGCAACGCCGGTCGCGCGGTTGATCGAGAAAGCATCGTCAATATACACCCCGGCGTCGTTGTAGCGCCGGAATATAATGTGGCCACCGGGGCCGAAATTAAAATACGCCTGCCATTTGGTGAGACCGGCGGCCAAGCCTCCGATATACGATCCTGACGCCGTGTCTGGGGTATTAAGGATTAACCCGGCGTATGCCTTGCTGATGTTCAGGTCTCCGCTCATCGTGTCGCCGGTCACGTTGACGTAATCGGCGGCGGGGTTCGCGGGCTGTGCAATCCATCCGCTCCACGTACCGCCGCTTTTCATCCTGACGTAGAGCGTGCCGACCGGCGTCTGACTTACGTCGCGCGCCTCTATGGCGATGAAGTTGGAGCTGGTGCCGACATCGTAGATCGTGCAAGAGCCAGCGAAGCCGTGCGCGGGGTCGGGTGCGTTGGTCGCGCCACCCACTGACCAGAACGATCCATTTTCCCATACATGCGTGTCGTAGTTGGTGACTTGCTGACCGGCCACCTCGGCCTTGAGATTGGTGCGCGCCGTCGCCGCACTGGCCGCGCCCGTGCCGCCCGCCACGATCGGGCGCGGCGCGTTGAGGTCGGCGGCGACGTCCGCGACGTTGTTGTTGTACTTCGCACTCTCGATCGTCGTGTCCGGCACCGCCGTGGTGCCCGGCGGCGTGGTGTAGATGCCTGATCCGTCGCGCGGCATGGCTTACTCCCGGTTCTCGAACGGAATGAACGACTGGTTCCACGCATCTGTACCAGTGTCCTTGATCGTCGGCATCAGCATCATGGTCAGCCGGTCGCGCGCCACGATGCGCGGGTCGGCGACGGTCATGTTCTCCGGCAGCGCCGCCCGGCGCGCGTATTCCGGCGAGTTCTGCCGGATGCCGGTCGCGGCGTCCTCGGCCGCGTTGACGATGCGCTCGTTAGCCGAGCGGCGCATGCCGCGCCCGAGACCAAGCCCGCCGAAGCCGACGCCGCCGCCGATCATGAGCGACGATACCGGGTCCATGCCGAGCATGTGCGCGCCAGCCGCGCCCGCGCCGCCCAGCCCGGTGTTGACGACGGCGGTGCCTGCGCCGCCGCCGCCCGCCAGCATGTTGCTCACCGTGCGCTCGACGTTGCCGACCGGCGTGCCCTGCGAGGCGCGCCAGATCGCCTCGCGCTCGCCCTGCGTCGCGCCGAAGATGCGGTCGCGCCCGGCCTGCGAGTTGCTGAAGGCGGCGAGGTTCTGCCGCGTCGCGTTGCCCGCGTTCTGTCCCGAATAGGTCGCGCCTGCGCGCGTGTCGGCGCGGTCGATCGCGTCTTCGACCGTGCGCGACGTCTCGCCTGCACGGTAGTCGCCGCGCGCCTGCTGGAAGTTGGTGCGCATCGCCGCGAGGTCGTCCGGCGTGCCCTGCACGATGCGGTTGTTGATGCGCGGATTGCGGCTGGTCATCCAAGTGTCGAGCATGTTGACGACGTGGTTGCCTGCCGGGCCGTTCGGCCCCTCCAGCCCGCGCAGCGACTGGCGCAGCGTGTCGAGGTCGCCCGGGGTGAGCAGGCGCCCCTCGGCCGCGGCGCGCTGCGCGAACTGCTCCAGCGTGTCGTAGACCTCCGGCGCCTTCTGGCGCGTGAAGCCGCCGGGCTGGCGCGCCAAGTGCTGCTGCGCCAGCGCGCTGATGTCGTGGCCGCTGTTGGGGTGGTAGCGCACCGGCGAGGCGTTGATCGCGTCGTAGCCGCTCTGCGCGGTCCCCTGCGTCGGCGTGCCGTGCGCGCCGCTCATCGAGCCGCGGCGGCCCGACAGCTCCAGATTGCTCGGCGTGACGAAGCCGAGCGAGGCCGGATCAGGCGGTCCCGACACCGACTGCGGCGGCAGCGAGCGGCGCGGCATGCCGGGCAGCTTGGGCTCGTCGCGCAGCCACGGTGGCGGGACGTGCGCCGGGACCACCTCGGGCGTGCCGCCGCGCATGCGCCGCGCGATCGTCGCCGCGGGTGTCGCGCCGAGCGCGTCGAAGGCGGCGGCGCCGTACTCGCCGCGGCCGACGTGGTAGGGCATGTCGGCGCCGGACAGGATGCCGCCCATCGGGGTGAGCGTGCGCGCGATGTTGTTGAAGCCGCGCGCGAGGTGCCCGGCCTGATACGGTTGGGCGCCTGCGCCCATCAGCACGTCCTGCGTCCACGACTGCACTTGTTCGCTCGGTGAACGCTGGTACGGCTTCATCTCGCCGCGCACCCGATTGAACTGCTGCGGCGAGAAGCTGTCGAAGTGGCCGCGCGGCTGCGGCACCGGGGCCTCGTCGAACATGTTGGCGCGCGGCGGCGTGATGTCACGCTGCGCCGGGGTGAACGACTGCGGGCGCACGGTGACGCGCGGGACGTTCGGTTCGTCCGGCTCGTCGTCGAACATGTTGCGGCGGTCGGCCACGGCTCACCTCCGCATCTGCAGCACGCGCTGCGACAGGCCCGGCGTGTGGTACTTCTCGTTGAAGTCCTTGTGCGCCTGCTCCTTGTCCGGGCCTGCGTCCAGTTCGCGCAGGCGCTGCACCGCCCAGTCCGGCACCATCTGCTCCAGCGGGAGCCGGAACGATGCCATCAGCTGCTGGCGCTCCGGGTTGTTGCCCGCGAAGCGGTTGACCATCTGGGTGTGCTGCAGCGCGCTCGATAGATTGATCTTCTCGATCTGGGCCAGAACGTTGAGGATGCTGTCGCGCTCCAGCTTGACGCTGCCGCCCGCGGCCTCGCGCGCGGCCTCGCGATCCGCGTCGGACACGGCGGCGTTGCCGACCAGCGACGTGCGCGCGGCGGCGATGATCGGGGCGACGTTCGACTTGAACTCCTCGGTCGCCGCGATGCGCGGATCGGGCGGCCAGCCCGCCTTGGCCTTCAGCTTGGCCGCGGCCAGCTCCATCTCGGCGGTCGGTCCGGTGAACATCTTGCCTTCGATCAGGTTGCGCCGCGCGGCGGCGAGCGCGAGGTTGGACGCGGGCAGCGTCTGCACCTTCTCGTGGCTCTTCTCGATCACGCGCGAGAACACGTCCGGCGCGATGCCACCGAGGCGGCGCTTGTCCTCCTCCTCGGACAGCTTGGTCTGGTGTTCGAGGTCGGCCTTGCGCAGGTCGGCTTCGGTCTTGGGCCGGTCGCGCTCGGCCGCCGAGACGGCGAGCGCCTCCTTCTCGTGCGTGCCGTACTTCAGCTTGTAGGCGTCGACCTCGCGCTGGTAGGCGGTGTTGCGCTTGTCCTCGCCGTACTTGATCAGCGCATCGGCACGCGCGTGGGCGATCGTGTCGCCCTCGTAGCGCGGGTCGGTCTTGACCGACCAGCCGCGCACCTCCTCGGGGGTGAGCTGCTCCTGCTTGACCGGCGCGACCGGGGTGTCCGCCGGGATGGCGAAACGCGGGTCGGTCGTGGTGCGCCCGGTGGTTGGCGCCTTGGGTAGCGCCGAAGGCGGCTCCAGCGCGCCGGGAATGCGCACCTCGCCGCCTTCGCCCATCGGGCGGATCGTAGTCGGCGTCGGTGGGTTTTCCGGCTCGACGCCGGTGGCGCTGTCGATCGTCATGCTGGCGCCCGCGTCGGCGCCGCCGGACGCGCCCGCGCTGGCGGTGCGCGTCGCGCCCTGCAGGCGCTTCAGGTAGTCCTTGCCGTAGTCGCCGATCGAGAGCCGCTCGTAGGCGTCGGTGAGGTTGGTCTTGTTGATGTTGCCCGGGCCGCCGAACCACGCCCGCGCGGCGCCCTCCTCGCCGAAGCGCGCGACGTAGCCGCCGAAGCGGTGCCTGAACACGGCGTCCTGCGCCGCCGGGTCCGACAGAAACTGCTCCGGGGTGAGCGCCTGCCCGAGCGCCTCCTGCGTCCACTTCGGCACGTTGGCGGTCATCACGCCGTAGCGGCCGAGCGCGTTGCCATACTTGGTGTTGGCCTTGCCGATCGTAGCGTAGGGGTTCTTCTCGCCGCCGGTCTCGATGCCGCCGATCGCGTGCGAGCGCGCGCCCCACAGGCCGTCGTCATCCGAGGCTGGGCCACCAGCTGCCGCCGGGGGCGCCACCCCCGCCGCCGTAAAATTTTCTTGCGGCACCCCCTGCGCCGTGTCGCCGCCTTGCAGCAGGGCCGCAATCTTCTGCCGTTGCATGATCGGGTCTTCCGCGTCGGTGCGCGGCCCCGGCACGACCGGCGCGGCCGGAACGGCCGCGGGAGCCGGCGTCATGGCGGGCGCGGGCGCGCGCGCGGGGGCGGGCGTGGCGGCCACGGGCGGCACTGCAGGCCCCGGCAGCGCGAGGCGCGGGTCGGCCACGCGCTGGCCGATCAGGGCCTTCTCGGCCGCGCTGTTGCGCGCCTCGGCCATGCGCTGGCCGACCGCCTCGCCGAGCGAGGTGAGGCCCTCGCCGATGTTCTTGGGGAAGCCGCGCTTCTGCTGCGCCAGCGCCTGCGCAATGGCGCGGCGGCGCTGCACCTCCGCCATCGACTGCGGCGCCGCGCCGCCGATGAAGTTGGCGAAGGTCAGGGCGTTGGGGTCGAGGATGCCGCTCGACGCGGGCACCGGGTCAGCCATGTCGTGCCTCCCTCTTGTCGCGGAGGATGGACCCCATCCTCGTCATGTCGATAAACTTGGTCCCGCCGATCGTCTTGACTGCGCCGCGATCGACCTTTTCCACGTCCTGCGCCATCGGGCCGACGTGGCTGGTAGATGTCGGGTCGGCCTTGTACTTGTACTCGTGGATCGGCAGCATCTTCTCGCCGTCGGGACCTGCCGCGAACACGGTGCCGAGCTTGCGCCCGACGTCCTTGATGCGCTTGTCGGACGCGGTCAGGCCCGAGACAGCACCGAATATGCCGCCCATGATCTGGTTGAAGTTCTGGCTGCTCTGCTGGTAGTTCGCCATGTCTTGGCTGAAGCGCGCGTTGGTCAAGCCGCCGATGTCGGTGGTGGCGACGTTGCCGCTGTTGGTGTTGACGAAGTTCGGGCTCTGCACCTGCGAGCCCGACATCAGCGCGCTGATTTCCTGTATCGGCTGGTTGCGCGCCGCGTACTGCTCGGTCAGCCAGTTCTGGCGCGCCGTGTTCTCGGCATTGGTTGCGGCCTGCTCTTGGCCCAGCCGCTGCGCCAGCCCGGCATTCCTGAACTGGCCGCGCAGCGCGGCCTGCGTGTAGTCCTGCTGCTGCGCCGCGTTGGCGAAGGTGGCGCGGCCCTGCGCCTGATCGAACGCCTGCTTCTGTGCGGCGTTCTGGAAGCCCGCTTTCTGCGCCGCCATGTCGTTGAGCAGCTTCTGCTCCTGACCCCCTTGGGCCATGATGCCGAGCCGCGCGTCGGTCAGCTGACGGTTGAACTGGTCCTGCGAGACGTTGTAGGCCTCGCCGCCCGCGAGGTTGCCTTGGTCGCGCAGCTGCGCCTGCATGCGCAGGCGGTCGGCTTCCAGCTGCGGCGCCATGCGCTGGTACATGCCCTGCTCGACGCGCTGGCGATCGGCCGAGAAGTTGTCGGCCGGGCCGTAGTCGCGCGTCACCGCCCCGGCGTCGCCGAAACTGCGCTGCTGGCTGCCGACGTCGGCGTAGTCGAGGTCGGCGTAGGGGAAGGAGCGGAACAGGCTCGTGCCGCTCGCCGCCGGGGCGCCCGCCGTGTTCATCGGCGAGCCGAGCAGGTTCCTCAGCTTGCCGCTCTGGTCGGCCGCCAGCCCGGCGAGGTTGGTCTGCGACATCTCGCCGAGGTTGGCGATGTTCTGCTGCGTCGGCGACAGCGTCTGCGTCGCGGTCCAGCGCGGGATGTACCAGTTGTTTCCGGTCGTGGGGTCAAGGAAGCTGAACGTCCCCGCGTCGGGGGCGTAGGTCAGCGACCCGTAGGGCGTGATCTGGTTCATGTTGTTGAGCGCGACGTTGGCCTGCGCCGAGCCGATATTGGTCGCCGTCTGCGCCGCCCCCGTCGCGGTCGGGTTGGGCGGCGTCGGCGCCGATCCCTTAAGCCATGCCATGGGTCGCCTCCCCTAGTACGGCCGCGGCGGCTGGCCGGGCGCGGGCTGTTGCTGCGCCAGCATGCCGCCCGGCTGCGTGCCCGGCAGCGTGGCGGCGCCGAGCTGCGGCAGCATTGGCGGCGCGCCCTGCATGCCCGGCGCGCCGGGCGCGCCCATCATCGGCGGCGCCCCGGGCGGTGGCGCGCCCGCTCCTCCGCCCATGCCCGGCGTCCCCATTCCCGGGGGCGGCGGCGGGGGCGGCATCTGCGGCATGTCCGGGGTCGGGGGCGGGTTCTGGACCTGCATCAGCGCCTGCGTGATCCGGTCGCGCGGACCCGCCATGCCGCCTGCACCGTAGCCGGTGCCGCTGTCGGTGAATGCCATCACGCGGCCTCCTTCATCGTCGTCGCCGCCCTGCGGCTGAACTTGCCGGCGTCCCACGCCTCCTGCGTCAGCAGGGCGAGCACGCCGTCGCACTCGCGGCTGTAGAGCCGCGGAATACGCACCATCATACACCCGAGCGCGGCGAGGATGCGCTGCGTCCGCTCATCCTCGGCGCGCACGCAGTGCGTCACCATCTGCACGCCGCATTCGTGGAACGGGTAGCCATACATCACGCGGATCGTCTCGCGCGTCATCCAGCCGCTGCCCGGCACCGCCGCGCAGGACAGGTCGATGATGCCCTGTTCCGGCCCCCAGTTGTGGTAGACCAGCCCCGCGACCAGCTCGCCGCCGTCCGTCACGACGCCGATCGCCTTGCAGGCGCCGAAGCCGCGCGGCCCGACGTGCGGGATGCGGCTCGCCACCCAGCGTGCGATCGCGTCGTCCTGATCGGCGACGTAGCGCATCACCAGCCACCACCGGCACCGCCGTCGCCACCGCCAGCGTCGCCACCGCCAGCGTCGCCACCGCCAGCGTCGCCACCGCCAGCGTCGCCACCACCAGCGTCGCCACCGGCATCACTGCCGCCCTCGCTGCTGCCGCCACCCTCGCTGTCGCCGCTGCTGAGACCGCCGCTGCCGGCATCGCCGTCACCGCCGAGGCCGAGACCGGCGCCTTCGCCAGACGCAGCGTCGCCGCCGAGCCCGATGCCCGCACCGGCGTCGCTGCCGCCGAGGCCCACGCCTGCGCCTGCGCCTGCGTCACCACTGCCACCGAGGCCGATGCCTGCGCCTGCGTCGCCGCCGAGGCCGATGCCTGCGCCTGCGTCGCCACCGAGGCCAAGGCCGCCGCCAAGTCCACCGGCGTCACCGCCGAGACCGAGACCCGTGCCACCACCTTCGAGGCCTGCGCCTGCATCAATGCCAGCGTCAGCAGAAGCATCGAGACCGAGGCCACCGAGCCCGATACCGGCGTCGGCAGAGGCATCAAGACCGAGACCGCCGAGGCCGAGACCGCCGCTGATACCGAGACCGGAGAGACCGGACAGGCCGCTGCTGTCGGTGCTGGTCTCGCCACTTTGGTCGCCCTCGGTCGGTGCGGCACCTTCGTTATCGGCTGGCGCTGCGGTGGCACTGAAGCCGCTGTTGCCGAAGCCGAGCGGACCACCACCGCCCAGCAGGCCGCCGCCGGGGCTGGCGAGGCCGCCCTCGGTCGCGCTGAAGCCCGCGACGGCAGGACCGCCGCTGATACCGCCCGTGGGGCCGCCGAGGCCGCCGGTCGCACCGAGGCCCAGCGCGCCGCCGCCGAGACCTTGATTGCCTCCAGCTTGGTCTGCGCTGGCAAGCCCGGCGCCCTCGGTCGCGGCGTCGAAGCCGACATTGCCGCCAAAGCCGAGCGCGCCGCCACCGCCGAGCGCGCCGCCGGCTAGGCCGCCGCCGCCCATCGGGCCTGCACCTTGGCCACTGTTGCCGGGGCCGGAAAGACCGCCAGCATCGGAACTGAAACCGGCGACACCGATGCCGCCCATGCCGATGCCGCCGAGGTTGCCGCCCGCGTCGGTGTTGCCGAGGCCGGGGCCTTGGCCGAGGCCCTGATGCCCGCCGGCGCTTTGGTCCGCAGCCGCTTCCGCGCTGGGGTCCGCCACGCCCTGACTGAAGGCGGCGCCGGGGCCGTTGATGCCTGACATACCGGGCGTTCCGGTTATGCCCATGTTGCCGGCAACAGGCGCGCTGGCGCTTGGGCCTTCTTGCGCGGCCTCCTGCTCCGATTGAGCCTGCGCACGACCGGCAGCAATCGTGTCGGCATTGAGCGACGCCTCGTCGCTTATGGCTATGTCGTTGTCAGGCGTGGGCGTGGCGGGCGGACCACCCTGCAAGGGACCACCCGTGAGGTTGCCAGCACTGATGAGGCCGCCGGTCTGAGCCGTGCCCGGCGTGTTCGCGGCAGTGCCGAGAATGCCGCTGTTGTTTGCGCTCATGGCCGGGCCGCCGAGCGCAGGCGACGCCGCGAGATTGCCTGCGGAAATGGTGTCGGCGTTGAGCGACGCCTCGTCGCTTATGGATATGTCGTTGTCTGGCGTCGGTGTCGACGGTGGCGGTGCTGACGGAGGTGGCGCGCTCGGTGGTGGTGCTGCCGGAGGCGGCGCCGCCTGCGGTCCGCTGATTTCGGGGTTTGCGCTGTCGGGGACCGGAGCGCCCTGATTGAAGTCGCCGAACACGCTGCCACCCCAGCCTTGGAAGCCGGACGGAGCGGCGGGAGCGCCAGCCAAGGCGGCACCGGCGTCGGCGCCATACGGATCGCGCGGAATGCCGCGCTCGCTCTCCTGCTCGATCAGCGCCTGCACGATCGCGCGGCGGCGTGCCTCGGCGGTGTCGGCCGGGGTGATGCCCCATCCGGTCGGGGGCGATGCGAAGCCGTAGTCCGACATAAGCCGCCTCCTAAACGTTGGTGCCAGCGACCTCGAAGGTCGCCGCGATCGCGACCAGCTCGACGTCGGGCTTGGCCTGCTGCGCGACGGTCACCTGTACGATCGGGGCGTGCGAGAAGCCGGTCTTGCCGATCGAAACCCACAGCGTGTTCTGGTTGGCGGGCCGGTTGCGCGCGGGCTGGTCCCACTGGCCGTAGGCGTCGCGCTGCGGCGTGGTCGGCACCGGCGGCGGGGGTCCGCCCATGTCGGGGCCCCATTCGGCCTCGTTCCACACGTCGGCCGGCCCGGGGTCCGGCCCCGGCTGCGGTGGCGGCGGGATGGTCACGATGAAGTCGGTGGTGGCGTCGAGCTGCGGCACGAACGGCTCGGAGGCCGAGGTGGTGAACACCGCGCGCGCCTGACGCCAGTGCACCGTCTGCGAGCGCGCCTGCAGCATCTCCCAGCCGCCGACGAGGCAGGCGACGTAGGGCAGGCCGTCGTCGTAGCCGGTGCGCTCCATCTGCATGATGAGGCCCTGCTGCGTGCCGAAGAACATGTCCGCGCGCAGCCGCAGGAAGCACAGCGCGTCAAGCCCGACCGAGCGCCCGAAGGCGCCGGTGGCGCTGTTCATGGTGAGACAGTACTGGTTGCCGGGCGTCCCGCCGGGAAAGGTGACGAAGATGCCGCCGTACTCGTCCCAGCGCCGGATCGTCCACGGGAACACGGTCTTGGTCGCGACCTCCTCGCGCCACATCCGCTTGATGGCGCGCGACACCAGCGCCAGCTCCATCTCACCGGGGCCTTTGACGATCGCTTGGCTGATCGGGACGATGCCCTCGGTGGTCAGGATCAGCACGTCGCCGCCGACCTGCGCGTGCGCGTTCATGCCGAGCGGCTTGCCGACGTAGTAGCGCCCCTCCTGCCGCCAGTTGGCGGCGTCGGCCGGGTTGTTGCCGGTCCAGATCAGCGCCTCGCCCTCGGAGGTCATCACCACCAGCTTGTCGTCGATGCCGTCGCCAGCGTCGACCGACCAGTTCGTCATGAAGGTGAGATAGCCGCCGCGCGTGGCCGAGCCGGACATCGGTATCTTGGTGAGCAGGCCGCCGACGGCGTCGACGCCGAGGTACCAGACGTTCATCGATTTCGTCTCGATGAAGAACAGCCGGTTGCGGTACTTGCAGACGTAGGACAGGTTGCGGCCGAACTCGACCGGGGACCCTGCAGGCCCGGTGATCGCGCTGGCGCCGTCGGCTGGCACCGCGGGCGGGGCCAGCGCCTCCCAGACCACGCCGTCCTTCGAGCGCAGCACCGGGTCGCCGGTCTCGTTGACCGCGAGTATCCAGTAGCCGCCGAGGTTGGCGAGCATGGCGGCGGAATAGTTGCCGCTGGTGCGTCCGCTCGCGAGCAGGATCGGCGTCGTGCCGGTGACGTCGAACAGCTTGGCGGTCTGCGCGGCGTACATGCGCTGGGTGGCGACGCCGACATACTCGAAGGCCGAGACCACCGGCTTGCGCGCCGGATCGCCGATCGGCGGCACGGTCGTGTCGAGCGCGTGCAGGTCGCACCAGCGCACGCTGCCGCCGCGCAGCTTGACGCCCTTCATGGTGGGAAACCAGTTGTCCGAGACGATCGCGGCGCCGGGGCCAATATAGGCGTCGTTCTCGGACTGGATCAGCCCGCGCGTCGGCGCCGGGATGGTGACCGCCCGGAACGCCTGCGCGTACTGCTGCGGCACCGGCTGGCGACGGTAGGCAGCGTGCGCGCTCATGACGGCACTGGCCACGGATAGCTATGGCGCATGGTGTGCGAGATCGGGCGGCGGTCGATAAGGATCGGCGCGGGCTGGTCGCGCCCCATCGCATTGGCGAGCGCGTCGCTATACGACCCCATGTCCTCGGCGTAGGGGCTGCCCTTCTGCGCCTTCCACTGCCAGACCATGCCCAGCTTCAGCAACCGCTCGTCGAGGCGGAAGCTGTCGGTGTCGGCCATGAAGCTGTCGCCGTAGCCGCCGCCGGTGAGCGTCACGCAATTCCTGTCGAGGTATACGAACGTGGCGGTCTGCCCGACGCCGAGCGCGGGCGAGAACACCATGCTGCCGCCCATCATCGTCCACTCGCCGCCGCCATAGTCGGCCATGTTCGAGATGCGCCGCTGTAGCCACTCGTCGGCGTCGGAGATGAAGATCATCGGCGACTGCGTGTCAGTCGAGCGCCACACGTTGGCGGTGACCGGCATGCGCTTGTAGTTGGCCGGGAGAGGGAAGGCGGTCTGCACGCCGTCGCCGGTGAAGACCTGCGTCGCCTTGAGCATCGTCCAGTCGCGCGTGTCGTAGGCGATGCGCTGGCCCATCTCGTTGGCGAGGCTAACCATCTCCTGCATCGTGCGGTTGGTATTGATGCCGCCGAACACCGTCGTCGGCACGGCGACGCCGACGGTGGCACAGACGTCCTTCACCACCGCCAGCAGTGTCATGTCAGGCCGCCTTGTCGGGTCGCGCTTCCAGCGCCATGCGCACCAGCGCCTTGCGGTTCAGGTTGCCGATCGGCTCTTGCCCGGTGTGCGCGGTTACGTAGTCGCGGATTTGATCGGTGGTCATTTCCTTGAACTGGCCCTCGCCGCCAGATTTCTTGAGCGCCTCGTTGTCTTCCTCCAGCACGGCGTTGCGCGCGCGCAGCGCCTCCAGCTCCTCGACCAGCTGCGTGTTCGGGGCGTTGGTCTTGCTCTGATCGATGTACTCGATCGCTTGGTTCTTGAGGTCGCGCCCGTGAGGTCCGAGGTTCTTCAACTCCTGCCCGTCGATCATCGCGAGCTGCTCGACCGTGTAGATGTTCTGCCCGCGCAGCTCGGCGCGCTTGCCCTCGGTGAGGAACGGGGCGTGGTCGAGCGGCGTGCCGGTCTTGGTCTGCTGCATCTGCGCCTTGAACTGGGCGTACTGGCGCGGGAAGCGTTCGATGTAGGTGCGCGAGGTCTGCTCGCCGGAAAACGGGTTGTTCTCCCAGTGCGAGTGCGCGGCGGCCGGATAAGGCGTCCAGTTGCGCGAGCCGGGCACGCGGATTTCCACCACCTCGACGTCCTCGAAAATGGGTCGGCCCTCGGCCGAACTGCGCGCCTCGTTCTTCAGCGCCATCATGCGGAAGGTCGCCACCAGTGCATCGTCGGGGTGGCGGAGTTGGCTCGTCTGCATTCATAGCTCCAGTGTTTCACGGGAAACGGGCGGAGCCGCCGCCCGACAGGCTCGTCACTGGGCGAGCGGCGGCCCCGGGTGTCGGGACGCGGGCAAGGGAAGGATCAGGGGGTTTGCCCGCGCCCCAATGGGTCAGGAGGCCGGGACGGAGTCGTACAACCTCCAGTTAAATAGCGGATTTACCATGGTTAGTTCGCCCATCCATCCGATGAACTGCGCGATCGCGTCCTTGTCGATCGGCATCTGTCCTTCGCCCTCGAACAGCTTGTCGAAGTTACGCGATGGGTGGTAGCGCAGGCGGAAGCTGTCGGTGTTCAGCCCGAAGGTTGTATTGGCGGGCATGTTACTTCCGATGCCGCCGTCCAATACTATCTCGGCCCGTTTCCCGCCGCCGATATACTCCAGCGCCGTGAAGCCGAGCTGGCCGAGACTGGTGCTGCCCTGCTGACGTTGTATTGCAACCGTTGCTGCATCATAGGCTGCATAGTGTTCCGGGGACATTATCAGCAGGTCGGCGTAGTTGCGGTTGCGGCTCTGCTTGGTCATCACGGCGTTGATCAGCGGCCGGATCGTGGTCGCGTTGACCTGCGTGCCGATCGCCGCGCTGTAGGTATGCGCGTCGAAGGTCTTGGTTTGCCATATCGTGGCGGTGGCGCGGTCGATGCCGCCGTAGACGCCGGTGGTCGGCACGATCGGCACCGCGGTGGCGAGGCCCGTGATTTGCTTGCCGCCGTTGGCGGTGCCGTCGCCGTAGAGGCCCGCATCCATTGCGTCTTCGAGCGCCCGCTCGGCCGCCTCCATGTAGGCGTCGAGCACGTCTTCGAGTTGGTTCTCGCCTTGGTTGTTGAGGATTTCCTGCATTGACAACACGATAGGCACGACGACCATCTTCGGGTCGAAGAATGCATCGTTAAATAGATCGATCGCTGGGTTCAATAGCTGATCGTATCCAGAATACCACTGTGCAACCTGTTTTCCAATTTGCAACGTCTGGCGTATACGCGGCCCGGAATAGGTCTGCCACAGCCCCTTCCGGCGCATTACAGCCAGAAGTGCATTGTTGTTGGAGACGAGGTCCTCGTAGGAGGACGAGCGGTCCTCGACCGCCATCGATAAAATCTGCTGGTAACTAGCGTTGGTGGTGACGTTAGGCATCAGAGTGCTCCCGAGAATGATGGATCATAGCGAGCCGCCAGCGCGCTTGATCGCGTTGGTGATGGCTTCGCGGCGGCCGACAGGGCGTTGCGGGCGTCCGGCCCCGTTCGCGGGTCCTGCGGGTGCGCCGCTGATCGACTTGCCGGTGGTACGGGTCTGAGCCGTCGGGGTGCGGGTCTGAGCCGCGTGGGTCGCCGGGTGGAGCTTGTCCGCCCGTGCGTAGGCTTGGTCGAGGGTGAAGCCGAGCTTGATCTCGCGCTCGATCGCCTCTCCCAGCTCGTCGAACCGCGGGTGCGCGTCGGCGTACCGATCAAGCGCGCTGCGGGTCTGAGCGAACGTCTGCTGATACTGCATCTGCTTGATGCCAGTTGCAAGCTGGCTGATCTCGCGGTGCAGCTGCCCGATCTGGGCGTGCTGCGCCGCCTGCATGTTCTTGGCCTGCACCAGCTGGTGCTGCTCGGGCGTCTGGTTGATGACGTGCCAGCAGATGTCG
>Ga0209593_10000122_pt1 | contig 40553 bp, 28 predicted proteins | sample PPLLaktember2015_3_FD_187260 | JGI IMG/M metagenome (GOLD analysis project Ga0209593, IMG submission 187260) | Freshwater sediment microbial communities from Prairie Pothole Lake near Jamestown, North Dakota, USA - PPLs Lake P7 Core (6) Depth... | ecosystem: Environmental > Aquatic > Freshwater...
AATCCGATTGCACGTCTTCCGAATGCGATTGCACGTCTTCCGAATCCGATTGCACGTCTTCCGAATCCGATTGCAGATGGCAGAAAGAACGCGCCCAAAAATTTACAAAAAATAGTATACACTCCCTCCGGGCAAAGAGTGGAAAACCTTGAACAGCTTTTATAGTTCGAGCTTTTGGGCTTATAAGCTTGTTGAAAGCGCCGGGCAGCCGGGACAGTCAAGAAATATTTTAAGTTTGGATTGCACCGCGGAGGATTTCGGCAGTTTTGGAAGCCAACCAGTAACCCTCCATGCGGCGTGTTTTATGTTTATAACTTTTTTTGAGAATGGAATAACCGGGGATATTATCGTAAAAACCCGGGTTTTGGGGAGAATATATATCGGGGAGTTTGGAGCGGTCCACTGCATTTTCATCGACCTGGTCGAGGTGCTGCGAAACAGGTAGTCCCAGTAGAAGCGGGGAAGGAAATCGACCGGATAGAAGAACCTGGGCGCACAACAGGTGGATATCGGCTAAAACCGTTCGATAACCGGATTTTTGAGCCATTAAAAAGGCGTCGCCGATTATGTCTTCTATTTTTTTGAAGGCTTGTCCCGGGTTTCTATTCCACTCGATGCGGGCATAAGTCACCAGTACTTCCGGTTCGAGGTCCGCCATATTTTCTTTCCGGCATCGATGCAAGGCTTCCTCGATGCAGCGGACAGCCGCGTCCCATTCCGCGGCTTTCTTGATATGGGTATCCTCTACTTTTTTGCGAAAGTGGCGGTCGTAAAACGGGATAGCCAGTTCTTCCAGTGGGACCTGCACCGAATGTTGGGCGCACAGGCTCATGGATTCGCCTAAAATAGTGTATACCCTTATGAAATCCCTGGCATGGGGGTAACCGGAAGCAGCGGTTTTTATAGCCAGTTCCAATGCTTGGTTGGCATGGTCCATGGATTGCCATACCAGGCCCCGGCCGTATGAGTTCATTCCTTCCATTGCGAAAACCAACCGGGATTGAACTAAACAGGAAAGGGCCCGGTATACGGTTACAAGCAACTGAGACTTGATATTGGCTCCTTTTTCAAATATATCGTAAGCGGTTTCCAATTCGGATTCCGCGATGGCAAGCCCCACGTCGCGGAGCTGAAAAGTCTTCATTAATCGTGTTTTACCCTGGTATATCAACTGCCGGCCATATTCCATATGAATCAGCCCCTTACCGAATTGGCCTCCCACTTCGTTATAAATTTCCAGGCTCTTCTGGGAATGAATCACGGAAGCAGCAATCCGGCCGGTAACCAATAATTGCTGCGAAGCGCTTCCAAGATTCATGACAAGCTGCACATGATCGCTATCCTCATCATCTGCCGTGATTCCTTTGTAATAAAAGCGGATTGCTTTAGAGGGCTGCCCGGTTAGCGCATATGAATTGCCCATTTCATTGAGTATCCAACTCTCTTCCGACGAGTCTTCCAGGTGGGGCATATGCTCCTCTCCATAGGGGAACAATTCTCTTGCCAACCGCAGGTGATAATGATAGGCAGAAAACCGGAAACACAGGACCGAACCGATCTTGTTTTTGAAAAGTTCGAAGGCGTCGTTTGCGTCGCCGGAACGTATGGCGTGGTAATAAAGTTCGATTTCTGTCTCCAGGCTCTCCAGCGAGACGATATTATCCGATGGGGGAATCGATTGAAAATAGTGGAAAGCCGGTAAATGCACCGGGCTTTTTTCTTTGATTCGCCGGTACAAATACGACCGGAGCGCCGGGTGAAAATCGTATAAACCGCTGATGGGGGCGCGAAAAATGATCCCCATTTTCTCGATAGAATCGATAATCTTTTGAAGTTGAAGGCCGTTCTTTCCAGGGAACAACGAAAGAAGGGCGGAAAAAGGAACGGGCTTGCGGAATACCGATGAATGCGCAGCCACCTCTTGTTCTCCAGGGGAAAGGGCTTGAAATACCCGGTTTAAAAAAGCAATCTGCCTTTTTTCACCCCTGGTTTTTTTTTTATAGATGAAGATGAAGCGGTCTATCTGATATTTTTTCTTTTTTAATATTGCTGCCGCCAGTTTAATCAATAGAGGGTTACAAAGACACGTTTGGACCATCTGTTCTGCGCCGGGGCCAATCTCTTTTAGCCCTTCTTTTTCCAGGAGGAGCAGCGCGTCGTATAGAAAGAGCCCGGGTAATTCCATTCGGCATACGCCGGGAAGGGTTTCAAAATCTGTGGGGGAAAGACGGCTGGTCGCCAGTATTTTTGTCATTCCACCCGTGAGGGATTTTAAGAAGCGGAGCAGGTAGGGATTAGAAAATGAGAGGTTTTCTTGTTTTAAATGGATTTCTTTTTCGAGAAAAAGATGAGAGTGAACCGAAGCCATGGAGGAATAGCCGATCGATTCCCATTCGAGACCGTCCAGGATCAGTAATAATTTGCGCTTGCATATGACGGAAGCGAGGGAAACCAGGTCGCCTTTTTCCAGGGGTTCTCCGCCGGCGCTGAAGGCGATAAAATCGGTAAGGGTTAAGATAAAATCATCGAAAGGTTTATGGTAAGCCGACCAGCAAAAGACCTGTTCCTGTTTGATTTCAAGGTTATGGATTTTTTCTATGCACCAATCCATGACCAGTGAGGTTTTCCCGGAGCCGGGGGGGCCTTCTAAAATCAAAAAAGGTTCTTCCGGGTTATTGTACCAGTCGGTTAGCTGTTTTTTTTCGCTTTCCCGGCCTGTAAAATTAGTAGTAATAGGAAAATACTGCGGGTAATCGCCCATTTTTCCCCGGAACCTGTTTTGTTCTTTCATTGAGTTTTCCTTTTAAACCTTCTTTTTAGTTTGAAGCGTAAGATTAAGATAGAATTTTATCCTTTTGGGGTGTGCATGTAAAGACAAAAACCTCGAATTTTGAAATTTTGTGTTTAATGGTTTAGCAGGGTTTCTATTGCTTCGGTTATGGTTTTATCCAGGGGGGAAATTTTGGGGTGGAACCGGTTGATAATATCCCCGTTTTTATCGACCAAAAATTTATCGAAATTCCATCGGATATTGCCGGGGGAATTGGGATTCGTTTCTTTTTGGGTCAAGAACCGGTAGAGTGGGTGGATATCGCCGCCAAGGACCGATATTTTGGAGAACATAGGGAATTGGACGCCGTAATTGAGCGTGCAGAACTCTTTAATTTCTTTATTTGTGCCGGGTTCTTGCTCTTTAAAATTGTTAGCCGGGAAGCCCAGGATTACAAATCCTTTATCTTTATATTTGGAATATAATTCCTGGAGTTCTTTATATTGCGGTGTTAGTCCGCATTTGCTGGCGACATTGACAATCATGACGGCGTTTCCTTTGAATTTTTGTAAAGGGATTTTATTACCGTCTATATCGGTCATCTCGAAATCGTAAATCGATTTGGCTTTTTCCTCTGCCATAGTAATCAAGGCGATATTAAGAAGAAAAGCCATGCATGCTGTCACAGAAATAATGAGAATCATTTTCATTTTTCATCTCCATCTTTTTCGGATTTTTGAAATACGGTGTAACCGGGGTTTCGATTTTAAATTTTTCGCCTTCTTCGACTTTTTCAATCATATCTATATTCGATAGAATTTCGGGTCCGTCTTCTCGTATTAAACGTTTCAGGGTTATTCGAATACCTCCGAATAAATATGTTATCATTTTTCGATTTTTTTTACAATTTAATAATTTAAAAAAGAGCCCCCTGGACTGCTGCAGCAGTCCCGGTTTTAAAAAAAAGTTTCCAGGGAGAATATGAGCGAGGTGGTTTGGGCATCGTTGATGTAGATATGTCGATAGAATTCACCATTTTTGACGTTTAACGGTATTTTTTTAATTGGAAATTGCCGGAGCTGTCATGCTGTTGTCATGCTGTCAATTTATCCTTGACATTATGGGAATATTTATGTATATTTAGGGCTGTATTTCCCTCAAATTGAAATTGCAGGAATACTCTATATTGAGAGGTACATAATGAAAGACCTAAAACTAGGAGCCAGGAGCAGCAAAGATTCCCAGAGGACTGTCGTAACTGTAGGCAGCGTTCAAGTTGGAGTCGATCTTGTTCTGATTGCCGGCCCGTGCAGCGTGGAAAGCGAAAAACAAACCATTATAACCGCCCAAAAAGTCAAAGAAGCCGGCGGCAATATGTTGAGAGGCGGAGCTTTTAAACCCCGGACATCCCCTTACGCCTTCCAGGGCCTAGGCCTCGAAGGACTTAAAATACTCGAAAAAGCCAAAAAAGAAACCGGCCTCCCCATTGTCTCGGAAGTCATCGATACCCGCGATGTCTCCTGGGTCAGCGAATACGTGGATATCCTCCAGGTGGGCGCCCGGAATATGCAAAATTTCTCACTCCTCCGCGAAGTCGGACGCTCGAAAAAACCCGTCCTTTTAAAACGCGGCATGCATTCGACCCTCGCCGAATGGCTGAACTGCGCCGAGTATATCCTCGCAGAAGGAAACCCCAACGTTATACTATGCGAACGGGGGATCCGCACTTTCGAAACTTATACGCGCAATACCCTGGATTTAAACATCGTCCCATCGGTAAAAGAAGTCACTCACCTCCCCATTATCGTCGACCCGTCACACGGAACCGGCAGATTAAGCTTGATCGAATCCATGTGCCTGGCTTCCATTGCAGCCGGCGCCGACGGCTTGATCGTGGAAGTTCATTACAACCCCCCGGAAGCCCTCAGCGATAAAGACCAAACCATGGACCCTCTTATGTTTGCCAGGGTGGCTTCAAAAATTAGAAAACTCTGGTCCTTTATGAAAGATTTGAACCACTCCAACCAGGTGCCCGCAGAAACAGGGAAACCGGATGAAAACAATTGAAATCAAGGGTTCCACCGGCTGCTCCCGCATCCTGGTCAACGAAACCTTTAATAACCTCCCCGTGTATACCGGGGATAAACGCATCATATTTATCACGGACCCCAACGTAAAAGCTTTTTATAAGGATTTTTTCAAAGAAAAAGACGTAATCGAAATCGGCACCGGGGAAACCATAAAAACGCTCCAAACCGTCGAATATATCTATCACCGCCTGGTTGAAACGGAAGCGGACCGGTCATGCTTTATCGTCGGCGTCGGAGGCGGGATCGTTTGCGATATCGCCGGGTTTGCCGCATCGACTTACATGCGCGGTTTACCCTTCGGCTATGTTTCCTCGTCCCTCCTCTCCCAGGTCGATGCCAGCGTGGGAGGAAAAACCGGCGTTAATTTCCTCGGTTTCAAAAATATGATCGGCGTTTTCCAACAACCCCGGTTCGTTATTTGCGATCTATCCTTGTTGAAAACACTTCCCCATAAAGAATTAATCAACGGGTGCGCCGAAATCATCAAAAGCGCCGCTGTCGCCGACAGCGATTTTTTCTCTTTCCTTGAAACCCATTACAGCGATGTGTTGAACCTGGATATGAGCGTGCTGGAACAGGTAGTGCACCGGTCCATTCAAATTAAAACCGCTATCGTTGAAAAAGACGAAACCGAAAAAAATGAACGCAGGAAATTAAACTTCGGCCATACTATTGGGCATGCCCTCGAAAAAGCCGCAAGCATCCCACACGGCGAAGCCGTGTCTATCGGGATGGTTTTTGCCGCCAACCTGTCGGTTCGGCGTAAACTGCTTCGACCCGATGAAGCCGAGCGCATTAAAAACCTCGGGGAACACTTCCAACTCCCGACTTACTTGAATACCGATACTAACGCTCTTATTAATGCCCTTCGAAAAGATAAAAAACGCGAGGGCCGCAACATTCATTTTGTCTTGCTCAAATCCATCGGCGAAGCCGCAGTCGAAGAAATCCCGGTCAACCACCTGGAGGATTTAATCCATGATCTGTATTTGCCTGGGGAAACCCAGCGTTGAAGCCTGTAAAAACTTAGCCGCCGACCCCCAAGGCAGCGGCCATCGATTCCACCTGGTAGAAATCCGGATAGATGGGGCACCTTTATCCCCGGATGAAATTCGACACATTTTTTCTCTCCCGTTGAAAATGATCGCCACATGCAGACCTGAAACTTCCTTTTATTCCCGGGAAGAAAGAAAAAATGCGCTGATGACCGCTATTTCACACGGCGCTGCTTACGTAGACATCGAAATCGAAGCCGATACGCCCTATAAAAATGAAATCATCCGGCACGCTCAAGCCCATTCCTGCCTTGTCATTATTTCATATCACAATTTCGAAACCACTCCCCCCCGCGTAGAACTGGAAAAAATTGTAAACCGGTGTTTCGAAGAAGGGGCGGATATCGCCAAGATTTCCTGTATGACTCGCTCCACCGGCGACTGCGGCCGGATTATGGCTCTTTACGACAGCGAACCCGGTATAAATGGAAAAATTGTGGCTATCGGCATGGGCAAAAATGGGAAAATTACCCGGGTGGCCGCACCGATTCTCGGCGCACCCTTTACTTATGCTTCGATATCCGATGGAAACGAAACTGCTCCCGGTCAAATCGATATGTCTACACTCACCTCCCTGGTAAAACACTTTTAGATAAAAAAAATGAACCTACTGGCAGTCACAGGAAAACCCGTTCTTCACAGCAAAAGCCCATTGATGTTTAATGCCCTTTTCAAACAAAAAGGGGAAGAAAATTCCACTATTTACACCCGTATCGCGGCTGCCGATGCAAAAGAAGCCATTGCCCTCTTCAAGGAACTCCATCTAAAAGGGATGAACGTCACCGCACCGTTTAAAAGCGATATCATGCAGTACCTCGATGCCGTGGATGAAGCCGCCTCTCAAATCGGCGGCGTCAACACCGTGGTCGACGAAAACGGGAAACTCGTGGGTTATAACACCGATTACATCGGCGTAACCCGGTCTCTCACCCCCGGCTCCCTCGATTTAAAAGGCCGACCCTGCATCGTACTCGGTGTCGGCGGTGCCGGTCGAGCCGCTATTTTTTCCCTCCTCCACCAACAAGCTCAAATCACCGTTGTGAACCGGACCTATGAAAAAGCCCGGGAAACCGCCAAACATTTCGGATGTTCCCCCGCAAAAATCGAAGACCTTCAATCGCTTTTAAGTCATTCGCAAATACTTATTTCCACCCTCCCCCCCCATGTCGATATCATCCCCGCCCATTGGCTGAGAAAAGAACTCGTGGTTTTCGACGCCAATTACAAAACATCACCCCTCGGTGAAAAAGCCCGGCAAACCGGCTGCCGGATTATTAAAGGAGAAGAATGGCTCCTTCGACAAGCTGTCCCTGCTTACCGGCACTTCTTCGGCTCCTCTCTTTCCGAAAACGATATCGAAACCATGAGAACCGCACTGGTTACCCCTCCACTCCCAAAACCCCGGAATATTTCCCTCATCGGTTTCATGGGCACTGGAAAAACCGAGATCGGCAGGATTTTGGCTTCCCGTTTAAAAATGGATTTTATCGACATCGATGAGAAAATCGAACAGTTTGAAAAACGAACCATACCGGGTATTTTCAGCACCTATGGCGAAGCGTATTTCAGGGCTGTTGAAAAACGCCTGCTAAAACAGGAACTGGAAAATAATCAAAACCGCTTGTTTGCCTGCGGTGGAGGGATAGTGCTGGATAAAGAAAACCGGGATTTATTGAAAAACGCCTCCCTCGTCATATGGCTTTATGCATCCATAGAAACCGTATTGAAACGAATCCCTACCGGCACCCGGCCTTTATTATCGGGCAATAACCCGGCCCAAAAAGCCCATGAATTATTGGATAGCCGAATACCGGTTTACGCCGCTGCTGCGGATATTGTCGTGGGCAGCGAAAGAAATCAAGAAGAAACAGCGGAGAGAATTCATGAAGAAATCAGTAAAACCTTCAACCATTAAAGGATCGGTCCCGGCCCCTGCGTCCAAGAGCATGCTTCAACGTGCTATTGCCGCCGCGCTGCTGTCGGATACCCCCGTGAAAATAGTCAACACCACTTATTGCAGCGATTCCAGGGCTGCGCTGCACGTCGTCGAAACCCTCGGCGCAGAAGTTCGAATCCAGAAAGATTCCATATATATTCACAGCGGCGGGGTTCTAAAACCCACCGGCAATATACTGAACTGCGGCGAATCCGGGTTAGGTATACGAATGTTTTCACCCATAGCCGCTTTATGGCATGAACCCCTTATACTCACCGGTGAAGGTTCGCTCCTTCATCGCCCTGTCGGCATGCTGGAAGAACCTTTGAAAAAATTAGGCGCCCATGTCTCTACCCACAGCGGTTTACCCCCCATCACGGTCAAAGGCCCTTTAAAAGGCGGGGAAGCAACCGTTGACGGTTCCATCAGTTCCCAGTTTCTTACCGGACTTTTGATGGCTTTGCCCAGGGCTGCCGGGGACTCCCGTCTCCATGTTCAAAACCTTAAAAGCACTCCTTATATCGATATGACCATCTCTTTACTCAAACATTTCGGAGCAGAGATTCAAAACACCGATTATAAAATTTTCGATATCAAAAGCCGCCAGTCCTTTCGATCACCCCTTTATGAAGTCGAAGGCGATTGGAGCGGTGCTGCTTTCCTGTTAGTCGCCGGCGCCATTGCAGGTTCGGTATCCGTAACCCGCCTCGACACCCAATCCCCCCAGGCAGATCGAAAAATCATCGAGGCCCTCGTCGCTTGCGGCGCAGATGTGAAGATCAGTCCCACCATGGTGGAAGTATCCCGGAAGGAGTTGAATGCGTTTCATTTCGATGCCACCCACTCTCCCGATTTGTTTCCCCCTTTGGTCGCCCTCGCCGTCCATTGTAACGGCACCACCGTCATCGAAGGCGTCGAACGCCTCGTCCATAAAGAGAGCGATCGATCCAACGCACTCAAGGAAGAGTTTACAAACCTCGGCGGAATCGTTCGCATCGATGGAAACCGGATGGAAATAGACGGACCCCAATTGACCGGCGGAACCCTCCACTCCCGTAACGATCACCGCATCGCTATGGCAGGGGCCACCACCGCTTTATGCGCCCAAAAAGACATTAATATCCTCCAGTATGAATGCATCGCCAAATCATACCCCCATTTTTTCGATGACCTCCAGGCCATCGGTGGAGTCGTATATGAATAACTTCGGACGTTTATTTAAAATCAGTATTTACGGTGAATCCCACGGACCTGGAATCGGCGTTCTCATCGACGGATGCCCCGCAGGACTTCCTCTAGATGAAACCGATTTCGAAACCGACCTCGCCCGACGGAAAAGCGGCGCACCCGGTACTACTCCCAGGCTCGAACAGGATAAACCTCTTATTAAATCCGGTATTTTCAACGGCAAAACCACCGGGGCCCCCATTTTAATCACGTTTGGAAATACCAATATCAAGAGCCGCGACTATGAATCCATTAAAGATATTCCCCGCCCCGGGCATGCCGATTTCACCGCTGCCCAAAAATTCGGCGGATACAACGATTATAGAGGAGGGGGCCATTTTTCCGGTCGCGTCACCCTTGGACTCGTCGCCGCAGGCGCCATCGCTAAAAAACTAATCCGGCCTATCGCCATCACCGCTTCTTTGATCGAAGCCGGAGGCGATACCGATATCCAACGCGCCGTCGCGAAAGCTGTAGAAACCAACGATTCCATCGGCGGCATCATCCGATGCGAAATCCTAAATGCCCCCACAGGCCTGGGAGAACCTTTTTTCGATTCCATGGAATCCATGCTCAGCCACATGATGTTCTCCATACCTGCCGTTAAAGCCATCGAATTCGGCGCCGGATTCCAGGCGGCCAAAATGACCGGCTCGCAGCACAACGACCCCTTCATCGACTCATCGGGGAAAACCCAAACAAATCACGCCGGCGGGATCAACGGCGGGATATCCAATGGAAATCCCATTTTATTCCGCGTCGCAGTGAAACCCACCTCCAGCATCCCCCAGGCTCAGCATACAATGGATATGAAGACAGGCAAAATGGTGGATCTCGTAATAGAAGGCAGGCATGATACGTGTATAGCATTACGCATGCCGGTGATAGTGGAGAACGCCGCCGCTGTGGTTCTGGCAGACATGATGTTATGGGAGAATAAAATAGCGCGCAGGCTGTAGTTTGGGGTTCGGATTTTTAATTTGTGCCTTCGGCGACCAGGAACCCCTTTTATAAAAGGGGTTCCTGGACCTCCCTAAAATTTTTTGAATCGCGGCGGTTTTATAGCAGTTCTTGTTTTGAAAAAAGATGGGTATAGGGGGCATGAGAGAGAAGCGATCTCGGAATTTTAGTTCCTCGAACGAAGCGCCGGGGATTCCTTTTTCAAATATGTCGAAACCAAAACCCCACTGTAATACAGACCCCAGGATTTCAAAAAAAGAATTATTGCCAAATCGATTTAATCGATTTCTATGTTGACTTTTTAAGTTAGTTTCATTACAATAAAATATGTTATTAAAAAATAAAGAGAAATGCAAAACAAAGAAGGAAAAGAGGGGCGTTTCTCGTTTCTTTCATTTTCACACACTTTCAATTTAAGGAGAATACTATGGATTACCTATTAACCGACGAACAAAAAATGTTGAATGAAATGGTCTCTAAATTTGCCAAAGAAGAGATAGGCCCGGTTGCCCGTGAAAACCAGGAAAAAGGAGTGTTTCCATGGGAAATCATAAAAAAAGCAAGCGAGCTGGGATTGATGGGAATCGCTTATCCGCCGGAATACGGCGGGGCCGGTATGGACTACGTCTCGTATATGCTGGCGGTTGAAAAAATTTCGCGGTATTGTGCCTCTACCGGTGTCATTATTTCCGCCCATTCCTCCCTGTGCATCGACCCGATTTTCCGTTTCGGTACGGAAGACCAGAAGAAAAAATATCTCCCGGCATTATGCACCGGGGAAAAAATCGGGAGTTTCGCTTTAACCGAACCAGGTTCAGGTTCCGATTCAGGCGCAGCCAAAACAACCGCCAAATCGGTGGGCGATCGATGGGTATTGAATGGAACCAAACATTTCATCACCAATGGAGAAGAATCACAAGTATGCATCGTGTTTGCGCTTACGGAGCCGGGAAAGAAAACCCACGGTCTCAGTGCTTTCATTGTCGAAAAAGGCACCCCGGGTTTTTCTGTAGGAAAACATGAGAAAAAACTGGGTATTAATTCAACCTCGACAACAGAGTTCATATTTGAAGAATGCGCCATCCCGAAAGGGAATTTGTTGGGAGACTTAAACAAAGGATTTAAAGTGGCCATGGTGACGCTGGACGGAGGTCGGTTAGGGATCGGGGCACAAGCCCTAGGTATTGCATTGGCTTCAATAGAAGATTCGATAAAATTTTCAAAAGAGCGGGAACAATTTGACCAGCCGATTTCTAATTTTCAAGCGATCCAATGGATGCTGGCAGAGATGGCCACAGAATACGAAGCGGCATGGCTCCTGAATTACAGGGGCTCTTTGATGAAAGATAAAGGGTTACCATACTCGAAAGAAGCAGCAATGGCCAAATTGAAAGCCTCTGAAACAGCCTCCTTTTGCGCGGCTAAAGCCATTCAAATCCACGGCGGATACGGTTATACAAAAGAATTCGACGTGGAACGCTACCTGAGGGATGCCAAAATCACGGAAATCTATGAAGGCACGAATGAAATCATGCGAGTGGTCATAGCGGCAAATCTTTTGAAATAACGAAGGACTCCCCTGCTCTCTTCCATAGGGTACAACCGTAAGCCGGGTAATGTTCTAATTATCCAAACTGTTGGAATGATAAGGGCCCTGGTTCTGCGGTGTACCCCCGGGAGAGTGTTGAGAAGAATCCCGCACATGGTTTAACATCTCTTCGATGTGATAATAGTTAAGTTTTCGATATAAACGGGGGCGGTTGATTCCCAATATTTTCGATGCATGACTAATATTGAAGTTCACCGTTTTCAACACTTCGATGATATATTTTTTTTCGTGTTCCTCCAGGGTCAGGAATCGTTTTTCTTCCGAATCTTTCCAGCTTATAGTGGAATAAGAGAGGTCCGCCAGGTCCAACGTATCGTTCTTCTTAAAAGGAATGATACTTTTGATTAGATTTTTCAACTCACGGACATTTCCTTTCCAGGAGTAATCGAGGAAATACTTTTCCGCTCTTTTCGTGATTTTGGTAACGTTTTTATTGTAAACGCGGTTATAAATATTAATAAAATGGCGGATGAGAGGCATGATATCGTCTACTCTTTCTCTCAGGGGAGGAATAATCAAGGTGGATTCTTGCAAGCGGTAAAACAGGTCGCTTCGGAATTGTTTTAAATTGACTTCATCGCTGAGATTTTTGTTGGTAGCGGAAATTAACCGGATATCGATGCGCATGGATTTTTTACTTTTGAGGGGGTAAACCACTTTTTCATCAAGGATCCGCAGCATTTTGGCCTGGATATGGAGGGGCAATTCCCCGATTTCATCCAGGAATAAAGTGCCCTTGTCTGCCTGGACCAGCCGTCCGTTATAACTGTCTACTGCGCCGGTAAATGCGCCTTTGGAAAAGCCGAAGAGTTCCGATTCAAAAAGTTCAGGGGGAATCGATGCGCAGTTGATGGGCATAAAAATCTCGGATTTCCTCTGCGAGCATTTATGGATGGAATGGGCCAAAATGTCTTTCCCCACACCGGTTTCTCCCTGGATTAGAATGGTATTTTCAGTAGTCGATAATATTTTGGCCTGGTGGATCACTGTTTCCATTTGCCGGCTGTTGCAAACGATATCCGTGAATCCGAAATCGGAAGCCACTTCGGATTTTATCGATTGGTAACTGCTTTCCAAACTGTTTATCTCCGTGATTTTTTTTATTTGAGCAACCAAAAGTTCCTCGTCTACGGGTTTTTCAAGGTAATTGAAGGCCCCCTTTTTAATGGCTTCCACTACGCTGGAAACCGTTACGTTGGAAGTGATGATCACAGTTTTCGACGCCATTTTGTCCTTATACCGTTCCAGCAATTGGATGCCATTCCCGTCGGGTAACTGCAAATCCAGGAGGAAGACGTCGAAATTGTTTTCCTCGATCTTGTGGCCTGCGTGTAATACCGACGAGGCTGATTCTACGCTGTATCTATGCCGCTCCAACAGGTTTTTTATCACTTTAATCATGATGGGCTGGTCTTCGATTAATAATATCTTTACCATGATAGTACCTCTTCGCTATAAAAATATCATACTTTTCCTCTTTTAGCCAATATTCATTACAACAAATATTACTGTAATATTTGCTTAAAACATTTATTGTACCTAATTTTTCCTTTTAAAAAAAAAATTGAAAAAAAAGTAAATCCGTATTACTATTATCACCATGAATAATTTAATGGTCTCGAAATACCTTCATTATATCCCGGTAGGCGATGGCGTATATATTGGGTGGAACCGCTTTTTCCCCTCCATCTTTGTCCTTAATGATGCAGCATTGCGGGTCCTGGAAGATATAGATCAAAAAAAAACGATCGAAATAAATGAAAACATCGACGGTTTCATAAAAGAAGCCAAAAAACGCCGGTTCCTGGTCGAGGGAGAAAACGATTCGTCCAGGGAAGACTTTATACGGATGGCGAATAAAAAGTTGGACGAAATGGCGGAGTTTGCTGAAAACTTTTACCGGCAGGGCGGCGATTACGATTCTTTGAGCATTGGAAACGACATATGCAATTTGTCTTGTTCCTATTGCATCGGCGGGATTAACGGAACCCAGGTAAGACAATGCAGGTATCGAAAAACGACGCGGCATAAAAAAATGGCCGTCATCATGGATTGTATCGGGCAATTTTTCCGCCGTAAAATCGAAAATGGGGTGACTCAAACCAGGGTTTTTTTTAACGGGGGAGAAATCCTGGCAGATTGGCCGGCAATAAAAACCATTATCGAAGAAATCTCAACCCGATACCCCGGCATAAACGTCGAATACGGCATAAACACCAACCTCACCCTCTTGACCGAAGAGATAGCCCGGTTCTTTAACCGCTGTCATTTTAAAGTACATATCAGTATCGACGGATACAAGGAAGCCCACGACAAAACCCGCATATATCATAATGGAAAGGGCTCTTTTGACGATATCATCCGGAAAGTCGAACTTTACCGTAAATACAATGAAGCCGATACTTTAACGGATTTCCAGGGAACCATCGACGGTGTGGATGAATTCCAACCGGAAGAGGTCTACGCCATGGAGAAATATGGATTTAAACAGGCACGTTTAGCGCCCAACTTATTGAATGTTCCCGAAGCGGATGCTCGTAAAAAAGCGCAATTGATGGGGAAATTCCTGGAATTGAATTCGAATCGTGCGTTCCAGGTAAAGGAATTGATTTTTTCCAGGGCCAAAGACAGGATAAACCTGGAACAATATCAATTCAAGTTCAATTGCGTCGGGCTGTTTGCACGGCCCCAACTGGATATTTTTTTAAATTTAACGACTCTCGCTGTCTCGCATTTGTGCGGTTACATTAAAAGGGCTGCGGTCCCTCTTTCCGACCTCCAATACGATATATATAATCCCAGGCTGTGGAAGGTTTCATATGGATTTGTAAAGGAACGGTTGGAAACACTTCTTAAAGATTGCATGGAATGTCCTTTCCTGGGGATTTGCCGGGGAAGTTGTATTATGTCGGGGATCGATCTTAATAACCGGATTAATAAAGCAGCTTGCGCTTACCAAAAAGAAATCATGGAAATATATATCAAGAGGTCCTATAGGAACAGGAATAGAAAGAAAGAGTAGGTTAGTACGGGTTTATCTCTTCTCTATCTTGGGGAGGGAAAGAGATATGAAACGTGGCACCTTCACCGGGGTTACTTTGAACGTGGATTTTTCCACCATACTCATCGACAACCTGTTTTACTACAAAAAGTCCAAGACCCGAACCGTTCTCTTCTTCTTTGGTGGTAAACAAGGGTTCGAAGATTTTAGTCAGGTATTCCGGTTGAATACCGGGGCCGGTATCAGAAACCGTGATCGATATTTCACCCGTTTCGTTCTTTTTTAATAAAATAGTGAGTGCTCCCCGTTCTCCCATAGCCTGCACTGCATTCAAACACAGGTTCATCACCACTTGTTTGAATTTAACAGGGTTTATAGCTAAATAGATTCGTTCTTCCGGTGGGTTCCATTCAAGAGTAATGGTTTGGGGGATAGTTACTTTAAGAATAGAGAGGATTTCATTGAGTAGGTCTGCGACATCGCATTCCCTGATTTCATCATAATTTTGCCGTGAAAAAGCCAGTATCTGTTTTACCACTTGAAAGGCGGTATCGGCAGTCGATTTAATGATATCGACGGCTTCGTTTTTCTCTTCTTCCGTCACTTCATAGGTGGTTCCGTGGACCAGTTCGGAATAACCGAGGATAATGGACAATAGGTTTTTTAAATCATGGACTGCGCCTCCGGCCAGCACTCCCATTAATTTCATGCGGTGTGCCATGATCAATTGTTTATTTTTGGCTTCATTGGCTACCCGGTCTTTGACTCGTTTGTTAAGAAAGTAGATAATCAACACACCGACAAATATAACGAGCGTGACCACAATCGTATTAAACCACCATGTATTCCAGAAAGGAGGAAGGATTGTAAAACCGAATTCTGCCGCTTTAACGCTTTTTACCCCGTCGTTATTTTGGGCGATTACTTTGAAAACATAGGTTCCCGGGGGTAATGAGGGATAGGATATATAATTTTCCGAAACAGTATACCACTGGTGGTCCATCCCTTCCAGGGTATAGGAATACAATATATCTTCCGGGGAGGTGTACGACAGCCCGTCAAAGCTGAACCTGATATAATTTTGTTGATGATGCAGCCGGGTCCCGGTTACGAGAGGGTAGTTTTTTCCCATCACGCTGAATTGGGTAATATAGACCGGCGGCGGGACCGTATTGATTCGATCCAGGGCTGTGTTAAACCGGGATATGCCGGCGATGGTTCCAAACCATAAAATGCCCTGGCTGTCTTTGAGGTTGGAACAATGAGTCATTTCATCGGATAATAAACCATTTCTCGACGTGTACGCTTTAAAGCGGCGTCCATCGTACCGGTTTACTCCATTCATAGTACTGATCCATAAATTATGGTTATCGTCTTCCAGGATGTTTTGGCAGTCATTGTCCGATAAACCGTTTTTTTTCGTATAATTGGTGAATTTACCGTTGTCATAACAACTCAATCCCCGTTTTGTCCCGATCCAGATTTTCCCCCTGCTGTCTTCGAAAAGTGCGTAAATATACGCCCCCACCAATCCATTCTCGGTGGTATAATAAGAGGATTTTTCCCCGGAAATTTTCCAGAGCCCGTTGGTATCCGAGAACCACAAATTTCCTTTACTATCGGTCAATATGGCTTGCGCTGCCGAGGGTTCCATATCGATCTTCAAACCATGAGGTTCGATTCGCCCGCGGCGGAATTTACACAATCCCTTCGTAGTAGCAATCCATACCGTTCCGTCACGATCTTCCGAAAAAGCCAGGACAACCGGATCCGGCAGTCCGTCTTTTGTCGTATAATTACGAAATTTCTTCTTTACCGGCGAATAGATTCCAAGGCCTCCGTTGTAGGCCAACCATATATTCCCCCACCTGTCTTTCATCATATTATATATTGTATTATTGAGTAAGCCATCCTTTGTGGTATAATTTTTGGTCTTTCCGTCCGAATAGTAACACAACCCGTTATTGGTGGCGATCCAGTATTTGCCGGGTGTTGCTTCGACAATAGCCCATATCAGGCTGTCCGGTAATCCATCCATGACCGTAAAGTTCGTAATCTTTAAGGATTGCAGCAGGCTGACTCCCTTCTGGGTGCAAAACCAAATATTTCCTTCTTTATCTTCAAAAAGATTGCCGATATTATTGCTTAAGAACCCCTGCTGCATGTAGTAGGGGGTGAATCGACCGGAGGAGTACATATTCACTCCATTTTCCGTACTGATCCAGATGTTTTTATCCCGATCCTCCGCGATGGTCTTGATATGGTTATCGGATAACCCATCTTGGGCGGTAAATGAACGAAATACCGGTTTTTCTTTTTCCCATTGGAGGTAATTTAAACCTCCCTCCGTTCCGATCCACATATTATTATAATGATCCAGGGTTAATGTGTTGATAAAATTGCTGCATAAACCATCGGCAGTGGAATATTTGACCGTTATCAGTTCCTTGTTTTTCTCATTCCTGTAAAATCGCCACAGCCCGTCTTTTTCCGTTGCGACCCAAAGATTGCCCCTCTTGTCCTCGAATAAATCTCGAATTATGGCTTTCCTCATATCTACTATTTGAGTATAAATAGAGAATTTTCTCCCGTCAAATAGACATAATCCGGCGTGTGTACCGATCCAAAGGATTCCTTTTTTATCTTCGATAATTGCAGAAACCCGGTCGCTGGGCAGCCCGTTTTTTTTTGTATAAACACTAATCCCCCATGCATTTATACGGAACAGCCCCTCTCCCCTCGTCCCAATCCAAAGATTCCCCTTCCGGTCTTCAAAAATCGCCATGATATAATCATTTTTTAAACCTCGCTTTTCGTCTATAATATTTACAAATTCTTTCCCATTGAAACGACTGAGGCCATGTTCGGTCCCGAACCAGAGATAACCCCGCGAATCCTGCAAAATATACGTCACGAAAGATGCCGGTAATCCATCCCTTGCGGAAAAATGCTTTAATGGGAGAGAAAATGGAAATACATTGAAGGACAATAAGTGCAAGGCGATAACACCCACTAAAACAGGTAAAATTTTTTTTATCTCTTTCATAATATATTAGTATAATATCTTACAAGAAAATGCGTTTGGATGCAAATAAAATCTTTTCCATTTTTGTAATATTATATAACACGGTTCGTTGATCTCAATATGGCCAATTAATAGCTTCAATTTATCCTAACTACCGTTTTCTTTTTGAAGGCTGTAATATTTTGTTGCATTTTGATTCGAATCCTCAATCCGTTTCTTCTATCCTTTGATTCAAGAATTTTTGTCTCTCTCTCGGTTATTTCCTGTAATACAATATTACAATCATCGATTTTCAAATTTTTATCGCGCGCCCGAACTCCCGGTTATCGGCAACCTCCAAATTACCGAATTCGGCATGATTATTGCTATATATATAGCGAAAATTAAATTACACGGAGGTTAAACCATGAACACAATCATTTTTGAAAAATTAACCATCGACGAACAAAAACCAGTGAGAGGCGGCGGCGATATCTCTTATATTACATGCCCTGAGCCCGATCCCATTACATCCAAACCCTTTGATCACTGCGTGCCATAAGAAAAACCGTCGGACCATTTTAATCGAAACAAAATGCGCCCACCGGATGGCTGTATGGATAACAAAAAAAACAGGCTGTTTAACAAATTACTTAAAAAAAATTTCGCTCAACGGTCTATATGGCCATTTTTCGGTGGTTTTCTTCGGATTCGGTTAATTTCTTGCAGCCAACCATGACCCTGAATCCGACTTTAATTAACAATTCTCAGATATAGCCCAGGATTTTCCGCATTGCCGAATATCCGAATAAAGCCTATAATGGGTCATCTTAGGTGTTACCCCGGTAGATGGCCCAATAGGCTTTTTTTTTAAGTCATCCGGGAGAGACTTCATCAGTTTCGTATTTTCCAATTCCGTGAACTCATAATTATTTTCACATCCTTTTTTCCCTCCTTTTGTATTCCCCTTTCTATTTCCGGGGAATTCTATATTCACCTTCGAACCTCCGGGAGAGGACCATCCCGAAATTATTAGAAAACCCGACCATCGAATTATCGATTTTTCTGCCCCGGAATATTGCACAATCCACAAGAATATTTTATAATTGAGAATCGGAAAAAATATGCAAATCAAATTGGAGTAAAGGATGACAAAAGAAATAATCCCCTATCAGGCTAAAAATAAGATCAGGATTGTTACAGCAGCATCGTTATTTGACGGTCATGACGCAGCCATCAATATCATGCGCCGGATTATGCAATCTACGGGATGCGAAGTCATCCATCTCGGGCATAACCGTTCCGTCCAAGAAATCGTAGACTGCGCCATCCAGGAAGATGTCCAGGCCATCGCCATCACATCGTACCAGGGCGGTCATATGGAATTTCTAAGATACATGTATGATTTACTCCAGGAGAGAGAATGCGGACATATTAAAATATTTGCAGGAGGAGGCGGCGTTTTTCTACCCCGTGAAATCCAGGAACTCCACGAATACGGTATCGCCCACATCTACTCACCGGATGACGGCCGGGAAATGGGCCTGCAAGGAATGATCAACCACCTGCTGTACCATTGCGATTTCCCCACCGGCACTCACGCCGAAGTCAAGATCGACGACCTGGAGAAAAAAAATCCGCGGCTCATCGCCCGCCTTATCTCTGCTGCAGAAAATTACCCGGAAGAATCCAAAGCGATGATAGCGCGAATCCATGAACAAGCAAATAAAAACAAAGTCCCTGTATTGGGCATCACCGGCACCGGCGGCTCCGGGAAATCCTCCCTCATCGACGAATTAATCGGACGCTTCTTGTTGGACTTCCAAGATAAAACCATCGGGATTATCTCCGTAGACCCCTCGAAACGAAAAACCGGCGGCGCCTTACTGGGAGATCGCATCCGTATGAACTCCATCCACAACAACCGCGTTTTTATGCGTTCACTGGCAACTCGACAATCGAACCTGGCCCTTTCGAAATATGTGAGAGAAGCGGAAAACATTTTGAAAGCAGCGGGATTTGATCTTATTATCCTTGAAACCTCCGGGATCGGCCAATCCGATACCGAAATCATCGAACACTCCGATGTAAGCCTCTATGTGATGACCCCCGAATACGGTGCCAGCACTCAATTGGAAAAAATCGACATGCTGGATTTCGCCGATATTATCGCCTTGAATAAATTCGATAAACGCGGCGGACTGGATGCTCTCCGCGACGTTAAAAAACAATACCGCCGAAACCGCAATTTGTGGGATGAACACATCACCGACGACGACCTCCCTGTTTTCGGCACCATCGCCTCCCAATTCAACGACCCCGGCGTCAATTGCCTCTATAAATCCGTTTTAGATACCGTTCAATCCAAAACCCATATCGATTTCAAATCCAATTTTGCGATTACCCCGGGAATGTCGGAAAAAATATTCATCATCCCCCCCACCCGGAACCGCTACCTCTCGGAAATCACCGAAACCATCCGAAATTTTAACCAATGGGCGGAAGAACAACGCAATATTGCCCAAAAACTCTATGGAATCCGGGAATCTATCGACGCCCTCGAAACTTCCGAATTAAATACACCGGGGAAAGAACAAACCATCAACGAATTAAAAGACCTTTACAAGGAAATCGAACTGAAACTGGACGGCCAGAATAAAAAAATATTGGAAAACTGGGATAAAAAAGTCCGATGCTATAAAGATGAGTATTTTGTTTTTAAAGTCCGGGATAAAGAAATTAAGATTGCCACCCATATCGAAAGCCTTTCCCATACTCGCTTCCCCAAAATCAGCCTGCCCAAATACAAAGGATGGGGCGATATCCTACACTGGAGCCTCCAGGAAAATATCCCCGGGGAATTCCCATATACGGCGGGGGTATTTCCTTTTAAGAGAGAAAGCGAAGAACCCACACGCCAGTTTGCCGGGGAAGGCGGACCGGAACGAACCAATAAACGCTTTCATTATCTATCCAAAGCCCAGCCCGCCAAAAGACTGTCCACGGCATTTGACTCGGCAACATTGTACGGAGAAGACCCCGACCGCCGACCCGATATTTATGGAAAAATCGGGAATGCCGGTGTATCTATTTGCTGCCTCGATGATGCAAAAAAACTCTACTCCGGTTTCCACCTGACAGACCCGCTTACATCGGTTTCCATGACCATTAACGGTCCTGCCCCCATGATGACCGCTTTCTTTATGAATGCGGCGATAGACCAGGAGTGCGAAATCTATATTAAACAAAACGGCCTGGAAGAAGAAGTTTCAAAGAAAATCGACCGGGTCTTCAAAGAAAAAGGAGTCGAACGCCCGGTTTACAATGGCGAACTACCGGAAAAAAACGATGGACTCGGTCTCTTTTTATTGGGAGTTACCGGCGATCAGGTTCTACCGAAAGATGTTTATGAGAATATCAAAGCCCGGACCCTTTCAGCCGTACGAGGAACGGTTCAAGCCGATATTTTAAAAGAAGACCAGGCCCAGAATACCTGTATTTTTTCAACCGAATTTGCCCTTAAAATGATGGGCGATATCCAGGAATATTTTATTAATCATGATGTACGTAATTTCTATTCCGTCTCCATTTCCGGGTATCATATCGCCGAAGCCGGCGCGAACCCCATTACCCAACTGGCACTCACGCTGTCGAACGGTTTTACTTTCGTGGAATATTACCTCTCCAGGGGAATGCATATCGATCATTTTGCCCCCAACCTATCTTTCTTCTTTTCCAACGGGATGGAGCCGGAATATGCCGTAATCGGCCGCGTCGCCCGCCGTATCTGGGCAAAAGTCATGAAACTCAAATACAAGGGAAATGCCCGCTCCCAGATGTTGAAATACCATATCCAGACTTCAGGCCGGTCACTGCATGCCCAGGAAATTGCTTTTAACGATATCCGCACTACACTGCAAGCATTGTACGCCATCTATGATAATTGCAACTCCCTTCATACCAATGCTTATGATGAAGCCATCACAACCCCCACCGAAGAATCCGTCCGACGGGCTATGGCTATCCAGTTAATTATCAACCGGGAATTGGGACTGGCAAAGAATGAAAATCCCATGCAGGGTTCTTTCATTATCGAAGAATTGACCGACCTGGTGGAAGAAGCGGTGATGATAGAGTTCGACCGTATTTCCCAGCGGGGCGGGGTGTTGGGCGCCATGGAAACCGGTTACCAACGGGGAAAAATCCAGGAAGAATCTCTAAAATACGAACATTTGAAATTCACCGGCGAGTACCCCATTGTCGGTGTCAATACCTTCCGGGATATTCATGGATCACCCACCGTCGTGCCTGGTGAAGTCATCCGGGCAACTATCGAAGAAAAAGAATCGCAGATTAAAACGTTGGAAAATTTGCATATAAGACACAAAGATATTTCCCCCGGGATTTTAAAAGAACTCCAGGAGGCCGCCGTTAATAATGAGAATACCTTCGAGAAATTAATCGAAGCTTCAAAATCTTGCTCTATCGGGCAAATCACTCAAGCTCTTTACAAAGTCGGCGGTCGATACCGGCGAAATATGTAAGAATATGAACGATTATACAAGGAGAAATCATGAAAAACGTCGATAAAATCGATGATTTATCCAGGGATGAATTAGTAGAATTAACCGCTATCTATGCGAAGAATTGGTTGGCCCATGACGGGTGTTGGTTTCTCTCCGTGGAAGAGAAATATGGGATGGAAACCGCCATCGAGATCGATACCGAAAGTTGGAGAAAATTCACGGTTATCGAAGCTCAGCGGTTGATCGAGTTCCTCCAACTGGGAAAAAATTCAGGGATTAAGGGATTGAAAAAAGCCCTTCGTTTTCGATTGTATTCCTCGTTAAATGAAGATGAAATCACGGTGAGCGAAGATAAAAAAACGCTGGAATACCGCGTAAAAACCTGCCGCGTTCAATCCGCCAGGCGGAAAAAAGGACTCCCGGATTTTCCCTGTAAATCCGTAGGCATCGTGGAATACGGTTTATTTGCCAAAACCATCGACTCCCGGTTTGAAACCGAATCGATTTCCTGCCCCCCCACTATTTCCAACCCGGATTATTATTGTATCTGGCGGTTCACTTTGAAAGATTAGATTAAAGGTGGCATGTCGATTCGAGAACCGGGTTATTTTTTTTTACATGCATTCTTCTCGCTTGTTTTTGAGGATACATTATTAAAAGGGCACAAATGCGGATGATTAAGGAATAGAGTTCTCATTTGCCCATACAAATCGGAGGAACCGGATGAATATTTTCGATGAAATGGAATCGCGTGATCATGAAGAATTGATTTTTAATTATTTTAACGATGTCGATTTAAAAATGATTATTTCCCTTCATGACACCACGTTAGGAAAAACCATCGGCGGTTTGCGAATGAATCGATATAAATCCGAAAATGATGCGATTATCGATTCGCTACGATTGTCGGAAACCATGACCTACCAGGGAGCTGCCGTGGAAATCGACAGCGGCGGGGGAAGTGCTATCCTCATGGGGGACCCGAAAACCGGTAAAACCGAAGCGTATCTTCGGGCTGTCGGACGGTTTGTCGAGAGTTTGAAAGGAAAATTAATCGTCTCCCCGGACCTGGGTACTGAGGCGGAAGATTTCGTTCATATCCAGCGAGAGACCGATTATACTATTTTCGGCGACGATATCCGGGATACCACCAAACCCACGGCCCAGATTACCGCATACGGCGTCTATTGGGGAATTAAAGCCTGCGCCAAACAAATCTTCGGAACTGCGGATCTTTCCGGCCGAACTTTCGCTGTGCAGGGCCTGGGAAATGTCGGTAAACACCTGGTGGATTATTTAAAAAAAGAAAACACCCGCCTGTATGTCAGCGACCTCATCTACGATAATATCAAAGAAGTCGAGGATAAACACCCCGATGTCCAGGTAGTCAAACCATCGGAAATTCTTTTTATAGAAGCCGACTTTGTCGTTCCCTGTGCTGTCGGATCGATTTTTAACCAAGAGAACATCGATCTTCTCCACTGCAAAGTCATCGCCGGTTCCGCCATGAATATTTTCGAAGATGAAGAACTCGTCGAAACTATATTTAAAAAAGGTATTATCTATGCGCCTGCTTTCTTAATCGCTGCCGGGGATCTCTTCCTCCTGGATAAGAACCTTAAATTGGGATGCGTCGAAGAAAAATTGGAAGGCGCAAAAATCGTTTATAATGTTCTATCTGGGATTCTTCAACGGGCATCGGATATGGGCATATCCCCTTATCGTTTAACCAAAGAGGATGCCATGTCGCGTTACAGGCAAATCAAATTGATCAATCATATACTATGTTAAATACGATGTTAAATGCGATTCCCCTATCGGAAAAGAAATTAAGGAGTTTTCAATGCAAGAGAATAAAGAGTATTTTATTTTAACCATAAACCCCGGGTCTACATCGACGAAAATCGGGATCTTCAAAAATGATGAATTGCAATTTAGTAAAAATATTTATCACAACGACCAGGACCTGGTTAATTTCAAACGCGTCTGGGACCAATATGCATTTCGAAAAAAAACCATCGTGGATGTGGTCCGGAAAGAAGGTTTCGAGATTCAACAATTGTCGTGTGTAGTCGGCAGGGGTGGGTTGTTCAAACCCATTATCAGCGGTACGTATAGTATTAACAAAGAGATGCTGGACGACGCCCGGAATGCCGTCCAGGGTGAGCATGCTTCCAACCTCGGCTGTGTATTGGCTTTCGGGATCGGGTGGGATTACGATATCCCCGCTTATATCGTAGACCCCCCGTGCGTGGATGAAATGGAAGACATCGCCAGGATTTCCGGTCATATCTCCGTTAAACGCACCAGTTTGGTTCATGCGCTGAATATTAAAGCCATTGCCCGCATCGCCGCCGCAGAATTAAATAAGCCTTTATCTCAATTGAATTTGATCATCGCTCACCTCGGGGGCGGGGCTTCCGTGACTCCCCTCCGCCAGGGCCGCATGATCGATACCAGCGATGCCATCAACGCCGGCCCGTTTACACCCGAACGCAGCGGTACTATTCCCATCACCAGCTTTATCGAATATATTTTCAAAAAAAATATCCCCCTATCGGAAATTAAAAAAATGCTGGTGGGCCAGGGTGGAATGTACAGCTATTTGAAAACCAAGAGCATGATCGACCTCGATAAAGGTTATGAACAAGGAGACCCCAAATTCCAACTGATTATGCAAGCTATGGCTTACCAGGTCGGTAAAGAGATCGGTGCTATGGCCGCTGCGTTAAGCGGTAAAATCGATGCCATCGTATTAACCGGCGGCGCCGCCCGCTCCAAAATATTGGTAAACCTGATTACGGAACGAGTCGAATTTCTTTCTAAAATCCTTGTTTACCCCGGCGAAGACGAGCTTAAAGCTTTAGCACAAGGTGCTCTCCGGGTCTTGAGAGGGGAAGAAAAACCCTTTGCTTATCCCCAACAGATCGAGTACAAAGACTGGTTCCCTGCAGAAACATAACCTGGGCCCGAAAACCGAAACTAATTAAGGAGCTTAATCATGGAAATTTTTGAACTGATGAAAAAATACAGGCAAGAACAAATCGCTTTTTATACCGATAGAAATGTCCGGTTACGGGCTATTTTAGCTATTCACAGTACGGCACTGGGCCCCGCTATCGGCGGCGTACGCATTTATAAATATGAATCCATCGACGAAGCGTTATTGGCATTGACCCGCCTCTCCCAATCCATGACTTTAAAAGCCGCTGCCGGCGGAGTTAATTTTGGCGGGGGGTATATCCTGGTCCTGGAACAAGAAGGAATGATTAAAAAAGAACCCATGTTTCGTGCTTTGGGTCGTTTTATCGAGAGTTTTCACGGCAGGTTTATCGCAGGGGAAGATATCGGGATTACCGATGAATCTATCGAATACATGGCCATGGAAACCAAGCATCTCGCGGGTTTGCCCTTCTGCTGCGGCAGTATTGCCAAACACTCCAGGATGTGCGCGTATGGAACGTTTATGGGTTTATTGGCTGCGGCCAAATCCAGGTGGGGGTCGGATGATATCAGTGAGAAAAAAGTTATTGTCCAGGGTTATGGCCGAATCGGATCATCCATGGCTTCCATGCTCAAAGAACGCGGCGCTCACGTCCTGGTTGCTGAAATTCTCCCGGAAAAACAACAGCAAGCACGGGATAACGGTTTTGAACTCATCGACCCGGGGAAAGCCTTCATGGAGAAATGCGATATCTTCTGTCCTTGTGCTGTCGGGCCTATTATCGATGCCGGTACTGCTGGGTTATTCCAATGCGAAATCATCGCAGGTTCTGCCAACAGCCAGCTTTCCAATGACGATGACGATATACTTCTCAAAAAGCGAAATATTCTTTATGCCCCGGATTTTGTCATTAATGTTGGGGGGATCAATGCTATTTCCGGTGAATATTTCGGTCATCCCGACGAAAAAGCCCGGATAAATACCGAAACTATTTACGAACGGCTCCTGGAAATATTGACTTATGCCGATAAACATGATTTATCAACCAATCAAGCCGCCATCCGCTATGCCGAAGAACGCATTCAAATCATAAAAAAGATCAAGGGAACCTACGTCCGCAAAGGAATTATGCAAAAATAATCGTCCCCAGTTTACCCGAAAACAAATTAGAAAACCCCACCGTGTGGGGGGAATTGCAATTTCGAACCAAATCGATGTTCTATATTTCAATTCAAGGCGAAAAAAACGGGAGAATAGTCTACTATATTGGCATGAAAATAAAATTAAGGAGCAAAAAAATGCGTATAAGTAGACTTTTAAAATTATCAACCGTTACCCTGGTTCTCTTTCTTTCATTTTGCCTGGTTAATCTTTACTCTGCCGACAAAGAAAAAAAGGAAGTGAATAAAGTTTTCAAGGCTAAGGAAATCGTTAAACTCAATATTGTTAGTGGAGATTGTACCATAAAAAAAGGTAACCCCGGTGAAATTAAAGTTCATCTCATTTATGATTACCCCGCGGACAAATTTACGCCCGAATTCCTGGAAGAAGGCAATGTTCTTGTTTTAAAAGAGAAATTCGCCCAGCACACCGGTAGTATTTCCGGCAAGTCATCCTGGGATTTGACTGTACCTGAAAATACCAGGATCGATTTTAAAGCCGCTTCCGGGGATTTCCATATGGAAGGCGTTAAAAACGACACATCGATAACTGTTGCTTCCGGCGATATTACCCTGGTGGGTTTCAAGGGGAAGTTAGAGGTTAAGTCTGCCAGTGGAGATATCGATATGAAGGGAAGCGAAGGGGAATTGAAAATTAAATCGGCTTCCGGGGATATTAAATTTGAGAATGTGAAGGGTGCTTTCGAGGTGAAATCTGCCAGCGGCAACATCGAAGGTTCTGCTATAGAATTCACAGGAGCCGGTTTAATGGAAGCAGTTTCCGGCGATATCGACATTAAATTGGCCAAGACCCTGATGGTAGATATGAAATTTGCAACCGTTTCCGGCGATATCGAGTTGTCGTACAATGGGAACCCGATTAAAGGTAGTTTTGAATTTCACGGGATGTCTAAGCATTTTACCGGTCCTTTCGCCGAGGAAAATAGAGAGGAGGGTGATGGTCACAGCCCTTTCGGTAAGTGGTCGTATTCCAAAGGCGGAGAAGCCCCGAGGATTTTGTTTAAGACTGTTTCCGGCAGTGTTCGGATAAAAGAGTAGGTGGATTACAAGTACAAGTAGAATTGGCAGGTTTGGTTTTTACCCATCGTGTGATCGAAGGGCTGCAGGATAAGGCGCAGTTGTTTTGTCCTGCGGCCCTTTTTTTTTGTTGTGGCACTGGTGCTTTTTTGGTCAACACTCTTGGGGGGAAAAGAAAACTATCAAGAAAATCTATCCATTGGTAGATGGTATCGCTTTCTTCTTTCTCTTCTCCCCTCGCATAACTCCCATAAACCAATTTGAAATAAGTTCAAGCAGGGGTGCGGGGGTGCGGAAAACTTTGACAAAGCATTACTACCTACCATAAAATTAAAGTCGAACACTCCCACAATCATTGCACGATCCACCCGGTTCTACAATAAAAACCCCACCGTTTGAGGGCTAAAACCATTTCTTCCTTTTAAAAAATGCGATCATACCGGCCCCGATAATAACCATTATTACCCAGGCAAAAAAATACCCGAAACGCCATTTGATCTCCGGCATGGATTCGAAATTCATTCCATATACCCCGGCTATAAACGTGAGAGGAATAAAAATAGTGGCGATAATAGTCAATACCTTCATCACTTCATTTAATTTATTACTCATACTTGAAAGGTACAACTCCTGTATCCCGGAGACCATATCCCGGTAAATCTCGGTGGTTTCGATGATCTGAACCACATGATCGTAAAGATCGCGCCAATACACATCCGTGGTCTCATGCAGCAAGTCGGATTCCGATTTCTGCAGCTCGCTGAGAATATCCCGAAGCGGCCATACGATCTTTCTCAAAAATAAAACTTCACGCTTAACCCGGTGAATCCACGAAATGGTCTCACTGGTCGGCTGACGGAGAGCACGGTCCTCGATTTGCTCGATGTCCTCCCCCAGGTTTTCCAGGATCCGGAAATAATTATCGATTATAGTATCCATCAGTGAATAAAGCAGGTAATCCGCACCTAATTTTCGAATTCGACCTTTAGCCGTCCGAATCCGGCTCCGTACCGGGTCGAATACATCCCTCTTCTCTTCTTCCTGGAACGTAAGAACATAATTATTCCCCAAAATGAAACTGACATGCTCGATGAGAATATCTTTCCTTTGTTTGTCGTAACTCAACATTTTGAGGACAAGGAAGATATGCTTTTCCAGGTCTTCCATTTTGGGCCTGTGATTCGTGTTAAGAATATCTTCCAGGGTTAAGGAATGGATATCGAATTTTTTTCCAATTTGATCGATGAGCCCGACATCATGAATCCCGGAAATATCCCACCAACAAACACCGTTGAAATCATTCTTCAGACCGCAATCATCGATCGATTGGTCCTGCTTCTCAGCCTCGAAGTCCGGGGAATAATTAAAATGAGTGATTTTTACACGCTCCATTTTTTGTTCCCCGATATGAATCAAAGACCCCGGCATCTGTGCAAGCTTCCTGGACATCGGTTTTAAAACTCGCTTCATTTTTTTACTCCTTTTCCGGATCGAATTTTCCCCGGGAAACAATTCCCTCGTATTCTCAACATCTACATCTATCGTCGATTCTTCCTCTTCTGACGGTTGGATAAACTGTAACTGTAACATCGAAAGTAACCTCCAAACGCGAAATCTTTTCCTATTTTAATACCCTCCGGGTTAAAAATCAAGGCTATATTTTTAAAAGCTTTAAAAGCAGCCATTCTTCTTTTAAATTCCAGGGGACACCGACACACCCCTTTTTTTTTAAATTTTCAAAAAAAGAATTCCTGCTTTAAAAGCATGCAATTACTGTCAAAACCTATAGAAAAGACCGCAAAAAACCGAAACCCCCGATTATTATTTTGGAAAATCTCCAAAAACTGCTAAAATATACACCATGAAAAATAAATGTTTTATCCTCTCTGTCCTGCTTTTCCTGTATACCGTCGGGTTATGCGCCGAATCATCGATCCCCGCTTACCAATACCCCCAATACGAAGAAATCCAACAGGAACTGGCTTCCGGCTGGAATACCTGGAATACCCGCAGCATCCTTTCTTTTGTCTCACTGCCCGAAGGTTTTGCCATTAACCTGGCTTTTAAACAACACTACTGGTTGGAAGAACAATATTTAAAAGAAACCCTGATCGGCAGAACCGGCGAAAGAGCCGAAATTATTCGACCGGGCCCCCATACCTACGACGGAAGCTTTACCCGCATGGACATTAAATGGGAAACCCTGGAAGCCCGGATCGAATCGGCTCACCATCAAAACGACCTGGTCATCCTGGTTACTCCCAAAGAAAAACCCCCATCCCCCGTTAAACTCATCATCGAAAGCGGTATGCTGTGGAATACCCCCGGCCTTTTATCCAAAAAAGAGAACCACCTCTCCGCCCAATTCACCCACCATACGATCCGGGTCTTTTGCACCCACCCCCACATCGATGACCCCTACGTCGAAACGTTAACCCCATACCTCTCCGTTGTCCTGGACCAACCCATCGGCATCTCCACCGGCGAACCCCGAAGCATAGAACAAATAAAAGAAATTATTCGACAACAAGAAAAAAACCTACTCCTTAAAGCCCGGAAATTCGGCGAACTGGCCGAAACCTATATAGCCCTTCAATCCGGCATTGCATGGAACCTCATCTATGAGCCCAAATACCGCCGCGCCGTCTCCACCGTCGGCCGTTTATGGAACGAAGAATACGGCGGTTACTGCCTCTTCGGGTGGGACAACTTCTTCCTGGCCTATGTCGCCGCCCTCGACAATAAAAATTTAGCTTATGCCAATGTTATCGAACACTTGAGAAGCAAAACCGACGAAGGCTTCATCCCCAACGACGACCGCGGGAACGGCAGTAAATCCTTCGACCGCTCCCAACCCCCCGTGGGCAGCATCATGGTCAAAGAAATCTATAAAAAATACCCTGAAAAATGGTTCCTGGAAGCCATCTTTAACGACTTACTCCAATGGAACCGATGGTGGCCCCAAAAACGAATGAATGACGGACTGCTCAGCTATGGCTCCCATCTAACCGCAAACCCCTTTAACGAACCCAACGTCCATACAAAAATCACCGCCGGATACGAATCCGGTATGGACGACTCCCCCATGTATGAAAACGTACCCTTCAACCCCCAAAAAAATACGCTGGAACTCCAGGACGTCGGACTTAACAGCCTCTATATCGCCGACTGCAACGCACTGGCAGAAATCGCCGAACTACTGGGCAAAAAAACCGAAGCCGCCGAACTAAAAAAACGAAGCAACCTCTGGCGCAAAAAAATGGAAACCCTGTGGAACCCGGAAACCGGCTTTTACCTGAACAAACGCACCGATACCGGCGAATTTTCACTCCGCTTATCCCCCACGCTCTTCTACCCCCTTTTAGCCCGGATACCCAATTTAGAACGCTCTCAACGTATCATCCGGGACCACTTTTTTAACCCTTCCGAATTCGCCGGGGATTGGATACTCCCTTCCATCGCCCGAAACGACAAAGCCTTCGAAAAACAACGCTACTGGAAAGGCGCTGTCTGGCCTCCACTCAACTTCCTCGCTTATCTCAGCCTCCGTAATTACCCGGGAACCAAAGCCCAACAAATCCTGTCCGAAAAATCCCACGCCCTCTTCCTCAACGAATGGAAACGCAAAGGCTACGTGAGCGAAAACTACTCCTCCATTACCGGTACCGGCGACGATGCCCGCTTGTCCAGCGACCGCTTCCACTCATGGGGAACGTTATTCGGTATAATCCCATTTATCGAAAAAGGCTATATGCCTCCCCCTGAAAAAAAATGGGCCCACCCCCTGAATTAAACGATATGAATACCTCTACCCGGATTCACCACCAGTTTATCAGGACCCTTTTGTATACCATCACGGATGGACAGGTTCCGACACCTCCCAAAACTTTTATAAAGTATATAATCAAAAGCTTTGGGAAAGTCCAGGAAACCATTTCACGAAATGGCTTCCTGGTCGTCGAAGACAAATTGGATGGTGGATTTTGGTCTAATATATGCCAAATGCTAAAAAAATATTCCATCTCCCCAAAAAAAAATACAACAAAAAACACTTCCGATCTTTACTTCATCCTTACTTTTTTGTAGAATATAACATCATGTTGGAAACGGCAAATTCAAATTTAAACAAACATGTCGGCATCCCTAAACCGGACGCCATTTTTTTAGGAACCCCCACGCTCATTCACGCTGGATACTCTCCCCTTTCAAAACCACAATCCGAATCGCTTAAAAAGGCTTTCGCCGCAAATCGCATTGAACCCGGTCTATTGCATTATATGACTATTTGCCTCCCCATCGAACAAATTTTCACCCACGGCGACGGCGGGATCATCGGAAAAGCCAACTCCACTCTTAACAAAACCGGCGGCCCTGAAATCATCCCTCTTAACGATACCGGCAGTTTTCCTACTCTTTCTCACCCACCCAAGACCCTTTACCTCGCCTCCATCGAAAAAAACTACGACGCTGAAATGCTCAACCTATTACTAACCGCCTGCCGAAAAAGCAGCCCCGATTTCAAATCTTTTATTTTTAATAACGAACCCTTCCCCGATGTCTTAACCCGCCACAGCGTCAAACGATTGCAAATGTCCTATGAAGAGTACCTCGATTCCGAAGAATTTTTCCCCGCTTACCGGGAACACCTCGAACGATTGTTTAAACCTTCTCAACCCTGGACTTTAACCACAGATTTCCGGGGAAGAAAAGATGATATCGCAGCCCTCGAAAAAATGATCCAAGCATACCCCCATATCCATATCGACGGCGGCATCGGAGTCGGAAAAACCACACTCCTGGCACACCTGGCAGAACAACAATTGAAAAAACACAAGAAACCCGTTATCTGGGTCTCCCTTCAATCCCCTAACATCTCGAAAACAGGAATCCTCCTGGATATCGGACTCCAGTTGGGCTTGATTAAATCCCCATATGCCCTGGAAGAAGAAAACCTTGAAAAATTCCTCCCCCTCCTGGAAAAAGAGATCGAACGAATCCTGGACGCCAAAGAAATCCTGGTTATCGTCGACAGCCTCGACCACCTCTTCAAAGATGGAAAAAACGGGTTTGAAAATAAAGACATCCAGGACTTGCTAACCCGGTGGATATCCGGCCGATTAAGCGGCCTATTCGGACACCAATCCACTAAAAAATCCTGCGTCATTACCACCGGCGATTTACGACCACAACAAAAAGGAAAAGATTTATATAAAAACTTCAAAGCTGCCCTGTCTCACTCCCTTAATGCCCGCGACCAACGACTTTTTCTAAGACCTTTACAGGAGTCCGATCGTAGAGACCTTTTCTACCGCTGGCTCGCACAACTTTCCGATAAACCCCGCTTCGAACAAATCATCGCCCGACTCTTACCCATCGGCGGAAACAACCTGAACCTCCTACGACTCCTCTCCATCTGGACCTTCCTGGTTAACGACTTTTCAAAAATCGAAAGCCATATCGACTCCATCGAAAAAGCCAACCCCTGGGAAAAAACAGGCTCCATCACCAAATTAATTCTCAACGCTATCGGACCGGATCAACGCGATATCTTAGATACCCTCGATTTTATCGGCAAACCCTTACACCGGTTGGTTCTTTGCTCCTCACAAGGCATGGCCGATATCCTGGACGATATGGAAAAAAAAGGACTCCTGGTTCATTATAAAACCAACGATACCATCACCCCCATTTTTCCTTTGAATCCCTCCTCATGGTTAAACCCAGCCGAAAATGAAATTAAAAATCAATACCTTATCGCTGCCCACCAAATCCGCTCCTTAAAACGCATCGGCCGCCTCAACGGCGATAATACCCTACACTCTGCCAACGCTTATCTCGCCGCTAACTCCATTTGCATGAAAACCGAACTCTGGGACGAATCCTCTAAAACACCCATTATCAACCCCATCTCCCTCCTTCCCAAAGCCCAATTCCTTTTAAAAGAAGCAAAAAAACATATCAAACACCCAAAATTTAAACAAAAAATGGCTCTCCTCGCTGCCAAATTCGGAGAAAAAAGCCTCCAGGCCGGCATCGACACAGGAGAATCCTCTTTCATCACCGCACAAGCCCTGAATCTTGCTTTCCCCGACTCCCACGAAACCGAAATCCAACTCCATTACGAAAAATCCATCCGGATCAACCCCAGGCCCGATAAATACGGGAACTACGCCCAATTCCTCTACAAACGCTTGAATAACTTCGAAAAAGCCGAAGAACAATTTATACTCGCTCGAAAAATCGAAAGCGCCAACCGCTTTTTAAATATCAAAGGATTGAACGCCCAGGCCGAATTTTACCTCCAATGGCCCGGCCAGGAAATAAAATCAGCCGATATTCTCAATCGCCTCATCGGTAAAAAAGATAATACCCAGTCTCATTTATCCCTCGCCGCTCGCCTCTTTCAATTCCTGGGATTAAAATTTACCCCCGCTTTCTTTTATGATGCATACCTGGAATTAAACCCCACCGACCTCCGCACCATCAATGCCTTTGCCAACGCATGCATCGATTGGGAACTTTATCCAAAAGCCGCCGCACTGTTCGAAAACGCACTTTCTATAAACCCTAATGACCCTCACACCCTCTCCGGCACCAAAAAACTCCGCAAAAAATGGGGAGAACCCTCAACCTCTCACCCTTCAACCTTCTCCTTCACCCCAGATGAAAAAACGTGGCTTATATCCCACAACCTCCCCCATATCTCCGTGAAAGGCAGCACCCAATGGGCCGCTTTCGGCATACTGGCCACCTTCTATTTCCTTAAAAACCAACTCAATTTCCCCATAGAATCGTTTCTTCCCCACCTAAAAACCATCGATGACTTCTACGAAATTTTGAAAAATGCCTCATTCTTTTCACCCCTTTCTTCTCCCTCCAAGACTATCTCATCCCCCATTTCCTGGAACGATGAATGGTTTGAAATGAATAAAAAAGGAATGGAACTCATCGCTTATTTTGACCAACAAATGCTCGACAACCCTCAAAATCCTGTTTGCGCGGCATTCCTCTGCCAAGCTTTCGAAATGAATTCCTGGGGAAATATCGGGAATGAATTCAAACGAATTGCCCTACAATGGGTCTCTTCTTCGAAAAAAGAATGGGAAAACATGATAAACCGTCGATCCACCAACCTCTTCTCGCAAGATGGAAAGAAAAAATTCCTCTCCTTCCTACAAACCCAGGTATCCTCCAATTCCTCTCCCAAACCCGAACCGACCCCCATCACCGAAGAAAGCATCCAACACTACTTAAACCACCTCCGTATCCCGTGGGAAATAATGGCCCCCCACATGCCCTGGCAACAATTCAATACTACAGAACAATCTTCCGCCCTCGCCCTCCTGGTCGAATTATTCAAAGATGCTACCGCCATCCTTTTAAAAATACCGGGCCAACCCACCGCAGCTTCCGACGAATTAAAACACTTTTTTTCTCAAAACCCCATTACTGTATCCTTTATGGATCGCCTGTCCCACTTTTCCCCCCGGTAATACAACAAAACTTCAATTTTTTTCTCCCTTCCCACAATAAACTCAAAAAACCTCCTTTCCAACCGAATTTCACTGGCTGTTTATTCCTTTGAAAGTGCTTTTGTTAGACTGTTTGGTATCAATTATTTATCAATTTGATAATACCTTACTCAGATTATTATTATTTAATTATACTCATATTGTTGACAAAAACAAAAAACTATACTATACTATTGTCACAAGTAAATAAAATATAAAAGATAAATAGGAGGTAAAATATGAGCTTGATTAGATTTAGACCTTATAATGATTTATGGGATATGTATGGAAAAATCAGTAAACTTTTTGAAGAGGACCTGGTGAAATCCGGTGAGGAATCTCCGATGTCTTCCAGGTGTTGGGCGCCTGTCACGGATATTTACGAAACCAAAGAGGATTATGTATTTAAAGTAGAATTGCCGGGGGTTTCGAAAGAAGAAGTTAAAGTGGAGTTAGAAGGCGATAAGTTGAGTATTAGTGGTGAGCGAAAAGAAGAAAAAGAGATAAAACGTGAAGAGTACCACCGGATCGAGCGATATTGCGGGAGCTTTGCACGGAGTTTCCAATTGCCTAAGAATGCCAATGGTCAAGGTGTTAAAGCATCCATGAAAGACGGTATCCTGGAATTACGTATCCCGAAGCAGGAAGAAGCAAAAGCCAAAGCGATCCCGATAAATATAAAATAATTCTATAGATTTCCTTCAAAGGAACCCATACCCTATGCAGGGGCAGTCGAAAGGCTGCCCCTTTTTATTTTAAGAATAAAAAAGGGGACAGTCACGAATGTCACTAAGTTAAGGTTATTTTTGTGCTATAGGGGCGTGTCGGTGCTCCCCTGGAACGCCCTGTTGAGCCAAATTTTCGAGGACGAAAATTGGCGAGACGGGTCCCCGGAGCCGATGACCGGCGAAGGGGTGAAGTGGAAGGGGAAACCGACTACAGCCCCCTGGATTTGAATTTAACTCGAATATTAGTCTTAACTTAGCAGCATTCGGGACAGTCACCACACTATGTGTGGGATTATTATGGCGCGTCGTGCCATCCGGCGGTTTCCTTAATTGTCAGCCGATGCGGGTTAATCTTTTTATAATGCGTGGATTCTCTTCTCCTCTGTAACCTTTTTAATTCGTGTTAATTCGTGTAATTCGTGGGTAAATCTTTGGCCCGCACCGATAGGCACCTATTTCAAAAAAAATTACCGGGTTCTTTAGGGGGAGAATAAAAAAAAAAAAATTTAAATGAAACTTTTTTCTCGTTTCATGCATCTTAAAGGTGTAGAGAAAAATAAAAAAAAAAGCAATATTCCCGGGTTTCGGATGTTGAACTGTAGAAGAAGCTATAAGCATAATGAAAGAATTGATCGAACGCTTGAAAAATAAGGATGATGAAGCCCTTAAAAAGGTAATGAAAATGTACAAGAACGAAGTTTATAATTACATATGCTTGATGATGGGTCATAAAGAAATCGCCAGGGATATAACCCAGGATACTTTCGTCAAGGTATATTTTAAAATTCATACGCTCCGTTCGGAAAATTTGAGAACCTGGATTTTTAAAATCGCCACCAACCTCGCGCGCACTGAACTCAGGAAATTAAAAATAAAAAAAATATTCTCTATATCTGAAATCAGCGACTCAGAATACCTCCTGGGAGAGGACTGCCCGGACAACGAAATTATCGCCGAACAAATATTGGCTCGATTGCCGGAAAAACCCAGGAGCGCAATAATAATGAAAGAAATCTACGATTTTACCCTCGAAGAAATCGCAGTAATATTAAATAAACCGGTTAGTACCGTAAAATCCATGGTGTTCCGTGGTTTTAAACAGATACGGGCCGCCGAACAACCCCAAAAGGGAGGTATTTATGGAAAACAAGAATATGGAATTTGAAAAAATAATAAGTCGATACAAACTGTCATCTCAGCCTTTCGACGTGGGAGATGATTTTGAAACGAGAGTCTTCTCGAAAATTAAACGAAAGAAAACACAACGAAAGGTTACTCTTTCGGTCTCGATAGGAATCGTGGCGGCCGGATTTTTGTTTGGTTTACAAGCATTTCTATTCCATCAGCCCCCGACGCTCCGGGATCGTTCGGCTCAATCCATTACAAACCCCACCCGGGTTGAATCCAATGCCAAAGAAGAAGTACCGGTTATGGAAGATGTGGTGTTTTCTTCTTCCGATTCCAGGGCCAGCTATGCGATCGAGCAAGTTGGCTATACCCAAAAAGATACTATTTGAAGAAGGAGATTTAAACATGAAACGCTTAATATTAATTTTATTTATTCTTTTGATCCTGTTCTTTACAACCGGGGTCGATCTGTATAGTCAATCCAAACCCAACCCGGAGATCGATAAATACGAAGATAAAGTCAAGACTATCCTCGATGCGGTTTCTCCTTCGATTATAAAAGTAGTGGCGGAGAACCATAAAAAATATGTCGCATCCGGGATCGCCGTCGATCCTTCTCATGTCATAAGCACCACCTATTTGATCCAGTTCCCCCACGATTCGATTTACATTGAAACCGTTAAAGGCGAAAGATTCCCGGCCCGGATCGTAGGAAAAGATATGGAATCGTCGATCTTGCTCCTGGAAGTCGATCAAACATCTTTAATACCCATTAAAAAAGCCAATTCCTATAATGTGGGGGATTGGATTGCCCTCGTCGGTGTTTTTTACAACAAATTCCCTGCCATTTACCAGGGAATTGTCAGCAGCGGGACAAACGAAGATATTATATTAAACGCCCCGGTAGTTCCAGGTGCTTCCGGCGGTGCCGTTATCAATAAAAAAGGCGAAATGGTGGGGATAATCCGCGGACGCTTCGGGTTCTCTTCCATCCCGGATTATATTTTCAGGGACCACTCCTCTGAAATTTCAATCCAGAGCTATCGCAACCCCGAACATAATTTATGCTATGCGGTCCCTCTTTCTAAAGTCACTCGTATATTGGGAGATTTAAAAAAATACGGGATGGTCAAACGCGGATGGCTGGGCGTCTTATTAGACCAGGACGAAGACGGTGTTTCAATCTCTTTTATAACCAAGAACTCCCCAGCCGACAAAGCAGGCCTTCTTAACGATGACCGCATTACTCTCATCAACGGCAAGACAATCCGCTCAGCCGAAGATGTCGCTTCGATTATCAAATCCACTAAACCCAACCAAAAAGTAACCATCGAAATCATGAGAGGAAAAATAAAAAAATCCTTACCCGTCCTGATTGAAGAAATGAGAATGGAGAAATTGGCAGCATCCCCACCCAATATGGAGTTTTTTAACAGTGAATTCCCAGAAATAGCCGGTTCGTTACCCAGGCTGGAAAACTATGTATTCCGGATTTCAAATCCCCGCTCCCTTGGGATCGATGTCATGCTCATCTCTCCCGAATTGGCAAAGGAATTTAATATAAAAGAAGGAACCGGGTTGATGATATCGAAAGTTTTCCCGGGTTCTTCCGCCGATAAAGCCGGGCTTCGACCCTCCGATGTCATTGTAAAAGCCCAAAATAAACCCATCAACGATAACTCCGACCTGCGAAATATCTTGAATGAATTGGAAGAAAAAGAACCCCTTACCGTCGAATACTACCGAAAAGGCCAATTAAAAAGAGTCTCGCTGGTACCCGACCCAAATAGATCCTTTGAAGATGCTTTCACTCAATTCAAAGAAAAAATGGAGCAAGTACGCAAACGCATCGATGTTCAAAGGAAAGAGATGGAATCAAGAGGCTCGAAGGAAGAAAAATCCGAAAAAGACCGGGAAAAACTGCGTCAAATCGAAATGCTCAAGTACAAAAACGAAATCGAGAAGATGAAAAAAAATCAGCTCAAATTAATCAAAGAAATGGAAAAACTCAAAAAGCTATTGGAAGAAGAGAAAAAACAAAAATCGAAAGACGGTAAAGAATAAAACGCCAAATGGCCATATTTATTTAATATTTATTTAACCTCCTAAAAGTCCGGGGGCGAGCGCATGGGCGCTTGCCCCCACCTTTTTTTAAATCAATCCCTTGAAATGATATCCATAGCGGCCTTAATGCCATCCGCCGCCGAACTGACAATCCCCCCGGCCCAACCGCTCCCCTCCCCGCATATGTATAGGTTATCCGCTGCCGCACTCCGGCCGTTTTCATCTCGAACTGCCTGGATCGGCGAAGACGTTTTACTTTCAAGCCCTAACATTATTCCTTCTTCAAAGCCTTTTAACCGGCTGCAAAACTGCTTCATGCCCGCTGCGATACCGGTTACGATACGCTCCGGCAGCAACTCCCTAAAATCAGCTTCCACCAAACCAAGCGGGTAACTCGTTTTTACTGTTTTCATCGAGGCGGATACTTTTCCTGCCAGGAAATCGGATATCCGGTTCGACGGTGCCGCATAACCCCCGGGATAAGCATAAAAGGCCTGTTCCAGTTTTTCCAGCCATTCCAGTCCTTCCAGCGGTTCCAGTTCTCTTTTTTCCAGGCGGTTCAAATCGATGCCGGCGACAATGGCCGAATTGCCAAACATTCCATCCCTCCGGTAATAACTCATTCCATTTACGATATTGGTGTTCCTGGCCCCTGCAGCAGGAACAATTTTTCCACCGGGGCACATACAAAAAGAATAGACCGGCAGCAGGCCGTTTTCCTGGAAAGTCAAACGGTATTCGGCGGCTTTCACCCCGGGAAGCGATGGACAACCCCACTGGGCACAGTTGATTACTTCCTGCGGCTGTTCCACTCGACAACCCACAGCAAACGGTTTTACAGAAAACGGGATTCCCCTGGCTATCAACTGCCGGTACGTATCAAAAGAGGAGTGCCCGATTGCAAAAATCACCATATCCCCCTCCATCCGCCCTTTTTCCGTCTCGACCCCCACGACTCGCCGCGCGGCATGATCGATATAAACATCCGTTACATTTGTATCGAAAAGTACAACACCCCCATAATCGATAAACTTTCTCCTGAAGTTCGCGATTATTTTTTTTAAATTATCGCTGCCCAGGTGGGGATGGGAGAGGTAGGCGATTTCTGCCGGCGCCCCACATTCGATATAGGTATCGAAAATAAATTTCCGCTCCAGGGAAATAAATTTTGTCCGGGATGTCAATTTCCCATCGGAAAAAGTCCCGGCCCCTCCTTCCCCGAAAGGATAATTACTTCGCTCATTGAATATCCCGGTTCGCTCGAATTTTGAAATGTCTCTCGACCGGGTTTCGACATCCGGTCCTTTCTCCAAAAGCGTAACACGAAAACCCGCCTTCACTAATATGTACCCGGCAAAAAAACCTGCAGGACCACTACCCACTACTAAAATTTGACTGTCCCCTTTTTTGTAGGGAATAGAAAGCCTCTTTTCCTCCACCCTCTCGCCTCCCTTTATTTCCAACGACGAAACCCCCACACGAATATTCCAATGAACATGAGACTTATCCCGCGCATCCAGGCTTTGGTTCTCCAGGGTAAACGACATTCCCTCCTCCCGGATACGGAGTTTCCCGGCAATTTTTCTTTTCAGCTCCCCCAGCTTGAAATCCGTCGGCATTTTTAAATCAAGAATTCTAAAACCCATTGTTTTTCTCTTTGCTTTATTGTACATCAAAACAAATCTAAATCCAACCTCCCCTGGATCCACCACCTGTTTTGTCTTCGACGACCAGGGGGCTCTTTTCGTGAAAAGTCGCCCCCTGGACCCCCACAAAAGCTTTTGATTATTAACATTATACAA
>Ga0209593_10000125_pt1 | contig 40041 bp, 53 predicted proteins | sample PPLLaktember2015_3_FD_187260 | JGI IMG/M metagenome (GOLD analysis project Ga0209593, IMG submission 187260) | Freshwater sediment microbial communities from Prairie Pothole Lake near Jamestown, North Dakota, USA - PPLs Lake P7 Core (6) Depth... | ecosystem: Environmental > Aquatic > Freshwater...
AAAGATCGGGACTTGAAATTCCGCGCCAATGTAGATATATATATTCTACCTGCGAAACACGGGTTTGTAGCCGTGTGAGCAGCACCAGTTGGCGTGGACATGCTATGCCTGCTTGTGACAGGTGTAGCGCCCTGAAAGAGCGCTAGCTGGGCATGATATGTCGTTATCGGAACCATACCTTGGTTCCCTGCAAGGAACTTAGGCGCTAGGTTTCGATAACGGATACTCAGTGCATTTTGTTGTTGCAGTAAACCATCGAGCAGCGATAGGAATCGTCGTACTGCACGATGCCTATCGCCGCCCAACTTCGGTTCAAGCAACAACCTAAAGATCCTCAACCTCAATCCAGAGAGTTGCCCCCGTAACAGTCGCGGCCAAGCCTGCGTATCTGTGATAGGGAGAGTCGTCACGACGGTTCTTTTCTGTTTGGTACTCGAGAAACTTGAAATACCACTTGAGAGTATATTCTCTGCCCCACACCGTTGCAATCGGATAAATTACGGGCCACCGGAATAAGCAGGCGAAGGCAACGCGAATAGCAGTGAATTCGTTCTAGGGGTCTTTAAAAGCATGACGGATAGGACAAAGAAAACCCCATCCTATCCGAATGTGCAACTGTTACTGTCAGACCACATCGAACAGCCTAATCAGCATATCCCAAAATTAAGCGTGGGTTTATGCAGCCACTCCTTCCCGTCCTATTACCCACAACATCACTTCCATCCGGCTTTTGGCTTCGACTTTCTGCATAATTCGCGCCAGGTGATTTTTGACGGTAACGGTGCTGATGCCCAGCTCCGCCGCAATGACCCGATTGCGCAATCCGCAACCGACAAGGCGTGCAACCTCGACTTCCCTAGGGGTGAGCGTCACTTGCGCACCACCTTGCGATTCGTCACCAGCCGCAACCCCGGAATTGTCTCCCCGGACTTGAGTGCTCGGGCCGCGGCCGTCTTGTCTACCGACTGGTTGACGACGACCCGCATAAACTCCTGCGGGACGTCGGACTCGTCCACGATCTCGACCGATGGCGGGCAGGACTTGAGCAGCAGTGTGCTGGTACGGCCCTCGAGCTTCGCCCTCCCGGAGGTTTCGATAACGCGCTGGATGTAAACTTCGATCCGCTCCTGCTTGCGCTCGAAAGACCGTTTCCGGTCCTGGAGCCGCTTCACCTCCGCGGAGGCAAATGCCTGCTGCGCTTCGCAATGCGCCAGATAGCCGGCGACGTTGTCCACCTTGCGAATCTCGGCCTCGAGGTAGCGGGCGATATCGGATTCACACTCTGCCCGGAGAGCCTCGTCTTCGAGGCCCTCGAGCGATTCAAACAAACAGTCCAGGTGGTCTTGTATAGAAACCAGCGTGCCGTTGATGGGGATGATCTCCGCTAGCGCGGCCATTAGCGCACCCCCATATTTCGAGATGCAGAGATATAGATACAGTGCGCTGATGCCCGTATTTCGCCCATGCTCATCCGGAAAGGTACGCCTTTCGATGTGGCGTACTGCTCGGCCAGCATCAAGGCATCGATCGCGGCAATGTAGGAACTCGCCATAACCCGCGAGTAGCTGTTATTCTGTGGCTGCGAGGCCTGGGCCGCACCGATCGGTTCAGGTATAGCTGTCGCGGTAGGCGGGGGCGTACTTGTCATGGTTCCCCCCGTCTGCTGCCCGTTTACTCTGCTGGCGATTACTTTTCCGTTGCGCTTCACGATCGTGAACGGCTCGTTGGTATTCAACCCCAAGGCGTGAATCTTCTGCGCGTCTTCCGGCTTCAGAAACAGCACCTGATCAGTCATCGTGGTGAACATGATGTTGCCGTTGCTGATCTGTTTGCCGGTGGGAAACTTCAGCACCAGCTCATGCTCCACGTTCGGCTCGAGGATCAGCGTGTCGCGACGGAATGTTGGCGCTGCGTTAGCCATTAGGCCACCTCCGAAATCTTGTTGATAATTCCGCGGAACACGGGATGGACGTGAGCGTTACGCTCGGCCGTGACCGGCTTGCGCTCGTCTATTTCTTCAACGGCTTCCATCATCTGCGCCTCGGTCTGGTCCGTCCACTGCAGGCACGCTTCGCAGTACACGGGGCGTGCCGCGCCGAAGTGATCGGGGCAGACGCACACGGGCTCTTCCTCTTCTTCACGGGACGGGAACACAAACGAGCCGTAGCGGTCTGCGTCCTGGTGGTTGTACATCGACATTGCTTATTCCTTCCTGATCGGTTTGTACTGGGTACATAAGAATCATAGCAAGAGACGCTCTCGTTAGTCAACAACGAAATACGCTCTTGTTATGATGTTCTATACTTGAACCGTGGCTAAAGACGAACTCACAGACAGGGACCGTCAAGACCTGAAGCGTGTAATGCGCAAGCTCGGATCGAAAGGCGGCAAGGTTGGTGGTGTCGCCAGATGGGCTGACCTAAGCGACGAAGAGCGCAGTAAGCAGATGAAAGAGATTGCATCACGGCCGCGGCCAGGAGCTAAGAAGGCGAAGAAGAAATGAACTACGAGTGGGAAATACAAAAACTGGACTTGCAGTTGAAGCACGTCCGCGAAATGCAGGCCATCTATCAAGAGCGTGTCGAAGCTCACGAGCAGGGTCTGGAATATACAGGGAATCGCCTCGACCGAATTGAAGCGGACCTTGAAAAGCTGACCGCGAATGTGGACAAACTGGTGGTCGCCCTATTGAGCAAGCATTCCAACGGAAAACAATGACCGACTCACAGATGTGGACAATTATCGGCACGATCGCCGTCATGTTCCTCGGCGCATTCAGCGGCTTCTACGCCCTGCTACGCTCTGAGATCAGGGTTCTCGAGGTCCAGATGGAATCTGTCAAGAAAGATATCCTGACGGAGATGCGCGTCCATGTGGCAGAGCACCACAAGCCGTAGCTCCTCCCCTATTTGCATTTCCAAGAAACTACAGTAGACTTATAAGAATTAATTATGCGGAAACCGGGCGGGAGCTCGACATCCACCGCGGCTAAGAAGAACCCACCTCTTAGCGCTCCTCCCCCGGTTTTCCTCCCACCCCCCCGCCCGATCGACAGACCGAAGCTGATAGACGAATTCGGCCAGCTCGCCCAACGCCTGGCGGAATCCCGGATACTCGAGCAGCGGTACGAACAGTTGAGAAAGCAAATCGTAAGCTGGTACGCTGACTCCAATCCGGACGAAGCCTATTCCGAAGAGGGTGACCACTACAGCGTGGTGGTGGGACCAAGAGCGGCACAACGCGCAGTAACGGACATGAGAGCGTTGCAAGAGAGAATCGGACCCGAACGGTTCCTGGCGATCTGCAGCGTCTCGATGGAGAAGCTGGATCACTTTCTGGCCCAGGCGGACCAGAGAGGTTTAGTCAGCGTTGAAAGGATCGGCCCAAGGACAGTAAAGCCGATTCAACGATACACCGCGGCCTAGGCTGCACCAGGCGTTCCGGTATCGCCTCCTCAAAACCGGGTCCCAAGCTCCAATACCCGAAATATGCTCAATATCCTCGAGCGCAAGCTCTCGCGGAAGACGCCGGTCTTCGATCATGCTGACCAATTACTCTTTGAAGCAGACCGTGAACGGGCGACTGACCTGATGCTTTGCGACCACGTAGATGTAATCGGGACCACAACCCGAATCAAAGCACTGCGATTCCGCGGCCCTGATCCAGCCGGCCAGCTGCTCTCGGGCTCGCACCCGAAACGGCAACTCGGCCAGGTACATAAGGCCGAAAACTACTTCAATCCAGCCGGCGTCTGGGCTTTCGACAGAATCCCGTCTATCTATAGAGAAGCATTCGTCGGCGTCCTGACCTCTGTAGCGGTATGACAAACAAGAATGACAAACAAAACGGCGGAATAACAAACAAACGCGGGCGCTCTCAGTTGTGGGATGCGCTTATAGCCCAGTGGCTGCATAGCAGGGGCGAGGGTACGAAGGGTACGTACGGCATCACGATGGCCGACTTTCGGGCCTTCATCAAGGACCGCCCGATACAGCGCTGCGACCTGAAGTTGCTCCAGGATTATGTAGACACCATCAAGAAGATGCCGCGTACGATCGCACGCCAGGTGGCGACGATCCGCTCCGTCTTCAAGTTCGCGGAGGAGATGGGCCTGATCAAGTACAACCCTGCTCGAGCGCTACGCGCCCCGAAAGTACCGAACCAGTTAGCGGAGAAGATTCTCGAGGCGAAGCAGATTCGCTCCATGATCAGCAAGGAACCTAATAAGCGGAATCAGGTGCTGTTGAGGGTACTCTATGCGGCCGGGATCAGAGCCTCGGAAGCCGCAGATCTATGCTGGGGAGCCGTACAGCCTCGGGTAGACAAGGGCGGTCAGATCACGGTGGTCGGGAAGGGCTCGAAGTCGCGGACCATCCTGCTTTCGCTCAAGACCTGGCAGGCGTTGTTGTCGGTGAAGCCTGCGAAATGCGACCCGAAACTTCCGGTATTTGTGTCTCGCGAGGGGGAAAAGGAACCGCTGCGCCGAACGACAATCAGCAATATTGTGAGATTTGCCGCCGAACGGGCCGGAATAGATCGCAAGGTATCGGCTCACTGGATGCGCCACGGCCACGCATCACACGCGCTGGATAATGGCGTCCCTTTGTCGGTTATTTCCCATACTTTAGGACACTCTAATATCTCGACAACCCACGCATATTTACACGTCAGACCAGACCAAAGCTCTGCCACAAGTCTCGGTGTATAACTCCAGTAAACAAAACAGATATTTTGTTTAACGAAATTTTGTCAACTGTATGGCACTTCAGAGGCGAAGTTTACATAATACGGAAAACCGCCCCCAAGGGGGCGGGCCTCATCCACGCATGTGACTGCAACTAAAAAAAGGGAAAACTACCCCGGCAAGCGGGCTAAGACCAGCATTTTCAAGAAGAAGCGGTTCCTCGAGGAGTTCGCCAAGTGCGCGAATCTCTCGACGGCAGCGAAAATAGCCGGCGTCGATCGCAACATTCACTACAAGTGGCTGGAGGACCCGGAGTACGTCGCGGCGTTCGACATAGCCCACAAGGAAGCCTGCGATGCGATCGACCAGGAGATCTACCGGCGAGGCGCGAAGGGGTTCCTCGAGCCGGTCTTCTACCAGGGCAAGAAGGTATCTGACGTACGCCGGTATGACTCTACGTTGTTGATTTTCTTCGCCAAAGGGCTGATGCCCGATAAGTACCGCGAGAACTTCAAGGGCGATATTAACCTGAAGGCCGACGTAACCGCCAACCACAACCTGGACCTAACACGCCTTACAAATGAACAGCTTGAGGCCCTCGACGCCCTCTATACCGCGGCCGTTGCCGCCGACGGAAGAGCAGCGGAAAGCATTCCTGAACGAACTGTTGAAGGAAAAGCAGAGGAGACAGCGGAACCGGATAGCGGACTACTTCCAGAGTAGCGGTCCATTCCGCAGGGAACTGTATCCAAAGCACTTGCAGTTCTTTGCGGCGGGCGGGCAGCATAAGCCGATGCCCCCGGACTGCCCAGCCGACTGCGATGGCTCATCTCACCGTGAACGCTGTTTCATGGCAGCGAACAGAATCGGGAAGACTACAGCGGGCGCGTATGAGATGACGTGCCATCTCACCGGGAATTATCCTCACTGGTGGGTAGGGAAGCGTTTTGATCGTGCGATCCGGGCGTGGGCTTGTGGTCAGTCGAACAAGACAGTCCGCGAAATCATACAGCGGGAGTTGCTAGGGCCGGTGAACGCCATGGGTCAGGGTATGATCCCCGGCGACCTGATAACACACCGGACGACAAAGCAGGGCATAGCCGAAGCCACGGATACCATCTATGTGAGGCATGCCTCGGGCGGCACATCGTCGGTACAACTCAAGAGCTACGAGGAAGGGCAAGCCAGCTACTTCGGAGCAGCTATCGATCTGGGGTGGGCGGACGAGGAACCGCCGACCCCTATCTGGACGGAAATGCTCGTTCGTACAATGTCTACTAACGGCCTGTGTTATCTGACCTTTACCCCGCTTCAGGGTCTGAGTGAAGTGGTGTTGAGTTTCCTCCCGAATGGGATAGTCTCAGGCGGCTAGTTTCGCGGCGCGTTTTGCCAGCCATACGAGTAAAGGCATCTTGTTTTTAGAACTGTTGTTCTCAAGCGATGTAACGCAAAAATTGGCAGATTCGTTTGTGCCTCCTGACGATAAAGGCACGATGTGATCGATTGTGGGCTTCTCTATCAATTCAGAGGAATAGACGTCCCAGTACATATCCCCTACTCTGTACGATTCGAGGACTTCTTCGATCGATTCGCGGACGTGCTTGAGACGTTTGTCGCAGCCCATGGAAATCTTCTTGTAGATAGCAGCTATGTAGCGCTTGCGCATGATTTCAGGGTTCGCATCCCGGAAGGCTTTGTTTCGTAAGCGGATCTTGTCTTTATTCTTTTGATAGTAGGCCGCTCTGTATTCTTTGCTTCGTGGTGTGTACCGACCCTCCTTTTTTAGTTTCTTTGTGTAGGCGCGATTCGCAGCCCGCGCTTCTTCAGTCGTTCGGGCCTGACTTTGACATTCCTTACAGGGACTAGTTAGGCCCCGACGGCCACTCGCATACGTCACAATGGCGAACTCAGTGGCAGACTTAAGAGTTTTACATTTACGGCAGGTCTTAGGCCTTTCAAGTCCATGTGGTTCGTGTGGAGTTGGCTGGTAATATTTCTTCTGCCAAGTCCTGTCGCACGGTTTGCAGCGGCTGGCTACTTTGCGGCTTTTATTACCCGTTTCGGTCTTATAGTTTCGTACGGAAAACTCAGATATGTCTTTGGTCTGGTTGCAAGAGATACATAGCTTACTGACCGGGAGGACAGGCACATGAGTGACGCCTCTGGGACCTTTAGGTCTCCCGATCTTCTTTGGCGGTAGTCCAATGCGTCCAAGCTTGTATTGTTCCCTGTCACACACTATGCATGGCTGTTCCAGTTTCTGGCTGTAATTTCCGCCGCAAGTGGTGTACTTCCGAAGATAGAACGCTGATCTATGCTTTACTTCTTTGCAGCGTGAGCACTGCTTCTCAGTTGGAATGTTAGGTACGAGAGTCTTTCCAGGCAATGTGCTTGCAGCGTAACAACATGGCGTTAGTACGCGGGCTATAGAACTAAATGTCCAAATTTATCTGTCAGGCCAGTTGGAACGATTGCGCCCACCTGACTGAAGAAGCCAAGAAGGATCTATACGACTCGCTACCTCCATACCAGCGTGACGCCAGGTCTAAGGGCATCCCAGTATTAGGGGCTGGAGCCATCTATCCAGTTCCAGAATCGGACGTGGTCGTACCTGACACCGAGATTCCGGACCACTGGCCCCGCTGCTTTGGTTACGATGTCGGCTGGCGCGTAAGTGCAGCCTGCTGGGGGGCGTTGAACCGAGACACCGACACCCTATATATCTACGCGGAGCACTATCGAGGAGAAGCAGAGCCAGTCGTTCACGCCGAAGCCATCAAGGCGCGAGGCTCGTGGATCAGAGGAGCGATAGATCCGGCAGCTCGGGGCCGCGGCCAGATCGATGGCAGAAACCTGCTGGATATGTACCGCGACCTGGGTCTAGATTTGGTTCCGGCCCAGAATGCAACAGAGTCGGGTATCTACGAAATTCTAACGCGGTTGTCCTCCGGCAGACTTAAAATCTTTCGGTCCTGCCAGAACTTCTTGGGTGAGTTTAGACTGTACCGCAGAGATGAGAAGGGCAAGATTTGTAAGGAAAGGGATCATCTCATGGACGCATGCAGATATATGATCTCTTGCTTGCACGAGATCCTATCCACCAAGCCGGCCCCGAAGAAGCAGAAGCCGGTAGAAGAAAGGCGATTTGGCGCGACGGGTTGGATGGGATAAACTGAGCGAGCCGTGCTTTGGGAGAGAACCGAGAATAACGAGCGAGCCGCGCCCGACGAGAGTACCGAGGTGGATGAGCGAGCCGCGTGCGCCGAGAGCACCGAAGCAAAAGAGCGAGCCGAATTGCCGGAGAGTACCGATGTTTTGGAGCGAGCCGTTTCCCCTGAGAGTACCGAAATACGGGAGCGAGCCAGTGCGCCGGAGAGTACCGACATGCCGGAGCGAGCCGTGCAACGAGAGAGCACCGGACTAATCGAGCGAGCCGTGACACGAGAGAGTGCCGACATAATGGAGCGAGCCGTATTATCAGAGAGTACCGGATTAGGTGAGCGAGCCATCCAGCGGGAGAGTACCGTCCTTTGCGGAGCGAGCCGGATTCGCAGAGAGAACCGGAACAACTGAGCGAGCCGCGCTTGTCGAGAGTACCGTGCTGTGGGAGCGAGCCGCGCCGATGGAGAGTACCGTGAAAGATGAGCGAGCCGCATCCTGTGAGAGTACCGTCGTGAGTGAGCGAGCCGTCATGGTCGAGAGAACCGGAAACACCGAGCGAGCCGCGTGCGCCGAGAGCACCGAAACAACCGAGCGAGCCGAATTATGAGAGAGTACCGTAAAGGGTGAGCGTACAAATGTGAGCACAAATATCGAGGCTGTCCAAAAACTGTCGCGGGACCTTCGCGCCGCCGCCAAGCTGATGGGTGTGCGCGAGGCCCGTTATTTTGTGGATACGTATTACGACTTACAGGATTACAGGATCGCAGCCGCCAACCAGCAGCGCAAACTGCTCGAGGGTGAGGAGCCTTCTGAATTCATCACCTGGCTCAACGGGCAGCTGGTGGTGCTCGAGGGGCAGATCAAAGCCGTGCTCGACAAGTGGAGCGCCGCGCAGCCGATGGGCGAGTGGAGCCGGAATATCGTCGGGATCGGCCCAGTCATCGCATCAGGATTGATTGCCAACATCGACATTACAAAAGCGCCGACCGTAGGGCATATCTGGCGGTTCGCCGGCCTGGATCCTACCTGTAAATGGGAGAAGGGCCAGAAGCGGCCCTGGAACGCTTCGCTGAAACGGCTGTGTTGGCTGATGGGCGAGTCGTTCGTCAAGGTGAGCGGCAACCCCAATGACGTGTACGGCAAACTCTACCTGGAACGAAAGGCTTACGAGCAGAAGCGCAACGATAACGGCGATCTGGCGGCAACCGCGGCCGAAAGGCTGAAGCAGGCGAAGCAGAAGAAATTGGATGCCGGCCTGATCGAACTGTTCGAATCCGGCCGGTTACCGGCAATGGCGCTGCACGAACGGGCCAAACGGTGGTCAGTGAAAGTATTTCTTTCACACTGGCATGCTGAAGCATTCAGACAGCACTATGGGACGGAGCCACCTTTCCCCTATCCCATCGCCCATCTCGGCCACGCGCATCTCATCAAACCATAAACGAACGATTGTGAAACGGCAATCCGGCCCCGAAAGATGCCTTTGTTTGCCACGCCAGAATCAAGGCGTTTAGCCAGACGTTTTTGAAACAGTGTAGTTTCGAGGCAAAAGGAGTCTAAGGCACATGGAACAAGCCACCCAATACCCCACAGAGAAGCGTGACCGGGAGTACAAGTCAGTCAGCATCCCGTTCGCAATCTCGGAGATCGACGCAGACGACGTCTTATTAATAAGGTTAGACCGCAAAGATCCGGCACGCCGCAAGATCATGAAAGCGATCCAAGCGGCGCTCGAAGCGGACCAGCGGACGGACGAAGCGACACGGGCGAAAGCGTACGCGCAAGAGAAGCTCCCGGACGACTGGAGACGAAAGATGCCGGCACGCGACCCGAACGATCCGAACGAAACCAGGGCCTACCGGAAGCCGGTGAGCTAGAGCAACTTCTCCTTAACGCAGTCCAGGCACAGGACACGGTAGCGGAGTTGTGGCTGCGGAACCTCCATAGTGTGAGCACACTCGAGGGTGAGGCAGTAGCCGTACCTCTCCCCTACCCACTCGGCTTTCAGCACGCGCCGTTCAGAGCGCCGGATAGAGTTCAGCAGCCGCTCGTTGGCAATATCAACCAACTTCTCCGTCTCGGATCGAATCGTTTCAATATCCGCCATGTGCTACAGGATACTGCTAGTTCTCACGCTGGCGCTATCCTCCTGCGTGGTACGGCAGCAGAGCATCACGAATACAGTAGGTCCGTTGGCCCAACGTCCCACAACCTGCGAGCCGGGAAGCCAGTACACGGTACTCGACGCGGTACCCGGAACCAACCTGCATATCTGTTATGCGCTTAACAAATGGAAGGCAATCGCGTACGTAGCCGGCGACACCGGAGCCTTACGAATTAACTGTGACGCTGACCCCTGCACGGCGGATATCGCGCCGAACGTCATCCCCAGCCTGAACAACCAGCCGAACCAGTGGCTCAATGCGAACGACTTCAGCAAGGCCATCCTGACGGCCCCGGTCAGAGTCGAAGACGAAGACCCAGCCGAATGCAACAGTCAGCTACCGGAGATGTACTTCAACCGAATCGCCAAGCTGATGATGGTGTGTACGGAGCCGAACAAGTGGACCGTGCTGAACGCGACTCCCGCGGCCCAGGACAAGCCTCCTATTAAGAAGGCCCAGGTCAGTGACGTGGACTACGCCGGCGCACAGATCCTGATCCAGACCGAAGGCATTCCGGCAGACGCGAAGCTGGCGGTAGCGTACTCGCCCAACCCAGCCGAACTGGCCGACGGAGCGATCACGGCGCAGACGCCGGTACGGGGATCGAACGGCCGCGAAGACTGGTACGACCAGTCGATCAACAACGCGCCGGCCAACTCTAAGGTGTACATCCGCCCGTTTATGAGCGGTGGAGGAGCAGTTAACAGTTACTGGAAGTGCGCTAACGGAGCCATATCGCAGGGAGAACTGGTGGGGCTGACCTGCGAACCGGGGATAGACTGGCCGTACTTCCTGACCACCGCAATTCCCGGCCCCCCAGACACCAGCTACCCGAACGGCACGTACCCAGCGGTAGCCATGGGCGCAACATATATATATCCGTCATTCGGCACGCTGACCGAAGGCGTGAACCTGTTCACCGTTAGTAAGGACTGCTCCGACGTGAACGAGAAGTTGGCCGCCGCGGCCAAGGCTACACAAGATTTTCAGGTATTGCTCCCAGTGAATGTTGATTGTCAGTCGATTGAACTCCCCTTGAAGCCTGGAGGCGTGACGGGTGTAATTCGCTCTAGCGCCTCCGATTTATCCCTGCCGGCTCCTGGCACGCGACCCCAACCGCGGCACCAACCGCACATGGCTCGAGTGGTAGGCAGGTTAACCGCGGTTAACACTCATGGCTGGAGATTCTTCGGGATAGAGTTCATCACCAGGGAGATCATCCCAACGGGAGACACGCCATCATTCACGATCGTCCGAAGCGAACGAAACTCAGGAAGCGCCAACATCTGGAGACTGACACTGGACAGGCCGCATGGACTACTAGACTCGGACAAGGTGATGTTGAGCGCAGTCGCCAGGCTCAACAACACCTGCAAGCCGGGGGCGGCCGCGATCTACACAATCCCGTCACAGACAGTGGTCACAGTGGATTGTGCGGGCGCGGTCGTTCCCAGTACGCCGGATACCTCGAGCGGAAGAGCGATAGCCGGAAGCATGGTGCAACGGATTCAGAACGCTGTACCAGGCTCGGCCTCCTGCGAGGGAGGCGTACTGATCTCCCTTGCAACCGGGATGGTGAGCGGGTTAGATAAGGATACGGTGATCGTCATCAACGGCTCGGAAGGGCTGACGATCAATGGGAATTGGCGCGTGACTCCGGTAACGCCGGGAAGCTTCTGCTTACAGAACAGCACGCACATCACCGGACTGTACGTCGCCAACTCGGCATATTATGTGGTTGATACGAATGTACGTACGCTAGTCAGCCTCGAGCAGAACACCAGCGACATATGGATAGACAGGTGCATTATTAGAGGGCGCGGCTTCCCAACGCGGGTGTTAACCGGAGTCCTCCTCCTCGGCTCCCAGAGCGGCGTCCTCAACTCCCGCTTTGAGAACATCGAAGGCTGGCAGTCCGTTGATCCCGTCACGAAGGATAAGAAGATCTACACGACAAGCTATTTTCTTACCACGCCGATTGCAGTGGACTTCAGCTACGGCAAGAACCAGACCATCCAGAACAACTCCATAACAGGACACGGCATCCTGCTCTTCGCCCAGCAGGGCGACGGCAAGGCAACGAACCACGTCGAGAACGTACTGATCCGCGGCAACACTATATATAGTCCGTTCAAATACATGGCCGGCCACAAGGACAATGTACTCGGCCTGTACTACTCGCACCGGCACGCACTGGAACTGAAGCGCGGCAAGCAGATCACGATCGAGGACAACCAGTTTACCGGCGGCTGGGCCGACAACCTGACCGCGGGCTGGGCAGCGGTGATGACGATCCGCGGAGCGGTGGAGCCGGGGCCGGCGCCGGAAGAGCAGAACACCATCCGGGATATCATCTTCAGGCGCAATTTTATGCGCGACGTCGCAGCCGGGATCAATATCACTAACTATAATGATGGCGGCCCACTGGCCAACCAGACCAAGCGAATTGCCATCGAGGACAACGTGATCTCGGGTATCGACTGGTTCAGTTACCGTTCGCAGCCGTCAGCGCAAGCCGGCCCTAATAAGGTGAGCAGCGCGACCGGAGGTGGCGGGATGAGCCTCGGGGTAGGTAACAGCCTGACGGTCAGGAATAACCTTATCTATTACCCGATCGGTTCCGGCCCCCGCAACCTGCTCGTCTTCCGCGGCTCGCACACGCGCATCCTTAATAATGTAAGCTCCCATAACGAGTTCAATGGTGGTGGCATTTACGCCAGCCCTGGAACGGATGGCATCCCCGCGGTCAGTTCAGGCACACTCAATGCGACACGCTGGAACAACCTGACACAAGTCTCTGGAACACCCGATCCCTATAGTGCCTTCAAAGGAAACGTGCTCACACCAGGCACGCAGAATAATTACAATTACAATTCACTCGACCCTACGTGCTGGGAATCAACGTCAGGCAACTGCAATGTCACCCAGGCCGAAATGGACAGCAAGTACGGGACAAGCTCGGGTACATTCGAATCGCCGGCCAAGATCGCAACCTGGAACGGAACTACACCCTCGGCCAGAATCTCGGAAGTTCTGTGGGCCAAACCGGACAGGGGCGACTTTAGAATCCAGCGTGCCGCGGCCATCTCACCGATCAGCTCGGCATCGAGAAAAGCCACGGATGGCTACGGAGTGGGGCCACGCGCCAACCTGATCGAGTCCTACAGCCTTAACAGCCGCAACGCACGCGCCATCGATATTACTCCGAATTCCGCAACTATCGCCTACGAGTCGAGAGGCAAATGCTACCTCGAGTTCGACAACAAGAGATTAGAAGGGCCGTCAGGCTCCAGCCCAGCACGCAGGATCGACCTTACCGGACTCAACCCGAAGACCACGTACAAGTGGATACTGAGTTGTCCCTCGGAGGAGTTCGAGGGAAGCTTTCAGACGAATTAGCGCGTTGCGACAGAGAGATAGCTAGCGCCGAACACGCATTACGATCCGGAGCGCAAGACATAGACGGATGCCTGCTCTGGCTTTATGATTGGCGATGCGAACGGAAACTGATCGAGATCCAAATGAATTTAGCGGACCATGTGCCCGGTGCGGAGAGCCGCTGACGGGATGGAAGTACTTGATGAAGTACGATCCAGATGAATGGATATGCCATAGATGCTTCTCGATCCAATCCTTACCAGAGTTGAGGTTCCCTAGCGGCCGGCCTAATTAGGAGATACAGAATGTCAAAAGAGATCAAGGTACACGTCGAAGCCGTGAACCCGCAAGCCGATAACTTCGGGGATACGAACATCATCATCCCGGAAGCCGATCCCGATCGTTCGGAGTTTCTGATGCAATGCCGGAACTTCTTCATAGCCGCAGATAGGCAGGAAGACGCCGACAAGTTCTACCAGGCGGCAAAGCAGACGCCAAGCACATAATCAAGAGCAATGCGTCTCGACCCAGGCAACGACAACTCTGACCTCTTCTTTGAATTCAGCCAGTTCCTTTAGAGTGAAGGAATTGTCAGTCGCAAAGGCGTGACCCCAGAAGCTGATCTTATCGATCACTTCCTCTTTGGTTAACGTCGCAGTGGACATGACCTATATGAATACACCATTAACCCGCACCGCAGTCAGCGACAAGAACCTGAACAGCAAGCCCTGCCATTGCGAAGCGTGCAGCGCACCGAAGTCTACCGCGGCAAAGAAGAAAGTGCAGAAAGTGATGGGCGAGTTCAAAGAGGGCGACCTGAAGTCCTCGAGCGGAGAAAAAGTCACGCGCCGGCCCCAAGCAGTTGCGATTGCTTTATCGGAAGCGCGGCGAGGGAAGAAGTAATGCCTGATCTCATAGTGCTACTGCTCATGCTGGCGGTGTACATCGCCTACCTGATATTCGGCGGCTACGTGCATCATCGCCGCAAGACAAAGGGGTAAACAATGGACCTGATTCAACTGCTCGTCGTGCTAATCGTAGTTGGCGTCGTACTGTGGCTCTTGAACACTTACGTTCCTATGCAACCGCCGATCAAGACCATCATCAACGTCGTCGTCGTCTTGGTCTTGTGCTTGTGGCTGTTGCAGGCGTTCGGCATCACCAGTATGCGTGTAGGGCCGCGGCCTTAGTCCCTGAATACATCGTCGCCAAGATCCATAAATGCCTGACGCATCAAATCGCACTGGCCTTCCGTCTCGGTCCTGATTTTAATGGCAACCTTTACAGCTTCGGGAATAGTCGGGTTATCAGCCCATTCGGTGGACCTGCTCATCCCGTAATACAGTACCGCCATAAGAGCGATCAACTGATCTTCTTTCATCCCTATAGCCTGACATGAGATAGGGCCAAAGCGACCGCAGAATCATACAAAACACCACCACCGTAGAGACGAACTGAATGAATGGCAACGCTCAGGTTTATCACGCTCGGGCGTCTGAAATCCATGCTGGCGAAGCAGCAGAAGTCGATGCTCTTCGGGGCCATGCTGGTGGAGTGGCAGTGCGGCAAGTGCAACTGGCTGGAGTTCCTGGACATCGAGAACGGAACCGACTACCAGCAGCTCGAAGACGCGATCTGCAACCAGCACAACACCATCAAGCCGCAGTGTCCATTTGAACCCAACCGCATCTGGTTAACCTTCAGACCCGCAGAAGTATAACTCTATGGCAACTTACGCAAGCGCCACAGCCGACAGCGTAACCAGGAAAGCTGTACCTAAGAAGGACGAAGAAGACTACCTGGCGGAAGCGAACAGCCGGTTCCAGCTATGCGTGGATTCGGAATCGACAGTGCGCCGTGAGATGTTAAGCGATTTGTCCTTTTACGATGGAGAGCAATGGGAAGCCAATATCAAGTCCAGTAGGCAACTTGACCACAGGCCTTGCTTAACGATCAACCGCTTACCGGGACTGGTACATCAGGTAAGCAACACCATCCGCCAGCAGAAGCCCAGCCCGAAGGTATCGCCGGTCGATGAGACGGGAGATGTTAAGACCGCGGATATCTTCAAGGGACTCATCCGGCATATCGAGAGACAGAGTAAGGCCGACACCGTCCGGAGCTACGCTTCCATCTACGCCATCATTGCCGGCCGCGGCTTCTACCGCATCACCACACGCTACATTGATGACCTGAGTTTCGATCAAGAAATCTACATCACCAGGATCAAAAACCCATTCACTGTCTATTTCGATCCTGGCGCCCAAGAACCGGACTACTCGGACGCGCAGTACTGCTTTGTAGTGACAGATCTGACGGACGATCAGTTCGAGTCACGCTTCCCCGGCAAGCCTCTCTCGAGCGCTGAGAACTTCCGGTCCAACGGCGACGGACTGCCCATGTGGAGATGGGAAGGCGGCGTACGAATCGCGGAGTACTTCAGCCGGCATATCGAGGAGAAGACAGTGTGCCTGCTGGAAGACGGCTCGACCATGTACCTCGAGGACGTACCCTCGGGGGCGCAGGTGATACGACGGCGTCAGACAGAGAAAGTAGTCGTGAAGTGGTGCATCATCGACGGGGCGCAGATCTTAGAAGAGAAGCCGTGGGCGGGGAAGTACATCCCGGTTATCCCGGTATTGGGCGAAGAGTACGACATTGACGGCAAGACACAACTTCTGGGGATGGTGCGCAACGCCAAAGACCCGCAGAGGATGCTCAACTACTGGGAATCCTGCAAGACGGAGACGATCGCGCTGGCGCCACGCGCACCGTACTTAGTAGCCGAAGGACAGACGGAGAATCATGAAGGCGAATGGGCGCAGGCCAACACCCGGAACTATCCCTACCTCGTCTATAAGCCCAGAGCGGTAGGCCAGGAGCTTGTACCTCCGCCGCATAGGGAAGTGTACGAGCCGCCGATCCAGGCGATCAGCCTCGCGCAGGCGCAAGCGGTAGACCACCTGAAAAGCACCACAGGCGTATACGACGCCAGCTTAGGCAACCGATCCAACGAGACAACCGGCGTAGCGATACAAGCACGGCAGATGCAGGGCGACACCGGCAACTACCATTTCATCGACAACTTGGGAACCTCGATCACACATGAGGCCAGAATCCTGGTCGATCTAATCCCGAAGATCTACGACAGGCCCGGAAGAGTAGCACGCATCATTGGCGAGGACGGTAGCGAACGGCAGGTCACATTGAACCAGGAGTTCGACGACGGTGGACAGGCCGGCATTTACGATCTGAACGCCGGCCGCTACGACGTGGTTGCCGATATCGGGCCCAGCTTTGCGACACGCAAGGAAGAGAGCGTACAAGGCATGCTCGGCTTCGCGCAGGTTGCGCCCGAATTGGTTCCCAGATACGCAGACCTATTAGTCCAAGGGCAGGACTGGCCGCTTGCCGATGAGATAGCCGATCGCGTCCGTCCTCCGGACATACCGCCGAAGAACCAGACGCCATTACCGCCGCAAGCGCAGGCCGCTATCAGCCAACTCAATCAGCAGAACCAGCAATTGCAGCAGGCATTAGCCGAAGCGACGGATATGCTGAAGACCCAGAAGTTGCAGTTGGACGTGCAGGAAAGAATGCAACTGAGAGACCTGGAAGCGAAGGCGCAACTGGCTCAGATGAAGATCGAGAGCGACGTGATGCGGGATGCCGGCAAGATACGGTCGGACTTAACGCAAACCGATCAGAAGATCGACAGCCAGGAATCGATAGCGCAGTTGAACGCTGAAACGAAGGTAACGACGGAAGAGATGAAGTTGGCGGCTAAGGCGAAGGAACGTCCTCCTCTCGACTCATTCTTCGAAGACTAGAATGCCTTCGTTCAATGTGGGCAAGGCCCTCGGTGCAGGGTACACGCCTGACGAGATTCTCGCCTTCTTGGCGACAATGCCAGCTCCTACAGGAGGTCTGTCTGACGAAGCGCTGATCGAACGGCAACTCGGCGGGAAGCCGATGCTCCCGGTCGAGTACCTGCCGCAACTCCCTCCTCCTGCGTTACCGGAGGGATTAAGAAGCACACCACAGACACTCGGTCGTAACCCACGTACAGGGCTACCGATGACTGAGGGATATATCCCTCTTCTCGACGATCCGATTGAAGGACTGACGCAAACAGCGGGCGGCTGGGATGCGGCCCATCGAGCTGAAACCAGAGGGCAACGCGCAGGCGCATTATCAGAGATGGTTCGCGGAGGGATGCGAACCTTAACACCGCTTCTACCCGCAGCCTTCCTAAGTGCGCCTATTAACACGCTGGCAGGGCTGGCGATGGGTTCGGTAACCGGGATGGGTACGGAAGAGTACCTGAGAAGGCGCGGCGTCGATCCCGGCTATGCGGCGTTAGGTGGGGATGTTGCGGGATTCGCCGCGGGTGGCCTTGCAGCCGAAGCTCCCTGGCAGACGCTACCGGACTTGATGCGTGCGCCACGCGCTGTCGGGCAACGGGGCGCTATCGAGGTATCGCCCAGTACAGGCTGGACTTCGACACTACGAGATCTGGTCGAAGCCAAAGCACCGGAACGGATACAGCCGCAGCAGTTGGCAGGGATTGCCGCGCAGGCTTCTCCGGAAGAAGTCCGTTGGACAAATCTTGGTGAACTGGTGCAGGCGGGCAAGGGGCCAATGCAGAAGGGAGAAGTTCTCAGCAATATAGTTCAGCCTGAGATCCAGGAGGTCTTGCGGACACCACCCGATACCAAGTACAGCCAGTGGACTTTGCCGGGAGGCGATGTGGGCTCGCGCGAGTTGCTGTTGACGGTTCCAAATAAACAGAAGCTTCTTCTTGAGCAACAGCTCAAGGCTGCTCAGTCAGAAATGTGGGAAGCCTCGCACGCATATACGCAACTCAACCGTAAGACCCAAGCACTGCCGATATATGAACGTGCGAAGTTTCATCCTGAACTAGAACGGTTAGCGGCTGCCGAAGAAGCCGCTCACACAAAACTTAGAACTCTGCGCCATCATCCAACATTTCAAGCAGAGCCCGGATTTCAAAGTGGCCACTGGGATGAGCCGAATGTGCTAGCGCACACCCGCTTCACCGGACGAGAGACACCGCAAGGCGAATCCGTTCTGTTCCTTGAAGAACTGCAATCCGACTGGCATCAGGCAGGGCGGGAGAAGGGCTATCACCGTAAGGTTGATCCGGCACAGATCACCATGAAGCGCATTGGAGATGGCGACAGGGCGTACTGGGAGAGCTTCGATGACAAAGGCGACTTGATCACCCGGCATCCAGGCAGAATGACTCAGGAGCAGGCTATGCAGGACGCGCAGATAGCCGCGGATCTTCCCGGTGGCAAACCACCAGATGCCCCGTTCGCCAAGGACTGGCAAGAGTTGCTCATGAAGCGCATGCTGCGCGAAGCAGTCGATAAGAACTACGACAAACTGGCGTGGACAACCGGCGAGCAGCAAGCGGCACGGTACAACTTGGCGAAACAGGTTGACAGTATCCGCTATTCCAAAGAAGAGGGACGCCTATGGGCTGACAAGGACGGTGACACCGTATTTGACAAGTCTGATGTCAGCCCTGACAAACTAGCGGAATACATTGGAAGAGATAAAGCCAAACAACTGATAGAGCGTCCGATAGACCCCCACACATATGATCGGCAAACTCTTGCCGGAGAAGACTTGGCGATGGGTGGCGAAGGCATGAAGGGCTTCTATGACAAGATCCTTCCGGACTTCGCCCGCAAGTATGGAAAGAAGTTCGGCTCTAAGGTGTCGCAGAGCGAGATTGTGTTACCGGGAGGGCAGGCCGCTACTGTTCACTCGATGGACATAACTCCGGGTATGCGTACAGCGATCAAGGAGGGGCAACCGATGTTCGGAACCGCAACTCCAGCGCCACGCAAGAAGAAGTAGCTTTCAACGTTTCACCCAACGCATAGAAGGATTCTCCCGCTTAAACAGATCCGTATCCGCAATCCTGCGCACCGCCCGATGGCAGGAGCAGCGAGGACACCGTACAGCCTTCCCGGCCTTATTAATCGCGCCCAGCAGCGCAGACGCAGCCAGCTCCTCGGACCAGGCCACGCGACAGCGGCCGCACCAACATTCAGAAATTGAGGTTTGAACCACAGATGGCACTAATAGTTAGTAGCACAACCGATACACAGGAACAGGTCAACGAAGCCGCCGGCGTCGAGACTGTCGAAGTCGAGGAGCAGCCGCAGGAACAAGCCCAGCGCCCGCCGAAAGTTCCACCCGAACCAGCGGAGCCTGATGAAGACGGCGAAGAGCAACCGGACGATGAGCAACCGCCGGCCCCGAAGAAGACAGGCGGTTTCCAAAGGAAAATCGAGCGGCTCCAGCAGAAAGTCGCGGAACTCGAGATGGAGCGGCGGTATGCCGCCCTGCACCAACAGGCGCAACAGCCGCAACGGCCGGCGAACGCCGAACCCAAGCAGGAAGAGTTCGCAGACTACGAGACATACGATAACGCTCGAATCGAATACCGTGTCGCGCAGGCGCTCAATGCTCGCGAGAAGCAGCTGGAGCAGCAACGCGCACAACAGCGCGAGCAGGAACAAGTTCAAGGCTGGCACCAACGTGTTGGCCAATTCCGTACTGAAGTAGAAGACTTCGACGACGTTCTCGGGAACGTCGATCACATTGAAATTCCAAAGGCCCTACAGCAGGCGATTATCGAGGACGAACTGGGACCGAAGCTGGCTTACGAGTTGGCGCGGCAACCAGATCACTTCGAGAAGATCGCCAAACTCAGCCCCCTTGGCGCGATCAAAGCGTTGGGCGAATTCAAGGCGAGTCTAAACGCTCAAAAGGCCGCTCCTCCGCGGAAGCCCGTATCGCAAGCGCCGGAACCGATAAGGCCAATCGCCAACGGCGCAAACGGTACGGTCCACAAGTCGCTTGACCAACTTCCCTTAGCGGAATACATCAAGTTCCGGAACAAGCAGGAAGCCGCAAGGAGAAACCAGTAGCAGCCGGCTGCGGGAGCGACCGTCGGGAAGACAGGCGCTCTTACATAGCCGTAACGACTACCGCCGCGAGGGCGGGAGGAGAACCCCTTGGCTAACAATACGCTCTTAACCATTAGTATGATCACCCGCGAAGCTGCGCGCATACTGACCAACAACCTCTGCTTCACCAAGCAGATCACCAGGGAATACCAAGATCAATTTGCCCGCAGTGGCGCAAAGATCGGATCTGTTTTAAACATCAGAAAACCACCCAAGTACATTGGGCGTACAGGCCGTGTCTGCTCCGTTGAAGACGTCGTTGAGACGTCAGTACCTCTCGCCTTGACGACGCAGTACGGCGTGGACCTATCGTTCAGTTCCGCTGAACTCGCGCTGTCCATTGACGACTTCAGCGATCGCATCCTGAAGCCCGCAGTCGCCGTTGTCGCGAATAAGATCGATTACGAAATGATGGGCCTGTACACAACCGTGCCGAACGTCGTAGGAACGCCTGGAACCGTGCCCAATGCTCTCCTCACCTATCTCATGGCTGGCGTGGCTTTGGATGACAATATGGCTCCTCGGGACGATCAACGGAAAGTGGTGGTTAACCCGATCCAGCAGGCCACGATCGTCGACGCGCTGAAGGGCTTGTTCCAAAGCGCAGACCAGATCGAGCGACAGTATGAAAAGGGCCTCATGGGCATCACCGCAGGATTCAAGTGGTGCATGGACCAAAATGTGAGGACACACACCGCAGGCCCGTACGGTGGCGCTCCGATCGTTGCCGGCGGCTCGCAAGTCGGCAGCACGCTCAACGTATCGGGATTCACCGCAGCCGCAGCGCTCAGATTACGTAAAGGTGATCTCTTCACGATCACTGGCGTAAATGCAGTGAACGGCCAGAATAGGCAGAACCTTGGTTACCTGCGTACCTTCACGGTAACTGCGGACGTGAACTCACTTGCCGACGGCACCGCGGCAATCCCGATCTATCCGCCTATCACGCCTACTGGCGCAGCGCAGACGGTTACCGCAAGTCCAGCCGGTGGCGCACCGCTGACGATGACCTTCACCGCAAATCAGGTCACCAACCAAGCCCTCGCATTCCATCGCGATGCGTTCACCTATGCTACGGCCGACTTACCCCTACCCGATGGCGTGGACATGGCTTCCCGCGTCAGCGATTCGCAACTGGGAGTCTCGGTACGTATGATTCGCCAATACACGATTTGTGACGACTTGTGGCCCACACGCCTAGACGTTCTCTGGGGCGGAGCAGCCGTCTACCCAGAGTTGGCCTGTAGGATTATCAGCTAAAAGGATCTAACTACCATGCAAGAATTCGACGGAACCTTACAACTCAATCCGACGGAATTCGCGTACAGCGGATCAGCCGGCCCGTTTCAGCTAAACACTTTCCCACGGTATGCGTTTCACGCTACCGAACCTACCCGTATCGTCGGCAGCAAGGAAGAATTCCAAGCTCTTGAACCAGAGGGCTGGAGCCTTCAGTACATCCACAAGGACTACCCCAAGATGAAGTTCTCGACCGAAGGCGAGACCGTGGTAGTCAACAACCCCGAAGAAGAAGCGGCCCTGGTGGGAACCTGGAACGACACCCCGACAGACCCGGGAGCGCCGATCGACGCAGTTCGCGGAGGCTCCTTCACGCTCCAGCAGAAGGCGGAAGCGATACGCGACTCGAGGCGTCTCAGCCTCGATTACGTCGCTCTCAACCAGAACCTCGACTGCCACGCGGACAACGCCCCCATGCGGGCCATCTCTCCTACTGACGTCCCTCGTCCGCAGATCAAGCCGACAGAGACGGAAGAGCAGAACCGCAAACGGCGCGACGAAGACGAGGCACGCCGCAAGCGGGAAGCCAAAGACGCCAAGAAGGAAGAGAACCGCTAGACCTAACCGATTAGCACGCGAAGGAGGAACATGGCAACCACACAGGATTTAATCAATTCGGCTTTGCGACTCATTCGCGTGCTCGACTCCGGCGAAACGCCAACGGCAACGGAAAGCAACGACGCCCTAACCGCGCTGAACCAGATGATCAGCAACTGGTCCGCGGCGGGCGTACCCATCTATCAAGAGAGCAAGGATACGATCACGCTCACGGGCGCGGCGAACTATCCGCTCGTCACCAGACCCATCAAGATCACCTCCGCCCAGGTGAGCTTCGCCGGCATCAGCTTCCCGGTGGGCATCGTCACGTCGCAGCAGTGGACCCAGCCGAAGGACCGGACGGCCACAAGCAAGTTCGCCAAGGAGTTGTACTGGGACGGCGGCTACCCGAACGGGATGGTCTGGCTCTGGCCGTTAGTCGCGGCGGGCAGTATGCTCGAGGTCTTCTCGCTCAAACCGCTCGCGCAATTCGCAAGTTTAGGCGACACCATCAACCTGCCGGCGGGCTACGAGCAGGCGCTACGCTTCGGGCTGGCCGGCGTACTCGCTCCGGAATACGGGACCGCATTACCGCCCGAATACCAGCAAGTCGCAGCCGAAGCCAAGCAGTCTATCGCATCGATGAACGCCTCGGTTATCGGACAAGCTCCGCCGGCCTCGGCAGTACCGGCGGCTGTCTAGAACGTACAGAGCAGATCGCGCCAGGTGTGGACTTTCAGTTCTCCATCGAGATGATCCCAATCGATGACGTCCTGTAATTCACCTCCCGGCCCGATGATGCTGATCTTCGGGTACAGTTTGGTGAGCACGTCATACAACTGACGCCTGGAATTGCCTGCAAACCAGCCGGCCGGCACGGGATTGTACTCGATCACCAGAATGGGCTTCTGCGATTCCAGGATGCGGCTCGCGCCCTGCAACGCCTTGATCTCGGCTCCCTCAACGTCCATCTTGATGAAATCGACACGTGAGATTCCGTAATCGTCCAGCGCCAGCGTCCGGACTTCTTCGCGATTCCCCCCGCGGCCCAGATGACTTGAGGTCATATGGGTGCAGCCAAGCTCGGCTTCGGTCGAAAACATCTCGACCGTATCGCCGGAATGCTCGGTGATGGCGGCATTGTTTGCGGCCGCATTGACGATCCCGTTGCTCACAATATTGCGCCTCAGCAACTCATGTGCGGTGGGTGACGCTTCAAAAGCGTAGACCATACCCTTAGTAGCCAATCGCGCCAGCGGTAAGGTAATCGCGCCGATATTGGCTCCCACGTCCAGGCATACGAAGTGCGGCTTGACGAACCGTTCGAGCACGGCAATGACGTGCGGCTCCCAGACGCCGGAATCCCGTACCGGCTGAAACACCGTGACATCTTCGGCCAAGCCTTCTAACTGAAACGCCGGCTGATTCTTTAAGGGCTTGTAGTTCGCAGTCGCTGTATCCATCGAATCCCAATATATCCGTAGGAAACGTTCTCATGGCTGATTCTTGCGTTGAATTAATGAAGGGTACGCTCGTGCTGCCCGTTCCGGTCTACCCGTCGAACATCGTCACCGATGCTTCTTTGAAGGTAGCTGCGAATCAGGTCGCGACGACGCTGACGACGAAGGTCAGCTCGCTCGACACGCTTTTCCGGGTATCGGACACCTCGCGCCTCGTCGTTGACATGCTGCTCACGATCGACAACGAGATAGTCAGCGTCTCGGCGATCGACCACGCCTCGCATATCGTCACCGTGGTCCGCGGCTTCGACGGAACCGTCCCTACCTCCCACAACGCAGGCCGGCTCCTGCAAGCCTTCATCGACGCATGGCACCACAACTCCCTCGCCGCGGAAGTCAAAGCCATCGAAGCGGCGTTAGGCCCGAACTTATCGAACATCACCGGGAGCACGGCCATCGTCTCGCGCAACTATGCGTGGCTGCAATCTCCCGGTGGCAATCTCGTCGTCGGCAACAACATGATCACGCTGACCCCGGTCCCAAGGGGCGTCAACGGCTCGAACCAGAACCACTACGTCTATGTCTCGGGAGGAACCGGGGCGGCGGAAGCGTGCCTGATAACCGGCGGCACGGCCGTTTCGGGAGCGGACACGGGAACGCTCATTATCAACTGCGCGAACGCGCATAGCGGCTTCTGGACGGTGGGAACAGCGACGGCCGGCATCCAGGAAGCGGTGCATGTATCGGCTGGCTCGGGCATCCCTATCCAAATTCCCGAAGGCAATAACGTCATCAACGCGACGACTACTATTCCCTACACCACTGCGCTCCGCGGCTACGGCATGGGCTTGTCGCGCATTATCAGCGGCCCCAGTATGACGACGCAGCACGGGTTCGTGTTTTGGGGAGCGGGCCTGGTCGAGTACTCCGTGGTCGAAGACCTGATGTTTTTCGGAATCGCCGGTCAGACCCAGGGGTTTGCCATCTTAGTCAATACCCACAATTACTTCAAAGCGGAGCGGGTCTACATCTACACCTGGCCCAGCGGCGTCTATTTCAACAACGCTCATATCTCCCAGCTCACCGATGTCTATGTGTTCGACCCGGAGGACGTGACCGGCATAGGCGTCCATATCCAGGGGCTCTCCAGTTATGTCACGCGCCTAGATCGGGTGGTGGTGCAGGGCAACACCTCTCCCGGCGGAACGTCTCAACCCCTGGCCGGGTTACGCATCCGGCAGGTAGCGGACGTGATTGTGAAGGATTGTCACTTCATGGTCTGCAAGAACGGGATGCTCATCGACCCATCCGGCGGGATGGGCGTCTCGAGCGTCAAGTGCGTGGCAACCTACTTCGATAACAGTTGGGGCAATGGCGTGCTGATCCAGCCGGGGGCGGGCTCCGGTGTTTACCGGACGGAGTTCCTCAGTTGCTGGTTCTCCGACAGCAAGGCTGGATGGGGCTTGCTCCTGACGGACAGCGAAGGCGGGGATATCAACGGGGTGATGGTGGACGAGTGTCAGTTCTACCGCAACTCTTCTTCGGGAATGCTTGCAGATGGAGGGGGGGCGGGAACGGTGCTCGGCGTCCGCGTCAACGGATCGGTTTTCTCCGGCAACAGCAACGCCACACCGAATACCGCCAGCGGGGCCGTATTCAACTGTAACGACTGGATGTTTACGAACAACCGCTCAGGACCTGCGGACGGATTCGGCAACTCGCAGGCATACGGGCTATTCGTCTTCAGCGCAGCCAACAACAGCTACACCATCACCGGCAACGATCTGTCAGGCAATATGACTGGAGGTCTGGCGGATAACGGCGAGGGAATGTCAAAGGTAGTCCGCAATAACCGCGGCGTGAGCGACAAGGTGGCGACTATGGCTTCCGCGGCAACGCTCAACCTCGGAGCCGCCGGCGTCGAAGTGGTGAAGATTACCGGCACAACCGCGATCTCGACCATCACCGGAGGTTGGGAAGGGCGTGAGGTTACTTTGATCTTCACCCAGGCCGGGCATGGAGGTCTGGTGACCGGCGGCAATATCGGTCGGGCGCAGACGGCAGCGCTGTTTCAAAGCATACGCCTGAATTTTGATTCGGCTTTTTGGTATTGAGCTATGTCTCTCTGGAACTCGGCTATCTGGAACTCGACGCAGTGGGGCGGAGGCTCGTCCTCTTCCGGAGGAGGCGTGCGCCCCGTCACTGCCGGCCAACTGATCTACGACGCTTACAGAGCTTTAGGAGTCTTAAGACCAGGCCAGCGCACCAGCCCCGAAGGCCATGATGACGCATTCGGCCTCTTGAATGACATGGTGGACAGTTGGAACACCGAATCGCTCATGATCCCGTCGCTGACCCGCAATGTCTATCCCCTGACCGCAGGGGTGGGCTCGTACACGCTGGGACCTGGAGGGAGTTTGGGTGGAGAACGGCCCCAGCGCGTCGTGAGCGCGGCATTGGTAAGCTGCGATTGCGGATGTGGTTGCTCCGATGGAAACTGTCAAAACTTGAAGCTGATGACCGGATGGCAGGACTGCTGTTCCGGTTGCGGCATCTACATCGACGGCGCGTACCCTGACGCCAACATCAACATCAATCCCCCACCGGCAGAGGGCCAGTCGTTAGCTCTTCAGTCCTGGGGTACGCTCTCGGGCTTCGCGGATCTCGATACGCCGTACGGCTTCGCCCCAGGCTATGCATTAGCTCTACGTTGGAACCTCGCGGTGCAGCTTGCGCCCTACGCTCTCATCATGATGAAGATCCCGTCGAATCTCTTGCAGCAGATCGAGGCGCAGGCGATCCAGGCGAAGGCCGCTGTTAAGAGTTTCAACAGCCGCGTGCCAACGATGGACACCGGATTCGGCGGCGGGCAGTACGACATTTGCCAGGACCGGTATATATGAGCGGCTGTGTAGCGATCGCGGGCCCTCCCGGACCTCCGGGACCCACAGGGCCTGTTGGACCGCAGGGACCGCTAGGACCGTCCGGCGGCCCCACCGGACCCCAAGGGCCGCAGGGCGTACAGGGCATTCAGGGGCCGCAGGGAGAGCAGGGAATCCAGGGCGTTCCAGGTCCACAGGGAGTGGAAGGGCCTCCGGGAGTCGGCGTCAATACCAAGGGAACGGTTCCCTCGTTCGCGAATCTTCCCACAGGGGCGGCTCCGGGAGATGCCTACATCACGGCGGACACCGGCGATCTGTGGGTATGGAGCCAGATCGGGGAATGGGTGAATGCCGGCCATATCGTCGGCCCGGAAGGTCCCGAAGGCCCGATTGGGCCGCAGGGGCCGCAAGGCGTTCCAGGGCCGCAAGGGGTTCAGGGCATCCAAGGTCCCGCGGGCGAACCTCCCCCGGTTGTCATCAACGCGCAGACCGGGAACAGCTACACGCTGGTTGCCGCCGACGACAAGGCGGTCGTCACGTTCAGCAATGGAACGGCGGTCACGCTCACTGTCCCGGCGGGCCTGCCCGTTGGATTCTCCTGCACGATCCTCCAGCTCGGCGCGGGACAGGTGACGGTCACCGCATCCGGCACGACGATCGTTCAGCGGCAAGACTTCACCGCAACCGCCGGCCAGTATGCGGTCATATCGCTGCTCTCCTATGCGACGAACGTGTACGACTTGAGCGGCGACCTGGGCGCATCAACGGCAATCGGACCGAATACCTACTGGCGGCTGTACATGACGGCAACCTCGACCAACGACGCCGCGCAGATAGCGGAGTTGGAGATGTACAACGCGAGCGGGACGCTGCTGACCACCGGCGGCACGCCTACAGCGTCGGCCAGCTACAGCGGCAACCCTCCCACTCTGGCATTCAACAATAACCAGGCGGATGGGTGGAGTTCCGGTCTGGTAAGCAGCCCGTGGTGGCTGCAATATCAATTCGCGGCTCCTGTGCTCGTCGCTTCGATACGGATTGTGACGACCGGCACCTATCTCCCGGTAACGTTTAAACTCCAGTACTCGAACAATGGCTCGACCTGGAATGATGCGCTCACTGTGACGGGCCTCACATGGACAGGCATCAAGCGATCGGCATCCTTTGCGCTTTCGCCGGCGGCTGGGATGTACTCCGCGTGGCGTGTGAAGTTCAACACCAACGGCGGCAACACCGCGGCTGGACTGGAGGAGCTGGAGTTCCGGGAGTCGGTCGGAGGCGCGGATATCACTACGACAACCGCGAATTATGCGATCTCCATAGGGGAATTCGGCGGCACGCCTACCCCGAACGCATTTGACAATACCGCTGCCGCCTGGGCGTACAACGTTGCCGTTCCCGGCGCGTGGATCGGGTACTGCTTCGCAAGCGCCAAGCAGATCTTGCAGGTATCCATCAAGGCGAGTACCGGCAATGCCGCGCCGGTAGACTTCGACGTTCAGGGAAGCAATGACGGCGGGATGACCTGGACAACGGTGCGGAACTTCGTAACACCCGCGACGTGGACGAACGGAGAGACGCGGCTGTTCAACATTTAGGGCTCTTATGCCGATCACACCATTTTCTTTGTGCGGTCCTACGTTCCAGACCCGTGACGGGCTATGGAATTCCGAACGCTGCACCAATTTCTATCCCAGCGGAGACATGAGCGGACACGCCAAGTCGAAGATATCGCTCCAGCCGTGTCCCGGCCTGCACAAGTTCTGCGACGTAGTCTCCGCAACCGGAAGCCCTGGAATACGAGGAATGTTTGCCGGGGATAACCGCTTATTTGTGGACGTGGCGTCACGGTTCATGGAGGTCTTCGAGGACGGCACAACCAAAGAAGCGGCAGGCACTACGGGAGCGGGATACACGCCGGTCCAGTTCGCAGCCTCGGGACTCTCGGTCATGGTTGCGACAGGCGATTCGATCTGGAGAGTTTCCGGCGCCACGCCGGGAAGCACGGACCTTACAGTCACGAAAACCTACGACGGGGCTATCTCGGTCGTCTGGCTGGACGGCTACTACATAATTTTGCTGAAGGACTCGAACACCATCCAACTCAGCGACCTCAACTCGGACGGGGACCCGGCCTGGCATGCCGGCGACCCCGATTACCCTGGCGGCCCCTGGAACCCGCTCGACCAGCAGACGAAGATGGGTAGTCTCGACCGGCTGGTGCGGCTCGAGGTGCATGAAGGCAACCTGTGGTTGTTCGGGCGCGAGACGATCGACGTCTGGTACAACAGCGGAGACGCGGACTTTCCCTTCAGACGCATCAGCGGAGCAATGGTCGATCAAGGCACGTCGGCCCCGTGGTCTGTTGCGCAGATAGACAGAAAACTCTACTGGCTGGGCCGGGACAAGAGAGGAAGAGGACGGGTCTTCAGGACCGAAGGCTACACGCCAGTCCCGATCAGCAACCCAGCCATCGAATATCTCATCGATTCCTATCTCGACCTCGGGACCGATCACGCGATCACCGGCTACGGCTACCAGGAGGACGGCCAAACTTTTTATGTGCTCTCCTTCCCCACCTATGCCCAGGCGACACTCGTCTACGATTTAACGACGAACATGTGGCATGAGCGAGCCAGGTGGAACGGAACCGCCTGGGAGCAGTGGCGCGGGGCTTCGTTCCATGCGCACGTCTGGGGCAAGCACATTGTTTCCCGGTGGTCACCGGACGGCCCCTATATCGGCCCCGATCACAGACGCTTGTGGGAAATGAACGTGCAGTTCCCGGACGACGAAGGATTGCCGATCCGGAGGCAGCGCATAGCTCCGTATGTCCAGGCCGAGCAGCAATTCTTACAGCACCACTACCTGCGGCTGTATACGGACTCGGCGTCGAACGTGAACATGCGCTACCGCAACGACGAAGGGACCGCCTGGTCAACGCCAAGAGTTGTCGCGCCGTTCAAGCATGAAGTGAAGTACAGAAGATTGGGGCGGGCTCGCGACCGGCTCTACGATATCTGGATCGACGACGCGACGAAGCCGCCGATGATTGCCGAAGGCTGGTTGAACCTGTCGCCGTCTCTTGAGAGGTAAGCCGCCTTAACCTAGCGGCATTGCCGGTTACCAACCGGAGGCTACTGCTTGCGCAGAGAGGCGCACGGCAGAGATTTAACGCCTAAGGGGCGATGTACGCTCCTCAAGGCGCGTGATGCGTTCGGCATGATCGTCCAATTTGGTTTCGATTCGTCCAAGTCGCGTGATGATATCGGCTAGTTGCGTGTGCAGCGGTTTAGTGACAACGGCATAGATTCCACCAAATAACGCCGCATAAGCAGCGACAACAGCGGCTATTGCCTGCCATACCTGAGGATCTTTCAATGAGGTTCTCCTGCTGAATGGTGTTCAGCTACATCTATCGTAACAAGTAAATGCCACGCCAAGCCCCGTCCGGCGATCAACTGCCATTGCAGCAGGCGGTTGTTGACCAGCGGCGATTGCTCACGGTCCCGTGGGTCGGGTTCCTGCAACGGCTCTACGATCTCGCAAGCTCGAAGCTGTACGTCGAAGGGACGCACGCGCAGAGGGTCGGCGCCAGCCCTCCCACTCTCGAAAATCCCGGCACGCCTGCCGGCCAACCGGGAAGCAAGAACGGCCCCGGAACCTTCTTCTACGAGACTGACCGCGGCGTGCTGTACCAGTCGAGATTGGTCATAGATCCGGCCACTCCGGACGATCCGCCGGTCCCGGCATGGGTGTATGTCAGCGGCACTATGCGCAATACTCTCGCGAACAAGCCAACGGACCTGGGATGGAAACCAACGAACAAGACGGTGGACACCGGCTTCCTCTTCTACGCGACAGACTACGCGCACACCTGGAGATGGACCGGAACCACATGGGAGTTCGCGCCGGGAGACAGGTTCAGCGGGGAGATCGCGTGGTTCGCGCTTCCCTTGGGAACAGGCTGGGCCTTGTGCGATGGCTCGCCAACCACGATGACCACGCCAACGGCAACCACCGTAGCCGTCAACACACCGAACTTAATCGGGGCGTATGCCAAAGGCGCGACAGGCTATACGGGAACGGTCATTCCGGCAAGCGGCTCGCTGGCCGGCGGGACGACAGACGCGGAATCCGGCCACACCCACGCGATCGACCATGACCATCCGTCATTCCAGTCGAGCGGTAGCGCGGTGGACAGCACGTTTTCCGGCGGGCCATACGAGGGCGTGAGCCCCGCGCACAAACACAACATCGACGTACCGGCATACGCCGGAACGTCAGGCGCTGGCTCGGCGCACACGCACACGATCGGGTCTATGCCGGTGACAGCGGAACCGAAGCACGTCGATCTGATGCCGTACTTGCGGAGATAAGGAGATTCTTATGTGGGGCCAAATCATAGGCGCGGGCGTATCCGCGGTCGGCAACATCATTGGCGCAGCGCAAGCGAGAGGCGCGATCAAACGCGCCGGGACGCAACTTGTCGAGGCGGGCAATAGGGAAGCCGCGGACGCCCTAGCCGTTCCCGGACAAATCAATCCGATGATCGGGGGAGCGTATGACGAAGCAGGCAATCTCGTCCGTACGGCTAGCGACCAGGCAGCCGGCGATATCCTCGGCGCAGGCCAGCAGGCGAACCAATACCTTGACCCCTACAGAACGGCGGGCGGGGAAGCGCTCACAAGTTTAAGCCAGCTCGCGCAAGCCCCACAGGAGCAGTTCACCGGGACGAATCTCGAGATGGACCCCGGCTATCAGTTTCGTCTCAGCGAAGGAACAAAGGCGCTCGAGCGGGCCGCGGCGGCAAGAGGATCGCTCCAAGGTGGCGGCACGCTGAAGGCTCTCACGCGCTACTCGCAGGGAGAAGCGTCCCAGGAATACGCGAAGGCGTTCGACCGCTCCTTGCAAGGCTTCAAGGCCAACCAGGACGCGAGGCAGCAGAAACTCAATACGCTTTCGGGACTCGCCACTCACGGCTACAATGCGGGTGCGGCCAGCGGCCGGAATATCCTCGACGCCACCCGTGTCGCAGGAGACTGGCGCAATCGAGCCGCGGAAACGATCGGCGGCTACGGAGTCAACTCGGCAACTGCGCAAGCCGGGAACCTCATGCACTACGGCGACGTAGCCCGCGGGTTACGGATGGGCGCGGAGCAAGCGCAAGCCAACAGCATTATCGGAGCAGGTCAGGCTACGGCAAACATGTGGAGCGGAGGAGCCAATGCGTTAGGTGGCGGTATCGCGATGGCCGACTTTATGGGTAGCAGAGGAGCCGCCGCTCCGCAAGCTCCCGCAGTTCCGAATTGGGCATATGGCGTAGGACAGATGCCGGGACCGCAGCAGGGGTGGGGTGGATTGCCGCAAGCCGTTCAGGACCGTGACTGGTGGGCCGCTAATCCTGCCGGCTACCGACTGGGCTAGGAGAATCCCATGAACCCTAACGTCCTTCTAAACGCCTGGAAGCCGGACTTCCTCGACCCGATGGAGTTGTACTCCAAGGGCATGAATATGCGTGCTCTGGTGGACGCAAGAAAAGCCCAACAGATACAGAGACAGTTCGCGATCGAGGACCAGGAGCGGAAGAGATCCCTGCTTCAACTCCTGCAATCTAATCCGAACGCCACAAGGGAAGAGATATTGCAGGTGGACCCGTTCGGAGGCATGGCTCTCATCAAGGAGCAGGACGCGCAGCGAAAAGAACAGCGTCTGGCGCAAGAAGCGCAGGCGCGAGCGGAGAAAACAGAGCAAGACATTCTCCAAGCCAAACGGGTATGGCAAGGCAAACTGGCCGTTTCCATGCTTGGCGAAAAAGACCCGACGAAGCAGGAAGAACTTTTCAAGCGATACACGCCGGGAATGGTTGCCGTGGATATGCTGTCTCCCGAAGAAGCCGCGGAGCCATTCAATCCATCGCTATTGTGGCGAATTGCGGAGCGAGGATTGCCGACAGGAGCGCAAGACCTACGCGACAAGATCGCGAAGGCTCAACGTGAGGAGGAAGAGGAAACCCGCAAGCGTCTCAAATTCGGTCCGGACTTCGCGAAGAGTAAATTCGACGCAGAGAAAGCGCAGAGAGAGTTGACCGGCCAGGAGCCCACAACTGAGGAAAAGACATTCCGTAACGTCTTCCTTCCTGGCTATCTCAAGACAAACCGCCTTCCGCCAACGGATGAGAACGTCTACCAGGCATACAGCGAGTTCCAGGAAGCGAAACGTCCGCGAATCGGTGGCGTTCCTGGTGTGGACGTACCTAAGCCACAGGCAGTGATCGATCAGGACGTTGAGAAGGCTGCACGTATAGCCGCAATAAACGCAGCTAACGCTTCACAAAAGCCCGCTACTGAGGGCGAACGTAAAACCCTCGGCTTCTACGAGCGCATGAAGAACGCAGAAGAAAACCTAAGTACGCTCGAGGACACCCTGTCCAAGTTGGACACCATGGGTCAACTCCGGTTAAAGAATGCGCCGGACTGGGCTCAAAGCAAAGAAGGCCAGCTCTACCACCAGGCGCTACGGCAGTTCACCGAAGCACGGCTCCGCAAAGAGTCAGGAGCGGTTATCGGCCCTAGTGAGTTCGAATTGTCGGAAAAGACGTTCTTCCGGCAACCCAACGACGACCCTGAAACGGTCAAGCGCAAGAAGGCAGCACGCGCACAGTTGCTCAATTCCATGCGCCGGGAAGCCGGGAAGGCGTACACGCAAACTTATGGGGAAGGGGAGCCAACAACTCCCACAACCGCACCTGCGGACGTAGTGCAGTGGGAGCGCGGACCCGATGGCAAGGCGCGAAGGAAACAGTAATGCCGAAACGCATTGAATACGACGGGAAGATCCACGAGTTTCCGGACGACTTCACCGACGACGAGATTCGTAAGGCACTCGACGCGCAACAACCCACGCAACAATCTACGCAATCAGCCGCGCAGGAGCCAGAGCCCACCTTCATGGGGGAGATCGGGAAGATCGCGACCCAGACCGGCAAGGACGTGGTTGCCATGAAGGATCTGCTCGCCGGTGTCGGCGCGGGCGTATTCTCGACGTTGCACGGCACGGGAAAGCTGCTGGGCTACGATTCGCCTTACCTCAAAGAACTAGCCACGCCTCCCGATACAGCGATGGGCAAGACCGGCAAGTACCTCGAGCAAGGCGCGGAGTATCTCGTGCCGGGAATGGGAGCAGCGAGAGGCGCTGCACTGTTACGGAATGCGCCAAGGGTCGCGCAGATAGCAGGCCGCGCAGGAATGGAAGCTGTTGGCGCGGGCGCTACGGCTGCGCTGCAATCGGGCGGTGATCCTGAAGCGGTACGGAATGCGGCACTGCTCGGTGGGGGAGCTTCTGCTGTAGTCGGAGCGGCTCCAATGGTCGCGCCGGCATTGCGAGAGGCCGCCGTGACGCAATACGGACGCTTCCTCAATCCCACCAAGGAAAAGTTTAAGAGAACGGCACAGCGGGTCATTCCCGAATTGATTCAGCGCAGAGAGTGGACGATGAGTATGCCACGCCTGCTCAATCGCGCTCAGGACCGGATGCGGTTTTTTGGCCAGCAGATCGATGACGTATGGCAAGGGATGGAGCAGACGGGAACAACGGCGCAAATCGATCCCATCGTGCAGCGGCTCGACGACGTAGCACGCGAGCACTTCTTCACGCGAAACGCGCAAGGCCAGCCCGTGCAGTTACGCGGGTCTGCTGAAGCAGGCTTCCGGGAATTGCAGGGCATGGCGCAGACCATGATGGAAGCGTCCCAGTTCAATCCGGCCACCGGGGCTCGCGAAATCCCAATACGAACCTTGCGGGAATTGCGACAGTACTGGGATGAAGTGGCTGATAAGTCGGGCGCATTTACCAAGCGACCGAATGAACTCGCGGATTGGGCCAGGGGTCGGGCGGCTCGCTATGGAGGGGATGCGGTGCGTGCTGAACTCGCCCAGGCAACTCCTAATCTGACCGCACTCAATCAGGAATTCTCGTTCTGGCGACGGGTCGGAGACGTGGCAGAGGAAACCGTTGCTAGACGTACCGGACAGCAGAAGCCACTCACACGCCAGTTGATGCGGGCCGCGGGAGTCGGCGCGGGAACCGCAGCTGGCTCGGCGGCGGGAGGTGTAGTCGGCGGCGGGCTCGGTGCCGTACTCGGTGGAGTTGGTATGGAAGCATTGCAGACGATGGTGTCATCGCCTGCGTGGCGCACAATCGCGGCCGTCAACAAAGACCGACTCGCCAATGCCCTCGCAGCAGCCGACACGGGAGCCGCGCAGTTTTATCTGAATCAGCTTTTACGGCAGGCCGGGATGCCGGCCGTCACTGGCCGCTCTGAATCCGGTGCCAAAGCCCGCGCACTGCCAGCGGCCCCGTAGCGATCCACAGTACGTGCCTGACTTTCGTATCCAATGCGATCGACTCCTCGGGAGTCTTCGCCCGCTCGTTGTTGTTCCAGAGATACGCGAACCACACCAGGAACCAGACACCGCAGATCCTGCCCCACATCTTTCGTCTTCGGAAGGTCCGCTCGGCCCATCGCTTCGCCTTCCAGTCTTTCAGGTCTGGAATATCGGGGTGATAGATCAACTCCCCGTCCGGATCACGTATCTCCCGTAGCGTCAGCAGATGCTGCGGCCGGGATGCCGGGATTAGTTCCCCGCTGCATTCCCTCTGAATCCGCAGCCTTCTCGGCATTTAGTTCGACCAGTCGATGCAGCAGCCGCCCAGCGTGGGGAGCGATGGCAAAGACGGGAGCGACGGAAACGTGGTTCTCGGCGCGATGATGACGGGCGCAGACGTGGTGTACGGATTCGTCGCGCTGTACATCGAATACGGACTGCCGTACGTGCCGTAGGGGTTGTTGACGGAGTATTGGCTGTACTGGCTGCCGTATTTTCCGTATGGATTCGAGATGGAATCCTGATCGTACGGGTTGGCCGACAGTTTGCCCAGATAGACGCCTTTACCGTCGTTGGAATAGATACGCGGAGCCGACTGCGCGAACGCGCCCACCGCTGCGGAAATCAAAAGTATTGCGGAAAAAAGGAGCTTCATGCTCCAATGCTAGCGACTGCGCTATACGTGTGTCGATGGTCCGAATGGCTCATTTTCACCAGAAAATATAGAACCGTATAGGCCAGTGCGGCCGTTTGAACTTAATCCACTCATTCTCCTGGTCGCCATCGACCAGACGCCTTAAGTTGTCGATGGGCTCGACGGTGATGATGATGTCTCTGTAACTTACAGGCTGGTCTTGCAACGACGAGTTGCCTTCGAGCAGTTGCAGGACTTCCGCCTCGACTCCAGTACGCAGAAAGCAGTAGTGGGTCTTAGCCTGGATACGGAAACGAAATCTAGGATTGACCAACCGCTATCTTAGGCAACCGCCGATAGTACCCGTGTTCTAGAACCCCGCTATAGATCCCTCACCACGGCACCCCCGAATCGCACTCCTCCACCGCCCGCAGTTCTTCCAGATCCATAACTAATACCAGGAGAGCCTCGTCATCCATGCAGGACACTGCCTCATGGAGACGTTGTAACAGTGAATCACGCTCGTTCATCGCCGCATCAACTCCATTTCCCATCGAGTCTCGTCCTCCTCGGGAGGGGGATCGAGGAGTAATCCGGCCAATTTGGCCACTCTGTCCGAATCGGCCAAATGAGATTTGGGGAACCGCCAGGAGTTGCGTCCGACTAAAAAGCCCAGCCGCGGAGCAATCCTCCTGAGGAAAGCTTTCGGAAGACCGGAGAATGCCGCGGCTTCCTTCACGGTGAGATACAGCTTGTTATTTGCCACTACGTGAGCTTCCTTTCTGGAGATTAGAAACTCCAGAAGAAGCTCTCGGGTTACCTCGCGAGGATCGAGTACGGCATCCGCTGTACGCTCGGCGGTGCGGTCCTTGGTAGCCACCACTGAGGCGAGGGTATCGACGTCCTTCGGGTTATACACTGTCTCGGGTTTCTTCCCTTCCCGTGGCCGGCGTTTGCGCTCGGGCGCGTAAGCGAATTCTTCGTACTTTCCCGCGGCTATGAACCGCCGAAAGGTGCGTGGCGAGAGGGCCAGTTTCGCCGCAGCTTCGCCTTCAGTGTACCACTCTTCCAGGTCAATCATTGCAGTAGTTTAGCCTAATCCGGCCAATTTGGCCAACTTGGCCCGATTGGCCAAATGACTTTGTACGTTCGTAAATACTACAATCGTAGTATTGAGATTAATCTTCTCCGGTAGCGGTCTAGTGCCCAGGAGGATTCTTGACCATGGCTGTTAAGAAAACCGTAGTTGTCGCCAGACCTTTCAAGGACAAGGATGGCAAAGACCACAAATTAGGGGAACGTCTGGAAGTCGATGAGGATTATTCGCAGGAGTTGATCCGAAACGGCGACGCGAAAGACGACCCGCAAGCCTCGCAACAACCCGCCCGCTAAATAGCAAAGGCCCCATGAACGGGGCCTTCCAATCTAAAGATTTTTTGCCAAAATAACCTGAGCCCAGAGGACATTCAGGGGCAAGAACAGTGTATCTCACTTTTGTAGACCCGTGCTATGTGCCGCGCCAGGTCGAACGGTATCTTGGCTATTTGAGCCGATACCTGCTTACGGAGAGGGCTATTGGATGACGTGTTGCGAATCGGGTGGTCATCCTTGCCGCCATATTCGCCAAACCAGCCGCCCCGCCGGCCCCGGTTCACCTTTTGCCCGTATCCATCGCGGTATGGCATTATGGCCGGCACGTCGCCCCACAAGTAATAGGCCCCGAACTTCCACCTGGCGCATCCCACCCACCGTTCCGCCCCACGCACATTTTCGACCACCAGCGGGATATACCGGCCCGCTGCCTCGGACGCCTCGCGCTGGATACGGAAGCACGCCTCGAACAGCGTGTTATCCGGCGGAGGTAACGCCTTCGCCCTTTTCCACGGCATGGCGCGGTAGCTGTACGCCTGACATGGTGGCGAGGCGACGATCAGCGCGGCGTTGCGGACCTGCGAACCGTGGAGGGTAAGTACGTCCTGCAATACCAGTTGCGCCGGATACGGACGTCGCTCGATATCGAACCCGATCACGTCGTACCCCTCGGCAAGCAATCCTTCGGTCCAGCCACCTAAACCGCAGAAAAGGTCAATCGCCAGCATTACTTCCGGCTCACCTGTTGCTGCATCAGGGCCAGCTCTTTTCGCTCGGCCGCATTTAACTGCTTCGTCTCGACGCGACGGATCGTGCAGGGGTAGGTGGAATACAGCCTGGAGCAGGTGAGGGCCAGTTCAAGGGTCCCGTGGATGTGCCCGCATGTCTCACCGGCGGTATAGACGGTGTACTTAGCTCCCGGCATTTTTCTTCTTCACGATCACGTTGGCGTCGAACCCGCCCTTGAGCGCTTCGATGAATTCCGCCAGGTCTTCCAGCCTCAGCACCAAATTGCCCATGAACCCTGTATCGCCGTACTCGAGTTCTAAGCGCATGTAAGCCTCGGCGGGCTCTATGGGTGAGGTGAGGACCTTCAGGAGCTTGGGAGGGCCTAGCATCGCGATTAATCGCCTGTTTCACCGAAGAGTGAGAGTTGCGCTTCGTCCTCGACAACTTCTTCAGGTTTCTCCGGGTTCTCCAAGTTGCTGCGTCGAGCGCCTTCCTGTTCGTCGAGCCAATCAGAGAGTGCCTTGGTTCCTTTGGTGTTGTTGCAGGCCCCGCAGCATATACGCAGATTCCGGACATGCAGGCGCGCCCAGTCCTGCCGATCGCGAGGCGGGAGCAAATGGTCAATTTGGACGTCCCTCTCGTTTAGGAATGCATGGCCGCAACTCCCACAACGGCCCTCGCTGCTCATGGCTACCCGCATATTCGGGACTAGGGACTGGTAATTCATCTGTATCCAGAAGAATTCCGTTGTTGTCCCAGACCTATGAGCAGCCGCTTGGGCTCGGCCCCGAATGACGGCTAATGGCCGATCCGCGTTCTTGAGAAGGTTCCGCTCTTTCTGCTGGCAGTCGCGGCAGGTTCGATCAAAGTGGTGCCAAACGGTACCGTTTGGCATTTGTCGCTTGCGGCTGGCAAATCGGGAGTGGTGCTTCCATAGCCCGCAGCCGATGGGTGGTGAAGCACACTTTCGCTCGCATGGCCGATGGTCATCCATGGCCTAGTAGTTCTCTGGCTATTTGCCGTTCATGCTCGGTTGCGTCGGGATCGTTGAGGATCTTATTAGCCTCCTCAAGTGCTTCCAGAGTAGGTCCAGCCCGTGGTACTACCAGCGCAGCCGCTGTGGTTTCCCGTCTGAGTTGTTCCTGCCATGTTTCCGCGAATTCGATGGCAACACTCGGGATGCCGCCTACATGTTTCAACCGGGGAAGTCTTTCGGGAAGGTGTTCATCAAGGAAGATTCGTACAGCGGTGTGCGGGTTCGGAAGGGCTGCGACCAACTCAACCACTCCAGAGAATTGCTTTTTGGTGAGAGCACCCTTGCCGTAGTGTGCGATCAAGGCGGGGAGTTCTTCTTGGAGGACTGAGGTGGGAGCGTTCGTCGTCGTCGATTGTTCTGTAGCAGGTATATCTACGAACGACGACGACGACTTCTGTTCTTCATCTTCGCCGTAAGAATAGTCAAGCTTTTCAGAACTAATGATGCGGTTCTCGGAAATGTACTGTTGCAGAACATTCCGGTGCTGTTGCATCAACAACTTAAATGCTGTTACAGCATCTTCCTTGATCTTTTCGAGATGTTGTAATGTTGCTGTTACAGCAACATTGTCGCGGCCCTCAAACAACTCCGCTGGTATCTTAATACCCAGGATCTGAGTCGGAAACGTGTAAGCAACTTCGCTATTGTTACAGCAACTTTCGTCGTCTAATGTTGCTGTAACAGCAACATTTTTGGACTCGACAACAGGACACCAGAGTCCATCTCTCTTTTCGAGCCGCTTGTCTTGAACCAGCTTGGAAAATGAGTGGGAGATGTTCCCGCGATCTGATTCCTTGAGGCTTAGGATCTGGAGCAGATGCTTCTGGCGCAGGGGAACCGGCTGGCCGTTCTCATCAAGTACGAGATAGCCCGCGTCATCCTTGAGAAAACACGCCTCACGGGTATGCTTTCCGCACCAGCTATACAGGATCAGAGCCCAATAGACACGTTCGGTCAGGCTTTCCGCCGTCGCAATATTGTTGACAATGCTTTGCCGGGGCACGGTTGCCCAAGCGGCTAGGGCGTGCTTCTTGACGAGGTCGATATTGGTGAAATCTGAGTGGGGAACCGTTACGGCTGACGCGGCTCTCGGCATAGTGCCAGGAGCGCTAGATACAGGATCTTTAATGTTTAGGGGTTTACTGTAAGGTCTTTGGGCTGTTGCCATTGGGCGGGCATCCTGAAAGATCGGGACTTGAAATTCCGCGCCAATGTAGATATATATATTCTACCTGCGAAACACGGGTTTGTAGCCGTGTGAGCAGCACCAGTTGGCGTGGACATGCTATGCCTGCTTGTGACAGGTGTAG
>Ga0209593_10000126_pt1 | contig 40035 bp, 34 predicted proteins | sample PPLLaktember2015_3_FD_187260 | JGI IMG/M metagenome (GOLD analysis project Ga0209593, IMG submission 187260) | Freshwater sediment microbial communities from Prairie Pothole Lake near Jamestown, North Dakota, USA - PPLs Lake P7 Core (6) Depth... | ecosystem: Environmental > Aquatic > Freshwater...
TAGCAGGGCTTTTACACGTCCGGTGATCATGTAAAAGCCCTGCTAGAGGATTTGGAGGGCAACATATGGATCGGCACTTTCGGGAGCGGATTGCATATCTATGATCCTTCTGAAGGCACTTTTCAACATTTTTCCTATGATTATAACAATCCCTATAGTTTGAGCAATAATGAAGTATTATCACTTTATATTGATCTTTCAGGCATAATTTGGGTCGGAACCAACGGACTGGACAAGTTCAATCCGAAAAAGGAAAAATTTGTCCTGTATGACTATGTACCCTATATACGGGAAAAACTGATCTTCAGGAATATTCATCCAATCTACGAAGATGAAAACGGGGTGCTGTGGCTTGGTTCAAAGTCGGATGGATTGCATGTCCTCGATCGCAAGAATAAGAAATATTACAGGTATATCCATGAACCGGGAAACGCTAACAGCTTATCAAGCAGCCGTATCAGGACAATATTGGAGTACCCCGAAGGCACATTGTGGATTGGCACCGAAGATCAGGGTTTGAACAAGGTTACCCTTAATTCAGAGCGAAAACCTGTTCACTTTAAGAACTATAAAAGTTCTACCGGTAATCCCGGCACACTGACCAGCAATAAGATATTTGCCACATATCCCGATAAGAAGGGCAAATTGTGGATTGGCACTGATAAGGGACTCACGATCATGAACCTGGAATCGGAATTATTGACCCGTTATGTTCCTGATCCGGATAATCCAAAGAGCCTGAGCAACCTGACTGTTTATTGCATTTATGGAGACCGTTCAGGTGAAATCTGGCTTGCCACTGACTATGGAATTAACAAATACGATCCTTCAACAGACGGTTTTGTTCATTATGTTCATGACAAAGCGGATTCCACATCCGTTATTCATGATGAAATACTCTCCTTTCTTGAGGACAAAAAGGGAAATCTTTGGATAGGCACTTATGGAAAAGGTCTTGACAGGTTTGACATGACAGGCCGGAATTTTTCCCATCCGCGCATAAGACAATTATCCACGGGTGTTATTTACGGGATTCTGCAGGATGACCTCGAGAACTTATGGCTAAGCACGAACAACGGAATCATCAAGTATAATCCGGCAAAAGGAGAGGTTAACCAGTTCACCATTGAGGACGGATTGCAAAGCAATGAGTTCAACGGAACTTCATATTATAAAAGCTATACAGGTGAAATGTTTTTTGGAGGTCAGTATGGATTCAACAGTTTCTTTCCAAATGCCGTTATAAAGGATTCAATCCCCCCCCGTATCATCATGTCGGGTCTACAGGTGGGAAACAGATCCGTGGTTCCGGGAAAACACTCTCCCATTGACAGGCATATCAGCGAAGCCAAAGAAATTCACCTGAGTTACAGGCAAAATAATTTCACGTTGTATTTTTCTGCGCTTCATTTTGCGAACCCCGATCAGAACCGGTACAAATTTAAACTCGAAGGTTTTGATAAGGATTGGATAGAGGCCGGTAACAGGAGGTTCGTTTCCTATACAAGCCTTCCCTATAAAACTTATACTTTCAGGGTGATAGCCTCAAACAGTGACGGTATCTGGAATGAAACAGGACTTTCAGTAAAAATCAGGATCAGGCCGCCTTTCTGGGCTACAATCTGGTTCAGGATACTGATGATACTTTTTATTCTCGCCGGCGTTTATTATGCTGTCCGGAAACGGTTAAGCATTGAAAAGAAACAGAAGATGATTTTTGAGAAAAAATTTCAGGCCAGCTCAAAGGAATTGGAGGAAGCACGTCAACAACTTGAAGTACAACATAGTGAAATTGTGGTTCAAAAACGGGAATTGAAACTTCGTGAAAAAGACCAGGAAAACCTGCTCTGGTTTAATCAGGGATTGGGATTATTCTCGGATTTAATGAGCAAAAACAAGGATGATCTGACGCAACTTTGCCGGGTGTTCATCCTGAAACTGGTTGAATATGTTGAGGCTCAGCAGGGCGGCATCTTTTTGCTGAATGATGATAAGGAGGAAGAACCATTTCTGGAACTAATTGCCAATTACGCTTTTAGTGAAGAAAGATCCCATCAGCATTTCATTCCCGGCGAAGGCTATGTAGGTACCTGTTTTTCGAGCCGGAATTTTATGGAGATCGATAATCTGACTGAAACCTATACCGAGATCAGGTCGGGCTTGGGAAAAGAGTACCTGAAGCACCTCCTTTTCGCTCCCCTGAAAATCAACGATCAGTGTATCGGTGTTATCGAGATTGGTTCATTCCGGAAAATAAAGGGTTACAAGGTTTCATTCATTGAAAAACTGCTGGAAACCTTTGCTTCGAATATAAACACAGAAAAAGCCAATGAAAAGCTCAAGAGACTCATTGAACATTCTACTCTTCAGTCAAAGGAGTTGGCAGAGAGTGAAGAACAGCTCAGAATGAATCTCGAAGAAATCATGGCCACCCAGGAGGAATCAGCCCGGCGTGAAAGTGAACTGATCAGGCTGGCCGAAGAATCTGCCGCACACGAAGAAATGCTGAACCGTGAGATTGATGTTCTTAAAAAAACAATTGCTGAATCGGGAAAAAATCAGGCTAACTGATCCAGCTCTTTCATCAGAGCCTGCCTGCCCTTTTCCAGTTCTTCGATCTTTATTGGTGTCAGTGCAGGGTATTTTAATTTCAGTTTTTCCATTCTCTGAAGGATAATCTCTGCCACTGCAATCCGCATATACCATTTTTTATCGGCGGGTATAACATACCAGGGGGCTGTTTTTGTGGAGGTATGCCTGATCATGGATTCATAGGCTTCCTGGTATACGGCCCAGTACCTTCTTTCCTCAATATCGCCCAGGGCAAACTTCCAGTTCTTTTCCGGTTGGTTAATTCTTGCAAGGAACCGCCTGGCCTGTTCTTCTTTGGAAACATGAAGAAAAAACTTTATTACCTGAGTTCCGTTATCCGCCAGGTATTTTTCCAGGTTATTAATGCTGTCATAACGCTTTTTCCAGAAGCGCGTATCGGCCTTCCCGGTTTCATCAATATCCGGAAGTCCCTGCCTGAGGAGAATCTCAGGGTGAACCTTAACAATCAGTACTTCTTCATAATACGAACGGTTAAAAATGCCGATCCGTCCCCGTTCCGGAAGACATTTATTGGTACGCCACAAAAAATCATGATCCAGTTCTTCAGCAGAGGGCTGTTTGAAGCTATATACCTGGCAACCCTGCGGATTGATGCCGGACATGACATGCCTGATCGTACTGTCCTTCCCTGCCCCATCCATAGCCTGGAAAATAAGCAACACGGAATAAGCGCTTTCGGAATAAAGCCTTTCCTGCAGGTCCTGCATTTTTTCCATGTATTTTTTCATGTATTCAGAGGCCTGTTTCCTGTTGTTAAGTCCCCGGGTCTCTGATGTGTCATATTTGTCAAGGGACCGGAATTTACCAGGTGCAGCAACAAAATGGTTAATATTCATGGTTATTAATTTGAATTAAGCTAAATTAGCACAACCCTATAATTCTGCAAGGCAGTTTACCGGAAGGCCTGATAAGTTTTTATGCCTTTCCAGTCAAATAATATCCCGGGCAGGTAATTTCCTCCAATTCAACCTTTTATCCTGTTTATTTTTTGTTGATAATAACTTGATTATTAAATATTTCAACGAGGAAGAACGGATATTTTTTCGTATCTTTGAGAGATGTATTCTATCGGTTTGGGAAAATATGTTCAATTTAAATTAAACGTGTTAAATCAGGAAAGTGAAGGATATGGCTTATAATGAATTAAATGAGCTGCAGGAAATCAGCAGGAAAAATAATAGTGATTATTCAGCGGAGAGCATACAGGTTTTAGAAGGACTTGAGGCCGTCAGAAAAAGGCCTGCCATGTATATTGGGGATATCAGCGTCAAAGGATTGCATCACCTGGTGTATGAGGTGGTTGACAACTCAATAGACGAAGCGCTGGTCGGATATTGCCGCAATATAGAAGTGATCATAAATGAAAACAATTCGGTTACCGTGAGTGATGATGGTCGAGGGATTCCCGTGGGTATTATGGAAAAGGAGCAACGCTCGGCTTTGGAAGTGGTCCTTACCGTTCTGCATGCCGGGGGAAAGTTCAACAAGGATTCATATAAGGTTTCCGGAGGACTGCATGGTGTGGGAGTCTCATGCGTTAATGCACTGTCGGCGCATCTGGAAGTAATTGTTTACCGGGACGGCAAGCAATTCAAACAGGAATATGAACGCGGAAAACCATTATACCCGGTTAAAGAGACAGGGCTCAGCGATCGCACCGGCACTGATATTACTTTCAGGCCCGATGAACAGATATTCACCACAACAGAATTCAACTTTGAGATTCTTTCTTCCCGTTTAAGAGAACTTGCATTCCTTAACAAAGGGATAACACTTAAGATTACTGATAAGCGGGACTTTGAGGAAAATGGCAACGGTGTCAAATTCAGGGAAGAGATCTTTTTCTCCGAAAAAGGCCTGTCGGAATTTGTTGCTCTCCTGGATGATAACAGGGAAGCGCTGACAGGTATTATTCATATTGAAAACGTAAAAGGCGAAGTTCCCATTGAGGTCGCCATGCAATACAATTCCTCGTTTACTGAAAATGTGTTTTCCTATGTCAACAATATCAATACGATTGAAGGCGGAACACACCTGGCAGGCTTCAGACGGGGACTTACACGGACTTTGAAGGCCTATGCGGAAAAATCGGGTATGCTTGCCAAATTGAAATTCGATATAAGCGGAGACGATTTCAGGGAAGGCCTGACCGCGGTAATATCGATTAAGGTGGCTGAACCGCAATTTGAAGGACAGACCAAAACCAAACTTGGCAATTCAGAGGTGATGGGATTTGTTGACCAGGCGATTTCGTCTGCCCTCGCGAATTTCCTGGAGGAAAACCCCCGTGATGCTAAGATCATCGTGCAGAAAGTGATGCTTGCAGCCCAGGCACGGCATGCAGCAAGGAAAGCCAGGGAAATGGTGCAGCGCAAAGGGGTATTGTCAGGTTCAGGATTGCCCGGAAAACTTGCGGACTGTGCCGACAAGGATCCGGTAGTAAGTGAAATTTATCTTGTTGAAGGAGATTCTGCGGGAGGAACCGCAAAACAGGGACGTGACCGGAAGTTTCAGGCTATACTTCCCCTGCGCGGAAAGATTCTGAATGTGGAAAAAGCCATGCCCCACAGGATATTTGAAAATGAAGAAATCCGTAATATTTTCACTGCCCTTGGGGTCACCGTGGGAACGGACGACGACAGCAAGGCGCTGAACCTCGATGGGCTCAGGTATCATAAAGTGATCATCATGACGGATGCCGATGTGGATGGGAGCCATATTACAACCCTGATCATGACTTTCTTTTACCGCCATATGGAAGACCTGATTAAAAAGGGGCATGTTTATATTGCCACACCGCCTTTATATCTTGTAAAAAAAGGAAAGATCGAAAGATATTGCTGGACTGAAGAGGAGCGTCGCCAGATAGTTGAAGAACTGGGCAAAGGAAAGGACGGAAGCGTCCATGTTCAAAGATACAAAGGCCTCGGAGAAATGAACGCTGAACAGCTCTGGTCTACCACCATGAATCCTGAATTCAGGACCCTCAGGCTGGTTACCATTGAAAGTGCTGCCGAAGCGGATCGCATATTTTCAATGCTGATGGGCGACGATGTTCCCCCCCGCAGGGACTTCATCGAAAAACATGCTAAATATGCCCGTATAGACGCATAATCAGGATTTTTTTAATCCCTTTTTATGAAGGATGATATTGGTTCTTTCCATGGTGATTATACATCCATACCTGATCTTTTCAAAATAGGGTAATATGATCTCGGCAAATCGGTCTATTTTCCCGGATTCATCAACAATCTCAATGATCATTGGTAATTTTTCCGTAAGCTCAAAAAATTTTACAGAGCTGACATGGCTGCTGGCACCGTAACCCATTACCCCTTTTATTACCGTGGCTCCTGCCATACCGTACCTTTTGGCTGCGTACACTATCACTTCATATAACGGAGCGTGTTTGAACTTATCCGTTGAACTGACAAATATTCGCAGTAACTTGCTTTCTGTCTGGGATTCTTTCATTTTACAACACTTTAACGAGTAAATTGCCAAGGTAAGTGGCCATCAAGCCCAAAAAAACACTTAGGGATGTGTAGAGTGCAAAATAAAAGAAATTGCCCTCCCTCAGTGCGATAAAATTTTCATTTGCAAAGGCAGAGAAAGTTGTAAAACCACCACAGAAACCAACCGTGAGGAACATCCTCCATTCAGCACTGATAAGGCTTCCCTTTTCCGTAAGTCCATAGAATAACCCGATTAAAAAACAGCCAATGCAATTTACCACCAGGGTACCCATTGGAAATGATGACAGGACATGAATCTGTATGTACCTTGAGGTAATAAATCGGGCTATTCCGCCCAGGAAACTGCCACAACCGATTACAAGTAAAATCTTAACCATGTGATTTTCTCAAAAATAATGAAAATTGCTTTATTTTTAGCCCAATTTTTGCATGTTTGCAGGGGATACTTATATTGTCTTAATTTGTAACTAAAATAAGGTATCCCCGTTAAATCCGATACAAATTAATGGTTGGTCTTATGAGGAAAATACTGATATTCCTGGTCATGGTAATTTCATTGTCCGCTTCGTGTAAAAAGGAAGAAGGCATAGGAGGTACATCATCAGTTACAGGCAAAGTTATTATCCGCCAATACAATGGCAATTTTACCCAGCTTATAGAACAATATTATGCACCCGATGAGGATGTCTTTATCGTTTATGGCGATGAAACCGTATATGGAGATAAGGTTTCCACAAATTATGACGGAACTTACAAGTTTGAATTCCTCCGTGAAGGCAATTATACTGTTTTCGCCTATTCGGAAGATTCCGCGCATTATCCCACCCAGCATATCATCCCTATAATCAAACATGTTAAAATATCCGGTAAGAAACAGACTGTCGAAGCAGATGATATAATAATACTTAAGTAAGCGTTTACTGATAACCTGATGTCCACATCAAATATACAAACAGCCTCGAAAATTATTGGCCGATTTAATACCATATCTCTGGATGAGATGGAAAAGGTAAGATTGTTGGACAGGGTTGACATGAAATTTATCCTGAATATAAAAGGGATGAATACCATTTTGTCTGAGCTGCAAAATAGTTACAGTGTATTAATGATTTGCGGGATGCGGGTTTTCGGATACCGCACTACTTATTTTGATACGCCCGAACTGACAATGTTCTTTGACCACCACAACGGCAAATTAAACCGATACAAGGTCAGGCACCGGGAATACATAGATTCGCAGCTCAGGTTTCTCGAGGTTAAGTACAGATCCAACAAAGGCCGTGTAATCAAACAACGCATTGAAGATAAGAACTCGGAAACCCGGTTGTTCAATGAATTTGTTGCCGGCCATACGCCTTATAATCCGGGAAATCTGCACCGTACAGTGGTAAGCCATTTCAATCGTTTTACACTTGTAGATAACTACCTGAGTGAACGGGTCACCATCGATTTTAACCTGGCCTTCACGGACCTTATTCGCACAATCAACCTGCAGGATCTGGTTGTCATTGAAATAAAACAGAATCGCGTTAATAAAAAAAGCGCAATTTACCAGGCTTTGAAGAAATGCTCCATCAGACCATCCACCCTGAGCAAATATTGCGTTGGCATTTCACTATTGAATGAAATCCCGAAAGCCAACAGATTTAAGAAAATATTAATGCAAATTAATAAACTAAGCCATGTCGAATATTCTTAACATACAGGATTTCTCCTTCCTGGGCCTGGACCTGATACACATATCAAATTTTAATGAATTGATACTGAGGTTCATACTAAATCTCATAGAAATCACCATCATAGTACGTATGTTATATTATCCCGTAACACGCCGAAAAGACTACCTGTTTAGCTTCCTGCTGATCAGTATCCTTGTATTCCTGATTTGCTTTTTGCTGGAAAGCGTCAAGCTCCAGATCGGCTTTGCATTCGGACTGTTCGCTATTTTCGGGATATTGCGTTACCGGACAAATGCAATTCCCATTAAAGAGATGACATATCTTTTCATTCTTCTTGGAATATCCGTCATCAATGCACTGGCGAACAAAAAAATAAGCTGGGCAGAGCTTTTGTTTACAAATCTTGTGCTTGTCTTTTTAATTTACGGACTTGAAAAACTCTGGCTGCTCAAACACGAATCCTCAAAAAGCATTATTTATGAGAAAGTGGACATGATCCTGCCTGAAAAACGCGAAGAGCTGAAAAAAGATCTGGAAGTGAGGACCGGTCTCAAAATTAACAGGATAGAAGTGGGAAGAATTGATTATCTGCGTGATGTAGCCCGTATTATCGTTTATTACTATGAAGGTGACAACCGGATAAATATGGCGGATGAGAGCGATAGCATATATAACCGCGGTGGTAATGATGATGACTGACATTCCTTCGGTTATGAAGCGTCTGATTTTAAAAACAGTCCGGTTTAGCAAGCTTATCCTGTGTTTTATTCTCTGCACGGGTTTTCCTGAATCAAATGCCCAGCAAAAGGATTTCCAGGGCTGGACTTCGGTGCAGGCAAGCCTGCAGATGAACAAAAAACTCAATATCAATATTGAGGAGGAAGTAAGATTCAGGGAAAATCTGAGTCAGATTGACCGGCAGTTCAATGACCTGGGAATCGGATACAGATTTAATAAATACCTGAAGACATCAGTTTATTACCGGGTTTTGACAGAATGGGAATACCCCGGATATAATGTATGGAAACAGGGATTGCATGGAGATATTGCCTTGAGATATAGTACCGGACGGGTTCAATTTGGTTACCGGGCCCGGTTTATGTCATCCAGAATAAATTTAAAGGAAAACAATGAACGCATTTTCGGCGAATTGATGAACAGGCATAAGCTGTCAGTTGACTATGACATTAAGGGGCTGCCGCTTGAGCCGTTTATTGAAGGAGAGCTTTTTTTCGTCCTGCAAAATGGCAGGAATGATTTGTCCAATTGCAGGGGCTGGGCCGGTCTGAAATATTCACCGGGAAATACGCATGAATTTAGGCTGAAATATGGTTTTGACAAGGAAATGATGGACAAAGACCCGCTTACCCTCTATATTCTTTCCTTCAGCTATTCCCTGAACCTGAAACTATAACAGGGTAAAAAAAGTAGTTGTGATTTTGTTTCTGCGGATCAGTTTTGCCAGGAATGCCAGTTTATAAAGATCAAAAGCCAGCATGCCCGGATTTGAGCCGAGCAGATTGTCCATGATAGTTCTTTCAGCCTGGTTGTAAAGGAACAGAAAAGGTTTTGCGAGCCTGTAACGGGTTAACAGACTGTAAGCCCGCAAAAGACTGATATCCTGTATATCCTCGCGCCGGATCTTTCCTGCCTGTATAAGCTTCATTAGATTTTCTATGCCTTCATTAGTTTTTCGCAGAAACTCCCTGGCAATTTCCAGTCCAATGTGTATCAGCGGATTGTGTATATGTATTACCGGAATATTCTTCCTTTTAAGTTCATAACCAAACAAAGTGTCTTCATGCCCGTATTGAACGATGGTTTCATCAAAGCGGATCTGTGAAAGAATTGATTTTGAAATCAAAAAATTATTGGTCATGAATGAATGATGCGGGTTCCTGCTTCTTACCTTCACTGCAAGTTGTTCCCTGCGCAAACCATAGAGCCATCTGAGCAGGAAATCGGGTTCTTCGGGAGGATCCGGCCTGTAGATCCTTCCTCCGCAAACAACTACCTCTTTTCCGCAATATGGCAGGTAATTTTCAATATAATGCATATCTGCAACCTCCGAATCACAATCCATGAACAGGAGCGTGGAATACTGTGCCATGGCGGCCAGCCTGTTCCTTATACTTGCCCTGCCGATATTTAATTCAAGTTCATGAAATTTTACACCGGGTAATTTGGCCACATCCATGTTCTGATCCCTCAGCAAAACGGATGAACAATCATCCAAAACGATTATTTCAAAAGGAACCAATGCCGTTGAAGCCTGTCTCTGCAGTTCAGTGACAAGTGAAACAATATTAAAATTGTAAATCGGTATAAGTATTGAAATCATTGTATCAACTTAAGTTTCAAACAAACCTTCACACAGAATTGTTTTTTACAAGATGTGAGGTCAATAAATAGATCGAATCGAACATAAATTCACCCCCGCTTCCGGATACTTTCCATTGGGGTGAATTATCTCTTAATGCAATATCGATATGGAAATCCGCGATATCCGGTGAAACAGTCCGGAATCCGATCCTCTCCAGGGCTTTTCCGGTATATATACGGTAAGGATCATCGCCTGATATTGATATACTCCCTGTCAGCAATCTGCTGAATCTGAAAGCCAGATTTTTGGTATCAAATTCCAATTCCGGATTTTTAAACAATTTCCGAAACCCATGATTTATTAACAAATCTTCAGGGGCTCCTTCCATCAAACCGTCATCCGTCATAAGCCAGAGCTTATCCACTTCATCCATGGCAATTGCCAGGTCATGCGTGGAGAAAATGATCAGTTTGTTGTTATTGCGCGTGAGATTACCGAGTAACCGCAATATTTCATGGCGTGCGGGAAGATCAAGAAATGCAGTGGGTTCATCGAGTATAATCACAGGGGTATCCTGGGCTAATGCCCTGGATATCATTACTTTCTGTTTCTCTCCGTCACTCAGTTCATGAAGCGCCTTATTCCGGAGGTTTCGAATGCCAGTATGCTCAATGGCTTCCTGGATGATATAGGTATCTGTCTTTGTCAGCCTGCCCAACCAGTTGGTGTAAGGAAATCGGCCCATAGCCACCAGTTCCCCTACCCTGAGGTTCTGAATGTGTATTGATTCAGTGGAAACATAGCTTACAAGCCTGGCCATTCCCGATTTGCTTATTTTTTTGCTGTCCACCCCTCCGAAAGAGATCCCTCCGGTTTGCGGTGCCTGTAAACCTGCGATGGTACGCAGGAGTGTACTTTTACCGATCCCGTTCCTGCCAATGGTTCCGATCATCTCCGGGCCAGGCACTTCCAGGTTCACCGGACCATAGGCAAAGCTGCCGTTTCCTGATGATGACCTGCCATAACCGATATGCAGATCAGCCAGTTTGAGCATAAGTTTGTCCGGATCATTCATACCAATAAAGCACTTTATTAACTTATGTTCACAAGGCGGCGGTTGGAAATAATGACCCAAATGACCACAGGAATTCCAAGGAGCGCAGTAACGGAATTGATAGGCAGTATGGATTCCGAGCCGGGAAACTGCGAGATCAGATCGGCTATCAGCATCATGGCTGCACCCAGCAATATGGATGCGGGGAGCAGCCATTTGTGGTCCGCGGTTTTAAACATCATCCTTGCCAGATGGGGGACGACAATTCCAACAAATGCCAGTGGACCGCAAAAGGCGGTAATGCTGCCAGATAGAATACTTGTGGATACGAAGACAAGAAAACGAGTGAGTTTAATATTGACACCCATGCTTCTTGAATAATTCTCACCCAGCAATAAGACATTCAGGACCCTAAGGGAATATACCGATAGGGCAAAACCAATGACAAGACTTATAGCAAGCACTTCCAACTGGCTTCCTGATAGATTTCCCAGGCTACCCATTGACCACACGACAAATGCCTTCAGCATTGTCTGGTTGCTGAAATACTGGAGGATGCTCACAACGGCTGATGCAGCACTACCGAATAATATTCCCAGAATCAGGATCGTCATGATATCCCTTATACGAAGGGAAACAAACATGACAAGAAAAAGTACAATCCCTGATCCGATACAGGCCGCAATGATCTGTAACCAGCTGCTTATCCCGGCCGAGCTGTTGATAGCAAAATAATCACCAAATCCCAGGATCACGAGGGCAACGCCAAGGCTCGCACCAGAGCTGATTCCCAAAACATCAGGCCCGGCCAGCGGGTTTCGGAAAACTGTCTGCATTTGTAAACCACTTACGGCCAAAGACGAACCAGCCAGCAATGCGGTAATCGCTTTGGGCAACCTGAAATCAAAAAGAATTGAGTGCCAGATACCTGGTTTCGGATCCGCCTGCACCAAAAGGCTGAAGGCACTTTTTAATGGTATGTTGACGGGACCGGTCAGCAGGTCGATAATGAATAGCACCAGTAACAAAGATACCAGAAATATAATTAACATGTATGACCTGAACTTCCTGCCAGATTCCGGGGAGTCCCCATGTTCATCCATTTCCACTTTATTGGAGTTTCCTGTAGTATTTTAACTGATGCGAAGGTAATAATTGCGGATGTAAGATACATATTAAATCCGAAAGGATAATTTCCGGTTCAACGACCCCTGTTTCGAAAAAGGCATTTCCACCCATGGTGTTCATCTTGTTATTGTTATTGTATACATGATCATGGATAACCGGGGATAATCTATTGAATCGCAGGTCCACCGATAATAGGTCCCGCTTTTGCACGGCATCACCCGAATTCAACCAAAAATCAGCATCCATAGCCTGTTCAAATACTTTTTCCAGTGAAACAGGCCTGCTATCCTTAAAATCCAGGTGCCGGAAAATATATTGTCCCCCTGCATCCGCAATGAGCCTTGCAACGTAGCTTTTTCCGCCCGAGACAAACCATGTTCCGCGCCAGGGAAGTCCCATAAGTACCGTGGGCTTATCCTCTGTTCTGCCTGCCAATTGAACAAGCTGGTTATACATGGCGGATACGGAATCAAATTTATGTGCTGCAAGATTCCCGTATCCGTATAACTCACCGATGACCTTTACCCATTCCATTTTAGCCAGAGGCTCCTCTTCGAGGTACTCGGCAATTAAAAGTGTGGGTATTTTCAATTCAGTAAGCTTTCTGATCGTGTTAGTTACAGAACCGCTGACTCCATAAGCCAATACTACGTCAGGTCTTAGGTTAAGAATGAGCTCAAAGTTGAGATTCTCGTCATATCCTACATCCGGCAGCTGGTTGTTGTTGATCCTTGCCCGAAGGTCTTCATTTACCACATAATTTTTTCCGGAAACCCCGATAATGGAACCAGCCTGATCCAGAAACCCGATAAATCCTATATGGGTTGTAGAAAGGCATACCACCTTCTTTACAGGAACTTTAATTAAAGTGTGGCTTTCATCAATGATCCGTGATGCTTTGAGGGTATCGCTGAGCAAGTATGAAAATTCAACATTCCTGGCATTTTGCCAGGGATTTTTAATTGTTATCAGTGTGTTATGTATTCCAGATTGAAGTGTAAATCCGTCTGCATAAACTACTTTTTTGGGTGTAAAATGATCCGATCCGGAAAACAGGTTATCGGGCTGATTTCTGGTACAACCAGCCATTATAACTACTATGGTCAATAGCAATTCAGACCTGATCATTGGATATCTATTTCCTGAAAGCTTTCACCCTGGCGGGTTTTAACCTGTGAAAGAAAATACAGCTGGGTAATGGATGTACCGTTCATGGAATATTGAATTCCGTTATAGGTCAGATACCTGATCTGACGATAATCCATGGCCTGGTTATCCCGTATAATGATATAACGATATGTTTCCCTGAATTGTTCATGGTATTTTTCAAGTGTAATGCCTTCGGGATATTTCTTCTTCAATTCATCCTGGTATTTCTGGCGTTCCGACTCTGTTTTAAATTTTAATTCGCTTATTACAGGTTCAGTAGTTTTCACCTTGTCAGGTGCAGGTCCTGATGTCACTGCCGGTTTGGTGAACCTGGAAGCAGAAAGTAAAATTTTATCGATCCGGGCTATTTGTTCCCTTGCCAGTTTATCGTCCGGCATCAGTTTGAGGGCTTCCGTGTAACTGCTTTTGGCTGCAGCATAATTCTTACCGGCATACTGGATATTCCCGGTATTTATAGCTTCTGCATATGCATCTGCCTTCTCTTTTGCCTGGACCTGCTCCTGAAGTTGCAGTGTGATGAGTTCCTCAACTCCTGCAAGCCTGGTTTTTGGGAGCTGTTCACCCGGCTTAAGCGAAATAGCCCTGTAGTATTCCTCTTTTGCCTTTGAGTATTCCTTTAATTTCGAATATTTATCTGCACTGGCCATTGCAACAGTATAGGCATTATCAGTGGCAATTTTTGAAGCCAGTGTTTTTTCCTCGTCATTCAGGATTGAAATGATTTCATCTATCCTTTGCCTGGGATATACTTCGGCCGGCAATACAGCCATTGCTTCTTCATAGGACCTTCTGGAAGCAGCATATTGTTTTTCATTCATTTGCCGGTCTGCTCTTGCCAGGATCTCATCATAGTTTTTCTTTTTGGCTAGTTCCATTGCCTGCCTTTCCTGCTCCTGTGACAATATCATTTCTGCCTCACGGAGTTTACCAGTTGCTGATACATCACCTGGTTTTATTACGAGTGCCTGCTGAAATGATTCCCTGGCTTTTTCAAATTCCCTCCGCACCATCAGTTCAACGCCAATTGCCATAGTGACCCTGAAAGAACTGTCAGTCTCTCTCTGCTTACCTGCGATTTTTGCAGCCATAAGATTGTCAATTGAAGAAATTTTCTGGCTGGCATAGGCGTCACCCGGTTTTATCTGGAGCAATGTGGTAAATGCATTCCTGGCTCCCTGCAGGTTCCCTGAAAGAAGCAATTTATCTGCTGCAGCCAGGGATTCATCATAACGTTTCTTTTTGGACGCTTCCTGTTCCAGCATGATCCTTTGCTCCTCCATTATTTTATCAAGTTCTCCCATTCTGCCTGTGGCATAAGCATCTCCAGGCTTAACGGTCAATGCTTTCTGCAACAGCTCCCTTGCCTGAACGTATGATTTTTGTGTGATTGCCGTATTGGCGGCTCCGATGGCCGATTTATATCCCTCCTCAGCGGACTTTATTTTAGCGGCCCGTTCAGCTGCAATGGTGTTTTCAATGGCGGATATTTTTGATTGCGCATACTGATCTTCAGGTTTGATGGCCAGAGCCTTCTCATAAACTTCCCGGGCTTTGTCCCATTCCCTGGCTTGCAGGAGCTGATCGGCTGATCCGATGATTTCCCTGTATTGCTTATTTGCCTGTTCTTCCTGAGCAAGCTGTCTTTCAGCGATCATCGAGTTTTCAACCACTTTAATGCGTTGTGAGGCATAAGGATCAGAAGGTTTTATGGCCAACGCTTTGCCATACGTAGCTTTGGCCTCATCATAGCTTTTTGCCTTGAACTGATTATCTGCCTGCGTCAGGATTGCCTGGTATTCTAATTCAGCTGCTTGTTTCCGGGCAGTTTCCGCCGACCTGACATTTGCTTCTTCAATCTTGTCAATTTCGAGGGATTTGGCCTTTGGATATCCTTCCGCCGGTTTTATAGCTGATGCTTTGGCATATTGTTCGCGAGCAGCCTGATAGTTTTTGGATTTCAATAAACTATCCGCTTTTAGTACATTTTGTTTATATGCCACATCCGTTTCCTTTATTTTGGCGGCTTCCTGGGCTTTTTTGGCCAATATGACCTCAATTTCCTGCAGCCTGCCACCGGGTATTGATTCACCCGGTTTTAATGCCATGGCTTCCTGATAATATTGCTTTGCAGTCCCAAAGTCCTTTCTGGTGTATGCAACACTGGCCTTGGCCAATGCAAGGTTGTAATTCTCCTCTTTGTCAGACAGTTCCTTTTTTTCCGCTTCTTCGGTGGATTTTTGCTGCCTGCCAAGTTGCCGGTTAATTTCATTGATTTGTTTCGTGGGATAGGTTTCCCGGGGATAAATCTCAAGTGCCTCCTGGTATCCGGCAATGGCTTCTTTCATGTTGTTCTGATTGAAAGCCTGATCCCCTTTTTTAATCGCATCCTCATATTTGTCCATCAGACACTGGTCATACCTGGCCAATACATTTTCCAGCCGTGGACGCATGCGGTTGACATAATCCCTGTCTGATACGAATTCACGGCGTTTCGGGTCGAACTTTACAATATCCACCGGTTCTTTGAGAATCGAATAGTCTACACCTTCACAATATTTAACCAGACCGATAGAAAATTCATTGACCCAGACACCCTTTTCCTCATCCGGCATTGCTGTGTTGAAACTGATCTTCTTAGCAATCAGTCCTTCCTTTTCCACCTCAATAGTATACTGTTTGTTGATTTCGAGCTTGAAGGAAAAACTTCCGTCAGCGCCCGTCTGTATAGTCTGAATGTCCCCGGAGCCATCTGAAAGATGCGCAACAGCCTTTCCAAGTGGCTTCAGGTCCAGTTCCGAAATTCCCCTGACCTCCAGGTATCTTTCGGGTATATTGTCCTGGGCAAAGGAAACCGTGCCTGAACACAAAATGAGCAGAGACAGCCATTTCATTACCTTTGACATAGAGTCTGGTTTAGTCACAGTAATCTATACTGACAATAAATTAAAAAGTTACCTTTTGGCTTCAAATAAATAGAAGTAATCTCAAGTTTACCTGAAAACGACCATTTTGACTGTGTCGGATCGGTCTCCCCGTAAAACCCGGATTATATAAATACCCTTTCTGAAGCCTGCTGTCTCCAGCCGGATTGACCGCTGGTAAGGTCCATATTCCTTTTTGGCGATAAGTTCACCCTGTATATTAAAAACTGAAAGACTGACCGGAACATCCTGAATATCTTTGAATTCAAGCCAGCAAAACTCAACAGCAGGATTGGGATGCACTATTATTTCGGAAGTGAATTCAAAGGGTGGACCGGTCCCCGGGATTGAATCGAAAACTACCGGCATGATGCCAAATGAGGTTTGGATCAGTCCTGACGTATAGCTTTCGAGGGATTGCCACTGAAAATCGTAGACATAGGCTGTATTTTCCTGACCTGATTGCCTGTTTCCAGCCATGAATGTCGAAAAGGTGTCTGCCGGAGAATCATAGTAAAGTTCATAACCTGCGAAAAATGAACCTCCTATGGAAACAACAGAGTCAAATTCTATGAAGTTGTCCCTGTTGGCAACCAGGTCAGCGAGTATAATTTCCTTTTCATAGATCACCCTGCCGGGTAAAACCTGATCCTGCCATATTTTCACAGTCAGCCGGGAAGAAATTTGTGCCACATCATTGCGGGCCACCTGAAGGATCACTCCCAGCACTTTGTTTTTATTTACACTGGAGTAGTGTTCTGCAAATTGTCGGATGGGAATAGAATTATGTCCTGACCAGGATCCCCAGGAAAGATTGCTCCCATCCAGCACCAATTCCTCGGCCGGCATAATATTGGAAAGGGTGTCGCCCGTGCTCCAGAACCCGGCATAGGGATCAAATCCGTTGAGTTGCATTTCATTCATGTCCAGCGGATCAAGCCAATAAGCCAACTGATTGGATGGTGAGGGATTGACATTCCATTCATATGTGAACATTTGAAAATAGTCATTTACTGAATTGTTACAGTTCGCCTCTCCCCCAGTAAGTGAACCCCTTAAACGGTTATTCGAATCAAAAATTCCCCCGCCCGATGAACCCGCTTCAGTGGTTCCTGATTCCCAGCGGCTGACAAGCCAATGTGTATATGGATCATACACATCTCCAAAATTTGCAATCCTCAGGGGATTGTTCTCAATGCTGATTTTCTTAACATCGCCCTGCGGGTGATGAATGCAATAGGCGGATGCCGGTGGATCTACGGAATTGTCCCATCCGGCATAATAAGGGTGGTACAACAGGGGCACAGGTTCCAGCAGTTCAAGGAGTGAAAAATCCAGATTGGTGCTGGTTGCCCTCAGGGTTGCCCCTGATACTGATTTGACACTGTTCCCATCAGGTCCGTCACAATAGGGGCTCTCATACGAAAAATAGAAAATTGCCGTGTTTGCAATGTCTTCCGTATGAATACAATGTGCGGCTGTAAGTAAATAATTCCGCCCATCCTGCAGGGTATTATTCAGCAGGGTTCCGGAACAACGCTCCACACCCATAAATACGATTCTGACGGTTGCGTTTTTTACAAGCTGATATGCAGGGTCTTCCACGCAATTAATATCAATATTACAACTGCCCGACTGTCCGAACCAGCCATCTTTCAATGTCTTGTGGTCGTCTATTCCCGTAAAATCACAACCGACATGTGAAATAATAATCTGTCCGGGGGAATCAACATAGGGTGGAACCTGTACTTCAACAACAATAGTTTCTCCAGGAATCTGACCGGTCGCGAAAACGAGATTGGACTTGTTGTTCAGCTCGGAAAAAGCGCCCAGGACCGTTTCCTGATCCGGATCATACAAAAATACGCGGACTCCTTTTTTCACCTGATATGGCTTAAAAATAAGGCTCATCAAATGAGCTCCTTTAACATGAAATGCGCATCTCCAGATCCGGTAATTATTCTTAAGGGTGTCCCAGGTGCCGGCATAAACGGGATCAATCCCCGTTTCAATCAAAATACCTGAACTGGCCGGTTTTAGCCTGGAATCCCGGGAGGTCACGGCAACATTTCTCTTTTCCTGCTCTGTAACCTGGAACTCATGAATTTCCACTGGCTTTAGTCCCGGATAATCCACGGGCAGGGGATTGCCCGGCCTCGTCAGCTGTCCGTTCACCACTGATGAAATGAAAAGGAATCCGGCCAGGATTAACCGGAATAAACATAAGTGGCCTTTCAGTCCCGATCTGTGCATGGGGTGAAATTAAAGATTTTACGTGATTTATGTTTATGACGGAGAATCAAACTTCCCACAAAATAATTAACTTGCATAATAACCCCATTAAACACAATGAAGATGAAAAGTTCAAGAAGAGATTTTATAGGTAACTCGGTAAAATTGGCTGCCGGTGCAGGATTGCTTTCGGCATTTCCTGTCCCGGGTACCGGGAATATAATAGGATCAAACGAAAAGCTGGTTGCGGGTGTAATTGGAATAAACGGAATGGGGTTCGCAGATATATCTTCTTTTTTGAAGCAACCGGGCACCGAATGTGCTGCCATTTGCGATATAGACGAAAATGTCCTGACTTCCCGGGCTGCGGAATTAGAAAAGATCCAGGGTAAAAAACCGGCTGTTTTCAAGGATTTCAGAAAACTTCTTGAAATGAAAGATCTCGATGTCATAATAATTGGCACACCGGATCACTGGCATTGCCTGCCCTTTATATATGCCTGTCAGTCAGGTAAATCTGTATATTGTGAAAAACCCTTGTCCAATACGGTGGAAGAAATAAACCTGATGCAAAAGGCTGTTGCCAAATATGGAAACGTGGTGCAGATCGGTCAATGGCAGCGGAGTGATGACCACTGGCAGGATGCCATAAATTATGTATATTCCGGAAAGCTCGGCAAGATCCGCACAGTGCGTGCCTGGTCCTACCAGGGATGGATGAAATCAGTACCGGTAATGCCTGATGAACCTGTTCCGGGTGGAGTAGACTATGATTTCTGGCTTGGTCCCGCGCCGGCAAGGCCATTCAACCGCAACCGGTTTCATTTTACATTCCGCTGGTTTTGGGATTATGCAGGCGGCATGATGACCGATTGGGGTGTTCATATCCTTGATTATGCCCTGTTTGGTATGAAAGTGAGTCAGCCAAAATCGATAATGGCAATGGGTGGTAAATATGCTTATCCCGATGATGCCTGTGAAACGCCCGATACCCTGCAAGCCTTGTTTGAATTTGAAGGATTCACACTGCTTTGGGACCATGGAATTGGAATTGACGGAGGTTACTACGGGCGTTCCCATGGTGTAGGGTTTGTTGGCAACAATGGCACACTGGTTGTTGATCGCGGTGGCTGGGAAGTGATTCCTGAAAATGACAACAATGCACCCAAAATTGAGCGTGTGCCACTTCAAAAGGTTAAAGGGAACGGCCTTGACAACCATATGAAGAACTTTTTAGCCTGCATAAAGGATAAGAGCCAGACACCACATGCGGGTATTGAAACCGGCGCAAACATTGCCCGGGTTGCGAATTTGGGAAATATAGCCTTCAAAACCGGGAGAAGGCTGTATTGGGACGGCAACCGGTCTCAGTTCATAAAGGATGACCAGGCAAATGATTTACTGAAGGCTGTGTACAGAAAACCCTGGGAATTGCCAAAAATATAGTAGCCTGAAATTATCTTATTCCGGATTGAAAGCGGCGCCATTCGGGGCAATACCGACAGTACCCTCCTGCACCTGGTTGCCGCCTGAATTAAATATCTTCATGGTTCCATTCCCGGTGAAACTTGCTTCGAAAAGATAAATGTTACCATCTCCCGGATTTACCTCAAGCCCATAATAGCTGCCCGGAATAAATGCATCCAGCGAAACAGCCGGATTTTGAACTGATAAGGAGAATACACCGTCCGGCCTAAGGTAATAGATCTCATCACCCTCTTTTGAAATGGCCATTTTGGGAGGCGTGGCTGTATAATCACCTGCTTTGCCTACACTTTGGGACCAAAGGGTACTCCCGGTAGCAGGATCTATTTTCTGAAGGATGGCATCCGTTTCACTGATCAGATCATAAGGCGGTTCTGTGTTGTATGTGGCTAATCCCTTGGAGTATACCCATATATTCTCATCTGAATCCATGACCATATCAACAGGTACCCTGGCAACATAAAAAGTAGATGTAACCTGGTTAGAATTCACATCGAGGACACTGATCGTGGAATCCACACTCCATCCGCCGCTGTTTGCAACATATACCAGGTTTCCATATTTAAGCATGGTTTCCGGACCAAAACCTACCATTACGGAATCTTCAATATCAGAGGATGAGAGATCAAAAACATACACCCAACCCTGCAGGCTTCCGCTGGTAAGGTATCCCTTGTCACTGCTTACCTGGAGAAAATATCTCGGATAGACAACAGGCACAGCTTCCGAAATGGTTTTGAAATCTTTTAACCTTACGATTTCCACCTTCCCTGATCCATTAACGATGATATATCCTGAAGTATCGGACACCACGGCGAATGATTGTATCACATCTCCGGGTGAACGCAGATTGGCTGCTTCAAAGATTCCGTTCGTAATCATCCCTGCAGCAGGATCAAAATGACTTATGGAACCATTTGTGGCCATGAAGCTTCCCTCATTAACGATATAAACCCCATGGGAATAGTCACCGGAGAGTACTTCCCGGTCTTTGTCACATCCGTAAAATGTGGTTGCGGAAATTGCAACAAGCAACGCGTTCATACAAGCTTTTTTCATTTGTATTCGATTTTAGTTTTTTTCAGTTACCGGGTTGTTTAATCCCAGGGTCAGCGTCAAATGATATGATCTTCCGGCCATGGGATAGGACCGCATAATTTCATATTGTTTATTAAGAAGGTTATCTACCCTGCAATAAAGCCCGGCATTGATCTTACGGATCTTCCGTTTAATTCCTGTGTACAGGTCGATATAGGCAAAAGGAGGCAGCCGCAGGGTTTTATCTTCCGTTTCAACTGTTTCCCGGCGGCCGGTTAAAACACCTCCTGCTCCCAAAATCAATCCTTTGTATTCTGATTTAAGATTTACCCTTCCCGAATGCTTTGGAACATACATCAACTGCTTTCCTTCAAAAAGCGGGTTCCTGTCATATGTTTCAATGATGACCGACCTGTTAAAGGAATACCCGGCATTGCCCTCAAATCTGATCATGCCGGCAGAAAAATTAAAACTGACATTGCTTTCTATTCCGCTGGCATGCACTTCCTTATATTCAACTGGTGTGATGGAATCATACAATACCCATTGAATCCAATTATCCACATGCTGAAAATACAGGTTAACAGTGGCTTCCACTTTAAGTCCTTTTTCCGGTCTGTCAACCGCCACCCATTCCGAACTGATGTCTCCCCCCCACCCTTTCTCCGGATTAAGGCCGGGATTCCCTCCCGGAATCCAGAATTTTTCATTGAATGTGGGTTTTCTGAATTTGCTCGAAATACCCGTACGGAGTATAAGCCTGTTCCCTGCCTTGTACCTGATGCCAAGCGAATATTGCAGGGGCGGATTGATATGATCATAAAATTCCTTTCGAATGCCTGAATTCACTATCCAGTTGTTGTGCAGGATTTTCAGATTCCCGAATACCGCATAATCCTGCTCCCGGATAATGCCAGGATAATTTTCCGATCGTCCGGTAGCTAAATTGCAGGAAATACCTCCGCCGAGAATCAACGAGGATGTAAAATAATAACGGTAATCTGCCTCGTTCATCATCCGTCTGGAATCAATTTTTGAATTTATCGAATATCCTGAATCTGTCCGGCTCAGCTTATCTGTATAATTCAGATAGTCTGAAAAATAGGCTGTTCTAATTACGAAGGCTGATTTTTCACCGATCTTTTTATAACTCAGGTACGATCTGAACAGGCTGTCTTTCTGCACCGCATTGCTTTCATGATAGGAACCCATCAAAGGGGGGATCTCTTTGACTTTATGCTGGTGCCACAGGCCGGCTTCAATGTAATTTCCCTTGCCTGCGTTTAGATAAATATTCTGGATTATTCCCCATGTACGGAATGAATTGTGTTCAGCCTTTGTCATGGGTGCGCTTTGCCTGTAATAATCCCGGTATGGAAAATCATTGTCTGCTTTAGCTGATAATACGGAAGCGTGATACTGAATACGGCGGCTGCCTGCTTTTACAATCAGGTTGTTTCCAAAGGCCTGGAAACTGCCACCACTCATGGAATAATCCACTGCAAGCCTGTTATTCCAGTCGGGTTCATTGCCCATGTTAATGGAGCCGCCGAAGGTGCCGCTTCCGTACAAAGCCCCCGAAGCGCCATGGATGATCTCTATGGATTGCATGAAGCCCGAAGGTATCAGCGAAAGGTCAGCCTGCCCGGTAGTAGGAGAATTCAGCGGAAAACCATTCCAGTTTACCTGTGTGTGGTTGCTGCCCGTACCGTGGATCGATACGGATACAAGGGAACCGGCCCCTCCGTATGATTTGACCAAAACACCGGATTCCCTTTCCAGCAGGTAACCCAGATTTTGCTGTGGATATATTTCGGAAACATTGGCTATTGAAAGCCTGGGATAATCGTCAGAAAAAAAGTCCCTGTTGCTTTTTATGATCGTAACGTCCGGAATGTGTTTCAATGGCAATTCATCCGCCTGTGAAAAGACATTTCCTGCGTAAAGGAAGGCCACTGAAAAAAGAAAAGAAAATGATTTTAACATGCCATTTTTCTGTTTAATCCCGAACCAAAAGGTTTATGGCAGGTCTTCTGACTTTCTCCATCCCGGTTTGCCTTCCCATTTTCCCGTTCAGGAACGGTTCAACAGTGGCGTGGTTTACCGGAAATAATTCCGGAGATTACAGCAGCGGGTACTGTTCAGGTCTTTCACCTGATTCCCTATTATCCGGAATATTGATCTATATTCCGGAACCATAACAACGACAAATATAAGAAAAACTTTGGCAGGCAGGCTAATTAATTTTATTAACACCAGGTTTAAAACAAAAAAGAAATTAGCAGCCTGTGAAAACTATTTTCCTTCTATTTTCTTATATAGGATGGGCTGCGTACCATGTTCTTATGGTTATGTGTCTCAATTTTATTAAATTGCTTATCAAATAGGTCAAATCATGGAAATGACTGCTGAGGAAAGAATTATTCATCTCAGGGAACAGCTGAATCACCATAATTACAGGTATTATGTGCTTGCCAGTCCCGAAATCTCGGATTATGAATATGACATGCTCATGGATGAATTGTTGTCACTTGAAAAGCAATATCCGGAGTTCCAGGATCCGGTTTCACCAAGCCAGCGTGTGGGAAATGATCTGGAAGCTGGTTTTGTTCAGGTGAAACACACGTCACTAATGCTTTCACTGGATAATACCTATACCCGGGAAGAGATCACTGAATATGCCGCCCGGATCAGGAAAGCGCTGCCCGGTGAATTAATTGAGTATATCTGCGAACTGAAATATGACGGGGTATCCATCAGCCTTAGATACAGGAAGGGAAAACTGGTCAGTGCGGTTACCCGGGGAGACGGGGAAAAGGGGGATGATGTAACGGTCAATGTAAAGACCATCCGGAGTATACCGCTGGTTTTAAGGGGAAATGATCATCCTGATCAGTTCGAGATCCGGGGAGAAATATTTCTGTCTCACAAAGGATTTGCCCAGATGAACAGGGAAAAGGCAGAAGCCGGAGAGACTGCTTTTGCAAACCCGAGGAATGCCGCATCGGGGACGTTGAAGATCAGGAATTCAGCCATTGTGGCCCGTAGACCACTGGATTGTTACCTGTACTCCATTCCGTTTCAGAATCTTCCCTACGTCACGCACTTTGACAGCCTGATGGCAGCCCGAAGATGGGGTTTTAAGATATCGGAGCATATCAGAAAATGCAGCACCCTTGATGAAGTGTTTGAATTCATCGATACATGGAGCACAGAAAGACATAATCTCCCCTTTGATATCGACGGTGTAGTGATTAAAGTGAATTCATACAGGCATCAGAAAATGCTTGGATACAAGGCCAAGTCACCACGATGGGCTATTGCATTTAAATACAAAGCGCTTGAAGCGATAACCAGGCTGATTTCAATTGATTACCAGGTAGGCAGAACGGGAGCCATCACACCGGTGGCAAATCTTGAACCTGTGCTGCTTGCCGGAACAACTGTAAAAAGAGCTTCACTCCACAATGCAGACCAGATTGCCCTGATTGATGTCCGGATCGGTGACCGGGTTGTAATTGAGAAAGGGGGAGAGATAATTCCCAAAATTACATCTGTAGTAAAGGAAAGCCGTGAATCCGGTTCAGAAGCCGTTGTATTTATTACAAGGTGTCCGGAATGCGGAACGAACCTGGTGAGGATCAAAGGTGAAGCCAAACATTATTGTCCCAATGAAACAGGGTGTCCCCCCCAGATCAAGGGAAAGCTGATCCATTTTGTGGGGCGGAAAGCAATGGACATTGGCCTGGCTGAAGCAACCATTGAGCAATTGTACAATCATGGATTGCTCGAAAACAGTGCTGATTTCTATGCACTCACCCGGGAGGTGCTCATGAAGCTTGAACGATTTGCGGCAAAATCCGCCGAAAACCTGTTGAAAAGCATCGAAGAATCAAAGAAAGTGCCATTTGAAAGGGTATTGTATGCCATCGGAATCCGCTTTGTAGGTGAAACGGTTGCAAAAAAGCTGGCCATGCATTTCAGGTCTGTCGAATCGATAATGAAGGCATCATTTGAGGAATTGATCCTGGTCGGTGAGATTGGGGATGTCATAGCTGGCAGTGTCATTCAGTATTTCAGCCAGGATCGAAACAGGAAAATGATAACCAGGCTGAGGGAAGCCGGGTTACAATTTGAATCGGCACCTGAAACGTTGAAAATGAAATCGGCAAAGCTGAACAGCATGAACTTTGTAATATCCGGAGTATTTAAAACCCATTCCCGGGAAGAACTCCAGGCTATGATTGAAGAAAACGGAGGCAAAAACCTCGCTGCGGTCTCCTCCAATACGGATTATATTATAGCCGGGGAAGGCATGGGTCCCAGCAAACGGGAAAAGGCAATGAAGCTGGGAATTCCAATCATATCGGAGGAGGAGTTTCTGGTAATGTTGGGATAGGAGGAAGAAATAATGATATGTGATGTCGCCCATACAGGGCTTTTGAACTAATGCGTATTATTATGTCAAAGGGCTCTCAACCTGTGCTATTGCTGTTCGCCCTTTCAGGGCTGGCCAAAAGAATTCCAGCCCATGATAGCTTCGGGGGGCTATACTTTGGTATATCTGATTCCTTCTTGTGGGAATTGCATTTCAATGCCCTGAAGGGGCAGCATCAACAAGCACAGGGCGGAATGAAATGAAGCCCTGTAGAGATCATATAACATAAAACTGAGCGCTGAAAGCGCGATATCAATTATGTTAAAACTAAAAAACCCGGTTAATTTCTAACCGGGTTTTTAAAATCATGTATGTATTTCCGTTTACTGAAGCATGAAAATAACCGGTATTACGAATTGCTGTTTCACAGCCCGTCCGCCCTGTTTTGCAGCACCCCATTTGGGTGATGACATAATCACGCGGATCGTTTCCTTATCGAGGGAGGGGTCAACACCACGCAAAATTTTCACATCAACCACTTCACCTTTAGAATTAACGGCAAACTGCACCGTAACCCTGCCGAAGATTCCGTTTTCAACCGCTACGGGGGGATAAACCAGGTTTTTCTGTACCCATTCCCTGAACGTAGTGACGTCACCGCCCTGGAAGGTTGCCTGTTCCTCAACAAACACAAAGGCAGGCTCTTCCTCAACGATTACGGGCTCATCTTCAACAACCACCTCAATGTTTTCGGGAACCGGTTCATTTGAAGTGGTTTCCATGACATCCTCAACGATGGCGAGTTGAACTTCTTCCCTGGCAGAGTCAACCACCACAGGGGCCTGGTATTTAACCTGCTGCTCCATTTCGGCCGGGGGGGGAGGAGGAGGAGGAGGAGGAGGAATATCTTCTTCCTGCCTCACATCCTGCAATTCGGCAACTGTTTCCTTTACCAGAACCACTTTGGATTCCCGGTTCATATAGGCCTTTATAAAAGGCACGGCTAAGCCGGAGGAAACACCCAAAATCGAAATCAGGAAACCGATAAACAAATATTTTCTGTATCTCTGTCTGAGATAGTATGATCCATATTCGCGGTTCCTGTTTTCAAATACAATATCCTCAATTGTTACCGGCTGATATGTTTCTGTTTTTTTTGCCATAATTCATATGATTTAAGCATTACTTCAAGCTGGCGGCACCGGATGCTTTGCCAGCCATGTACTCGGCAACCATCTTCTTTTCCAAATCGTTAATGTCAACCAGCGCATATCGCGCTACGTTACAGATAGCCATCTCATCGATAATGTCAACAATATTGTGATATTTTACATCATCTGCAGCTTTGATCAGGATAACCGGCCCCTTAGTGTCCCTGGTCTTCATTTTTAGCCTCCTCGATTCGACGCTATCCCTGGGAAGCTTTATTTTACCCTCGACCAAATCCTTGTTCATTTGTTCGATCTGAATGAACAAATCCTTATTCCGGTGCAAAACCACTTTCCGGATGCCTTCATCACTGAAATCAGTCTCATTCAAGGTGGGCAGGGGTGGTTTCCTGGGATCGGCCAGACCATTGTACCAAAGGACCTTATCACCAGCAACCAGAATGATGTTCAGAGCCCTGTCCTTATCTACCTCGGGAGCGTCCTGTTTTTGATCTTTCGGCGTTCTCTCAGGAAGTACGATCTCCATAACTTTAGCCTTGCTAAATGCCGTGGTAAGCATAAAAAAGGTAAGCAGCAAGCAGGCCAGATCCACCATGGGAGTCATGTCGATGTGAGTGCTGTGCCTTTTTGAACGCTTTTTTCCTTTTTGCTTTCCACCGCCTTCGTTTGCAATTATTTCAGCCATTTTTAATGTCTTTAAAGATTTTCCATTGAAATTTCAACACTTTCAAGGTTCGTGGTGAGATTGAACTTGTTGACATTGTTATCCTGCAATATGTCAATCACCCTTTTTACTTTTTTGTAATCCGCATCCCTGTCTCCCTTTATAGCGACTTCAAAATCGGGATAATACTGGCGTGCAAACCGAATCCACATTAGAAGCTGATTGTCCGTGGAATCCACCGGGATTCCCGTATGCATAGCATCGCGAAGCTTGATATCTTTTTCATTGATCCAGCCCTTTAACTTATCTATGGGCAGTGCGAATGAGTTCATGATTTCGAATTTCTTGATCTCAGCCGGTGTAAACTTCAACTGGTACTGTTTCCCCACGGCCTGAAGTATCTTACCCCTGAGGTGTTCTGAGCTATCAATACCGTTGTCAACGTTAAAGAAAATCATGTTATCTTTCGATACCATAAGCGTTATGATATGCTTTTCTGGTGTGGTTGTATTCGAGATTGAACTCGGCGTATCAACCATAACCGCCTCCTGCGGACGGAATGTGGCAGTAAGAATAAAAAAGATGAGCAGCAGGAAAAATAAGTCCACCATCGGTGTCATGTCGATTTTAGGTGGCTTGGCATGTATTTTAATTTTTCCCATTTCTCAGTTTATTAAATCTGTTACTAAATCGTCTCAACAATGTAGCCGGCATAATTACTTTTTCAGAGAGGAAGCGAATGTCTGGGCAAGACTGAATCCGGCCACGTCCATTTTGAAAGTCATGCCGTCAACACGTGTCTGATAGTAATTGTAGAAAATAAGGGCAATCGTGGAACCGGTGATACCAAATGCGGTATTAACAAGGGCTTCCGCAATACCGTTTGCAAGGGCCAGGGCGTCAGGAGCACCGGCGGTTGCAAGGGCACCGAAAGCCTTAATCATTCCGAGAACTGTTCCAATCAGACCGATAAGTACGGCGATAGATGCAATGGTCGACAGAATGACCAGGTTTTGGGAAAGCACCGGCAATTCAAGTGCCGTGGCTTCTTCAAGGTCCTTCTGAAGCGCAAGAACCTTCTGGTCGTTCATCAAAGTCTTATCACTCTGGAGATCCCTGTACCTGTGCAAGCCTGCTTTCATAACGTTAGCCAGTGAACCTCTTTGTTTGTCGCATAACTTGATTGCTTCTTCAATTTTATCTTGATTTAAAAGTTCGCGTAAACTGCGGACAAAGGAATTAAGGTTGCCGCGGCCTTTTGCTCTCCATAACATGATGTACCTTTCGATTATAAAAGTGATGAGGATGAGATTCACCGCCATAAGCAACGGAACAATTATTCCGCCTCTGTAAACTATACCCAGGTAGTTACCGGGCAGTGGATGGCCTTGGTTGTTACCACCTTCGAAATTCACTGGATTACCCATAATGTTGTCCCAGATCAGCCAGCCGGCCACCAAACACAGCACAATAACCAGCAATACAAATACCGATTTTAATGCTTCAGCTAAAGTTTGTCCTTTCATGTTCAATTTTTATTTAAAGTATGTTAATAATGGTTTATTTATAACTGGCTACAAAGAAAGCAATTTTTTAAAAATCAAAGTAAATAATATCCAAAATTACACATTCCAAATACGAATTTTATTTAATAATGACATCCGGCATTCTAATTTTTAGCTGCCTCGATCACTTTATTAAGGTCCCTTATTGCCTGTTTTACTTCAGCGTTGGCCGGATCCAAAACCAGGATCCTCTGGTATACGTTTTTGGTCTCCACATAATTCTTTTCTCTGTAACTGATGAGGGCAAGAGAATTCAGGGCCCTGATCTGCCAGTCCTTACTCTTGGGATCAAGGTTAAACAGTCTGTTGTACCATGCTTTGGCCTGGTCATAATCCTTTTTTTGCAGGTTGAAGTAACCCATATAGGAAAATGCTTCATACAGCTCCTGTTTATATTTTACTGAATCTGAACTGGCTTTGCTGATAAGCTGTTCGAATTTCGGTGCAGCAAGTCCCAATGTGCTGGTAGAATCCATTTTTGAGTATGTTCTTGCCAGGTAAAGATAGGCCTGCATGTTATCGGGCTGGTTTTCAATAATAGATGAGAATACAGAATCCGACTTCTCATGGTCATTGATTTGGTAATAGGCCTTTCCGATTAAAAGAGGATCTCCTTTATCCTGTTTTCCCAGTGAGGCCTTTAGCTCAAACATCCGGATTGCATCCATGTACCGGCGTGTATAGTAATAGTTCACTGCAAGCTCGGACAAGAGACCGACATCGGTTGGATCGAGGGAATATGCTTTTTGCAGTTGCTCGAAAGCCTTGTTCTGCATCACAGAATCATTCTTGGCCAATCGGACAAGAATGCGGCCATAATAGGCATAATCCCTGGGAATAATATTCTCCTTCGAGGCATTCTTGAAGAATTCCTCCATATACCCCCTGGCTTTTTCAAGATCCTGGGGTTTCTTATCATAAGAGCTATAAGCAGCCAGCCGGTTCAAATAATTACGGGATTTGTCCACCTGGAGTACTTCCTCAATTACGGCAAGAGCACCTTCAAAATCCTTGGACCTGAATAGGGAATTACCGTATCTTACCTTTGCCGGGGTGTTGTTGCCTGACATCTGCAGGAACCTGTAGTAATTCATTTTGGCAAGGTCATGACGGCCGGCCATTGTATACAATTCACCCAGGCTTCTGAATACCGGGGCAAATGTGGAGTCGATCTCCTTGGCTTCTTCAAAATAAGGACGAGCTGCCGTAAGATTGGGTACACGCATATAAATATTCCCGATCTTGATCTTCGGCAAAGGTGATTTGGGATCCTTATTCAACGCCTGGTTGTAATTAAACAGTGCGTTGGATGCATCATTCTGCATGATATAGGCGTCTCCCATGGTCAGGTAGATCAAAGGATCATTGGGGTTGATCAGTTTAGCCCAGTTCAGGTAATATATGGCTTTCTTATAGCGCTTTACCTTGCCATACAATTGGGCAGCGGCCAGTTTGGTCAGAATGACCGCATGCTGCGGGGTATACATTTTCTTCTTCACCGGAATAGCTGCTTCGGCTTTGCTAAAATATGGAAGTGCCAGTGTTGTATCAAGCGATTTAAGCTTGGTAATGGCACCCATACCCACCTGGTTCAATACGTTTGCAGGAGCTTTTTCAATTCCGCTCTTGAATAGCTGTTCCGCCTTGTTGGCATATTCCTCAAATGAATTGGAAAATGTATCTGACAGGTAATCTTTAAGTAATGTCTCACCATAATAATAATAAACATCACCGTTGGAAGGATCACTCGTCAGCAATTCCTGAAACACTTTTTCAGCCTCTTCATATTGCTCGCTGCTGGCCAGTTTTAAGGCAGAGTTCAAATCCTGTCCGAACGTATTTACTGCTAATAGACCACTCAATAAAATGATAATAGGTTTCATTTTTAAATCAAATTAGTGATAAAAATATCTATTCTTTACTTATGTGCACAAGTCTGATCGGCATAGTCGCAGGTACCATGCCCATTTTCAATACGATCCTCTGACCCTGGTCATTGGCCATAAACTTGATAAATCCGCTGCCAAGGCCGGAAAATGTTTCCCTGCTGATCGCATATACCTCCCTAATGAATGGGTAGGACTTATCTGCAATATAGGCCGGATGCGGTTTAAAATATTCTTCACCGTCAGGATCAAAGCTTGGCGTAATGCCTGCTACCTTTACCCTCCCTAAAAAGTTATGCGTGATTGAATCGTCAGGGTCACTTACCCAGTTAACACTTATTATTCCGATAGATTCCGGATGCGATTCGACATAATCAATTACCTGGGAATTTGAATTGGCCGAATAACAATATGGTGGTAAAGAACCAGTTATACCGAATCTTTTCATCACCATCCTTACATTGCTGGAACCCTGGTTATCAAAAACGATTTTAAGATCGCCCAATCCTGATTTGGAATTGACCTGCTTCCAGGATGAAATTTTACCGGTAAACATATCCTTAATTACATTATACCGTAATAATGAATCCCGATTTGACCGGTTTACCAGAAATGCCAGGGCATCCCAGGCAATCTGCGTTGTTCTCGGAACAATCAGCTTATCTTTCAGGAACGCTTCTTCATTGTCATTTAGCTTACGGCTGGTGATCATCATCCGTACCGAATCTGCCATAAAGAGACTCAGTGCACTGTCCTCGGATGCATATACCGGATTTATCTTTGCATTCTTATAATGAATTGAAAAAGTGGCAATTTCTGAATCAGCCAAAAGCTGATAGGCTTCATCCACAGCAATATAAATATTTCCCCGGGTCGGGGTTTCCTGATACATACTCCCGGTATAGCCGGATTGACATGCAACAGCCAGGACCAGGACTAAAAATAGAAAAGGAACTGAATATTTAATATTCCGGTTCATCGTCCACATTTCTTGTTCTTTTACTTTTCTGATAAATAATAACCGATCTGAATAAACCGTAGCTGATGACAAATACGCCAAAAATGGTCCGGATCTCCTTCGGCCAGGCATCAAGAACAGTCACACGGTGTGAAAAAACGATAAATAAGCCCACTATCACGATCAAAACGGCTACACTCAGCCCAAAAAAGGTCATAAATATCTGAAGTATATCTCTCTTGATCATGATTTTATTTCGTAATAAAATAAAACAACAAGTTAATTAATTGATTGTGCGTCGTAAATATATAAAAAAGTTACAAAAAAAATGCCAAGGTTGTAAATTACCATCCTTTTGTTTAGGATGCGCGGAATTTTAAAATTCCACAGTCCATTTGAAAAAATATTCATAGACAAAACCCATAAATCCAAGCAAGAAAACTCCGGATACACAGATTATCAATCCAATACGAGTGGGCGTATCACTTTTAAAATAAGGTATTGGACTATCATTTTTATCAATAAACATTGCCTTTACAACCCTCAGATAATAATATAATGAAATGGTCGCATTCAAAACAGCGATCAGCACCAGTACATAATAGCCTTTGCTTGCAGCAGAGGCAAATAAAAAGAACTTACCAAAAAAACCGGCCACCGGAGGAATCCCAGCCAGGGAAAAAAGTGCCAGCATCATGGCAAGACTGAGCCTTGGGTTTGTCCGGTAGAGTCCGTTATAAGATGCAATGGTTTCTTTACCTGATTCAAGATAAATTGCTGATACGACACCAAAGGCAGCCAGGTTGGTAAACACATAAACCAGCATAAAGTATACCACCGAGGTCATCCCCGCCTGATCTGCACCCATTATGCCAAGCATAATGAATCCCGCCTGGGCTATGGAAGAAAATGCCAGAAACCGCTTCAGGTTTTGCTGGCGAATGGCAAAGAGATTGGCCACAGTCATAGTAACCGTTGCAAGAATGTACAGAACATTTTCCCAGGTTTTCTCAATAACTCCAAAAACCTTGTATAGCAATATAACAAAAATAAATACTGCTGCTCCTTTCGATATAACAGACAGATAGGCTGTAATGTTCACCGGCGAACCTTCATAAACATCCGCTGTCCATAAGTGAAAGGGAACCAATGTTATTTTGAATCCCATTCCAGATACAAAAAAAACAAAGCCAAGCATCTGCAGGCTGCTGTTGCCAAACAGGGCGGCTATCTCACTGAAATATAGTGACCCGGTGGTACCATAAATAATGGAAATGCCAAAAAGCAGGATGCCTGAGGACAAGGCGGATGAAAAAATAAACTTTATCCCGGCTTCGGCACTATTGTTGTTCGATTTATTAAAGGCTGCCAGTGCGGTGGCAGGAATTGTGGCCAATTCCAGCCCGATATAGAACATCAGAAAATCACCGGAAGAGATCATGAAATCCATTCCGATAAGCGTTGAAAAAATCAGGATCAGGAATTCTGAGCTTCTTTTTGTCTGATCATCGGTTCGCAACCATCGTACTGACTGAAGCAAAACAATGAACATCCCCAGATTCAGAATACTTTTCATGGAAACCAGCATAGGGTTCGTTCTATACATACCCCCAAATAAAGTTCCTGTTGATGCAGGGAGAAAGCCAGCCAGCGTGATCGTGCCGAAAACAATTATGGCAATGGGGATAATATTCTTCCTTTTGTGTAGAATTCCAATATCGAGGATCAGGACCAGTAAAGCCAGAATGGTTAGCATCAATTCCTGGCGCATCAGTATCAGATCTGCAAATGTCATAATTTTTCCATATAAAATTTATTCGTGCCAGCTCCGGCAAAATCCAATGTATCAGAATCCGGCGACAACCTGTGTTAATCTTGTAACAAAAGGTCCAAGGCTTCCGGCAATAACGTCGGACAGCCATAACGGGGCAATTCCAATCCCCGCAATCGCCACGATCAAAGATCCCGCACTGAGCTTTTCATACCATTTTGCATCGCCCAGATGCTGAAAGTGTTCATTTTTGACTGGCCCCAGCAGGAGAATGCCTACAACCCGCAGAATGTATACTGCGGTGATCACGATTGAAGTGGTCACAACCAGAATGGCCACACGATGGAAAAGATCAGGATGTTGAAAAGCACCCACAAAAATCGTCATTTCGGCAACAAAGCCAGATAACCCGGGAAGACCCAGCGAAGCAAGTCCGGCAATCACATAGGCAACCGAAATGAAGGGTATCACTTTCATCAGCCCTCCCATCTCATCAATCTGCCGTGTATGGGTCCGTCCGTAGATCATTCCGATGAGAGCAAAGAAAAGTGCCGTCATCAGGCCATGGGATATCATCTGTATTATTGCCCCGTCCATTGAAGTTTTATTCATCATCAGCAGGGCAAATATTACAAGTCCGCAATGGCTTACGGATGAATAGGCGTTGATATACTTCAGATCCTTTTGCCATACAGCTCCAAAAGCACCATATACCACACTGACCGTTGTCAGGATTATGAATATCCAGGCCATTTCATTTGCAGCCTGGGGCATGAGATACATGGCAACCCGAAAGCATCCGTAGCCTCCGAGTTTCATCAGCACCCCGGCATGCAGCATCGATACTGCGGTAGGTGCAGAAGCGTGACCATCGGGGGACCACGTGTGCAAAGGGAACAAGGCTCCGAGAACCCCAAATCCGACAAATGTAAAAGGGAAAAAATATCGTTGTGCAGCAGCCGGTATATGCGTTTTTCCGATCTCCAGTATATTGAATGTGTGCTGCCCGCTCCCTCCGCCTGAATTGAAATAAATTCCAAGAATTCCTACAAGGAGCAAAGCGGAACCGCCCATAAGCATCATGGTTAGTTTCATGGCTGAGTATTCTTTGGGACCGCTGCCCCATATGCCTATCAGCAAATACATGGGAATAACAGCCACCTCGTAAAACAGGAACATGGTGAACAGGTCAAGCGAAATAAAAAATCCGAACACGCCACTTGCCAAAACAATCAGGGATATGTAAAACTCCCTTGCGAGGTCTTCCATTTCCCACGAAGCAAATATACCTGCGAATACCACGGTTGAGGTCAGCATGATCATGGCAACGGCAATACCATCTACGCCTGTGGTAAAATGAATATTCAGGGTCGGAAACCAGACATGATCGGTATAGAACAGGATCTCAGCCGTATTGCCGCTGTTCCGTTCCGAAAGATACATAAACAGCAGGATCACCGACATCAGCAACTGAAGGAACATTCCACAGGCTGACACTACCCTCGCCGATTTGTGATCCGGTGTAATGATTATCGCTGAAATGGTAAAAACAGGGATCAGGATAAAAATCCATAAAATACTCATCACGAATTCGTTATGACAGGTTATACAATACGATCATAATCAGGATCAGTGCACCGGAAACAAAAACCAGCGCATAATGCTGCAATTGACCGGATTGCAGTCCTTTAATCCTTTCAGAGAATACAGAAATGATCCAGGCAATACCGTTCATAGTTCCGTCTACTATATGCCGGTCGAACCACGCCACAGGACGGCTTATAAATCTGAAAATAATGCCCCTGGTCACGAACAGGTAGAGCTCATCAACATAAAACTTATTATAGATTATCCGGTAGGCGGAACCCAGGGAATCTGATATTTTTCCCGAAGCAAGGCTTTCCTTTCCGTATAGGATGAACGCCACGGTGATTCCTGCCAGGGCAATCAGGACAGATGGAATGGCGATATTAAGGTGCATGGAGGTTTCAAACGGGACCCTGTCAGAGGAGACAAGGGTTGCGAATGGAATAAATCCTGTAAATGCCGAGCCGGCTGCAAGCAGCATGAGGGGTATGGTCATGACAAGGGGAGATTCATGAGGTGTATGGTGATAGTGCGGTTTTTTATTCCAGAATATGCCAAAATACAACCTGAACATATAAAATGCCGTGATACCGGCAACAAGGTATTCAATCGAAAACAGGAATCTGTTGTGATTCCAGGCAGCAACCAGGATCTCATCCTTGCTGAAAAACCCTGCAAAGGGTGGTATTCCGGCAATAGCCAGGCACGCCACCAGGAAAGTCAGGTGTGTTACAGGAAGATATTTCCGCAAGCCGCCCATATCATATATATAATTGCTATGCACTGCATGAATTACCGAACCGGCACACAGGAACAGCAATGCCTTGAACATGGCATGCGTGAAAAGGTGAAACATGGATGCCATATAGCCAAGACCTTCCTCACCGCCGTAACCGGAGACCCCAAGAGCAAGCATCATATATCCGATCTGGGACAGTGTAGAATAAGCCAGAACTCTCTTTATATCAAATTGGGTGCACGCTATTACCGCTGCAAACAGGGAAGTAAATCCGCCTACCCAGGAAATTACGGTAAGGGCTTCCGGTGCATGGAAGGCATATATGGGAAACATCCTTGCCACCAGGTAAACGCCGGCCACCACCATTGTGGCAGCATGGATCAGGGCGGACACCGGTGTAGGACCCTCCATTGCATCAGGCAGCCAGATATGCAACGGAAACATTGCTGATTTGCCGGCACCGCCCATGAAAATTAACAACATCGACCAGGTTATGGCAGAAGCGCCCATGAAACTGACGGAGGCAATTCCTGTAAATACAGGACTGTGAGGGTTGGTAATTTCCGCAAAGTCAAATGTGCCGGTATAATAAGACAGGATAAGTATGCCGATGAGGAATCCAAGATCTGCAAACCGGGTTACGATAAACGCTTTTTTTGAAGCCGCAACGGCCGAGGGTCGTTCATAATAAAAACCGATCAGGAGATAGGAAGACACGCCCACCAGCTCCCAGAAAATATACATCTCGAATATGTTGGTGGATACGACCAATCCCAGCATTGAAAAAGTAAAAAGGGACAGGAAAGAATAATATCTTTCAAAGCCCCGTTCACCCTTCATATAACCAATGCTGTACAAATGCACCATAAACGAAACCGTGGTTATCACAACCAGCATCATGACAGAAATCGGATCAAGAAGCACCCCCAGGTCAATACTCAGCTTGTCTGTAAGGTGTAGCCAGGTGGTTTTTGCTGCGATGATCACAGGGTATGTTCCGGCGGATTCCCCGGAGAAAAAGAACCTCCACGCAGTGTATACAGAGAGTAAAAAAGAAATAAACAATCCAACGGTCCCTATGACTCCTGATATCCATGGTTTAAAACGGGCTCCGAACAAACCTGTCATCAGGAAGACGAACAGGGGAATCAATAAGATCCAGATTGTGTAAAAATAATTCATGTTATTTCCTGTAATGCCTGGTTATCTGAATACAATTAAAACTTCATTTCATCCACATTATCCACTTCAATTGAAGTAAACCGTCTGTAAATATTGATGATCAGGGCTATTGCCACAGAAGCTTCCGCAGCAGCAATGGCTATTATGAACAGGGCGAAAAAATGTCCCTGAAGCTGATCAGGATACAGGTACCGGTTAAATACAACAAAGTTGATGTTGACCGAATTCAGGATAAGCTCTACAGACATCAGGACCGTGATCAGGTTCCGGCGGGTAAGAAATCCGTATATCCCAATAAAGAACATCAGTGTGCTGACTATCAGAAAGTGTGTAATGGGGATCATATATTGGATTTACGATTTACGATTTGCGATTTACGATTTAGAATGCAGGATTTGGTTATATTATTTCCCCTTTTTGGCAATTACAATGGCGGCAATCATGGCGGCAAGAAGAAGAATGCTGATCACCTCAAAAGGCAAGGCATAGCCGTTCTTTCCCGTGTCCATCAATTGTCTTCCGATCAGTTGCATATCCACGCCGGCGGGTACATTAGCCGTTGGTTTAAACGGAAACCGGATCAGTGTGAATATGGACAAAGCTGCCCCTGTAGTGGCAACCACAAGCCCGAGGGTAAGGTTTACCAAAGGAGTGCGGTCAAATTTATAGCTGATATGATGGGTCAGCAAAATTGAAAAAATGATCAGGACCACAATGCCGCCAGCATAAAGTGCAAGCTGAACACCTGCCAGGAACTGGTAATTCATCATGAAGTAGATGCCTGAAGTGGCCACGAGGGCAAATAACAGGAATACTGCCGCCCTCAAAATACGGCGGCTTGTTACCGCAAGAACCGAAAAGAACAGAATGGTGCCTGAAAACAAGTAGAACATGAACACGTTGTTTTCCATTACTTTACATCTTTTTTAATGGTCGATCCCGGCTGATTCAGTATTTTGGTGAGTTTTGAAGGGTCGAACACCGCTTTTTCAAAATCCTGGCCAAACGCCAGGGCATCTGACGGGCAGGTTTTAACACACAAGCCGCAGAATGTGCACATGCCGAGATGATAAACATGCTTGTCTATAACCCTGACTTCTTTCCCTTCCGGTGTCATTTCCTTGCGTGTAATAATCTCTATGGAACCATTGGGACAATTCATCTGGCATATTCCGCAGCCGGTACAGCGGTGCTGGTTATTTTCATCGTGCGGCATGATCACTTCCCCTTTGAAACGATCGAACATGGTCAGTTCATTCCGGTTTTCAGGGTACTTCTGGGTGACAATTTCGCCCGGTCTCACAAAATATTTCCCTGTAATCCGCATCCCGGCCCATAAGGTACGTAAGCCGCCTAAAATTTCTTTTATATAGTTTATCACGGATCTCATTTTTTAAAAGTGCCAGCCCATAAGGACAAGAAAAGCAACGATAACGATATTGACAAGGTTGACAGGCAAAAGATATTTCCATTCAAGTGTAAGTAGTTGGTCAATTCTCAGCCTGGGGAATGTCCATTTAAACCACATCATTATAAGCACAACAAAGGCAGTTTTACCTGCAAACCACACCAGAGGCGGGATATAATCCATGACATGGTTAAATGCGTTTCCTGTGCCAAAATGGAGGGGCATCCATCCGCCAAGAAAAACGGTGGCCGCAATGGAAGCGACAATGAACATATTCATGTATTCTGCCAGAAAGAAAAAAGCAAACCGGATTCCGGAATATTCCGTATGAAAGCCTGCAGTAAGCTCTGATTCAGCCTCTGCGAGATCAAAAGGTCCACGGTTGGTTTCGGCTGTGCTGGCTATCAGAAACACCAAAAAAGCCACAGCTGCCGGGATATGTCCTTTGAATATCCACCAGCCGTTCGCCTGGCTTTCAATAATACCGGACAGTTGCATGGTTCCTGAAAATACCACAATTGTCAGCAGCGACAATCCAACAGACAATTCATAACTGATTATCTGCGCCCCGCTTCGCATGGAACCGATCAGGGAATATTTGCTGTTGCTTGACCAGCCTGCCAGGAGAATACCCACAACGCCCAGGGATGAAACAGCAATTACATAGAATACACCGATATTAAAATCAATCGCATGCAATCCCTTTGCAAATGGAATTGCCGCAATGGCCATAAAGGATGCAATAATCACGATGAACGGTGCGATATTGAAAAGCAGCTTGTCAGCATTTCTGATTGGGATCAATTCCTTCATCAGAAGCTTGATCAGATCTGCAACCGTCTGTAATATACCGCCCGGACCAACCCGGTTTGGTCCCAGTCTGTTCTGAATGAATGCGCATACCCTTCTTTCAGCATATACAAGGAACAATCCCAGCACAGCATACACAAGCAAAAAAATCACGCCAATAATTGCATATTCAACAAACATTGCCCAACCGGAGGACATCGAGTTTTTCAGTCCGGTATCAATACTTCGCGTAAATTCTGTAAAATCGTATATGTTAAACGCCATATTCGGTATTTATGCATAATTATCTGTCAATATCCGGTATGACCAGGTCGAGTGATCCGCTTATGGCTACCAGATCAGCTATTTTAAAACCAATCGCCAGCTTGCTGATTATAAATAAATTTGAAAAGTTCGGAGAACGAAATTTAATACGGTATGGTGTTTTGTTTCCGTCGCTTACAATATAAACCCCGAGTTCACCCCGGGCTGTTTCAACGCGCTGAAAGAATTCCCCGGCTGGTAACCTGATCACTGCCTTCATTTTGGCCGTAAAATCTCCGGCCGGAATATTATCCACCAGCTGCTCCAGAATTTTCATTGACTCTTCCATTTCGGAGATCCGGACCTTATAACGGGCCATAGTATCCCCTTCCGTCCTGAGGATCTCATTAAAATTAACACGGTCGTATACGCCATAGGGTTCAATTTTGCGTACATCACATGAAAAGGATGATGCCCTGCCCGACGGGCCCGTTACACCATATTGAATGGCATCCTCCCTGCTTAATACCCCAATACCAACCGAACGTTCTTTAAC
>Ga0209593_10000127_pt1 | contig 39784 bp, 25 predicted proteins | sample PPLLaktember2015_3_FD_187260 | JGI IMG/M metagenome (GOLD analysis project Ga0209593, IMG submission 187260) | Freshwater sediment microbial communities from Prairie Pothole Lake near Jamestown, North Dakota, USA - PPLs Lake P7 Core (6) Depth... | ecosystem: Environmental > Aquatic > Freshwater...
GGACTTACCGTGCCAAAATAGACATCGTGTGATGTAGCGTTAGAGCCGGCTGTCCAGCTAAGAACGACATTAACATCAACACTTGTCGCACCGGTGGAAGGACTCGGAGCGATGGCTGTACCAGGAAGGGCAAGTGTTGTGAAATTCCAGACCGTGCCGGTTGTTGTGCCTCCTGCGTTCTTTTCATCAATTCGCCAATAATATGCAGCACCGGCTACCAATGAGCCGGGCGGGTCATATGTCGTCCCTGCCTGCTCGCCTATGAGTGTGCCCGGGCTTACTGTTCCAAAATAAACGATATGCGACGTAGCGTTAGAACCAGCCGTCCAACTAAGAACACCATTAACATCAACATTGGTCGCACTATCGGCTGGTGATGGAGAAGTGGCTTGTCCGGGCGCAGCAACAATAGTTGTGAAGCTCCATACGTTGCCAGTGGTTGTTCCGCCGGCGTTTTTTGAATCTATACGCCAATAGTACGTAGCGCTGCTGGCCAGCGTGCCTAAGTCATAAGTTGTGCCTGTCTGGCTGCCGCGGAACGTGCCGGGGCTTACGGTGCCGAAATACACGTCATACAAATTGGCATCGGTTCCTGCTGTCCAGCTCAGATCTGTGTTTATACTTAAATTTGTCGCCAGGTTCGCCGGGTTCGGATTCGTTGCCTGACCGGGCGTGTTGATGCCCGGTTTTAGCGCAATGCTCATCATGCCCTTATATGCTGAATTTGCGAGGGTAACAGCCGTGGTACCGTAAATCCCGGCGGCCGCTTTTTTGCCCGTAGCTATCCCGAGACCGCCGCCGTTTCCTGCGGTCACAGTATTATCGGTGCGTTCGGTTAATTCCGTCAGGTTGCTGTTTGTCCATGACGAGAAATTTGCTGTGCCGGACGCGTCGGGTAGGGACGTGGCAATGGCCGCTACAATAAGAGTATTTTCAACTGTAGCGATCACGCCTGGAATGACGCCGCTGGTGTCCGACGCGGCTTCAACGCCGCCGTACGTAACATCCCAGGGGTTGCCGGAGGCAGCAGCACCGCGAAAGGCAAGAATCTGGCCGAGCTGATGGTCGCCTGAGTCAGAAGTAGTTGGAGCGCCTTGAGCCCCGTTATACCGCGACCAAAAGACCGTAAGTCTGGCCCCGGTTGAGCCGGCGGCTGTTCCGGTTCCCTGCGGAGAATTAGTAACCTGGGTCCATGTCCCGCCGTTGGGAGTAGGAATTGTGATGGCCTGATTAGATGTCTCAAGAAATAGCAGCAAAATGTCGTTTGTGGCGATGCCCGCAGGAAGCGCCGGTGTAATCGCGGCTGTGCCGGATGCGACGGCCCCGGCTGCGACAAATGTCACGGTCGCGGGTGTTGTCACGGCAGACCCGGTTACAGACCAGCCGGTTTCATTTTGGGCAGCGGCTTTATCGCGTACCTTCACCCGATAGCTATACATAGTATTGGGCGATAGGCTTTTATCCTTAAAATAGGTGCTGCTCTGCCAGTTGCTGTCATGGGTGGGGTCTGTAATATTGTTGAAGTAATACTCGACACCGGCCGGGTCATAAGCAGTCGTCGCTATCATTGTAATCGAGGCGCTACTGGTTGTTGTCGGCGTTATTTTCCAGGTCATCGGGTCAGGCGTCGGTGCGCCGCCGTCAGGAATAGACCTCAACGCACTGAAATCCTGAACCATTGTGCCGGCAGCATAGATATTCGGAGCCCCGAAAGTGCTCGATGAGCCGTCATTATAATTAGCTCGAGGCGTGATAAATTCAGAAGGGGCTTCTTCAAGCTTAAATACCTCATCATTGCCAATGCCTGAGGCCGGTTTTACTCCTTCACCGGCCGGGCCAAAGACAATTGTTGAGTTACTGTCACGTATAGTAAGCTGCCAATTGTTATTCGTAACGTTGAAGTTTGCTGGTGTGATATATGTGCCGCTGGCGCCGGCTTTTGCCCGGACATTTATCCACCACTTGCCGCTTGCCGGGTCATAATTGCTGATGTTATCCGCCAGATTTTCCGAAACCGTTATGATTGTGCCGGAACGCAAGTCGGCCCAGAGATTATTGGCGGTCAAAGTGAGCGTTTGTATGGTCTGGCCGGCTCCGCCGGTGTCATCGCTTATTACAAGCTGCCATCCGCGCATATCGAGGTGGTCTTGTGTAACCGCCAGTTCGAACCAGTCGCCGCCGTTACCCAGAATTCGCCCCCAGTACGTATCTGAGCTGCCGTCCTTTATATACTTATTATCTGCCACGGCTGTATATTCATTTAAAATAACAGGGCATAGCGCAATGTAGTTACCGGCAGCAGGAGTCGGCACAGGAAATTCCTGTAGCAAGTCACCGCCATCAGGATACCTGCCATAAGAAATGTTCGTCGCGAGGGAGCCATAACTCAGGTAATCAATAACACCGCCGCCGGTGGCATATAGCCCCACGATTCCTCCGGCAGAATTCAGGGCAAAATTAGTATGCAGCGCCCCGTCATTCGGTTCCGCGTCCGCCCAGAATATCATCCATTGGCCACCATTAAGAGTAGTGCCGGCGGGTATTTGCCATTTGGTTGGATTATTATAATCATCGGTCAGGAACATTCCGCCGAGGTCAACCGAATTTGGGGAGTTATTGTATATTTCTATCCATGGCTCATACTCACTCAGTTCGTCGGTATTAATTGAGCTGTTGAGTGGCAGCACTTCGTTGACCCAGAGGTCAGGAACGGGCGGAGATGTGCCAGCCATACTATTTATGATGCCTGGTGTGCCGCCTGGTGAGGCACTTGCGTCCCAGTTCATACTATGATTGTTGTTTTGAGATGCGTCGATGAGTTCCAGAGAATATCCGTTGGTGTCTGGTAAGGTGGGCCAGGGTATTTCATCATCATAGCGCAGCTGGTCTATGACATTACCCTGCTTGTCTTTAAGGGTTAGTGTTTCCCCGACGTTGTCCAAATTCCCCTTGTATTGGGCAGCTACGAAGATGCCGCTGCCGTAAGTTAAACGGAATTGAACGTCATTTTTAACAACGACTAAATAACTCTGGGGCAGTAATACCGTTCCCGGCGGAAAAGTAAGTGCGACGCCGTCGAGCCGCCAGTCAGACATATCGACGCTTTCAGTTGCTGATGAGTTATATAATTCAAGAAATTCATTATTCTCGCCGCCGACAGGATTATACATAATTTCATTTATAACAACTGCCGGCTGGTTTGTTTGTGCCTCTGGGATTTCATCGGTAACGCGATGAGTGACGAATAAATGCGTGCGGCGGACAGTCAGGTAACTGTCCTTAAAAATCTGGGCTGCCTGGCTAATCGACTGATATTGTCCCCACGAAAGCCATTTAGCCGTATCCATCGCCGCTTCGGTGTCCAAAAGCGCAGTTAATTCGTCGATTTTCTTTTCGAGTTTACGCTGAGCGTATGGTGTGCTCGGCGCCTGAAGCTGCTCATCCATTACCGTGCGCAATCTGCGGAAATACATATTGCGGATGTCTGTTTCATTGAAAAGCACATTTATCAGACGGTTCCAAAGTCCATCAACTTTCGGGTGTGCCTGGTTGCCAAATAACGGGTGGCTGGGTGCAGATACCCCCCACGTTGCATTATAATGGTAGTCAACATTGGCCCATATATCATCGTTCAGGACACCTCCCTCATTATAATTACGGCCGAAGGTCAGGTCCTTGTCCCATGGCGTCATATACCATCGCTGGGTGCCTGCGGTATCACGATACAGATAGAAGTTCTTATGGACAGCATCGTTGTCGTGCAAAAGGACCATCGCCGACCAATAGTTTAACATACGGGGGATGTCAATATTGTCAAAAATGAAGTTTCTTCTTGCTGTGCCGGTAAGATTATTAATGCCGTTCAGGAGGTTATGCAGGTCATTGTAGTCAGTATAATCAGGCCTTTTCTTTTCGTAATAAGCAGGAAGCTGAGCGAGTGGGTAATAAGAGCAATCAGAATCTATCGACTTATAGAATGCTCCCGTTTCTACATCAAGGTCATACCGAGTAAGGTAATCATCATCAGGCTGCTCAAAGTAAGAGTAGAGGCCGAAAAATTGCCCATTCTGGTATAATCGTATGGGGAAAAATATGCTCGTAGGAGAGCCGCAATCTCCAAGCAGCTCATACGACAGGAACTCGCGAGTAAAACTTTTGTCTGAGTAGGAGGACTGCATGTTGAGCTGGTCAACCGGTATTGCGGTTATTCCTGGTGCGTAGAAATCGTGTCCCTGGGAAAATTCAAAATTCCAGTGTTTCTTGGGCCAGGAGCGGCTTGTTTGTCCTCTTGCGCGTATTCGCACGCCGTCATAAAGCGTTCCGTCATAATAAATCAGCGACGGATAAGTGGTATCAGTTTGGGCAGTAGCCACGGCATTGGCGTAATCAGTAGGGCTTATAAACCAGTGGAAAATGGGCAGGCCCGTTATCACCGAGGCGTCATCTTCGATAACATAGCCGGTATAGCTGACTGTATCATCGTTGCGAGGGAATCCCATAGACCCTGTTACGCCGTTAGCGTCGACTCGATATCTTATAAGCGTGTTCAGCGATTGTGCCGGGATTGTCGATCCATACACGCCGTCGCCGCTGTTGCCGTCGCCGCTTAAGCCGTCATCGTGCATAGTGATTATTATGGTAGAGCCGAAGTTAATGATATACTCCAAATTGACTGTCGTTGCATCCTGCACAGAAGCTGTTACCGTAATCGGCGTCCCCGGCTGGACGGTGCCATGCTGAACATTTTCGATCCAGGGAGGCAGGCCTACGGCATTAACGCTGTTGAGGGCGCCGGCAGTATGCTCCGCAGCAGCGATTGACGCGCGCCAGTTACGAGGAGTGTTGCCGTTCAGCGTCGGGTCAATCCGCTCCAGTGAAGGCCCTAAACCATCCGGCGTAACAGGCCAGGGCGGCAAATCACTGTAATCAACCTCGTCAACAACGGAACTATTGGCGTCAAACACCTGCAGTGTTTCACCGCTGTTCTGGAGATTCCCCTCGTAAGTATAGTCCGCTGTTAAACCGTATGTCGTGTGAAACTGATTCGCGTCTCTGGCCAGAATCAAATACGCATTTGGCCCGATAGATGCCCCGGCGCCAAAAGTAAAGCCAAGACCATTTATCTGCCAGTTTTGAAGATTGACTGTTTCGGCACTGGTGTTGTAAAGTTCAAGAAAATCATCCTGGTCTATATCCGAGACCGGATGATACATTATCTCGTTAATGACTACATTTGCTAAAGTTGGCGAGAATGGCGTAAGCAGGCCAAACAAACATATCAGGGTTAAAAGCGTTTTTACTTTTGGTGTTATCGGTAATCGTTCCATCGTCCTCACTCGTAACAGAATTTAAACAAACAATTTTTTTCGTCCAGCTTTTATTCCCTGGAATTTAATAGCCGGGAGTTGGTGCATCTGCTCGCCAGTTGTTCACATCGTCTCCAAAAAGATTCGGGGCAATCCGTTGGAGTGATTCAGTATATTGCCCAGGATCGTCAGGGTGAGTGGGCCAGGGGTCAAGCCCAACGAAATCCTGATGATGCTTGCCGTCGCTGTAATCAACATTGTCAACACGGACATAATAGCGTATGTTCGGGTCAACGATATCAGCATCGCCCGGCATTGAAAGTTCCACATTTTCACCGTCGTTACTTAGTTTTGTGCTGTTTGCAAACGGACCGACGACCTGAACGCCCGGCGGCATAGAGCCATAAGTGGCTGTAAACGTAGATAGTTTTCTCGCCACGATTAAATAGCCATTGGCCGGTATGTTAATGTCGTTTGGCAAAGCAGGCGAATTAAAATCAAAATTAGGTCCTTGCGTTAATTTCCATGAGGCGTAGCCGCTTACAAATGGGTCATATACCCGCAGGGGAACCGCGTCATTTGTAACATTATGCAGTTCGACGAATTCAGCATCCGAACCCGCGAGAGGGTTATACATAATCTCGCTGATAACAATCGGTCCAACCAAAGGATACGAGTTTGCCTGGCCCGGCGTGTTTGAAGCCATCGACACGAATTTGACGTCGCCCCTGCTTGTGGTATAACGACCGAAAGATACATTTCTATCCGAGGCGTCAAATTTCATGTCATCCATTCCAAAATACTTTCCGTCCCGTAATAAGGACAAATATGCGGTTTCACCGTTTTCACTGAAACCAAACGCTATATTGCCGTTTTGACCGGTCCCGAACGATGTGTTTTCATAGAAAACTAAATAACCGTATGCAGGGATTATTGTTCCGGCGGGAATCATGTATTTGGTCAAGGGAAAATCATTGTCGCTGAGATACCACCCTCCGATGTTAATTGCCGAGCCGGTAGTATTGTATAATTCTATCCAGTCAGATGCCCCAGCATGGGCGTGGGACAATAGTTCATTGATAGTTACCGAACCGACCGGCAGATTAGGCTCAATTTCGAGCCAGTTTTCCGCCATCAACGCAAAGTCGAACAAGTCAACTTTGCAGTCCCTGTTTAAATCACCCTCGGGGCAAGCCGCCAACGCAAAAGAAGCCGTAAATACGATTGACGCCAGTATTATTGGTAATGACGTTTTCATCTTTCGTCTCCTCACATTATGACGTATCTGATTTTCAAAATAAAACGACACCACCTGCGCTATAAGCGCAAAATCTGCGCATACCTCCATGTAATTAGGATAGTGGATGCTGGAAATCCGGGTATTTTAAAGCCTACCCGTACTGCCATCCGCTTTCTCGTGTTTTCCATCCGTGAAAACAAAAAGTCTTTAAACGGCTTTAGTCATCTGCCGGTCTTGTTATACTTTGGGATAGTGCCCAATGCAGTAGATGTATTTCTAATCGAAGATATTTGAGAAGTACTGTGTGACCTCTTGCGTCCCCCCACAAGACAAGTGCAACTGAGTACTTCTTTTCTCACAAAACCTCCTGCATATAGCATAACCCTTTAACCCCGCATATTATCAGGGAATTAGCTTAAAAGTCAAGATATTTCTTAAAAAGTTTTGGGATAGCCAGGGAACATCGTATCCCCCTGCTAAGGGCAAAAAAAGCCTTTCATGAACGCAGACATCTGTAGAACAACGGTGTATGTTCCATATGACCCGCAAAGATCATATTTTCAGATTGAAGTTTTGTTGGACTGTCGAAGGAATCCGCCGGCCCTGACAGGTAAAGTTCAAAAGGCGTTCCAACCGCTATGCCACCCACTGGGACGAACTAACCGTGGTCGGATAGATAGTCCGATGGCATAAAATCATAAGTCGCTTAAAACATCGAACTTACAAACTCATAGCCCCCCTGCTTACAAACCGGCTTACAAAACAAACCCAAAAAAGGTTGCTTTTGGGGAATCAGGGATTTACGATGTTGACCAAAAGGAAGCATTCTATAAGTTAACACCAGAGGCGAGGCCTGTTTTGCGTTTGCGGCTGAACGGCTGGTATAGGAATTAGAGGAGGATTAAAGTTGTCGAAGTGCTTTAGTCCAGAAGAGTTGAGTCGCTACGTTGCGGGAGAATGCACGGCGGATGAGAGGTCCGAGATTCAAACGCATCTCTCAGAATGCGAGATATGCCGTCAGAATGTGCGTTCTGCGCAAGGGAATAACCCCGCAATTGGGGGGGAATCTCCTACAAGGTCGATGTCGGGGGTAACGGATTCTTTGGTTGGCGCATGGGTCAAGGGTAAGGACACAAGCCCGGCTTTTGAGAATTACGAAATAATTCAGGAGCTTCCGCAGGGAGGCCAGGCGATAGTTTACAAGGCCATTCACAAGCCGACCAAAACACACGTAGCGATGAAGATTCTGCTGCCGACCTTAGTGGCTTCAACCAGGGCGAGATACTACTTTGAGCGAGAAGCAGAGCTGATTGCAGGTCTCGACCACCCCAACATAGTCAAGATTCGCGACAGCGGTATTATCCACGGGCAGTATTTCTTCGTGATGGAGTATATAAAAGGCCAGCCGCTGTACCGTTATGTCGAGGCACAGAATCTGTCTTTCCGCGAGCGCATAATCCTTTTCAAAAAAATATGCGAAGCGGTGACATACGCCCATCAGCAGGGAATCATTCACCGTGATTTGAAATCAGGCAACATCCTGATAGACGAGCGAGGCGAGCCGCACATACTGGATTTCGGGCTGGCAAAGGCGATTGGAATGAGCGAGCTTGAACGCAAGGACGCGATGCCTACGATTACCGGTCAGTGGTCGGGTTCGCTTTCGAATATGTCCCCTGAACAAGCGGCGGCAAAGCCCGAACTAATTGATGTGCGCTCGGATGTATATGCCCTTGGTATGATGCTGTACCATATATTGACCGGGCAGGACCCGTACGATGTTACAGGCCCTGTTTTAGAAGTTCTCAAGAATATCCAGGGGGCGGAACCGGTAAGACCGGGCAAAATCATCCGGAAATTCGATACTGATATTGAGGCAATTGTTCTCACTGCGATTGATAAAGACAGGGCCCGGCGATACCAGTCCGTCGCGGGCCTTCAAAGCGATATCGAGAACTGGCTTGCCGGCCGTCCAATCAGTGTCAGGTCAATCAGCACCCTATACCTGATACGAAAGGTCATCGCCAGACACCGCTACGTGGCCGCAGTCGTCGGCCTGCTGCTGGTTATCATCCTGTCGTTTTCATTTATTGCCTTAGACCTTTATCTGACCGCCAGGGCAGCGCAGCGTGACGCTGAAGCAATTTCAAAACAATGGACCGAGAAAGCTGTTCAACTTGAGAAGGAACAACGTAAAACTCTCAGCATAGTAGCCCCGCTGCATTTTACCAACATTCTTGAGCTATTGCGCAAAGGACGGATAGCGGAAGCAGAAAAAAGTAGTCGCATTTTTGCCAAGGATTCGAGGGAGTTTATAGCCACGATATTTTTGATCAGTCCACAGCCGTTAAAGGATAAAGAAGCCGAGTTTCGCCGGCGAATCGGCGAGGAACAGGTTCGGTTTGCCGAATTTGTAATTGGCGAGCATTATTTGAAAGACAGGAATAAAGAGCAGGCCCTGAATGCTTACAGAAACAGCTTCAAGGCGCTGCAAAAGATTCGGGGGGAGAATAAACCCGCAGAAACATGGCTGGCCAACATTGTACAGGCAAGGTTATACGAGCTGACAACGGCAGATGAAAAGACCGGGCTGTTTTCAGCGGGTGAACCAAATGAATAAACATACATCGCATAATCGATGCGAGCAACATAGGCACAGAAATTATAATAAAGGATTTACTCTGGTAGAGCTTCTTGTGGTTATCGCGATTATCGCGGTGCTGTTGGCCATATTGCTGCCCGCACTGCGTCTTGCGCGAGCCGCAGGAAAACGGATTGCCTGTCAGGGCAATCTCAAGCAGCTCGCATACGCGTGGGGGGTGTATATCGACCACTATGACGGCAGATTTTACCAGTTAGCAAACGCCAATTATAATTATGGCGGGTGGATAGGGGACGTTAACTGGTCGCCGCGTCCGCTTAACAAATTTATGGGTCTGAATGTGACTCTGGTGGATGACAAAGCAGCTAAAGTTTTCTGCTGCCCGGCCGACACTGGTGGAGTTGACATGGTAAAGCCCAGAGAAAAGGCATATAATTATATGGGGACAAGTTACCAGACGAATCTTTTTCTTATCGGCCAAAACATGAATGCCACCTTCAGTCCCAGAACAAGAGATCTCGACATGGCTATCAACGCCCTTACTAGGGATTTTCGCCTCAGCCAGGTGACTGCAAGCCATGCTTACGTGGTGCTTATCGGGGACATGGGGTGGATATCCCAATGGAGGCCGATGCCGCCTCCTGTCAGAACGGCATGGGAGCAGGAATGGAAACCTTACGCTGAATGGCACGTAAAGCCCGAGTGTTTTAACCTGGCATTTCTGGACGGCCACGTCGCTTTTGTAAAAGTCCGCAAGGCCATGTATGTAACCGACGATTACAGCATAGTTCCGTTCAAGGATTTGTTCCAATTGGCATATCAGATCCAGGGAGAGTGACCATAAACGCAAACCGGCTGATTGCCCCTGTTGCTAAGATACGTCAAATTAGCAACTTATGTAAAATCCTGTCCGATTACAAGCGCATTTCTGCTCGAAAAAATGGTTGACCTTTCGGAGACGCTATGTTAGAGTACTTATCACTTCTATCGTAAATTTAGATGAGACAACTTGCTCGCTTAAAGCGAGAAAGACGGCTCTTTGAATTAGGCAAGTGGCGTTTTACTTTTACTGGAGGATTTTAGCATTTTTGCGGATATTTTAAGTTGGCGGGCAGTTTCTGCCCCCAACGGAGGGTAGTAAAATGAAAAGAGCTATAATCGGACTCATAGCAGCAGCATCTGTATTATGTATCTCACCAGCATATGGAACGCTTCGCATTCTCACCAATGGCCAGGATAGAGACCAAATTTATATGGAAGCCTATGATACTGTTAGTATTGAAATCTATTCCAATGATACAACTATGTACACAGCATATTTCTATTATGAATACGATGGTGGAGCTTTAGTTCATGATGATATTCATAGTCCGACACCCCAAGCCGGCTCCGACGCAGCTGTATATGATTATCCTGAGTTTTTTGTATACGAAGTTTCTGCGGTGGATGTCATATTAGAGCACGTTTATCCCGGTATTCATTTTATTTTTAACTATACATTAACTGACTTTCCCGGGACCCACACACTGGAACTGTACGATGAAAATTTCGAGTTTGTTTTAGATACGCTGCTTATTACGAGTGCTATGGATGTTGATTTGACCCCACCAACTCCTAATCCAATGACGTGGTCAAGCGCACCTGCACAGCTTGACAGTACCAGTATTACCATGACGGCTACCACAGCTTATGATCCCTCTGCTGTGCAGTATTTCTTTGATTGTGTTTCCGGTGGCTGCCACGATAGCGGCTGGCAGGACCAAACCTCTTATACGGATTCGAATCTCTTTCCAAATGTGCAATATACCTATAGAGTAAAAGCCCGTGATAAATCTTCAAATCTTAATGAGACAAATTGGTCGAATCAAGCTTCGGTAAGCTTTCGTGGAATTATTTATGTTGACGCCAACGCTACGGGTGCAAACAACGGCTCAAGCTGGGCCAATGCGTATAAATATCTGAAAGATGCACTGTGGGCAGTCGAGCCGAACGCTGGATTTGAAATCTGGGTTGCCCAGGGCACATATCGGCCGGATGAGGACAGCAGCGAACCTAACGGCAGCGGTAACAGAAACGAAGTTTTCGTGCTTTATGATGGTACGACCCTCTATGGAGGTTTTCACAGTGGCGGCGGCTGGGCAAGCCGAAATCCCGATTTGTACCAGACTATCCTCAGCGGCGATATTTCTCCAGATTCTTCAGACAGCTATTACGTGGTTAACGGCAGCAGCACCGATACCGGCGTCATCGACGGCTTCACTATTACAGGCGCTTTAGAATGCGGGATGTATAACTACGGCGGCTACCCTACAATAATTAACTGCACTTTTAGCGGAAACGGGGGTTTTGAGGGGGGAGGGATGTACAACCAAAACAGCAGCCCGACACTGACCAATTGCACCTTCAGCAACAACAGGACATCATGGGCCGGCGGAGCGATTTTTAACTACGAAAGCAGCCCGATTCTGACTAATTGCAGATTCATAGGCAATGATTCAAACACCGGCGGCGGAATTTTAAACGCCCAGGGAAACTTGACTCTGACCGGCTGTACATTCATCGGCAACTCGGCAAACGATCGCGGCGGCGGGATAGCCAACTACAGCGCCAACCTGACTATGACCGATTGCAACTTCATCGGAAACACGGCGAATACCGGCGACGGGTTGTGCTCCGAAGGCGCCAGCATAATAAGCCTTGGAGAATTTAATTACAATTTTATATGGGATGAGTTCTATATCGGTGATACTTCGAAAATTCAGGGCATAGGGGTTATTTACATAGGACTTGGCGGGGAAATGATAATTGATTCCAACGCGGTCATTGACCTCAGCGACCCCAATGACCCGAATACCGGCGCAATCTACTGTGACGGCCTGCTGAAAGTAAAAGGCAACGGACAGTTGAAACACGCGAGGGTAAGTGTCAGCCGACAGGCAGGGGGATATTTCGGCAAATTTCTGGTGGAGGGTCACGCCACGGCGACAAACCTCGACATATACGCAGATGGCGACCGCTATATGGATGTTGACCCCTGCACATTCACGGGGACTATCGCTAACAACCGCATCTATGTCTGGATTACGGAGAGCGATGGCTCGCTGGAACTTCGAGGTCGAAATCTTGCATCGCCTCCCTGCGATTTTAATGACCCGAATGTAAAGGCCTGTCAAATTGATGATGTTAATATGCCTGCGTTTGATACGAATTACTGGACGCTGGAGTATTTATGGGTGATGCCCGGCGCAAAAGTAACCCTTGTGGACCGCTTCGACTCGAACAACGGCTATCCCGAGGTCTTGCATGTGAAGAACCTTGTTTTAGATGCCAACAGCGTTTTAAACGTCGGCTTTGAGCATCTTTACTATACGAATCTCACAGGCGACCCGAACTCAATTATGAAAGGGTCGCTATTGGGATTCTCGCTGGATGTGATAGATTCCGACAGCAACGCGGAGTACCAAAGCCGTGTGAGCAACAATAATTACATCGACCCCGCGGACCCCAACAACAACAGGATACAGGTTGAAAGGGTAACTGGACAGTCTCCCGACCCCAACGGATTTATAATGATGCATAATCTGGCAGATGCCAATGGCCAGATGGTTTTCGCGAGAGCGAAGGGCGCGTTTGCGCCGGCTGTTGAAGATGAAATACGAATTCGGTTCAATTACCTGTTCGACACTAACGACCCCTGTGTCCAGATAGTGGTTTACCTGTCAGATGTGCCTGAGATGCTTGAACCTGATGACCCATGCCGTGCTTATCACTATATTGAGGTTGGTCGTGTTTCAGCGCCGCCATCGCCTCGGCCCGGTTCAGCGGGCAGCGGAAGATACGGCAATTTCGATAAGTTTGTTTCAACAGTGGGGCTTGACCTTTCAAGAGGAACGTGGATTGAGCTCGAACTGAACGAACCTGTATCCGGCCTATTACTTAGCAAATATATGCGGCCTATGGGCTTTGGAGCATCGGAAGGTGGCGGAGGCGGTGGTATTGATGATTGGGATGCCGGAATTTTCTGCGATTGGGGGGGCATGTGTCTTGACTTAAATTTCTCTGAGTTTGTCGAAGAGTCGGATTTCATGGTGATTGTGAGCGGGGCAGGAAGCGTTGATGTGCCAACATGTGCGGACGGAAGTTTAGGCCGTGATGGCTATGTGGATGAATATGATGCTGTATCCTGGGACTGGACACTGAACCTCGAGGCACGTAAGAACCTTTGCGGGGGGCATGTATCTTTAGGCGGTGGTGCAACCGGTTTTGCGATGGGCGGATTCGGGAGCAGCGAAGGACTGTTTAATTTCTCTTACAACTCTGATTTTCTCAATTATTCAGATTTTAGCGACTTGTTGATATCCGGCAAGAGGGGCACTGCCGACCGCCAGACAAAATTGAAAGACCGGCTTTATGTATTCGACAGCAACTGCAATTATATGCAATCGCCCAATCTTCTTACATCGGAGCGATGCAACATCAGGGTGGTGCGCGGTGAAGGCAATGACTTCTATGTTATTAATTCGGAAAGCGGGGTGTCGGATCTCAATACCGGTGAACCAATTGTGCCTCCGGGCCAGACCGACGTTAACAGCGAACCACGTTATGGTCAACCAGCCACGGTTTATGTGGGTATTCAGGGGCCAGGCAGCGCCCCATACGGCCGGCCGATTTTTGACGCTGCCTTCGACGCTTCCGGCTTTGTTTACGTGGTACCTGTAGTAGTTGTTCCTGCGGGCGTGGGCAACGACCCTTATGCCGCCGCCGCCAAGCTGCAGTTGGACACCAACTGGCCTCCTTATCATATAATCAAGCTGTATGATGAGCCTGTTCCTGTTGCCGATAACCAGCGTGATTATCGCAACACCCTCCGAGATATTGAACTCGACTCGGCTGGAAATGTCTATGTGACTAATGCCAATGCTACCAACGAGAGCGATATACTATGGAAGTTCGAGCCCAACAACGGTGCCATTCATCGTCTTGATTTAGGCAATCCGAACAGCCCCCTGTTTTTGCGGGCCCCTGTGGGTATGTGCGTCTCAAGTTCTACGAACACGCTCTATCTCGCGTCTTCGTTAAGTAACAACACCAATTACAACGCCTCGGTGATTCACGGGCTTTCCACCACAACCCTTTCGCCTGTCCGGACTATAACGATATCCGGGATGCAGCACGTTACGAGTATGACCGAAGACCCTGTTACTAAAACACTATGGGTAACCGGGTTCAATTTTAATTCGCGGCTGCCAGCGATTGCCTGGAAAGCCAGCGCAGACATTTTACCTTTCTATGACCCGTATATTGCGAAGATACCCTTAGATCCAAATAACGTCTCGAACGTCTCGGCAATAAGATGCGTTGTGGACGCCAATGACCTCGCGATGCCTTTGTCGATATGCTGGACTGGTGCTCTTCCCCAACCTGAGAAATGCGGAGGGGCTGATCTCAGTGGAGACGGTGTAGTTAATCTGAAGGATTTGGCAAAATTGGCCGCGTATTGGCTGTCCACCAATTGCGGTGCTCCAGATAATCCCTGTAACGGAGCCGATTTGGAACCACAGCAAATCCCGGATGGCGATGTTGATTTAAGCGATTTGGATGTAATGGCTGATAACTGGCTTAATACCAATTGTCAATAAAATTGACGACTGCACAGGTTGCATGGTAGGATATCAAGAGCGATGTTTGCTCTGATTAAATATTCAAGGAGTTGAAAATATGGCTTCTTTGATTGTTTTGGATGGTTCGCAGAAAGATAGCTATTACCCGCTTGGCCGTAGAACAAATGTGATTGGTCGGGACGAGGCCCTTATGATTCAGATACTCGATGACCGGATCTCGCGAAAACACATGCAGGTAACCTATGACAAAGATAAAAATGAGTATCATGCATTGGATATGAGCAGCAAGCATGGTGTGCTTATCAACGGCAACAAAATAAGTGGCGAGGCCCGCCTTGTAGATGGTGACCGCATCACTATCGGCACCACTACACTTTGGTTCACTGTGAACGATTTCCCTGACGAGGAAAGTGCGCTGTCACATTATAAGAAAGTCGGCGAAAGATCTCGTCCCACATTTATTGAGTAACACAGAATTCCCGTCGGCCCAATGCTCCTGAATGAGGATGGGAACGTCTGCAAGTCCTTGCCAATGGCTGCGTTATGCACAAAAGGAAACGCCTTGTCAGCGATTGTCACTGACAAGGCGATAAACGAGGCCGAAGGGGCTCGAACCCTCAACCTTCGGATCGACAGTCCGATGCTCTAGCCAATTGAGCTACGGCCCCGAATGGACATAACTATACCGGGTGAAACGAGAGGTGTCAATCGTTTTACCCCGGCGGTTTTTACATTCTTGCGTTTGCCTGCGGCCTGCGGAGCTGGGGCCGGGATTTGGACGCCCTGTTGTTTTCCTGGAGAATTTTCATTGCCTTTTTGACGTCGGCTACCTTGAGAATGCCGGTGGTTCTGCCGCCTTTAGCGCCCGCGGTGCAATATGCGTAGGATATGTTGATGTGGTTGACGGCAAGCTTTTCGGCGACTACGGCAAGAGCGCCGGCCTTGTTGTCGAGGTTGACACAAAGAACTTCTGTTTTGCTGACAGGGAGATTGGCCTTGCCGATAATCTGTTCGGCCAGATCGGCATTATCAAGGACGACCCTCAGCACGCCGTGTTCAACGGAATCCGTTACCGTCATAGCAATGATATTAATTTTGGCTTTGGCGAGCTCGCCGAGAATATGAGCAAGAACGCCGGGTTTGTTGACCATAAAGACGGAAAACTGGGTTGTGACATACATAATTTTGCCTCCTGCAAAAAAAACTATATGGAACGCTGCGCTTTTATTGCGCTTTCGGTATCGGGAAAGAAATCGAAAACCTGGTCGAGATTGGTAATTTTGAATACCCTGTGAAGCTGCGGGTTAATTCCGCTGATGAAGACCTCGCCGCTGTAAGTGGAAAGCGAGGCGCGTGTCTCAAGCAGCAGACCCAGGACCCTGGAAGAGAAAAATTTAACGTCCTTGAAATCAAAGATGACCAGCCTGGGACGATTGGCTTCGATGAAACCGGCGATGTGCTCGGCGGTGATGGAAATATCCTCAACATTACTTATTGAACCTTTCCTGAAAGTAACAATGGCAACATCGCCTTCACTTGAGATTTGGCCAATTGTTTCCTCGACCATAACAACCCCATTATACGCCTAAACGAATAACAATATTATAACGGATTTTCCCTTATTTCGGCAGTTTTTTCAACCACCAACACAAAACAATCTGTTTTTTTATATATGCCAGCAGGCGAGAAGATGTTCATCATTTCCGGAAACGGGCACAAGCGGCGGATTTTGGGTAAAACACCGGCCATCGGCAAACGGACACCTCGGGTTAAATGGGCATCCGGGAGGCGGATTGAGGATACTGGGAATCTCGCCTTTAAGCCGGCGCGATGAGGCCTGCCCGGACACATTGATTTTAGGAATAGCAGCCATAAGGGCCACGGTATAGGGATGAAGAGGATTATTGTAAAGCTCGCCTGCTGAGGCCTGCTCGACGATTCTGCCCATATACATCACGGCGACGGTATCGCAGGAGAACTGGACGACGGCAAGGTCGTGGGCGATAAACAGATACGTCAGGGAAAACTCCTGCTGGAGGTCTTTGAGAAGGTTGAGTATCTGGGACTGGATTGAAACGTCGAGAGCGCTGACCGGCTCATCGCAAATGACGAGTTTGGGCTGGAGGACCAGGGCGCGGGCGATGCCGATACGCTGCCTCTGGCCGCCGGAGAACTCGTGCGGATAACGGTTCATCGCGTCGGCTGGAAGACCGACCTTGGAGAGGATTAAACGGACGTGTTCGGTAAGGTCGGGGCCGGTTATCTTTTTGTGGACTTTAAGCGGCTCGCCAACGATGTTGCCGACAGTCATACGGGGATTGAGCGAGCCGAATGGGTCCTGAAATATCAGGGTAATGCCGGAACGGATACTTCGCAGGTGGGTGACATCCGCGGCAAGGATATCGGTATTGTCAAAGATTACTTTGCCTGAGGTAACAGGAATAAGGCGAAGGATGGAGCGAGCGACGGTGGTTTTGCCGCAGCCGCTTTCACCAACCAGACCGAAAGACGTCGCTGGTTTGACGGCAAGCGAAACCCCATCAACGGCTTTTATGTAGCCGACGGTGCGCCGCAATAATCCCTTCTTGACGGGAAAATAGGTCTTGAGGTCGTCAACCTTGAGCAGAAAACCCGGCTTCGCTTCGCTACTCCCGTTAGGGACGCCAAGTGGCGGCCGTGGCAAGCCATTATTATTTGAAATACTCGAGTTCATAATTTCGGGTCGTCGGGCCTTTCATAGCCGGGAGCAAACCAGCAGGCAACCCGCCTGTCGGACGGGCAAGCCCCCCCGCCGTTATCAAGCCGGCGTAATTGCGGTTCGACTGTCTGACATCTTTTATCATTGCAGCCAATGGGACAGCGTGGATGGAATTTGCAGCCGGCGGGAAAACGCAGCGGTTCAGGAACAGTGCCGGGAATTGTGTAAAGGCGTTTGCCGGTAAAGCCAAGGCGGGGAAGTGATTGGAGCAGGCCCTGAGTATAAGGATGTAAGGGGTTGTCAAACAAAGACTTACAATCGGACAACTCCGCTATTCTTGAGGCGTACATCACAGCGACATTCTCGGCACGTTCAGCGACAATGCCGAGATTGTGAGTTATCAGCAGTATGCTCATTCGACTTTGCTCCTGGAGCTGGTCGAGGAGGTCGAGAATTTGGGCCTGAATGGTGACATCGAGGGCGGTGGTGGGTTCATCGGCGATGAGCAATTCCGGTTTGCAAGATATGGCCATAGCAATCATAACGCGCTGCCGCATTCCGCCCGACATCTGGTGCGGGTATTCGTTAACTCGCTGGGCAGGGTCGGATATGCCGACTTTTCGCAGCATTTCAGTGGCAATATCCCAAGCCTCGGCTTCTTCTTTTTTCTGATGCAGCCGGATGGCCTCGACAATCTGCTCGCCGACGGTATAAACGGGATTCAAACTGGTCATCGGCTCCTGGAAAATCATCGCGATACGATTCCCGCGAACGGCGCGTATCCGCTGGTCGGACAGTTCAAGGAGATTTCGGCTGTCAAAATTTATCTCGCCCGCGACGATTTTGCCGGGCGGGTCGGCTATAAGACGCATAACGGACAACGCGGTAACGCTTTTGCCGCAGCCGCTTTCACCGACGAGTGCAAACGTCTCACCCTTTTTAACAGAGAAGCTGACATCCTGAACGGCACGGGCAATCCCATCTTCGGTAAAGAAGCTCACGCAAAGGCCTTTGATGTCTAATAATATGCCGTTGTCGCTCACACTGACTCCCTTAATCGCGGGTCGATAGCGTCTCGCAGGGTTTCGCCAACGAGGTTATACGCGAGAACCGTGAAGAATATGGCCAGGCCCGGGAACAACGTAAGCCACCAGAGAAATCTGCCCGTGGTGCTTACGCCCAAACTGAGTATTTGTCCCCAGCTCGGCGTCGGAGGCGCAACGCCGAATCCGAGGAAACTGAGCGCCGCCTCGATGAATATCGCGCCGGCAATTCCGAAGCTGGCGTTAACGAGGACCGGAGCAATTGCGTTGGGCAGCATATGCCTGAAGAGTATGCTTCGCAGCGGCAGCCCCAGCGAAACCGCTGCCTGCACGAAATCCTGCCTGCGAAGTTTGAAAAATTCGGCGCGAACAAAACGCGCATCGTCGGTCCAGGTAGTCAGGCCGATTATCAGCATTATGTTGAATAAGCTCCGCGGGAAAAACGCGACGATTGTGATGATGAGGAAAAAGACGGGAACAGCCATCATAATTTCGACGAGCCGCATACCGAGAAAGTCGGTTTTGCCGCCCGAGTAGCCAAGTATCGCCCCGATTATGATTCCAATGATGCTCGATATTCCGACGGCGACGAAGCCAACGGACAAAGAGATTCTGCTGCCATGTATAAGCCGGCAGAGGACGTCGGAGCCGACGTCGTCGGTGCCGAGCCAGTGCTGTCGATTTGGCGGCTGCTCGCGGACCTTCAAATCGGTCCTGCCAAAGCCATAAGGCACAGGCGCAAAGACCGCACCGGTCGCCTTGCCCGAAGCGACCATCGATTTGTAATCGGTGGCGTCAAGCCGGCGAGGTATGAAAATAAACAAGAGTATAACTCCAACGAGCACTATAAAAACGCTTATGGTAATCTGCCGCCACAAAACCCCTGAGCGAATCGAAGGGTCAACGCTTCTTCGGTTGCGGAGGACAAGCAGAAACTGAACAAGGGCGACGATTGCCGCCAGAAGGATGCTGTAATCACTCGCGGTAAGGGCTTTGAAGATGGGCCAGTGCAGTTGGCCGTCGATTTTGATGACGAAGGGCTTATCATTGGCGAGAAACGGCGCAAAAATAGCAAGCAGAAACAGCAGGATTATGAAGCCCAGCCAGCAAAGTGTGAACTTGCTCTTGGCAAACTCTTTCCAGACCATTTCGCCGTATGATGTACCCCAGTCTTTTTGTTGTTTATTCTCAACCATAAAACTTTACACCGCCGACTCAAAACTTATTCGCGGGTCAACCATCGCGTATGCAATATCCGCCATCAGCAGCCCGAACAAATTCAAAACGCCCGCGATTGTGGCGACACCCATAACGACGTTGTAATCCCGCGTGGTAACCGCCTCGAAAGCAAGCAGCCCCATACCGGAGACGCTGAAGATTCGCTCTATGATGACCGAGCCGCCGAACATCGCGGGCAACAGGGTCGCCAGAATAGTAATGATGGGAATGACGCTGTTTCTGAAGGCGTGGTGGAATATGACGGTCCAGTTTGAAAGCCCTTTTGCCCTCGCGGTGCGAACGTAATCTGCGCGGAGATTATCGAGCATTCCCGCCCGGACCTGTTTGGTCAGGTACGCCAGACCGGCGTAGGTAAGGCAAAAAACCGGAAGCACAAGATGCCAGAGGCGGTCTGCAAGCCACTGAAAAAACGGGAACTGCTCGGCTTCGTTGCTGGACAGGCCCGCCGGCGAAAACCAGTTGAGAGGCGGCCCACAGAGATAACCGATTAGCATCTGCCCAACCCACATCGAAGGCAGCGACCAGAGCATCAGCAGCATAACAGAGCCGGTGCGGTCGAGGAACTTTTTGCGCCCCACCGCCGAGAGAATCCCCATCGGAATTGAAACAGCGTAAATAATAACGAAAGATATCAGGTTCAGGGTAAGCGTAACGGGAAGGCGTTCTTTGATGAGGTCTATGACGGGACGGTGATGCTTGATTGAATCGGCGAAATCGAGTCGTGCCACCCTGCCCAGCCAGATAGCGTATTGAACATAAACCGGCTTATCGAGGCCGTAGAGTTTCATTCTCGCCGCGCGGACGTCCGCGGCCCGCTGGGCGTCCATCATGCCGCCCGGCCCCATAGACAACGCTACGGGGTCACCCGGAGCCATCCGGCTGATGGCGAAAACAACAATCGTGATACCCAGCAGCGTGGGTATCATCAACAGCAATCGTCTAATTATATATGTCGTCATTTATATTTCTGGGACTGTGCGGGGACATACCATTCCCGCTCGTCGATGCCGAGCTTGTGCACTATCACATTCTGAAAACGCTTATCGAGAAATCGCTGCTCGGGTCGGGTATAAATAAAGGTATAGGGCTGCTCCTCGTGTATTATCCGGTGGAACTGATGATACAACTTGTTTCGTTTGTCGGTGTCAAGCGTCTGGCGCGCCTGTTCGATTAATGCGTCGGCTTCAGAATTTCTAAAACCAACGTAATTCGAACCGCGATTCCCAATCTGTGATGAATGCCATATCTGATAAGGGTCTTCCTCGACGTTGCCGCCCCAGCCCATACTTACGGCGTCAAAATCTCTGTTATGCGCCTTCTCGAAAAATACAGAACCCTCATAAGGGTCCAGTATGACCTCAATACCGACACTCGCGGCGGCATCTTTGACTAATTTGGCGATTTGCTCGTGCAGCGCCAAATCGGCGGCAATCATATATTTGAAGCGAAACGGGACGCCGTTTTTATCGCGTATGCCGTCGCCGTCGTGGTCAATCCAGCCCGCCTCGTCGAGCAGTTGCTTCGCCTTTTCCGGGTCGTATGGCCAGGGCTTTATGTTGGGGTCATTTTGCAGGCCGTATATATAAAAATTGCCGGTGGGAATTCTGGCTTCAGGATTCCGCAGGATATGCTCTTTAATGGCCTCCCTGTCAATCAAATGGGTCATCGCGAGACGAACTTTCCTGTCGGCGAAAAACGGCCTGGCCTGGTTCCAGCCGATCCAGAAGTAGCCGGTATTCATTGCGTCCCAATAAGAGAGGCAATAGAAGTTCTTTTTGAAATTCTCATCATTGGACTTCTCGGAATACTGGTCGGGAACGGGTCTCGTATAGTCGGTTTTGCCTGACAGTAGCGACTGAAGCTCCGCGGTACTGTTGGTAATAAAGGGGAAAACCAATTTTTTTATCTTCGGCTTTGGCCCCCAGTAATTTTCGTTGCGTCGCAGGACAACCTGCCGGCCGATGTCCCATTTTTCAAAGACGTAAGGTCCTGTGCCGACCGGATTGCTTCTGCGTTCATTAAACTCGCGAGCATCCTTATATTTGTAAATATGCTCGGGATAAATTGTCATGCTGCCGAGATAACCAAGTGAAAGGAAATACACTCTTTTCATATAAAATTTTATTTCCTTGTCGTTGATTTTATCGTAGTGGTCAACATCGCGGAAATAATTGGCTAAACTGGCAGCGTCAATATTTGGGTCCGTGATTGTGTTGTATGTAAAAATAACGTCGTCGGTAGTAACAGGGTGGCCATCTGAAAACCAGATGTTGTCCCTTAGCTTGAAATAGATTACAAGACCATCGTCGGAGATAGAAAATTTTTCAGCGAGGATTCCCCTGAATTTGAAGTCATCCGGCTCATAATCAATCATAGATTCATAAATGTTATACAGAACTATATATCGGGTAGGCCAGGTGGACGACACGAGGAAATCACATAACGTCGCCGGCTCGGAGTCTAAACTTCTGACAAGCCAGTCGCCCTCATTGCCGGGATATTCTTTAGCAGATGTTGCTGAGATAGTTGGTTTTTCAGTGGAACGCGTCGGGACAGAGGCGCGGCTTTCCAGCCGGCCGATGAGGGTGTTCAGCCGGTCATAGAGACGGTCGGCCTGAACCATCGAAAGGAATTGCAGGAATATAATTACGACAAGAAACAAAAACAAAAAGAATTTGAATGCGCCAGACCGTCCGTTCATAAAATTATCCTTTACTCTAACTGACCAAAATGACTTGTCATACCTGCGACACGGAGCGAAGCGACGAGCCCGTTTCGGAAAGCAGGTATCCAGCAGCTTAAATAATATTCTGGATTCCCGCTTCCACGGGAATGACAACTACTTATATCTTTGTTTTTCCTTCGGCACATACCACTCAAGAAAATTCAGGCCCAGGTTATGAATCTTAACGTTTTGAAAGCGTTTATCAACAGCGTAAAAATTAGGCCGGGCAAATAGAAATGTATATGGCTGCTGCTCATGGATAAGCCGATGAAACTGATGGCAGAGAGCATCGGATTTAACAGGGTCGATTGTGCGTCTGATTTGCTCCAGCAAGGCATCGGCCTGGGCGTTGCGAAAGCCAACGTAATTCGACCCGCGATTTCCGACCTGAGAAGAATGAAAAATCTGATAATGGTCTTCAAGAACGTCCCCGCCCCAGCCCATCACCATCGACTCGAATTGTCTGTCGGATAATTTCGGAATCAGCACTGACCACTCATAAGGGTCAGGAATAACATCTACGCCAACTTTGGCCAGTTCGTCCTTCAAAAACGACGCGAGACGTGTGTACACGTCATTTCCCACTGAGAAAAGAAATTTGAAACGCAATGGCACACCGTTTTTATCACGTATTCCGTCGCCGTCGCGGTCAATCCAGCCGGCCTCGTCCAGCAGTTTTTTAGCCCTTTGAGGGTCATACGGCCATGGTTTGATTGTTGAATCATTTTGCGTTCCATTGATATAAAATGGGCCACTGACTATTCGGCCCTGCCCCTTAATCAGCTCTGAGACGATTTGCTCGCGGTTTATGCTAAGGGTCATCGCCAGGCGAACTCTGAAATCGGAAAAGAAAGGTGTGTCTTCGTTCCATCCAATGTAATAAAAAGGAACCCCCGGATACCAGACAGCCAGACAATCGAACTCCATATTGAATTGCTTATCGGCAGCGAGGTCCGCGAACTGGTCCGGCTCAGGAATAGTCAGGTCAATCTGATGTGCCCTCAGTGCCTGCACAGCGGCGATTGGGTTTGTGATAAATTTATAAACGACTTTTTTTATGTGAGGTTTAGGTCCCCAGTAATTTTCGTTCCTGCGAAGAACAATCTCTTTACCTGTGTCCCAGCGTTCAAAAACATATGGGCCGCTGCCGACAGGATTGGAGACACGATGGTTGAATTGCTTAGCGTCCTTAAACTGATATATGTGTTTTGGATAGACGCCGATATCCCAAAGTGAAAGTACTTCAAGGGCCTTGAAGTACGGACGCTTCATATAAAATTTAACAACGCGGTCGCTGATTTTCTCGACGCGGTCAACGTCGAAATACATATTCGCGAGATTAGCGGCATCGACATTTGGGTCTATGATGGTTTGATATGTGAATATAACATCATCGGCCGTGATGGGGACACCATCGGAAAAGTAAATACCCTCTCGCAGATAAAATGCTATTTCAAGGCCGTCGTCTGAAACCTCACATCGCTCGGCAAGATAAGGTTTCATCCGCATTGTATCGTAATCGTACGCCATTAACGGCTCATAGATATTCAGCTCCGTAATCCACCGGGAATATATATCGCTGTCAACGTTGATTTGATTGAGGGTTTTTGGCTCAACACGAAACGCCCAGATTAGCCAGTCGCCGTCATCGCCCGGATATATTTCTGCAGAGGGCTGAGGAATTTTCGACGCGGCATCCGGTTGTACCTGTAAATTGTCGCCTTCGATGCTCCGCTCGATTTTGTTAAGCGCGACGTAAAGGCGGTCCGACCGGACCATTGATAAAATCTGGAGAATAATAACGCACGCAAGAAGAATAAACAGTAAAAACCCGGCGGCGTTCTGTCGATGGCTCATTATAAGGCCAAACCTCCAATGTCTGGCAAAACTTTACCGTTCCTTCAGTTCTAAAGCCGGCTATTGCGATTACGCAGGCGGCGCGGCAAGGGCAAGCGGATGCGTTATCGATACCCCGCCGGCGTCTTTGCCGTAATTAATATTAAGCTCTCCCGCTTTTGTCTCATCGCCGAGTATATCGTTGTGCTCTTTTTGTAAGGCGCTGGTATCCCCGGACTCAATCGCCTTTTTAATGCCGAATCGGAGCTTACCCGAAATTTTGCTCAGGCTGGTTTTTTCCGTTTCGACAAGGACGGAAACGAGCTGTTCTTTTTGCACATCGTAAAGAACATCGGCGCCTTTTATATATCGCTGTAAAACGTATGAGAACAACTGGCCGAATCTCCTGCCGATGGATTCTTTGCTGGCGCCGGCAGATGCCATTTTCTCGCCGAGTATCCGCAAAATATCGCCATCCAGAAGCTCCCGCTCAACAGACCAGTCCGCATAAGATGCGATTCGGCGGTCAGCTACCTTCAGTATAAGGGTTTCCCCTTCGGATATTTTAATCGAGCCGGCAAAGGAAGCGATAAGACCCAGCGTATCGGGACTGCTTGTCGCGACGATTTCATCGAGCCGGCGGGTTACTTGTCGGGCAGTATCGATGACCTTGGGGGAATTAAGTTTCTCGGTGATTCCCGGGTTTGCCAGGCAGTGAACAGCACAGTATCGAATCGCCTCGTTTTTGCTGTCAACGTATTTTAACGCCACCTCCGCCAGACGAACGTCCGTAAGGGCATCCGTCAGCATCAGCAGGTTTGTTACAATCTTGAAGCTGCGGTCGCGGTCTGCCGGTGTCATCCCTTCCGCCTGCTGCAACGCGGACGAAATATGCTTTTGGGCCGATTTGGAAAATTGTTCGGCAAACTGTGTCTGGTTTTGCTGGGTGCTTACGCTGTTGGCAACGATTATGGCGCGGGCATTTGAAATTGACGAAAAATCCTGGGCAGCCAGCATCTCGCCGACTGCCTTTGCGACAAAGTCATCGATGGCCTTGAAATCAGCGTCATCGAGAACCGACTTGCCACGAACGGCCTCCATGGCCAAACTATCAACCGCCTCGGCAGACGCTAAAAAAATGAAAAGACCGGATATGATGGCAACGACAAGCGATAATGATTTCATAGTCATCCGTAAGCATCCCTAAAGGTTTACAACCTCTTTATGCACAATGCAATAGGGTAGCACGCAAACGCCGATTTGTCAAGCCAATTAAACCCGGCCTTTTTTCACCAACAGGTTCTATATGCCGGGCGTATAAGGTACAATATCGGCGTTTATAGACAGGACTGGTTTATGGATGGAACAGAGGCAAAACTCGTTCGGATAGACCCGCTTCGGCTGCGGATGGAGAAGACGGGCCAAATGGTCGTCGATGCCACCGTATTCGCGTCGAAGGAAATAACCATCGAGCAGGAAGCAATCCGGCAGATTTACGATTCGGCGTGCCTGCCGCCCGCCAGAAAGGTGCTGGCGACGGCAGATATTCACGTCGGCTTCGGCGTACCTATCGGTGCGGTTTTGGGCCTTGAGGATGCGATAATGCCGCCCGCCGTGGGTTATGACATAAACTGCGGAATGCGGCTGCTGCGGACACCCTTCACAAAAGGCCAGATTGATACCGATGATATTGCGAATTCGATTGCCAGAGATATTCCGCTCGGCGAGGGAATGAGCAATCTGCCTTTGGACAAGCATTTGCTCGATATTGTCGCGACCGAAGGCGTCGCCGGGCTGCCGAAGCTGGTGCGAAAAGTCAAACACAGAACATGGGATGCGTTCGATGAGCGGGAGTTTGCGGATGACATAAACAGAATTGAGGATAACGGCCAAATGCCCGCGGATATGGGGGCGGTTCCGAAGCTGGCGATTGAAAAGGGCGCAGACCAGCTGGGTACATTAGGCGGCGGCAATCATTTTATCGAAATACAGCTCGTGCAGAAAATTTTCGATGAGGGACTGGCGAAGTTTTTCGGGCTTTTCGAAAACCAGATAGTGGTGATGATACACTCAGGGTCTCGACGTTTTGGATATGAGGTTGCGGACGAATATATGAGCGTTGCGGCCAATCAGCCCCAGATGGAAGGCAAACGAAAAATGCTCAGTTTCCTGGACACAGACAGTCCGCAGGGTAAAAGATACATTGCCGCGATGGGAGCGGCGGCAAATTTCGCGTTTGTGAATCGGCACGTTATGGCGTTATTAGTCAGACGGTGCTTTTCGCGGATGTTCGGGCCGACACCTATGCCGCTGGTATATGACGTGCCTCACAATATGGCGAAACTGGAAACGCATCAGGGCAAATCGCTGTGGGTTCATCGTAAAGGCGCAACACGGGCGTTTGGGCCGGGGCTTATGACGGCGACGCCTTTTGAACGGGTGGGCCAGCCGATAATCACGCCCGGCTCGATGGGCACGGCCAGCTACCTTATGGTTGGAACGGGCGATTCGGATGAGTCGCTTTGCTCGGTTAATCACGGCGCGGGCCGGGTGATGAGCAGGACCGCCGCATCAGGTATGGGCAGGCACGGCAAAAACGCCGGAGCCGCACTGATTAGCGACGCTGAATTCAAAAGAAGTATGACCGGCATAACACTGATTACCGGCGACAAACGCCGTATAAAAGAAGAAGCCCCTGCCGCTTATAAGAACATCGACGAGGTAGTGCGGATTGTAACCCAGTGCGGCTGGGCAAGACCCGTGGCGCGAATGGTCCCGCTGGCGGTGCTGAAAGGGTAAGATTTGAGATACCAACGATAGAAAAAACAAACACTTAACTATTGCATTTATAGGTCAATTATTTTATTCTTGCGAGTTTAGGGCTGATATTAACATAGAATTGTATGGCAATAATGGAAGGCATAATATGAGCAGGTATGTCGTTTTTACCGCAGTATTGACGGTAGTATTGCTGGTTGGCTGGGGTTGCCAGCAGAAATCGGCAAATGTTGCGACACCGCCGCCCCCCGCTGCCGTAGCCGTTGCGCCGAAACCAGCAACAGCGCCGACACCGACCGAACCAAATACGGTGGAGGTAAAGCCAGAACCGGTCAAAATTGAACAGCCAACCCCACCCGAACCAAATAAGCCGCAAAAAGTAACACCAGTTGAGAACGTTACAGAACAACCCAAAGCGACACCGCCAGCCGCCAGCGCAACTGCGGCACAACTCTGCGGTAAATGCACGGAGTTTCTGGGAAAGTATGTTAGCCGGGATGGTATGGTTGACTACAAAACGCTTACCCGCAAGAAGCTCGAATTGGCCTCGCTGCTGGATAAATTCAGGGGATTGAACCGTAACGATTACAACTCATGGTCAAAAGACGACAAGCTTGCGTTCTGGATAAACGCGTATAACCTCGAGCTTATCAGGATAATCATGGAGAATTACCCGATAGAGTCAAACAGGATGCTTCGGCTTTTCTGGCCCCCAAACAGCATCAGGCACATAAAAGGAATATGGGATGAGCACAAATTCATCATAATGGACGAGGAGTTTACGTTGCGGGAAATCGAGCAGCGGTTCTTCCAAAATGAATTCGGCGAGCCAAGGGTATTATTCGCGATGTCTTATGCTTCAATTTCAGGAGTGCCTTTGCGAAACGAGGCGTATTGCGGCCAGAATCTCTCGGCGCAGCTTGACGACCAGGTAAAGAAATTTATCGCCGGCTCACACGCCTTCAAGGTAGACCGTGAAAACCAGACAGTGTCCCTGTCATCGTTATTGAATCCCACGTGGTACGGGGGACAGTTTGTCGCCAAATACGGCACCGACCTCAAGTTCAAGCGGCAGGAACCGGCTGTAAGGGCGATACTTCACTTTTTGACAAAGTATATCCCGCCGCAGGATATCGATTATCTTGAGACGGGCAACTATACAATTGGATACCTAAGGTATGACTGGACGCTTAACGAAGGCGCCGGCCAATAACAATCCGACACATTAACAATGGGGCTAATACAAATGGCAAAACGTAAAGAAAGCAACGGTATGGAAAAGTATCTTTTTACAAGCGAATCAGTAACAATGGGACACCCGGACAAGGTCGCGGACTGCATATCCGACGCGGTACTGGATGCCTGTCTCGCCAAGGACAAGAAAAGCAGGGTCGCCTGTGAAACGCTGGTCAAAAACGATATGGTGGTTGTGGCAGGCGAAATAACCACAAAAGCTATGATTGATATATCAGCGGTTGCGCGTCAGGCGATTAAAGACATCGGCTATGATGACCCGACAATTGGTTTTCACTACGAAAACTGCGCGGTGCTTGTTTCAATAAGCCGGCAAAGCCCGGATATATCGCAGGGCGTAACGGAAGGCGCCGGTCTGCATAAGGAACAGGGAGCGGGCGACCAGGGCCTGATGTTTGGATACGCCTGCAAAGACACGCCGCAATTGATGCCGATGCCGATTCAACTGGCACACGCGATAACAACCCGTCTCGAAGATGTGCGGAAGACAAAGAAACTGCCATGGCTGCGTCCCGACGGCAAAAGCCAGGTAACAGTCGAATATACCAACGGCAAACCAACACATATCCCGGTTGTGGTTGTCGCGGCACAGCACGACCCGGATGTCTCCCACGCCAAGTTACGCAAGCAGATAATCGAAAAGGTCGTGCTGCCGGTACTGCCGAAAAAATTAGTCGATAAACGCACGGTATTCCACATCAACGCGACCGGCAAATTTGTCATCGGCGGCCCTGTCGGCGACTGCGGCCTGACCGGCAGAAAAATTATCGTCGATACCTACGGCGGAAAAGGCAGACACGGCGGCGGCTGCTTCAGCGGCAAAGACCCCACTAAAGTTGACCGCACCGCAAGCTATATGGCGCGATACATCGCAAAGAACATTGTCGCGGCCAATCTCGCGGACGCCTGCGAAATTCAACTGTCTTACGTCATCGGCTTCGCCGACCCGCTTTCGGTCCTTGTCGATACAAAGGGTACGGGCAAAATCAGCGACAGCAAACTGAGCCAGATTGTTCGCAAACTCTTCCCCACGACTCCAAAGGGAATGATTACGCACCTGAAACTCGAAAGGCCGATTTACTCGAAGACCAGCCACGGCGGACATTTTGGTCGAAACCTTCCCGAATTCACCTGGGAAAAAACCGATATGGCCGCAAAACTCCGTAAGGCAGCAGGCCTGTAGTAAAATCAGTCGCATATAGAAAACACAAAAAAAGCCCGACACGTCGTCGGGCTTTTTGTTTTTAATATGATTGGCAGGGTAAATCCCGATTCAATTAATGCTTGAAATGCCGTTTACCGGTGAAAACCATAGCAATGCCGTATTTGTCGGCGGCAGCGATGACCTCATTATCCTTCTTAGAACCGCCCGGTTGGGCAATCGCGACAATTCCCGCCTGTGCGGCGTTATCGACATTGTCCGGGAACGGGAAGAACGCGTCGGAGGCCATAACGGAACCCTTTGACTGTTCGCCTGCGTGTTTGACGGCGATAAAACCTGACTGCACACGGTTCATCTGCCCCGCACCGATGCCGATGATTTTACGCCCTTTGGCAAGGACAATGGCGTTGCTTTTCGTGTGTTTGGCGGCAAGCCAGGCGATACGGAGGTCGGCAAGCTGTTCCTCGGTGGGCTTTGCTTTCGTGGGAACGGTCAGCAATTTCGGCTCCCAGCCAACGAGGTCGCGCTTCTGAATCAGCACTCCCCCTACTATGCAGCGAAGGTCAAATTCACCCGCGTCAATTTTATTTTTATCGATTGCGCCAGTCTCAACGAGGCGCACCCTGCTGCCCCAGGTTTTCAATGTGCGGATTATCTGGATTGCCTCGGGGTCGAATTGCGGTGCGATAATTACCTCGGCAAAGAACCCCTCCGCGCCAAGTGCCTTGCCGAACCTGCTGTATGATTCCATAATCGTTTGCGCAAGCTCGATATTGACCTTGCGATTTACGGCCACGATGCCGCCGAATGCGCTTGTTACATCGCCTTCGTATGCCTTGCGGTAAGCGACGCAAATATCATCATCAATAGCACAACCGCAGGGATTAAGATGCTTGATAATAACAGCCGCCGGCTCATCGAATTCCTTTACAAGCTCAAACGCCGCATTGGAGTCCAGCAGATTATTGAAGCTTATTTCGGTATCGACCTGCATAATTTTGCCCGCGCCGATGCAGGGTTCGCCGCTGGCGGCAAGCTTATAAAATGCCGCCGGCTGATGCGGATTTTCGCCGTAACGAAGAGACATCTCTCTTTTGAGCGGAATCGATAAGCGTTCAGGAAATTCGACGTCCGCCTTTTTGTTGAGGTAACGCGATATCGCAGCATCATATACGGCAGTCAGGGCGAACGCGGCCCTGGCCAGCTCGCCTCTAAGCTCTTCGTTTACTGAGCCATTGTTTTTCCTCATTTGCCCAGTAACTTTTTCGTACTGGTCCGGGCTTGTAACAACGGCGACAAACCTGTGGTTTTTCGCAGATGAGCGAATCATGCTCGGGCCGCCGATATCGATATTCTCAATTGCCTCCTCAAATTTGCAGCCCGGTTTTGCGATGGTTTGCTCAAAGGGATACAGGTTTACGCAAACCAAATCAATCGGTTCGATACCGTGTTGTTTCATCGCGGCCTTGTGGTCGGCCTTGTCGCGAAGCGCAAGCAGCCCGCCGTGAATCTTGGGGTGAAGGGTTTTGACGCGGCCATCCATCATTTCCGGAAAGCCGGTAACGTTCTCGATTGGGGTAACGTCCACTCCGGCCTCGGCAAGCGCCTTGGCGGTCCCGCCCGTGCTGATGATTTTGACACCCATTTCGACGAGCGTCTGTGCGAAATCGACAACGCCTGTTTTGTCGGAGACACTAATCAGTGCTGTTTTGATTTTCACATCCATTCGAATGTCCCCTTTCAATGTCAAAACAAGATATCAGCAAGGCAGTTACTTGGCCGGCTCGAGGCAGGCAATTCGCCCCTTGGCGTCGGCAACATAAATCTTCGCATCAGCGACGTTGGTCGCGTATTTAACAGGCAGACCCATGTTGACCGAATATAGCTGTTTCGCCTTTATGTTATCCATCGCCGTCAGATGCCCGCCTTTGGTAATAACAAACGTCTTATCGCCCGACTCAGACAGCAAGCCGACCCCGTCTTTAACCGGCCAGACAATTTTACCGGTTGTCTTGTCAATCGCGGTCAGCCCCATATCGGGAATGCGCTGGTAAACCAGTTTGCTGCCAAGCTGAGGGGCGGTATCGAGAATCCCCTGCGTCTGGTATTTCCACAACAGCTTGCCCGAAGATAATTCGAGCCGGTAAACACATGTATCGCGGCAGGCAAAATACAACGAATTCGTGTCGTGAACGACGGGGCCGATGATGGCCGCCGGGGCGTTAAACTGCCAAATCTTCACCGACTTGTCGGGGGCTATACGTATCACATTGCCCGCCTCGGTGGCGAATACAACGAACCCCTGCTCGGCCAGGACCGACGTTATACGAGAGCCATTTTCCGCGGCAACCTCAAAAACCTGCACCTTGTTGTCGGCCTTGAGAACGTGAATGCGCTTGTCGAGGCCGGCAATATAGAAAAAGGAGTCATTGCGAACAACCGGGCATACCGCCCCGGAGGTGATATTTGTGACCGTCTTCTCGCTGCCAAAGTCGGCGCTGATTTCGATAAGTTTATTGCCGACGATGGTAATCAGCTCGCCTTTATAAGATTCAAAATCAACTACCGGAAGCCCGGCCGGCGCAATAGAGCCGGCGAACATCACATTGCCGTCCGCCCTGTTGATGCAGGACAGATAATTCTGACTGGACAAAGCACAAAGCCGATTGCCGCTCAAAAATAACTGGTCAAGCGATTCGCCCTTGCCCATCGGCAGATTGAACTGCCAGACAATTTTAAGCTCGGTTGACGCGACCATTGCCCGCGGAATCAGCCAGCGTAATTCATCCTCGGCGTAAAGCACCGACGTGAAAATAATCTGGGAAACCACTGCTAACAGTGCAAAACGTAATTTCAGCATCTTCATCACCTCCATCGCCGACCGATGCAGGGCCGACGACAACTTCTATGCCCGGACAACCAATCTTACCGAGACGTTATCAAACTTCGACATAATCCGCGAGGTCAACTTTACGGTCGGCCTCGAATTTCTGCATTTGTTCAATCCGCTCAATATCATCCTGGATTCTGCTGGCGAGCTTGAAAATATAGGGTTTGCCTGCAAGACGATTGCGAAGGTCATCGAGCATCGGCTCCCAGCTTCCGCCATACAACTGGGCCTTGAGGACGACGAGCATGCGATACTCCTCGCTAAGCGACTTGACATAATCGCTGACGTCCCCCTTAGGGGCGCTTTTACCCGGCTTGTTTTGGGTTTTTTCAGCCATCACGGCGAACCTGCCCGACCAAAGTGTCCCTGTTCGGCAGCAACTCCGGTCATGGTGGAACATCCTGAGCCAGACCGGCAACCCAAATGCTAATCTCTGCGCGTGGAAATTGCAACAGGTTTTCGTAAATTAGGGATGTTTAGTTCCGGGCCAACAGATTGCCTGTCTTACAAGGTCAGGGCAGACCAGTTGCTGCGAAGGAACGCCACGGCAGCCAGCTTGTCGGCGGCAAACGCGAAAACACCGTCAAGCCTCGTAACTTCAAATGCGCTTTTTGTGAAGGGATGAATGTTGTAAAGAATTATCTGGCACCACATTAGCAACCTTGCCAAACCTGAGCTTGTGACGATATCGACATTCGTGAAATTGAGAATTGTATTACAATCCGAATGCTCCGCCGTCATATCAATTATATATTTGGGGAATTCTAACTCAAAAAGGCGTTTTCTTAGGGCCAAAACGCTGCTTTTGTAATATTAATTAAGGCGGCAACCCAAAATGGTTAATTTTGCCCTTTTTTTATTTGCCGGGGCAAATGGGGCTATTATAATTACACTTATGAGCCGCTGGCTGGTTACCGCCGCGGGTCAATGGAAGAGTTACCACAAGGGAGGCGGGTCAGATAAAAATAAATCGAGACCGACGATAGGGTCAATGATGAAAAGCTGAGCTCTTGCCTCCCTTTTTTATTATCTGCGTATTTGCGCTTGCCATAAAAAAAATGGGAGAGCATCGTCTGCTCTCCCATTGTTCATGTGGCTCTTGCCTTTTAGCTTTTAGCCGCTGCTTGTTGAACCCAGAATCACCATCTAACTTGCGAGTTTTTGCGTGTCGGGTCAATAAGGCCTGGCTAATTATGGCCGGTTTGGTCATTTTTCAGAGCCACTCTTTTTCACTTTTCAACACTGCTCTAACAGTCGGTCATCTCTTTAATATCGCATCACTTTTTCGCCAACTTTTTGAACTGGGCAATAGACACCCGTACCGGTTAACCCGACCGCGAAAAACGGGCAATCTGGGCAACCACTTTGCGTCCAATAACAACTTTGATAGTCCGATACAATACATACGTCTCACTTGAAGAGTTGCTCATTTTATCTCTCAAATTATGAACAGAAAAAAACAAATCGTGGTAATATAGTTATATGAACAAGTTGGCACAAAATACGAACTCTTTTATTCCAACGACTGTTGAGGAGATTCGTCATCGCGGCTGGGACAGGCCGGACATCATCCTGATTACCGGCGATGCGTATGTTGACCATCCGTCATTTGGCGTCGCGCTGATTGCCCGGCTTTTGGAGAGCAAAAATTATCGCGTCGCGATACTGGCGCAGCCGGATTGGAAGAGCGTTGAGCCATTTCGGGCATTGGGCAGACCCCGGCTGTTTTGGGGCATAACCAGCGGCTGCATCGATTCACGTCTGAATGCTTATGCCTCGCTGGGGCATAAGCGAAAAGAAGATGCTTACAGCCCCGCCGGACAATTGGGCTTACGGCCCGACCGCCCCTTACTCGTTTATTCGGCCAGGGCACGTGAAGCATATCCTGATGTGCCAATCATCCTGGGCGGGCTTGAGGCATCGCTTCGCCGGCTTGTGCATTACGATTACATCGAAGATAAACTCAAACGCTCCGTGTTAATCGACGCAAAAGCAGACCTGCTTGTTCACGGTATGGCCGAATTCCAGATTATCGAAATCGCCCGACGACTAAACAATGGCGAATCCATCGACCGACTGACCAATATCCCCGGCACCTCTTATCCCGTAAAAAACAGAACTAATCTTCCGGAAAATGCTGTGCCCTTGCCCTCGTTGTCACAACAGCAGGCGGACAATTCACTTGCTATGTCGGCCCAGCTCCAATATCAAAAACAGGCACACCCAGCCGGCTCCGCCGTCATTCAGGAACAGGAACCCGGCAAAATCATAGTATTGCCGCCTGCCGAACCGATTAACAGCAATGCCCTCGATTCACTGTATGAGCTTCCTTTTACACGGTGCTGGCATCCGAAATATGATTCCGCAGGAGGTGTCCCCGCGTTAAAGCCGGTGCAATTCTCGATAACAACCCATCGCGGCTGTTTCGGCGGCTGCTCGTTCTGCTCCATATATTTCCATCAGGGCAAAGACATCTCCTCTCGCTCGATTGAATCGCTGATTGCCGAGGCCGATAAATTTCACTCGCATCCTGATTTCCACGGCACAATTTTCGACATAGGCGGGCCAACCGCGAATATGTTCGGGATGAAATGCGACAAAGCAGGTGCCTGCAACAGACCAAGCTGTCTTTTCCCCGCCATCTGCAAAAATATGAAAGTCGATTATGGTCCGCAACTCAAAATGTTTGATGCCTTCCTGAAGTGGAAAACCACAGGAGCGAAAAAATTAAATGTTTACGTCGCCTCAGGCATTCGCCACGATTTGGCCCTGCAAAACAGCGACTACATAGATATTTTGACGCGCCATTTCGTCGGAGGCCATCTCAAGGTCGCTCCGGAACACTATTGCCCTCATGTGCTTGACCTGATGGGCAAACCCAGCTTCGAGATTTTTGAGGAATTTGAGGCACGCTTCGACAAAGCGACCCGCAAAGCCGGCAAAGAACAGTATTTAGTCCCCTACTTCATAAGCGCACATCCCGGCTGCCAAATCGACGATGCGATTAAGCTTACCGAATACCTTGTGCGACGGCATTGGCGGCCCAGGCAGGTTCAGGATTTCGTCCCAGTGCCTTTAGCGCTCTCTACAGCGATGTTCGTCAGCGAACGGGATACAAAGGAGCATTCAATCCATATTCCCCGCGGCCGGAGTGAAAAACGCCTCCAGGCGGCACTGATGCAGTATTACCAAAAGCAAAACGTCAAAACCATCTCCGACTGCCTTCGCGACAACCGTCGTGGCGAACTCCTCCGCGAAATCCAGCGTTTGCATTTCACCAGTCGGGCCGAAAAACCGCCCGCCGACTGGGACATATAACAAGTCCAAACCCGTTTTTGAGGCGTTTTGAGGACAAAAAGACCGTTTCTGCCCTTATCCCCCTGTTTTGGCTGGTGCTGTTGCCTTTCGGATTTGAAACTGCTATAATAAGAGAACACATCTGAATGGGGACCCAAATAAGGGTTGATGAAAATGACAACTCACCAGAAGAGATATTGTTTTCTTTTTTCCGCAATAATATGCGTGTCGACCACCTTCGCGTTTGCCGGCTGGTGTCCATCTGCCGACCTCAACGGCAACTGCTGGGTCAACATCTATGATTTAAAGGTCTTTGCCGACCAGTGGCTCGATACGGAGGCCTGCGAAGAAGCTGATACTTGTGCCGACTTTGACGGCCTCAATGGCGTTAATTTCAACGATTTCGTTTCCCTTGCAAATCAGTGGCAGACTCACGGCAGCATGCTTTTAATCAACGAGTTTATGGCATCTAATTCCAGTACCAGCGGCATTAAAGACCCGCAAAATGAATACGACGACTGGATTGAAATCTATAATCTTGGCGACACATCCGTCAACATGGCGGGAATGTATCTGACAGACGACCTTGCCAATCCAACCAAATTTCATATTCCTGCCGGCTATACTTCCCAGACAACAATTCCTGCACGCGGTTTTCTTGTTTTCTGGGCCGACGAAGACACCGCAGATGGTCCGCTGCACACAAACTTCAAGCTCTCCGGCAGCGGTGAGCAAATAGGGCTGTATGATACCGATGGTGTCACTCAGATTGATGCCGTTGTCTTCAGCGAACAAACAACAAATATTTCCTATGGCAGATATCCCAGCGGCGAAGAAAACTGGCGATTCTTCCCTATACCAACACCCGCGGCTGATAACAACGGCGGTTATATCGGTGAAATCGAAAAAGTCGAATTCAGCAAAGAACGTGGTTTTTATAATGCGTCCTTTAACCTCACCCTGGCCTGCACTACGTCCGGCGTAAATATCTACTATACGACTGATGGACGCAATCCTGTTACAGATGAGGTAAATACTCCAACAAGTATCCGTTATACCGCACCAATTGCCATAAGCGGAACAAAATGCATCAGGGCAGCGGCAATTAAGACCGGCTGGAAACCCTCGCCAATTGAAACACATACCTATATCTTTGGCGCAAGCGCCGCTGTCAAAGCAATGCCTCTCATCTCTCTTGTCGGAGACCCAAATCAGTCGCTCTACGAGCCAAACGGCATTATGGCAATAGTCGGAGGTGAATATTATCAACCAGATCCGGTAAACTCCCCGTGGGATTGGGTATGGCGCCAGGGCAGTGATCCAAATGGCTACAATAATCCCATGCACAGAGGTATAGCTTATGAACGGCCTGTCTCTTTTGAAATCATTGACCTGACAGCCGACAGCAACTACCAGATGGACTGCGGCATTCGTGTTCACGGCAGCGATTACACACGGCCTCGCTATACAAGAGGAGATGACTGGCTCTGCAACTACAACAGCACCAAATTCAGCTTCAATCTCTTTTTCCGCGACGACTACGGCAATAACCGATTTGAATATCCCTTCTTTTTATTTACGCCGGAGGTTGACCGTTACCAAAGCTTAGCCCTGAGAGGAGGACACAATGACCTTTGTTCGCCGTTTGTCAAAGACGAATGGATGAGACGCCTGTTTACGGAAATGGGAAGGACCCAGGTGACCGGCAGATTCGCTAACCTCTTTATTAACGGCGTTTATAGGTATTACTACAATTCAATCGCCCGTGAAGATGAGCAATTTTATCAGGAATGGTATGGCACTGATAACGCCTTCGACGTTATGACCAACGGCGGTGTTAGAGATGGCGATGCTACAGAATGGAATAACCTTATTAATTATGCAAACAGTCACGACCTTTCCAATACCGACAATTACAATTATTTCGCAGGCAAGTTAGACATCGGCACATTCATAGATTATCTCATTCTTCAAATTCATTCCGGTAACTTCGACTGGCCCGGCAACAACTGGACATCGCACCGGGAGAAAACTGATACGAGCCAATTCAGGTTCAGCATATGGGACGCCGATGGCATCGCTGATTCAGGGATATTCGGCGGTAACTGCGAAAACTGCTATATGACGGCATTCGAGAACTTCCCTTCCTGGATAAGTCCTACCGGCCTGAACAATCTCTCGTGGGATGCTACCTCGCAAATTTATCGCGCCCTCAAGGCCAATCCCAATTTCAGGCAGTTCTTCGCCGACCGCATTCATAAACATTATAAAAACGGCGGCATACTGACCCCGTCGCATCTGATAGCTAAATGGTGGGAAGTTCAAAATGAGGTGTCCGGTGTTCTTCCTTGGCAGGATACCTATGTGCCCAATGTCTTTTTGCCGAAACGAGAGCCGTATGTATTGGCCGCGTTTGAAACCAACAATTTGTTTAACCGTGCCTTTGGTGCACCGGTATTTTATGTAAACAGTTCCTACAAATTCGGCGGCTACGTATCATCCAGCGACAATTTCACTATCACCGACCCCTGCGCTTCAGGCGGCACTATTTATTACACCATCGATGGCTCCGACCCGCGATTGCCTGCCGGCTTTCCTACCAGTCAGGCGATTCCATTAATGGCTGAGGACGCAAATAAGAAAGTACTCGTCCCCACAAGTAACATTGGACCAACCTGGTGGATACTCGGAGGTACATATAACGATTCGAGCTGGACAAGCGGTCACGGAGGCGTCGGATACGAACGCGACACCGGATACGGTACTTATATCGACGTTAATGTCGGCTCCGCTATGTATAACATTAACGCCACTTGCTATATCCGCATACCCTTCACCGTTAACATTAACGATATCGCTTCTCTTACCCTGCGCATGATGTATGACGACGGCTTTGTAGCTTATTTAAACCACACTCTGATAGCAAGCCGAAATGCCCCTGCCTCGCCGACATGGAATTCAACCGCCACAGCAACCTCGGCAGAAGCGACCGGCTTCGAAAATATCGACATAACCGCAAACAAGGGTCTTCTGATATCCGGCACAAACTACCTCGCTATCCAGGGCCTCAATGCATCGACAACAAGTTCGGATTTCCTGATAGATACAGAATTAGTTTGCACTATTCCCTCGGGTGATGCTAATGTCTCGCCAATCGCAATTCAATATACCGGCGCTTTTACTCTTAACAAGAGTACCGACCTCAAGTCACGCGTATACAATAGCAGCACAAAGCAATGGAGTCCGCTGAATGAGGCCGTTTATGAAGTTGGAAATCTTAAGAATTCTCTGCGGATTACCGAGATTATGTATCACCCGCTGGATACCAACAACCCCAATGACCCGAACACCGAATATATCGAGCTGAAAAACGTCGGCAGTTCTACGATTAATCTCAACCTCGTAAGATTCACCAAGGGTGTTGACTTCACATTCGGGCCAAATACTCTTACAGCAGGTCAGCATATCCTCGTCGTCAGGAATAAAGCTGCATTCGAGGCGAAATACGGCACAGGACGTTATATCGCAGGTGAATATTCCGGCTCATTAGACAACGCCGGCGAAAAAATACGCCTCAAAGACGCCGTAGGCACCAACATTCTTGACTTTGATTACAAGGACGGCTGGCGTTCAATCGTCGATGGTGATGGTTATTCCCTTACCATAATCAATCCGGCTGATTCAAATGTTAACCACTGGGGTAAAAAAGATTACTGGCGTGCAAGCGCATACATTAACGGCTCGCCCGGCTGGGATGACTCCAACATAGTCCCCAATCCAGGCGCAATCGTGATTAACGAAGTCCTGGCGCATTCGCACGATGTCGCCTCCGACTGGATTGAACTGCGAAATACGACCACAGGCGCAATTAACATAAGCGGATGGTATCTTAGCGACAGTGATACTAATGTTATGAAGTATCGCTTCGCCGCAGGCACGAGCATACCCGCCAACGGCTATCTGGTAGTTTATGAAAGCAATAACTTTGGTCCAAACAGTGTTGACCCCGGCAAGCTTGCCAGCTTTGCCCTCAGCGAAAACGGCGACACCGTATGCCTTGCCTCGGCGCTCGATGCCAACAGCAAACTCACAG
>Ga0209593_10000129_pt1 | contig 39559 bp, 26 predicted proteins | sample PPLLaktember2015_3_FD_187260 | JGI IMG/M metagenome (GOLD analysis project Ga0209593, IMG submission 187260) | Freshwater sediment microbial communities from Prairie Pothole Lake near Jamestown, North Dakota, USA - PPLs Lake P7 Core (6) Depth... | ecosystem: Environmental > Aquatic > Freshwater...
ATTCAATTTTCCTAACGGGCATCCGAACCTGGATACAGCCAAAAAAAACCTGGAAATTGTGAAGAAGGCGTGCATGGCGTAGAGACGCAAGATTTTGCGTCTCTCTTGCACGCAATGTCTTTACAGGGAGAATCGGGTTTATTAGCTTACTCTCCTGGAAAATATTTCATACATGACAATACAGGCACTCACCCCGACGTTTAACGACTCCACCATTTCAGTCTGGGGAATCATGACACTGGGATAAGATTCAAAAAGGCTTTGCTTCAACCCCTTTCCTTCATTACCGAAAACAACCAGGCAAGGGAATTGAATTTGAGTGGGAGAAACAACATGGGGCGTCGAGTGAGAAGACGTCAGGTAAATATGAATGGAAGGATTTTTTTCTTTTACTTCTTGCAGCAATTCTTCCACATCTTTAAAACGCCGGTACTTCAAATTAAAAAAAGAGTCCTGGGCGGCACGTAAAAATTTGGGATTGGCGATATTCACACTCTCCCCGGTAAAAGCAATGGAATCGATCCCAAAAGCAGCAGCACACCGCGAGACGGTCCCGGCATTAGCGGGATCCTGGATATTATCGAGGCAGATGGCTGCTTTCACGGATGCAAAATCGATGAGCCCCCCCTGCCACTGCAATACAGCAATAACAGCAGGCTTTTCGGAAAGAGAAGATATCTTGTCTATAACAGTATCGGAGACATACCAGGTATCGCCGACTCTTGCCTGGGATGGAATAATAAAATCATTTTCCATTTTTTCATCGATCACCAGGATCGAAACGGGTACTCCACGGTTTAATATATCTGCTGCTAATTTTTCACCTTCAAAAACCAGGTATCGATCTTTCGACTTATCCTTAACCAGGCTCCTGACTTTTTCATTACTGCGGGAAGAAATACGATAAATCATGAGACACCATTTTTCTCTTCTTCGATCGCACCGGGTTCGGATTTAAAGGTCACGTGAGCCCGTGTTAAATAAATGGTTCGATTTTTTTCGGGATCAAGGATTTTATAAATGGCCGAAAATCGCTCCTGCCCCTGCCGGGAAAAATCCATTTTTAAAACCAATCGACCCTGGGAAATCTCGGCGGAGTCGGTTTCTCCCAAATGTCCGGCAATACGGGTGACGGCTTCCTGGGGATAATCGACTTCGATTTCATGGGTAATATAATGGATATCCCGCGAAAGCGAAGGAGTTCCTTCGCAATCTTTCACTGCTGTGAAAGTAAAACCCCCTGCTTGGGTGCTTTTGTGCAATAATTCCAGGATTTGGGAGGAACTGAGCGAAGCATCCACAAAAAGCTCGATGACTTCATTTAAACCGGAGGCAAAAACCGGGAGTGCCGACAATGTGCTCATTTTAATGCGGGGCGTAAACCCTTCGGAGCACTTAAATCGAACACCGGAACGTCGAATCAAGCGTTCGATATATTGCATCAGGGATAGATGCGAAAAGTATCGGAAATCCCCGACTTTTTGATAAAAGATCCTGGCTTTTTTATAGCCTGTGGGAAGTGTAAGTGCGTCTTTTTTCGCGGGCTGAGGAATTGGTTTTTCGAGGTCCGCATCACCCGGGGCCAGGTTGTCTTTATCGATGGGTTTCATACCGAAAATGCAGCCGCCGCACGTTTTACATTCGAGATGTGTGCAGGAAGAAGTAGGAACACCCGCAAGAGCATTGCTGTACTCTTGTTTAAGGTATGAATTCTTGAAATTTATTTCAAGGAAATCCCAGGGAAGGGGTTCATCGAGAGAAAATTCATCGAAAAAATCTTCATAGAAACTATTATTAATGATTTCCGCCCAAAGTGGGTAATGAAAGTCATAATCCCAGGCAGAAAAAATCTCCCCTTGTTTAAGCATGGAGAGAAGGAGTTCACCGACGCGGTAATCTCCTCTTGCGAGGATGGTTTCGACAATGCTGTTGATGGGGGCATGAAAATCGAGGTCCAGGGATTTGTCGGGATGGGAGCCGCGGGGGCAGAGGCGAGATTTGAGGTAATCGATTTTGGAGCGGAGTTCGTCCGGGCTTTGTCGCCTGGCCCACTGAAGGGGGGTGTGAGGTTTAGGGACAAAAGGAGAAAAGGAAGCATGGACGGTAATGCGCTGCCGGGCCGCTTTGGCAATATCCAACACCCGGCGGATTATTTGGACAATGCCGTCGATATCTTCCATGGTTTCGGTAGGAAGGCCCACCATAAAATAGAGTTTGATTTTTTGCCACCGGTTCCGGATTGCCAATTCGACAGCCTGGAAAATCTCTTCATCGGTAACGTTTTTATTTATAACGCCCCGGAGTCTCTGGGTCCCGGCTTCGGGGACAATAGTGATACCGGTGCGTTTGAAAAGAGCAAGCGTAGACAAAAGATGATTGGAAAGCGAAGCGGGGCGCAAAGAAGAGAAAGAAAACACGCCGCCGGGTATGGTGGAAATAATACCGGGGATAGCTTCCAGGAGGGGCCCCAGGTAAGGATAATCGCCGGCACTGAGGGTGGAGAGAGAAAAGGCCTCAAACCCGGTGGATTTTAAGCCTTTTATTATAGAGGAGATGTTGGATTCGAGAGAACAGGCCCGGTAGGGTGCATAATAGGACTTTGCCTGGCAAAAACGGCAGTTGTGTGGGCATCCGCGGGCGATTTCGACGTTTAATCGGCTAAAAATCACGTTGCCAATGGGTACAATCATATGTTCATCGGGGAAAGGGGCATCGAGGGATTTGAGTACTCGTTTTCGGATGGTCCCGGTTTTAAGGTCCGGGCCATAGAACCGGCCTTTTTTTACTGCAGGATGAAGGGAAGGCACATAAACGCCCTCGATTTCGCCGAGGGACGTTAAGAGTTCCTTTTTGGAGGAATTGGATTTTTTAGACTCGGATACGGCCTGGAGTATATCGGGGAATAGTGCTTCCCCGTCGCCGATTCCAAAAATATCGATAAAATCGCGTAAAGGTTCGGGGTTAACCGCGGATATCCCGCCGGCAGCCACGATTGGAAATGTTTTATCTCTCTCTTTCGATCGAAGCGGGATCTGTGCCAGTTCCAGTACTTGAAGAACATTGGTATAATTCATTTCGCTGAGGAGGGAGAAACCGATCACATCGAATTCCTTTAAGGGAATTTTATTTTCAATGGAAAACAGGGGCATACGATAGTGTTTAAAGACCTGTATTGAAGCTTTGGAAGGGAGAAAACAGCGTTCGGCATTTACAGGTAATTTTTCCAACCGGTTCAACACATGATAGAGGAGCAGGAGGCCGTAATGGCTCATGCCGATTTCATATTTATCGGGAAAAACCAGGCAAACATGGATGAAATCGCTGCGGTGTGCGATATCTTTTCGAATAGCGTTGATTTCCCGCCCGGAATAGACCTGGGGGTTTTCCAGTTCCAGGATAAATTCTTCCATGGAAAGAGGGGGATCGAGTTCGGTTTTAGTATTCATATACGAAACTGTTGATTTTCATCTTGAAAATTATCGCCTCGCCGGTGAAAAAAGCAAGAAGTGAGGATCCGCCGTAGGAAAACAACGGGAGAGGTACACCCAATATCGGCACAAAGCCGATCACCATCATGATATTGACCATAAATTGGAATAAAATGATGCTGTTAAACATATATGCAAAATAGAATTCTTCGTCGGATTGGGATTTAAAATTAAATTGGCGGTAGAGAAGGATGAAAAATAATAAAAAAAGAAAGCTAATGCCTAGAAAACCGAGTTCTTCGCCCAGCACGGAGGCAATAAAATCGGTATGACGGGTAGGAAGGAATTGGTACTGGGATTGAGTACCGCCGAGATAGCCTTTGCCGGTGAGACCGCCGGAACCGACAGCAATTTTAGATTGCACAACCTGGTACCCGATGGATTTTTGATACTTCGATGGATCTATAAAGGATACGAGGCGATCCTGTTGATAGGGTTTCAATAAATATGTCCAGCCGATATAAAAAGAAGCGGCAATCCCGATAAAAAAAACAACCAGGACCAACCATTTTATTTTTTTGAGCATGAGTGCGGCGATAAAAAATGAAACCAGCATAAAGGCAGTACCGAGGTCGGGTTGCAGAGCGATCAGGAAAAAAGGAACCCCGATAATGGCGGATAATTGGATAAACTCTTTCCATTGTATCTCGGGAATTTTCGCCAGGGTTTTTGCCATGAAGAGAGCGGCCGGGATTTTAATAAATTCGGAAACCTGGATATTAAAAAAACCTGTTTTGATCCAGCTTTTGGTTCCGGCTACCAGTTCGCCTGCGGCCAATTGAATCGCCAGCAGGACAGCGAGTGCGATATAAATGGGGATGGAGAATCGCAAAATCACATCGGTTTTAATTCGGAATACGACAAAAAATACGATAAGCGCCAGCAGCAGCCATAGAAGTTGTTTACTCCAATATGATGTGGCCATCTGGTTGGATGCGCTGTAGATGACCAGGATACCGAAAGTGGGGATTGCCACCAACACGAAAAAAGCGGTTTTATCAAAATACCTGAGTATATCTTTCATTTTATCACTGTTTATTCATAAAAATGCGTTTATAGATAACAGAAGCCAGTGGTGCGGCGATTTCTCCCGCATCCCCCCCGTGTTCGACAAAAACCACCATGGCGATTTTCGGGTCATGACGTGGGGCGAAAGAAATAAACCATGCGTGGGGTTTATATTTCTTTTGTTTAACCAATTTACTATAGTTGGGGTTCTCTTTGGATATGATCTGCTGCGTGCCGGTTTTCCCACAGATATCGAGGCCGGGTACTTTAGCGGCTAAGCCTGTTCCGGATTCATTAACCACCTTATACATTCCCTCGATGACGGTTTCGAAGTGGATTTTTTCGATAGAGACCTCCTCGAACTCGGTGGTGAAGGGATGTTCAACGCCTTTGCTGTCGATATAAGATTTAAGAAAATGGAGTTTGGGCTTCCGGCCTCTCAGGGCAATAGTACTGACCATTTGAAGCGATTGAATGGGAGTGATGTGGAGAGAGCCGCCGCCGATGGATACGGAAATGGTTTCGCCCGGGAACCATTTTTCTTTTTTTACGTGTGATTTCCATTCTTTTGTAGGGACCAGGCCTCTTTTTTCGTTGGGCAAGTCGATGTGGGTGTAATTTCCCAGTCCCAGCATCTGGGCATATTTTGAAATCACATCGATATCCATTTTTTTACCGATGCGATAAAAATAGACATTGCAGGAGTTTTTGATAGCGTCGACGACGTCCAGGGGACCATGACCGGCACTGTTCCAGCAGTGAAAAGTTTTATCGTAAATTTTTAAATTCCCAGTGCAAAGGGAAATCGATGTGGCATCGACTTCTTTTTCTTGCAATGCAGCCAAAGCGACAACGACTTTAAAAGTAGAGCCGGGGGAATAGATACCTTGTAAAAATTTATTATGAAGGGGTTTATCCGGGTTTTTAACCAGGGCGTTCCAATTATCCGCATCCAAAACCCCGGAAAAAAACTCGGGGTTAAAATTGGGTCTGCTGGCCATAGCCAGGAGACCTCCTGTTTTAAGGTCCACGATACCGATAGCCCCGAAATGCTCTTTGAAAATCTCTTCAACGAATTTTTGCAATTCGATATCGATGGTTAAAACGAGGGTTTCCCCGATAATCGAGCCCTCTTCGCTGATAATTTCCCGGATTCGGCCCAAGTTATCCCTGGCCGCACGCCTTACTCCCTTCGTACCCCGGAGGCGTTCTTCATATTGTTTTTCGATGCCGCTTTTCCCACCCTGGTCTCCTAGCGCATAATCCTGGCTTTTCATCTCATTGAGTTCATCCAAGGTCAATTCGGAAATATACCCCAGGATATGGGAGCCGACTTCTCCATAAGGATATGCGCGAGCCGGTTCGATTTCGATTTTAAATTCCGGGAATTCGTCGGATCGGCTCTCGATATAGATGACTTTTTCTAAGGGCAAACACTTCTCGATGGGAATCATAAAAGAGCTGGGGTAATTCTTGTATTTCTCGATTTTTTTTAGAATGTCTTCTTTTTTTAAGCCCAGTACGGAACAGTCATGGTTGATTATTCGCTGGACATTTTCACAATATTCGCGGTTTAAGAACAGCGTGAAGTTTAATTTATTTTCCGCCATTCGTTTATGGTGTATATCCAGGATTAAACCGCGGGGTGCTTTTATCTCGACGGATTTAATGATGTTCTGGCTGGCCAGGTCGGTATAGTAACGATTTCTCAAAACCTGGATACTCCAATAAGCAAATAATAATGCGATGAAAATCACGGCCAAAATGATATTGGCTGAAGTCTCTATGCGAGATATTTCTGTCCTGGATAATTTTCTTTTTTCAATATACATCAAAGTACACTTTTGCTTTTGATGTTCCGATAATGGCTAACCCGATCAATGAGGTCAAAAACGGTTGGTACAATACCATATTTATATTTAATCCGAACCCGAGGATAAAATGGAAAAAAATATTGGCGATACTATTGGAAAGAAACAAAGAGATAAAGATCATCAAGAATATGAAGAGGTTGTTTTTTAGATCGATACGTTTCGACAAATCGTTAATAATAAAGGCGGATAAAGTCCTTGAGAAACCGAAAACGCCGAAAATATTCACGCTGAGATAATCCGTGATTAACCCGATGATGGTCCCGGCAGCGATACTTTTGATAAATCCGCCGGTAACACAGATATAGACTAAAATGAGATATAATAAATCGGGGTTGATTTTAAAGGACCGGGTATAGCGCTGCATGATGATCTCGCCGAGGATTAACAGGATTGGGACTACAAGTTTAATTTTTCTTCGCATCGGGTTTCGGTAATTCCTCCTGGATGGGGTGGTCGATTGCTATTTCATTGGAAATGACGATCAATTGTTTGAGGGTTTTTTTAATATAGAAAGGTTCCACCACGACTTTTTGAGTGAGGTAGTCTTTTTCCACACTCATGACTTTACCAATCGGGATATAGGGAGGAAAAATGCGGTCAGTGCCGGAAGTGATGACGCGGTCGCCAATTTTAACCGGTTTATTTTCAATCAAGTATTCGAAGGAGCAGCTTTTGGAATCATTTCCTCTTAAGAGTCCTTCTAGTTTATTTTTTTCGATATAGGCGCCGATACCGCCGATGGGGCTGGTTACGAGTCGAACTTTCGATGAAAACAAAGAGACGGGTTCCACGATTTTTCCCACCAGTTCCCCGGTTTCGTTCAGAACGATCATATCTTTCTTAATCCCGTCTTCGCTTCCTTTGTCGATAAATAAGCTGCCGTAGGGGTAATTTCGATCGATGGAAATCACATCCGCCTGGATAAATTCCGACCGGGTGGACTTTAAGTTTTCAACGAAATCCTGGTCGATCATTTTTCGTTTCAATGCGTAATTTTCCCGGATCAATCGGACATATTTTTCTCTTAAGTCGTTGTATCTTTCAAAGCTTTTTTTCAGGAGGACATAGTGTTTCATTTCAAAAGAGATATAGTCCACAGTTTTTTGAAATCCGATTTGGAATGGGGAGATCACGAGTGCCACGAGGTTTTGAAGGAGGGTTCTTTGGTTTTCCAAAACGATGTGAGTCGAAACAAGGATCAAATGCAGGAATAGAACAGCGGTAATAACGACGACCCGCCGTTCTTTTGGGAATTTTTCATCGTTCATTCTGTTCCTGGATGGTGTGGATGGGGAATACCCATAAACACGCAGTGCAGTACTTTAGTAATTTTGGCCCACCTTGCGTAATAGGTCCAGGTTATCCAAAATTTTTCCCGCGCCCAGGACGACAGCGGAGAGTGGGTCATCACAAATAAACACGGGGAGGGATGTTTCTTCTCTCAAACGTTTATCGAGGTTTCGCAGTAATGAGCCGCCGCCGGAGAGGATGATCCCGCGGTCGACGATGTCGGCGGATAATTCTGGGGGTGTTTTTTCCAGGGTATTTTTGACGGCTTCGATGATAATTTGAACGACACCTTCCAGTGCTTCCCGGATTTCCGAATCGTTGATGGTGATGGTTTTAGGAATGCCGTGGGATAGGTCGCGGCCTTTGATTTCCATTTCGAGGTTTTCGTCGAGGGGGTAAGCGGAGCCGATTTCGATTTTAATTTGTTCGGCGGTGCGTTCACCGATAAGGAGGTTATATTTTTTTTTGATATATTGAATAATGGCCTCATCCATTTCATTACTGGCGGTTCGAATCGATTTGGATATAACGATACCGGTCAGTGAGATGACAGCAACGTCGGTAGTGCCGCCGCCGATGTCGACGATCATATTCCCGCCGGCTTCCGTGATAGGGAGCCCGGCCCCGATAGCGGAGGCCATGGCTTGTTCGATGAGGAAGACTTCGCTGGCGCGTGCGCGCAGTGCGGCATCTTTTACCGCACGGCGTTCCACCTGGGTAATTTCCGAGGGTACACCGATCACGATCCTGGGTTTTAAAAAGTGTCCGCCGCCCCGGGTCTTCCGGATAAAATATTCCAACATTTTTTCTGTGATTTCAAAATCGGCAATAACACCATCTTTCATAGGTCGAATCGCGATGATATTGGCTGGGGTCTTTCCCAACATCTCTTTTGCGACACTTCCTACAGCCTGGATTTTTCCATTATGTTTTTCTATCGCTACCATGGATGGTTCACGAATTACAACTCCCTTTCCTTTGGCAAAAACCAGCGTATTTGCAGTACCCAAGTCTATGGCAAGATCAGAGCTAAAGTAGTTGTAGAGTTTTGAGAAAATCCGCATCATTAATCTCCTTTATATATTTTAATCCCGTCTTTTCCCGACCGTTTGACGTCGTACATGGCTAAATCCGCATTTCGGATCAACTCATCCACCGTATTCCCGTGGTCAGGAAAACTGGAGATGCCAAAGCATCCGGTTATTCCAATATTTATATGTGTATTTTCAAGGAAAACACGACTTTTTATCGCGGTCCGGATCCGGGAGCACACATCATACGCTTTCGATGCATCCGCATGGAGAAGAACGATAACGAATTCATCTCCTCCAAAGCGCGACAGTAAATCGACTTTTCGCACCTGCCCCCGAAGCACCGCAGCAACCTCTTTTAATACTTCGGTTCCTACCAGGTGCCCGTGTTTCTCATTGATTGCTTTTAAGTTATCCAGGTCGAAAAATACGATGGAAAATACCGAAGCATATCGCATAGATCGTTCGATCTCACTCTGGATAAAGGCTTTGAGATAATTCTGGTTGTAAGCTAACGTAATGTCGTCCTTCAAGGATTGATATTCAAAATTCTTGATTCGCAGCACCATAAATAACTGGTTGAAAAAAATGCGAGCCCGGGCCAATAATTCGTTTTTTTCCGCTTCCCTGGTGGTTTCCTGCAGAGATTTTCCCAGGGTTAACTCCATCTGTGCATAAAAAATATCCGCCCGCTTCAGGATGATGACTTTGTTTTTTAAAAATGTAGAATCGAAATCCTCTTTAAAATCCGCGAAATTAAATTCCGTCAGCGGCTTTTGAGAAACCCCGCTTTTATCGAAGCTCATGCACTCAAATATAATTCCCCCGCGGTAAATCAGCCGGGCACGTTTAACCTCCAATGCCTCGGTAACTCCCCATATGAATAATGCCCAAAGTTGCTGCATCTCCGATGTGGATTGGATATTCAAAATGAATTGATAAGAAGAATTTTTCACCTCTACTGGAATTTCTCCGGGTATAAATCGATTTTTTTCTATTTTCATTCTTCGTAAATCGTTACCTGGCGCTCCACTGTCGTTTCCAAACCAAGTGGAGACACCAACCGGAAAAAGATAGTTTTAATCCCGATGGATGTAAACTTTTTAGTATGGATAAATGTTCCGTCCTGGTCGATTTTTACCAATTCATTATCGATGAAAAGCTGGGAGTTGACGTCCGCATTACCTTTGATAATAACCAGGTTCCCGATGGTGGTGATATCGTTAACGTTCAATGCCGGCGGTTTTTGGATATTTTTTTTCCCGAATAACGAGCCTATTAGTTTGATATAACCCATTTTCGAAGGAATACCTTCTCGCTGCGTCGCACTATCCACAGGAATGACTTCCCAATAAAACTCTCGTTCCTCAAATTGGAATAAATCGACATTTACCCGGTTAATGTCGATTAATTTATTATACAGCGCATTTTCTCGCAAATTCGACGTGTAGATGCGGAATAAATATCGGGGAGAACCCCGAACAACACTCCAATTAAAACGCACCACCGAATCATCGGCATTCCGCAGCGTTATTATCGATCTATCCGGGTCGATATTCTGGGGCACCGGGAGTAAACCGAAAATTTCGGGGCTCTTGCTTTTTTGTTTTTCAGCAATGACAAAACTAAACAGTTGGGACGAACCCAGGTGGAAATCTTCCCCGATGAAGTTTAAATCCATACCGCCATCGTAATTCCATACTTGCACAGAGTCCCGGATCAACCTTACTCTCCCGGAATTGGATAACGATGCGATATCCTGGGGTTCCAGGAACGAAACACTCACCTTCTCGCCTTTCAATTCCCTTCTCCAAAAAAATTCCCCGGTAAAAAAATAAAGCTCCCGGGTCCTGGGTTGAAAGTAGAGATATGAGCCGGGAAGCGCATTAAAATAAATACCGGAAAAGTAAAACTCGAAGGCTGTGAAAGAATCCGATTTCAAGTACATTTCCCCCTCGTAATCCATCTGCTTAATGTCGACCGTTTTATAAAAGGACAAATCATTCCCTTCCATCGGTTTCTGGTGAAAATATACTTTTCCGCTTCCTGAAATCTTTGTGACAATAAAGTCCGCCGCTTTTTCTTCAACCGAACGAAAAGGCGCTTCAATGCGGGAAAATATACCCATACATACCGCCGAAATTATAAAAATAATACCCAAAAATAGCAGTCTTATCTTGCTCATGGTTATATATTATCAGAAACAAACAAAAAATGCAATGAAATAATTATTCAAAAACACCTTAAATGACAATGAATCGATATGTCGAACTCAATTTTAAAATTCATTTTTAAAATGAACCGCTTCGCCTGTTTAAAAATTCTCAAAATTCCATTTCCCGCGAATCGTTTCATACGAATTGGACTTTTTTAGCATCGCAAGAAAGTTTTTCCTCGGGATTTCCCGTGCCCCCAGGCTTTTAAGGTGGGGATTCGGCACCTGGCAGTCCACCATCATGAAGCCGGCTTTAAAAAGATGCCGGAAAAATTTAATAAAAACATATTTGGATGTATTGGGAACCACAGAGAACATCGACTCGCCGAAAAAACTCTTCCCTAAAGACAATCCATAAAGGCCGCCCACCAACAGGTTATCTTTCCATGCTTCCGCCGAATGCGCATAACCCAGCCGGTGCAGCAGGATATAAGACTCCTTTATCTCCGCGGAAATCCAGGTCCCCGGGCCTAACGGCCCTTTTCGCGGATGACTGCACCTTTCGATCACTTCTTCGAAACACTGATCCACTGTTACCTTGAATTCATCCCGCTTTAACATCTTTTTCATACTTTCGGAAATATGGATTTCCCCGGGAAAAAGCACCATTCTCGGGTCGGGCGACCACCATAATTTGGCATCTCCCTCGGAATACCACGGGAAAATCCCACTGGCGTACGCATTTAATAACCTCGGTGCAGATAAATCCCCTCCAATAGCAATGATCCCCGTCGGACTCGCAAACTCCGGGCGAGGAAATACAGGTTCTTCTCCCAATAAAAATATCGGCATCCTTCTATTTTATCAAAAAAATACAATTAAAACTATTCTTTCTTGTTCGTGTCAGTAATTCTCATTTTGGAATCGCGGGGGCTGTAGTCGGTTTCCCATTTCATTACCCGTTGATCGTCGGCCCTTCGTTGCCCCCTTTGCGTAGAAAACGTAGAAAAGCACTTTTTAAAAAGAGAAATGCCGATTCTTTCTTGAAAAACTCCGTATTTAGAGTTAAAATCTATTACCAAACAGTGGGTTTATAAAATGAAAACAATATGTCACGTTAAAAGCGGCGATGCAGCCAAAACCAAAACAGAATTGATTTACGAGCTCAACGATCTGCGTGAAAAAATGATCGAACTCGTCGCAATGAGTGAACTGGAAACCGTCTTTTCCCTCCTCCCGGATACCTATTTCCGCATCGATGAAGAAGATACCGTAGTGGACTTTAAAGCCGGCCAATTCGAACGAAGATTCGCCGGAACTGAAATCATGAACCCTGTGGGAAAAAAAATAAGCGAATTATTACCTCCCGAAGAAGCCCCCACCTTAATCCAGGCCATCCATGACGCCCGCCGGGATAAAAAGCTGACTATTATAGAGTACCCTCACCCGGGCCCCGATGACCTCCTATTTTTCGAAGCCCGCTTACTCCCTTTTGAACACCACCATGTATTGGGAATCGTCCGCGACATCACCACCCGAAAAAAAACAGAAGAAGAAATCGCACAACACCGCGAACACCTCCAGGTCCTGGTGGATGAACGCACCGTCGAACTGGAAACCATCAACCAACAATTGCAAGAAGAAATCATGGAACGCCGAAAAGCCGAACAAGAACTCCAATCGGCAAAAGAATCCGCAGAATCCGCTAATCGACTCAAATCCCGTTTCCTCGCCAATATGTCCCACGATATCCGCACCCCATTGAATGCCATCCTGGGCTTTGCCGACCTGATCCTGAAAGAAGATACCGACTCGAAAATAAGAGATTATCTCAAAAAAATCATCAAATCCGGCGATGCCCTCCTCACACTCATCAACGATATCCTGGATTTCTCCAAGATCGAAGCCGGCCAAATGAACATCTATCCCCAGGCTTTTTTACTGGAAGAATTATCGGAAAGTATCCAATCCATGTTTAGCTACCAATTCAAACAAAAAGGCATATATTTCGAAATTCACATCGACAGCCCCTGCCCCGAACGAATCTATGGCGATAAATGGCGTATTCACCAGGTTCTCACCAACCTGGTCTCCAATGCCCTTAAATTCACCGAAAAGGGAAGCGTTTCACTCCTCATCACGTTTTCTAAATCCACCGACTCGTTTTTCTTCAAAGTAAAAGATACCGGCACCGGCATCGCCGAAAAAGATTTACAGACCATTTTCAAACCCTTTACACGCCTTCATAATCCCGGTGACGTCGAAAAGAGCGGAACCGGTATCGGCCTTACCATCTGCCAGGACCTGGCCAACCTCATGGGAGGTAATATCTCTGTTAAATCCAAAACCGGGCACGGCTCCGAATTCACCTTCGAAATTCCCGCCCATTCCCACCAGGCTTATGAAGAACCCATTTTATCCGCTTATGATTATGACTTCCCCACCGATTCAATCGATCCATCGGATTTAAATACGGACACCAACATCCTCGTGGTGGACGACAACCCCGTTAACCAGGAATTGATCTTCGAACAATTGAAAAAAGCCGGTTTTAATTACTTACTCCAGGCCGATAACGGTCTCGAAGCCGTCCGCCTTGCCGCCGCCCACTCGCCGGACCTGGTCTTGATGGATATCCAGATGCCAGGCATGGACGGCAATGAAGCCACCGCAGAACTGCGGCGCATCGGCTTCAAAAAGCCTATCATCGCCCTATCTGCTTTTGTAATGAAAGAATACATCGACAAAAGCATCGATTCAGGCGCTAACTCTTATATCATCAAGCCCATCGACTTCAAACGGTTCTTCCAGAAAATTGCCCCTTTTTTAAAAGAAAAAAAATTATCACATCCGCCCACACCCGATTCTCCTTCTCTCATCCCGGAAACCGATTGCAGCCGCGAACAAAAAATAAACAACACCATCAAAACTTCCATATCGGACCGCATCCGCTCCGTCTTCCTCATGGATGTCGAAAAAAAATTGACTATCCTGGAAACATCCCTGGACGACTCTATTAATGACAGCGATTTTGAAATTCACCTTGAAAAAATTAAAGTAATTACCCATAATTATAAAGGTAATGCCGGTTTTCTCGGTTTAAAAGAATTAGAAACCACCGCTGCCATTCTCGATAAAGCCATTAGCGAAAAAAACCCGGTCCCGGAATTGAAAGAAATGATTCAACACTTATATCAAGTGTTGGCGTGTATTTTAAAAGAAAATAAACCTAAAACGTGAATTGCGTATACTTATCCCTGAGTTTTATATGAATCTAATCCATAGGAGTTAAAAATGGCCGGTCAAAACGAATTAAAAACCGATCTAAAATCTTCCCGTATCCTGGTTATCGACGATGATGACGTAGCCAGGGAAATACTGGGCGAAATCCTCGAAAAAGCCGGCTTTTCATATGAAGCGGCTTCCAATGGGAGAATAGGCATCAGGCTTCACCGGGAAAAGCCTTTTAATCTTATTATTACCGATATCATCATGCCGGATATGGAAGGCATCGAAACAATGCAAGAACTGCGCCACATTTCTCCTACCGTAAAAATTATCGCGGTTTCCGGCGGCGGTCACCTGGATGCGGACAATTACCTCATCATGGCCAAAAAATTAGGAGCCCAATTAACCTTTGCAAAGCCTTTCGATCCCCAAAAACTGGTCCAGGGAATCACCGATCTTTTGGCTCTTTGATTAGCTGCCCGGGAATATTTGGAAGGAGGGTTTCCCCAATAAAAACAATCCATTTTCTTAGCCTGTTAATCTTACCTCTCGGCCGACCAAGTCCCGTTAATCGTTTGATATCCCTCCACCGAATAGGTCATCGTGCCTACCAGCCTGTCCATATGAGAAAAAGAGCCTTTATACACTTCCACCGTATGATCGCCGTCGGTGTCGATGTATTCCAGCGTAAAATTAACATTGTCGCCGACTACCGAATAATTTCCAAGGGAATCGCCTTCAACGTAAACCTTACCGGACTGCGAATCCCCCACGAACGTGTATGTGTAAATGAAGGTTTTGTTATTTAACTTCAATTGAATCGTCCACTCGCCGCTTACATTGTAAAACAATTCTTTGCACCCGGGCATTACCAATAAACCGACGATTAAAACTAAAAACAGGGCAATAACTACCATCCTTCTCATTTAAGCCTCCTATAAATTTAGACCCGTATTCAATTAATATAAAAATATAAAACTTCTTCTTCGCAAATCACGAAGAAAAATTTTTTTCTCTTCGTGATTTGCGGTATCGATGAAGATAAACGTGTAATTTCCTATTATTTACCCGGGCAGCACCGGACAACTCCCGGATCGATGTGTTTATTGCCGTACACTTTGTCGAATTGCTTACTGAATTCGACAGCCAGTTGTTCGGCCCGTTTCTCAAATGCTTCTTTGTCGGCCCAGGTTTCTTTCGGGTTCAAAATTTTTGCTTCTACACCGGGGAAATTCAACGGGACCATAATGTGGAATCGTTTGTCTTCTTCGAATTCCACACCTTCCAGCTCGGTTTCCAAAATGGCATCGATAATGGTACGAGTTACATTGATGTCCATTCGTTGGCCGACTCCGTAGGGTCCCCCGCTCCATCCTGTGTTGACCAGGAATACCTGGGTTTTATGCTTTTTCATTTTTTCACCCAGCATACTGGCATATGCATCGGGGTTCCTGGGCATGAAGGGTTGTCCGAAGAACCGGGAGAAGGTTGAAACCGGCTCTACGATGCCTGTTTCTGTTCCCGCGAGTTTGCTGGTATATCCCATAATGAACCACAGCATGGCTTGCGATTCGGTCAATTTGGCCACCGGTGGTAAAACCCCATTGGCATCGGCGGCCAGGAACAATATCCGTTTGGGGTGATTCCCTACTGAAGAGGGTTTTATATTAGATAAGAATGAGAGTGGGAATGATCCACGCGAATTTTCCGTCAGCCGGCCGTCGTAAAAATCGAATCCCCGGCCTGGGTAAATCATGGCGTTTTCGACAAGAGCGCCGTGTTTTTCCGCGGGAGCATCGTGCATAATGGCCCGGTAAATCTCCGGCTCTTTTTCAGGATTCAGGTTGATTAGTTTGGCATAACAACCGAATTCGAAATTAGCGATCCCCGTATCGTTCCATCCATGTTCATCGTCGCCCAACAAAGCGCGCCGTGGGTCTGCGGATAATGTCGTTTTCCCTGTGCCTGACAACCCGGCAAACAAAGCGATATCGCCTCGCTTCCCTTCATTGGCGGAAGCATGGAGCGGCAAAATCCCGACTCCCGGCAGCAAGTAATTCATGACCGTGAACATCAACTTTTTCACACTGCCCAGGTAAGCTGAGCCATATACCACGCCGATATAATTGACAAAGTCCATCGCAACTGCCAGGTTGGACCTCAATCTACCGCTGTACCGCCCCTTGTCTAATTTGTCATAAGGCAATACGATCAACGTAAACGGCCTTTTTGCAAAAATACTCTTTTCTATTTCCTTCGGGACCGGCCTGAACATATTGTCGGTAAACAGTGCCGTTAACGAACGGTCGGTCAATGTTTTTACGATAAGGGAATAGCTGGGGTCCGCGCCGATCACACGATCCGTTATATACAGCTTTTCTTTCTTTTTAATTTGATCCAGTGCGTCTTCCAATATCATATCGAAGGTATCCGGGTCCATCGGGATGCAGTTTGGGGAATCCCAATCGATTTCATTGAGAATAGCGTCCCGCTTAACAATATACGTGTCTTTCGGGCTTCTTCCCGTCGACTCCGTCGGCGTCAGGGATGCTAACGCCCCGTTCGGGCTGACAAAAGCTTCTTTGTTATCTACTGTTTGCCGGATTAATTGTTCTCTCGGCAGGTCGCGTAATACACATTTGTGATTCTGTAGAGACTTTTCCAGTCTATCTATAAAGTCCACTTTTTACCTCCAATTAAGATGCCTCTATATTTTGGCCATTATTTTTCTGGAAAAAGGTATTATAATAAATATCCATCGAGAAATCAATGTTAAGAAAATCAAATAAAAATTTCTTTCCTGGCGTATTGGTAATGTAATGCCCTGCTTTTTGAACTGAAAATCAAATATTGTATTCAAAAAACATTGCTATGAGTCTAATCTCCAGCATTTTTCCATAGAAAATCCCGGCTTCCTGGTCAAATATCGGAACCCAATAGCCGGATCAATTTCGCAAACCTGCTATATCGATTGCCGCCATGTCTTTCTTCATCCCCACTTTTAAATACCCTCCCTTTCCTTTTATGTCAACACTCTTCACCCTTTTCTCCCCCTTTTTCGAACAAACCTTTTCGTCACTAAAATTGAAAAAAAAGAAGTATTTTTGGCAAACGGGGGAAATTGGGGGAAAACGGAGGAAGCATTTTAATTTAAATGGGGGTATCCTAATGCCGGAATTAAAAATGATAAAGATTCCACGTAGGAGGTAACATTATGAGTTCGACTAAAACACATATTCAAAGCATTGTTAGTGTAGTGGAAGACCTCGGTTATACGTTTACCGATGAATATTTCGATTTTGAAACTTTTCCAACGTCGGGGGATAATGAGGTTTATCGAGTGGAAGTGAATACTCGGGAAGTTTACGACATGTCTGGGAACCGGGCTGAAAAGAAGAAACGATTCGACCTGTGGATCGCGTTTAAATTGGCTGTTGGCAGCGACCGTAAGCAAGATATCTACAACATACTGGATGCCGAAGATGAATTGGAAGATGAGATTATGCAGGCGCTCTCCGATGCTCAATTGAAGATTGTCGAAAACCTCATGTCTGGGATTCAAAACGATTACGTCATTATTAAGTTAACAGGAGATATCATCTTCTGGGGAACCTTAACGGCTTAATAGCCCGGATTATTGGATACGATTCGATGGTTTTAAAAATTAAACGGACTAACAAAGAAAAAAATATTCGGGACCTGGACAAAAGTTCGGGTTTCGAAAAGGAGGAAGATAAAAAATGAGTTTAATTCAGCGTGAGAACAAAGTAGGAATGAAGAAAGGGTCAACCTGGGGAACTGCGGTTGAACCCACCACAGGAAATGGACTGTATGTCAAAGCCCACACACCCCCCAAAGGTGCGCGGAAAATCGTAACCAATGAAGACGAATTCGGTCGTGGCATGGCCACTTCCGGTGAAGTCCTTGATTATGAAGCCCAGAGCGGTTCTATGTCGCTTCGCTGTTACTGGGAAGGCCTTGAACCCATCATTGCCTCGATAATGGGTATCTATACAGCAGACAGCACCACTCCCGGCGTGGTAAAGCACAAATTTAAATTGGATCCAGTCCTGGATAGTATGTTTTATACCTTTGCATGGGACGAAGGAGATGAGATTAAAGCCGTCAATTCAGCTAAGATCGTTTCCGGCAACTTTACCTATGCCGACGGTTTGAACATGGATGTCAACTATTTGGGCGATAAAGTAGCCGTAACCAACTGGACAGCACCGCTGGGCGTTACGTATCCTTGCGAAGGCAAAGGTATCTTTAAACTCAGCAACGCAACCGTTTGGGTTAAGGATGATGATGCCGCAGATTTTGCCGATGGCGACAAACTCTTTCCTTCCGGTGTCACCCTGACTATTACCCGCGGCTTTGAAGGCCTGGCTGTTACCGCCGGCAGGGATTGCATCGGCGAACCCATCGAAAAAACAGCTCCAGTGGTCGAAGTCACTCTCAACTTCCCCAAAAAGGAAACCACCACTGCGGCTTACCTCAGCGCCTTCCATTCCCGCGACTTTAAGAAAATGCGAATCAAATTTTTGGGCGACCTCATCGATGAAACCAACAACTATTCGATCGAGTTCAATTTCCCCAAAATGATGATCACGGAAGCCCCGGATTTTGCACAGGATACCCCCATCCCGACAACGATTAAAATGAAAGCCCTAAAGGCCTCAGCCAATCCGACCGGCATGGACGAAGTGGTACCCTATATCAAATTGCAAAATACGGTAACTGCGCTGACCGGTTACCCGGCAAGCTAATGATTTTGGGATAACCTGCTTTTAAGGTTTAGGTGAACGCAAACGCAGATGAACGCAGGTGGAGGGTTTACCGGGGGGCTCACAGTCCATTGTTTACCGGTACCCCATCTGCGGGAATCTGCGGTAGTTAAACAAAAAAATAACCAAGGAAACAATAGTAAATAAAACAAGATAAAAAGCCCCAGGGCTAATTAAAACAAAGGAGAAGTAAAATGAAACTTATACTGAACGAGTTCGACAATGTCGAAGAACAAGGCAAATGGTTTGAATTACCGGAAAACCCCGACTACCGGTTCAAAATCAAACCCATCACCCAGGCTGATCTGAGAAAAGCCCGGGATGAGTACACTTCTATTAAATTCGACAAGAAAACCCACAATAAAATGGAAGTGGAAGACCCTGAGAAAAAGCGAGAAGTTATGGAAAATCTTATTGTTGACTGCGTGTTGGACTGGGAAGGCGTCAAAGAAAAAAATGAAAAAGGAAAAGTAGTTAAATCGCAATTCTCCAGGGAAAAATTTAAAAAACTTTTGGATCGTAATGCCAACTGGAAACTGTACGTCGAATATAACGAAGAAGAAAATGAAAACGAATCCGTCACCTTTTCCGGGTGGTTCATGAAGGTTGCTCTGGATCCGGAAAATTTTGTCCCGGATGAAACCGAAAATTTGCCGAATTCCTGACAACCTGGCGGGATTGGTGGCGAGACTGGGAAGACCGGTTCCCCCAACATTATGCCCGGCTGTCAGAAGAAAACAAATTTGCCTTGAACTTCTTTTTCAGGGCCGTGAATGATCTTAGCATCGAATCCGGCATGCTCAAGAGTTTTGTGGATGGTTTGAATTTGGGTTTGGACTCCCGGATGCGTTTTGTTCGGAAGCTGAACATGATTTACGTGACGGTCCACAATATCGAGTATGAAAAGCAGGAGGAAATGCGGAACAAGAACAGGTAATTAAAGCGGTAAAGGCAATGGAATACAGGCCGGCGGCAGTAGGTTGAGCGGTTCGAAGAACCAATACAAGTAAGTGAAAATGAATATAACATTTTAAAATAGGGCTCGATTCAACCGTATCTACTGCCGCATTGGCTTTTTTTCCATAAGTGGATGATTGATGTGGATTTTTATTGATAAAAACAAAATGGCTTTAAAAAAAATGAGTGAAACATGGAAATGTTAAACAGTTTTAAACCGGTGGGAAATCGTTTAAAAATTTATATAAAAACAAAACCACAAAATGAGGTGCGGGTATGAGCGAAAGAAATGAAACAATAATCGTATTAAGAGCGGATGTCGGTAACACCGCGGAAGTGATTCGATCTATTTGCGATGCAATGACCAGCTTTCTTCGAGTTGTCGGGTTTGCCGACGATGCTTTAAGAGATTTTATAATTGCAGAAAGAACGCTGGAATTGCAGACAAAAAATTTAGAAAAAATAATAGGACTTGGGGCTACATCTATAGATGAATTGGAAAGAGAAGCCAGGCTCCTACAATCAGTGTTGATGGAAAATCAAAATGCGATACTGGGAAATGAAGAAAGGTTGAAAGCAGCCGGAGAGCAGATTGTTAATACTATTGCTAATTTTAAAGATTTAGGCACTGAAGTACCGCAATACATGATAGCCCTTGAAGAAAGGTTTAGGTCAGCTTCAACCTCTACCACAGAACTGGTTTGGTCGCTTGGAAACATCGCCAAATCCAATGCAGAGCTTGCCGAAAAATCAAGGGAATTGGAAAAAGCACTGGGCCTCCCGGGCAAGAGCCTCGGTGAAGTCCGAGGAGAAGCCAGGCTCCTGGAAATTGTATTAAACAAGAATGCTACTGCAATTAAAGGGAATGCAGACCATCTTAAAGCAGCCCAAGAGGAAATTAAAAAAACGAAACAAGAATTTAAAGATTTGGGAGCGGAAGTTCCAAAATATTTTAAAGACCTAGAAAAACAATTCAAATCCCCGGGAGAAGCTGCGAAAGAAGCCGGAGAAAAATTAGGGAAATTTGTTGAACACGCAAAAACACTTTCCGGGCCTTTATTGGATTTCGTAGGTGCTACTGAACGAGTAAAAACACAAGTCAGTGGAATGCTCGATGGGTTAGAACTCTTTTCAAAGGGCTTAACACTCCTGGCCGCTAATCCCGTCCTTGGAACTATATATCTCATAGTCGGCGCCTTGAAGTTCCTCCAGAATGCATTCCAATTTCTAGCCGATCAAAGCGTTCGAAATGCTATCGATGAAGAACGCAATTTCATCCAGGTATCCGAAGAAATGCAAGAAAAAATCGTCGAAACCGCGGATAAACTCAACGATGGCCATGCCGCTTTCAGTATGTATATGGGAGAAATCGTCAAAGATGCCAATATCACGAAGGGCAACCTCGAAAACTACGCTATTCGAACAGGAGAAATCATCGACGATTATAATAAAGGTACGTTGAACCTGAAACAAACCCAGGAAGCTTTCGGGAAAGCGTTTACCGGGATTATGGAAAACGCCAAGAACCTGGGGATGGAAGGCAGTAGAGGCATCGTGGATATGATTTTAAAAGTCCGTGAAAGCGGAACCCAGGTTTCAGAGGTCCAACAATATGTCAACGATAAGCTGACAGCAGGAAAAGATGCGCTAAAATCATACCTTTCTACATTTGATACCAAAAGCATCCGGGCCGACATCGACGACCTCAATAATAAACTGAGAGATAAAAATCTCACCCTCTACGATAGTATAGAAATCCACGAACAAATCAAACAGAAAGAAAAAGAATTATCTACAGCCTCTCAAGATGTGTTGGCAAACTGGGATTTTATGCAAACAGCAACACTCGCAACTTTTGAGGCGTTCAAATCCGAAGGAAAATCCTTTATCGACATTGTAGGCCTTATGGGGAATGAATTAAACAACCTCTCCTCCATTGCCGATCAAAACGGCCTCGAAGTATCCGGCAGCCTCAAGGAGATGACGGACCTCTCCTCTTTTGTCAAAAACCATGAAGAGCTTACTACTCGGGTCGAATCCGTCAATAAAATGATGACGGCATTGGGCGACAGCGCCTATCTGTCAAAAGACGCATTCCAAGCCTTCGGGAAACAAGCCAGTACCGATTTCCAATCCCTGATTAATGCAGGAGCTTCTGAAAAACAAGCACTGGAATTACTCGCTCCACAATTGAATAAACTAAACGAATACGCCAACACATACAATGTTACCCTCGACGATCAAACCCAGGCCCTTATAAACAAAGGGCGGGCTGCAGGAGTGGTAGCCACACAGGAAAACGAAGTCTTTAACCGCATGAACGATTTGTTGTATGCAATCGCCAAATCTTTAAATGCAGATATACCTCAATCCGCTGAAAAAACCAAACAATCCATTGAGAAAATTGGTGAAGCCGGGAATAACCTCAAGCTTGGTATCGATGATTCCAAAGTAAACGTCATGCTGGATGCAGTCGAGAAAAACATGAAGGAGCGCGACTATAATGTGGAAATTAAATGGAAGAAATTAATTGGAAAAGACGAATATATTAAAATACCTGTTGACGTAGATGATAAGCAGGTTAATAAATTTTTAAAAGAATACACAACTCCTTTCCGGGAATTTATTAATGACCTGAAAGAAAAGAAAAATATCGATATCGACTTTTCCAACGGCGCTAAAGCTTTTAACACACTGGATCAAAACCTTGAAGACTTTAAAAAAAGATTAAAGGACAATAAAATCGATATCAGCGACGAACAAGCCCGAGAAGTCATGATGAATATTGTAAAAGGTTATAATGCAGTAGAAAGAGAACTAAAAAAAGAAAAAAAAATCAAACTTGCATTAGAAGCAAAAGAAGTGGATGCAAGAATAAAAGACGTCAATAAAGCTGTAAAACCCTTTATCGAATCACTGGAGAAAAAACATCATATCAAAATTAACGCCGCTGATGTTGAAGATGCGATTAAAAAAGGCAAAGGTTCACTTGTCCCCATGGTGAATATGCTAAAAGATAAGTACAAAATCAATGTCGATGTTAAGCAACTGGATATGGTAAAACAACAATTTATGACATTCATGCAAACCGCATTTGCTCTCATGGGCCAGCCTCTCCCCATGGACTTTAGCAAAATATTCGATCAAATGCTGGGTTTAGACAAACTAAAGGAAGAACAAGCCCAAAAAGACGCAGATAGAGCCGCAAGACAAGAAGCCGCAAATAAACGCTGGAAAGATACCTTGAATGAAGTTGCAGCCCAATATGGACTCACAGCAAAAGATATCGATAAACCAATGACGGAATTAAATACCAAAACAAAAGCAGTACTCCAAATCTTCGGTGACCATGAAAAAGCATGGGACAATAATGCTGTCGCTGCTGGAAAAATGAGAGAAATGATCCAGGCCCAGTTGGACGAATACGAAAAATACGGGGAGAAAGTACCTGAAAAATTGGCAGAAGTAGCTAAAGCACACGACGTGGTCTCCTCAAAGCAAGAAGAATTAATGCGGAATATGGGTATCTTGACTAAAAATGGCATTAAAGATATGGAAAAAGAGACCAAATTGCTTGTTAGTACCTTCAATGAATACAAGGATGTGGGTGAAAACAACGCAGTTGTCTCATTGAAAATGGGAGATTCCATCCAGGCTGAATTGGATAAGTGGGAAGCCCTGGGAAAAGAAGCTCCCAAAAGCTTGCAGGAAATTGCGAATGCACAGGGTGTCGTCTCATCAAGGCAAGAAGAATTGATGAAATCCCTCGGTTTACTCACAAAACACGGCGTCGAAGAGTTGAATTTAAAATCCAGTGAATTGGTGACTACATTGCTTGAAAATTCTAAAGCATACGAGGGTAATAAAGTAAAAACCGAATTAGCAAAAGATGCCATAGTTAATTGCCTCGATGAGTATAGAAAAATGGGCGAAGAGGCCCCTTGGTATCTGAATCTAATGGCTATCGCTTGGGGCGCCGTGGATGCAAAAACAGGAATCGCCATGAAAACCCTTAATGATTATATGGGTTCTCTTGGATATGTGAACTTTGATAATATATCGGACGATATGACTAAATTTAACCGCAGCATGGAACTATCCGCAGACCAGTTTACAAAAAACCCCGCACTGGTTGCGAATATGAGTAAAAAAATCGATGATTATAGAAATCAACTCGTCACTCTCCGAGGTGGGGAAGAAAACTTGACTGCCCAGGATAAAGAGCTGATTGCAAGCTTCGAAGCAAATGCTGAAGTAGTAAAAAAAGTATCCGGTGAAAACGATTCATTACGGAATGTTTTGAAAATGAGCGACCAGGATATTGCCAAATTAAGCGATACTGAAAGAAAAAATGCGCTTTCAAAAGCAGGTATGGTAAAGAATTTGCAATATCTCGGCGATGCCCTTGGCATTTCAAATGAAGATGTATTGACACTTTACAATAGCTTTGAAACCATAACCGATTCAAGTGCCAGCCTTACGGATAAACTGGGTGCAATGGGCACCATGGTCGGCACAGTCGGCGGAGTATTAGGCAATCTAGGCATTGTTTCCGGTGCAACCGCAGCACGAATGAAAACCGTCGGCGCCGGTATTTCTTCCATGGCCAGCGGAATCAAAGACATGGGCTCCGGGAATCCTTTTAAAATGCTGGCCGGCGGTATTAAAATCCTCTCCGGCCTCGGTAAAGTATTGAAAGGCTTGTTCGGCGGCGATAAGTGGGGAAAACGCGCCAAAAAAGAACTGGAAGGCCTGGCAGGCGTTACCAAAGACATGCAAGAAAAATTGAAAAAAACCGCCAAAGAACTCGGCTCTACCGAAAAAGCCATGAACAAACTCATCGCCGAATTCATCCGCGACGCCGCTATGCTCAATGAAGCCGATTTCTCCACCTGGGGAAACAAAGTCATCGGCATGATGAATAAATTGAAGAAGACCAGCGGACCCGCAGCAGCCGAATTAGCCAAACAAGTCGGAGATGCTTTCACCGAATTGAAAAACAAAGCCGACCAACTCGGCCTCCACGGCTCCAAATCCATGGTCAACCTCATCCAGAAAGCCAGGGAATTGAAAGCCGCGGGAAAAGACATCCCCGAAGTCTTCGAATACGTGAACGAAAAACTGACCGCAGGCGCCGACGCATTGAGCACTTACCTCGGTACCTTCGGCAATGTCAAAGACCTGAATAAAGAAATCGCGGAAATCAACGAAAAACTCTCCAATACCGAAAACGCCGAAGAAGCCCTGGAACTCCAAAAAGAATTGGAAGAAAAAACCTTGAAACTCCAGGGAGTCTCCCAAGACGTCGCTGCCAACTGGGACTTTATGCAAACCGCCGCGTTATCCACTTTCGCTGCCATGCAAGACAGCGGCAAATCCTTTATCGAAACCGTCGGCGTCATGGGCGATCAATTAAGCACCCTTTCGGAAATGGCTGAAGCCAATGGTTTGGAGGTCTCTGAAGGACTAAAACAAATGACCGATATGGCCGCCTTCATCAAAAACCACAAAGACTTGGCCGACCGCATCGATTCTACCAACAAAATGATGCAAGCCCTCGGCGATACCTCCTACATGACCGCCAATGACTTCACCAACTTCTCAACCAACGCCCAAAAACAATTCCAGCAATTGATGGATGCCGGCGCCAGCGAGAAAGAAGCACTGATGATGTTGGGCCCACAACTGGAAAACTTGATCAAATACTCCAAAACCTATGGTTTCACCATCGACGAGCAGACTATGGCCTTGATGAGAAAAGCCAAAGAAGAAGGCGCTATCAACGGTAAAAGCCTATCGGACGCAGAAAGACAAATCCAAATCCAGGAAAGAATGGCCGACATCCTTGCCCGTATCGCTGAAAAATTTGGAGTCCATATCCCCAAAGCAATGAACGACATGGCTGCAGGCGCTGAAAACAGTTTCGGCCGCATCAGCACCCAAACCGGCCAATGGGCCCGCGGACTCGACGATGTCGAAATCAAATTAAGAAACGGACTTCCCAGCGCTGTAGATAACCTCGACAAGAGCTACCAGGACGCCATGACCGGCCACTCCATCGTCACCGAAACCCTAAAATGGCAAGGCGCCCTCGACGGCGTAAACAATACCATGGGGACCGACCTCATCAACACCGCAGGCGAATTGAACAGGGAATTCACCGGCGTGATGGAAAAGGCAACAAACGGCATGATAAAAACCGACTCGGAAACCCTAAAAACAATTCAAACTTACGACCAATTGTGCGCAAAATTGAAGGCTACCCAACAACAATATGACGCCCTCGACCAGCTCACCGGCACTGAAAAAACCGATGCCCAAAAAGAAGAACTGAAAACCCTCAAAACCGAAATCGACAACATCCAGAAATCCATCGACGACACCCGCAGCTCCTATACTAAAAAGGTCGAAGATTTAACCAAATCACTCACCGAAGACAATATCGACATCGATAATTTTGCCAACTATGTCAACAAGTCCAACGATATCTTCGTAGCCATGCGAGTCGGCGCCCTTACAGCCAAACAAGCCCAGGAAACCCTTGGAGATACCTTTAGCAAATTGACCCAAAAATCCAAGGAACTGGGCATCGAAGGCAGCAGGGAAATGCTCGACTTGATACAAAATGTCAGGACCAGCGGCCTGGAAGTGGGCGAAGTTCAAGAATATGTCAATGACCAACTCAAATCCGGCGTCGATGCCCTCGGTAGTTATATGGCGACCTTCAAAGACTCTTCCGCTCCTCTTAAAGCCGAACTGGATACCTTTACAAATGCCCTCGAAGAAAAACAAAACGATTTGGACCGCTACCAAAAACAAACCGAGAAAAAAAATAAAGAACTCGCCGAACTCTATAAAATAAAATCCCAGCGCTCTGCCTCCGGCGGCGACCCCATGGAACAGAAACAGATCGACGAACACATCAAACAACTCGAAAAAGAAATAAAAATGCGCGAGAAAGGAACTGAAATTAGAAAAGAAGCTGTCAACGAACTCAACAACCAGGTCAATGCCCAGCAAGAAAGAATGGATGCGGCAACCGGTGTTCTCCAAAGCGACTTCGAAAGTATGGGGACTTACGCCGTCGCCATGTTTAACTCCCTGATGGCCGAAGGCGCTTCCTTCAGCGAAGCCATGCAGACCATGGGCCCCCAACTCACCGAACTCTCCAAAATAGCACAAGAAAGCGGGGCACAAGTATCCGGGCCTCTTAAAGAAATGCTCGATATGCAAGACTTCCTCGACCAGAATAAAGAAGTGAGCACCCGCATCGACTCCACCACCAAAATGCTCGAATCCCTCGGCAATATCGGCTATCTCACTGCCGATGTCTTTTCTACCTTCCAAAAAGATGCCGCAGCTCAGTTCGATGCTTTGAAAACCAAGACCGGAGACGTTACGGAAAAATACAAACTCATGGGACCCGAACTCGGTAAACTCGCCTGGTACGCCAGCCAATATGGCTATGAATTGGACAGCAATACCAAGAAGATGATCGAAGAAGCCAAACAATCCGGCGTCAACATGGGCGTTATGATTCCTCCCCAGGAAAAAATGGTCTCCCTCATGGAACAACTGGTCACCGTCATGGGCGGAAAAATCCCCTATGCAATGGAAAAAATGGCCACTTCCGCTGAAGGCGCAATGGGCACAGTCACAAAAGAAACAGAAAACGCCCAACAAGCCCTCAGCAACGTCGAAGGAACTCTCACCAACGAACTCCCAGCCGCCGTCGACATCCTCGATAAACAGTACACCGACCTCTCCTCCTCCATGACCGATATCACCGTTCGCCCCACCATCGAAGTCGCTCCCCAGGTCATCGAAGATCAAAAGTATAAAGAAATTATCGCTGCAAAGCAAAGAGATATTGAAGCCGCCATGCAACAACTGGAATCCGCATCGGTAAAAGTTTCAAAAGAAACCGACCCCGATAAGAAAAAAATGGCCGAAAAAGAACTGGAAAAACGAAAAAAACAGGTCGAGGATATGTCAAAAGAACTGAAAATGTTCGAAAGCAAAGCTGCTTCCGCCTTATCTAAAGTATCCGAAACCACTTCCAGCGGTAAAGAAAAAATCGAAAAAGACTTGAAAGCCGTCGAGAAAAGCGCGACATCACTCGAAAAGGTCAGTCTAAAAGCCACCCAAGGCCAGGAAAAATTGGAAAAATACACCGAAAAAACAAAAGAAGCCATCTCCATCCTGGAAAAAGGAACCGAATCCACCGACAAAGCCAAAACCACAGTCGCCAAAGAATTAACCAAAATCGACTCCAAAATGGACGAACTCGGAACCGACGGCAGCAAAAAAGTCGTTAAACTCCTCGAAGATGCCAAAGACGGCGGCGATAAAGTCCTCTCCATCAAAGACTCCCTCAAAACCGTCTTTAAAGAAGGCTCAAAAGACATGACGGATTACACGAAAAATACCGGCTTACAGTCAAAAATGGTTACCAAACTCTTTGGCGCCATGCAGAACGACGTTAAAGAAAAATTCGAGAGCATTAAAGCCAAAACCGGCGACGCCAACGAAGCCTATAAGAAAATGGGACCTGAACTACTGAAACTCGCTGAATTTGCCAAAAAGAACGGCATCCAACTGGATGAAAACACACAAAAATTGATCGCAGAAGCCGAACAACACAAAGAAAGTATGAAGAAAATGATCCCGGGCCAGGAAGAATTGAATACCAAAACCAGCTTCCTCAAAAAAATCATCTCCGGCGATATCTCCGGCGCTTTCAAAGATATGAAAAAAACCGCTGAAGATTCCTTAAAAGGCATCCAAACCGAAACCACCGAATGGAAACAAAGCCTCGATAAAGTCCAGGGCCAATTGGAAAACAACCTCCCAGGCGCCGTTAAAGAACTCGATAAAAAATACAAAGACGCCATGACCGGCCACTCCATCGTCACCGAAACCAAAAAATGGAAAGGCTCCCTCGATGAAGTCCAAACCATCCTCGGAAAACCTCTCCTCGAAAAAATCGAAGACCTCAACAAAAAATACACCCACGTCTCCGGCGATATCTACCAATACTTGAAAGATACCAGCACCGAAGGTTACAAAGCCCGCTTGACCATCGACCAGATGGTGGGCGAATTGAAAAACCTCCAGGATGCCTACAACACCCTCGCCCAAAAACGCAAACTGTCCGACAAAGATCAAAATGTCATGGAAGACTACAAACGCAAAATCGAAGAACTCTCCAAAGCCCTCGAAGAATCCCTACCCACCATCGAAAACTACCAGAAAAAATTCGGGGAACTCAAAGACCAACTGACCGGCAAAATCAACGTCAGCTCCTCGCTCATTTCTCTCGCCAAAGATATCCGCGGCCAGGGGAAATCTTTCAAGGAATTGGATGAGGCCATCGCTTCTTCCCTCGAAAGCGGCTCCAAAGGCATGGCCGATTGGGTCTCCGCCCTCGGTCCCTCTTCCGAAGACATCGAAGAAATCAAAAAACTCCGCGAAGAATACAAAGATCTCATGGAGAAAACCGAGCTCTCCGATGAAGAAAAGGAACGTGTCAAAAAGTTAACCGGCGAAGTCGACTCCTTGACCACCAAATCGAAACAAAATATCCAGACCGACATGAAAGCCATTATGGACTCCCAGGATATCATGGTCACCTACTTCCTCTCCATGCAAGCCGAAGGCAAAAACCTCACCGAAATCATGGACGTCATGGGCGACAGCTTCAAAGCCGTGGCAGACAAATCCTTGAACACCGACTGGGAATCCATCGGCGTACCCATGTCCGAAACCTTCGCCCAGTTGTATGACCTACAGCAGAAAATGTCGAAAAACGAAGGACTCATCAAGGGAATCGAAGGTTTGAAATCCTCGCTGCACGGCATCGGAGACAGCATGCTGTACATGTCCGAAGATACCTTCGGCACCTTCGAACGGTCGGCCCTCAGCGCCTTCTCTAAACTCAAAGACGCCGGTTTCGACCAGACCCAGTCCCTCCAGATGATCGCTCCAATGCTCAAAGACCTTGAAGCCTACGCTACTCAATATGGTTACGCCTTGAGCGGCCCCGCATCCAAACTCCTCAAAAACGCCAAAGACAGCAAACTGATCCAGGCCGAACAAAAAAGCGATACCGAAAAATTGGTCGAAGCCAACGAAAAACTGGCCACCGTCATGGAAAACATGGTTGCGGTTTTCACCGATTTGAAGAAAATCAACCCCTTTGAACAAATCGTCCAACAAGCCGCTGCCCTCAATTCCCAACTCACAGGCGCCGCAGGCACAATGGGTGCAATGGCAGACCGGGGCCTCCCGGGAACAGGAGCTCCCCAGGTGCATCCCTACATGACCGGAACCCAATATATCTCGGCTGCCAGCGGCTATAACGGCGTACTGGCCAAAGATACCTGGTTCCGCCTCCATAAAGGCGAATTGGTCAATGTCTGGTCGCCGGAAGAAACCCAACGACTCCAGGCCACCCCAATCTCTAAAATGAACCTCAGCGATACACGCCCCTCTGAAACCAAAGGCGACATCGTTTTCGAACATATCACCATCCAGTCTGAAAATGGTGAAGAAGCGGTCCGTGAATTTATGACCGCACTTAAAGCCAATAAATTCGGCGTTAAAAATCTAATAAGGAAGGTAGCACAATAATGAACAACGGAAAGATATTTTACAACAATTTAATCGGTCAATGTACATTAACAACGACACCTACCGCATCCGCCACCGGCTTTGGAGTTGAGAACCTCTACAACTCCAACCCCGGTGTGGTGTGGAGAAGCCAAACGACAGCGGAGCACGCCATTAAGATGACTTTTTCCTCCAAAACAATCGTAAAAGCCATTGCTGTGCTGAATCATAACCTGGTGAGTCAGGATACCCTTGTTTTTGAAGCCGCTAAGAACCAGGACTTTTCAGGCGATAAAGCCAGTGCAACTATCGACTCTACTGTCGGATACAAAGAAATACCCTGGTCCGAAACTGACTGGAATGTAATCTTCAGCTACACTGGGATTATATATTACCGGTTGAGGGTCAGCAAAACCTCCGGCAGTTATATCCAGATCGGGGAAATATACCTGGCCGGCTCTACCTACAGCTTCGAACGGAATTTCAAGTGGAGTTATTCCTACACCCGCGAGATTAACCGGAATTCCCGCCAAACCACTTCCGGGCAGGTCTATCGCAGTACACGCTACATCCGGCGCGGCTTCGACCTGGAATTCGAAGGAATGTCGGATACCCAAAAACAAACCTTCGAAACCATAGCCAACAGCGACTATATTTGTTTGCTGCCCTATGATTCCGACGGCGACTTGTACTACGGTACCCTCGATTTCTCATCCTTTACCCATGTCTACAACAATTATTGGAATGCGTCTTTTAACTTTATGGAGAATCCAAAATGATGGTAAAAGTACTTTGCGATTTCCCCCTCGGTCGGTTGATGTTTGCGACGGAGAACCTCCAAACCGAGATCAAGACTCACCCCGTTGTGGATGAGCCTTGCGATCGGCACGATTCTTCCGGTAAAATCATCGTCAAATCCCCCAGCGGCGATAGAGCTTATACCCAGGGCGATACGGTTTCTGTGGCGTGGCAAACCGCCAATATTACTGGCAATGTTGAAATTCGCCTGGAAAAATCCGATGGAAGCGGCCATTACATCCTCAGCGCCGGCACCCCTTACAACGCATCACCCTATGTGTATCAATTCAAAGATGCCACGAATGCTGCGGGTGATTATTACTTCTCGGTTATCCAGGGCAACTATTATGGAAACAGCGAAAATTTCAGCGTTGTACCCCCCGGTAACTGGCAGAACAGGATTATCAGTATCTCCTCCCTCAGCCGCAACATCGGCGAAGATAAATCGTACGAAATGTCGGGCATCTCCATCGAGTTCAACGATACCGACCGGTATTTCAGGAACATGATGTCCAGCCAATACAAGTACATCGCCGGCAGGAAAGTCCGATTGTTTTCGTCCGACGACCAATTGATTTATACCGGAAACGTAGAAAAATGGCAATTCAGCGAAGACGGCTTCTCCCTCTCCATTAACGATAAATTGTCCGGCCTGGATAACTTGATTACCACTGAAATAGTCAAAGGACCAAGCGATACCGAAATGGCCAGCCAGGCAGAGGGCCAGGTCATGCCCATTATCTATGGTATTGTGGATGAACCGGTGGATCCCCTCTATAAAAAAGGTTCGGTTAAATGCTGGAAGATGAAAAACAAAATATTTCTACTGGCAAACCATCACTGCAAAGAGGTCGTGGATAATTGTGCCTACCTCGAAGATGGAACCAAAATGACCTTTGGAACTGGCGAAGGCCTGGATAATAATGCCGATGGTAATGCTTTAATAAAGTTCAATTCCATAGCGAATGACATTGAAGTCATTTATGTGAATGTGAAGGGGAAAATGGACGCTAACGGAAACCTCATCGAAGACCCCATCGAAGCTTTCAAGGATATACTGAAATCCTACACTTCCTTCAGGTATAACGTGACGGCAATGAATCAAGCCCAGGCTGTTATGCAGGAAAAAGGATATGAAATCGCTGGAGTTATCGATAAACCCAAAAGCTTAAAAGATTTCCTGGTGGATTTCTGCTTCAGTTTCGACTGCGATTTCTTCATCGGGAAAGGAAACGATATTATTATTACTCTCCTGGATTGGTCTCACCTTGACCCGGTCGATAGTTTTATCGAAGCACAAATCCTGGATTTCCAACTCAATGAATTGCCGGAAGAGATTCGCAACAAAATTCAGTACATGTACAGATACGATTTTGGGCGAGAAATCTTTTTAAAGACTCCCATATTTACCGAGACGACTTCAGCCACCAATTGGGGGGAGTTTTTCAATTACAATGAGCCCATCAATATGTATTTTGTCCGGGATGACGCCCAGGCTTACGATGTGGTGCAGCGATATGTGATCCAGCGAAAAAATCCCCGCCGTGTCGCCCAGTTCTCGGTTCCTCTTTCGGAGTTTTTGGGGCTCGATATTTCGGACGTCATCGAAGTTCAGCACCGGAATGCTATCGATGAAACGCCGCGAAAGTATCAAATCCGCCGTGTCGACCTGGATTTTCTTTCCGACAATGTCCAGGTTGAAGCCGTCGATGTGTCATCCATGAGCGGGGGAGTATTCATCCTCGGTGACAGGACAACTCTTCCTTTATTATGGAATAACGCATCGAGTAACCAACGTAATTACGGATACATGGCAGACCGGGCTACCAGTTTTTTTAGTAACAATATCGACTTCGGTAAAGTTCTTTATTAGGAAAAGAACTGAGCTATTTATATATCGGGGACGCTTCTCAGGGAACACGGGTGGGGGGCAGCCGGAAGGCTGTCCCCCACTTTTTCCCCTCTCCCGGCAGCATAAAAGCAAAATGAAAAATATTCTCTGACACAACTCGAGAAAGAATATAAAGAGAAAATTAAAAACAATTTAAACCACTGAACCGCACAGCCATTGCATGGTAAAGTGGAAGGAGGAAAATATGGCTTTGTTTCAATTAGACCAGGTCTTTTCATACCAGGATGCCAACGATATTAAGAAATTGTGGGCCAGCGCCACTGCACCGGCAAGTCCCGGAGACGGCGAAGTGTGGTTGGACATTTCCACTACCCCCTACAAATTAAAACGGTATAAGAGTAGTAACAGCACATGGGAAACCATCGCAGGTATGACCAATGCCGAACTTCTTGCTGCTATTAAAGCGGTGGACGGCGCAGGCAGCGGCCTGGATGCCGACTTATTGGACGGCCAGGAAGGCTCTTATTACCAAAATGCAACCAATCTGAATGCCGGGACTATTGCTCTTGCACGGATTCCCACCACATTGACCGGCAAAGATGCCGATAAATTAGATGGGCAAGAAGGTTCGTATTATCAGAACGCCACCAATTTGAACGCCGGTACGGTTGCCAGGACCAGGATGCCGACGGAAATCGTCTATTCCGATACCGATAAAACCATGGCTGCCAATATCAAATTTAACGATAACAAACAAGTTATATTAGGAACAGACAGCGATTTCATCACGTATTTTGATGGCTCCAATACGATTCTAAAGAGTTATCTTCATGGGGGCAAGGTTTATCATCAAGCTGAGAATGCCAGTGGCACCAGTTTGGATATGTTGACCCTGGATCCGGCTGTTCCTAAAGTACACTCCCAGGCAGCCATCATTTCCCAGATGATAACTCAAACCATTGCCAATAATACAGTATTTGATACTGGTATTTCCGCTCAATCTGTCGGTATGCTGATCCTCCATAATACGACAGGTCACATTTTTGCTAATGGGGCCATGTTTTTCATAGGTGCTCATATGGGCAGTAATTATGGAATAACACGAATGCAAGGATCGGTGAATCATTATGGAACACCTATTAATGCGTCTGTATATAATATTTATGCCGAATCGACTACCGGAAATGTTCTAATCCAAAATATCTCGGGTGAATCGGTTACATTTCAAATCGGTTTTATCGGTGCTTATATCGATTAAAAATTAACCGGCAATAATTGCTTCCGGTGGGCAAAACGTATTGATAATACTCCCCTTAATAAAAGCTTTTGGAAGTCCAGAAACCTTTTCCCGAAAAGGTTTCTGGTCTGGATTGCCCGATATCACACGAATTTTGTTTTAACCCAGGAAGAAAGGTCCCGTTTGATCGATTCCTGGAGCTTCCCAATATCCTGGGAAAAAATATCGATCAATAATCGGCGGTCTTCCTGCTGCAACTCTTCTCTTCGAAACAAATATCGGCTGACGTCGGTTTTGATTTTATAACGCAGTTCTTCCGGCAGAAGCCTGCGGAAAACTTTTTTTATCAAATAAGGCCGGTAAATTAACCGGCTCAAAAATGCCGCTGCTTTCGATTTCGGCGCTCCCGATATATTCGACCGCTGGTCATCCGAGAGCTTACCCACACTCTCCAAACCCAGGAAACCCAATAAATCATCGATCAAACCGTCTGGGTTCTTGCAGTAATCCTCATAAAGGTATACCTTCACATGGTCGAACGCTTCCAGGTAACTCTCCACCTGGGCAGAGTACATCCCGAAACCGATATAATCATAGCCCGGGTAAAGGCGGTTCCCGTCGATTTCTTCGAAAATCCTCGACCGGAATGATCCCGGCGCGCTGTTGATGGCTTCACGGAAAGATAGATCGATCAAACCCTGGCCGTGGTGCATACAGTAATGCGACCATGCCCGTTCCACCGGGTTTCGAAGTACCATGATTATTTTTACTTTCCGCGCGTCGCTGCCGTATAACTCCTGTATATTGCGGATCACGTCATGATGATAATAGAGATACCACGAAGACGTATCGCCCAGGATGCTCCCTTCCGGCGAACTTTCGTACATTTTAATGTACTCGTCCCCGGTGCATCCCACCTTTTCGCGGGGTGTCCCATCCGCCAATCTATATTTCGGGGTCTCCCCGTTAAATGCGAAATAGTAGAGCTCTTTTCGGTCCGGCAAGAAAATCCCCGGGTGTTTTTTCAAGCAGGTATACAGCGATGTGGTAGCGCTTTTCGCCGCCCCCACGATGCAAAAATCCGGGAAACGCAGCTCCCTGTCTTGAACCCGGAGAATCATTTTTCACCTCTTAATTTTTTTAAATTTAAATGCCGGAAGTTGGGAATATAAAGCGGCATGATGTTGAAGTGTTTTTTGATGTAGATCACCGAAGCGATATTCCATGATATCATACCGGCTGCGTTGGCGATGGCAGCCCCATTGATGCCCATGCGCGGGATAAGAACCCAATTGAGTGTAATATTAACGATAGTGGCCCCCAATACAAAGTACTGGAAAACCATTTGCTTCCCCGTCATATTGAGGAAAGTTCCCACCGGCCCGCAAAAGGCGTTCACCAGTTCCCCGATGATCAGGATAGACAATGCCGTGGCTCCACCCGTGGCTTTATCCCCGAAAATACTCATGAGAAACCGCGGTATAAGAAGAAAAATAACGGCCACAGGCGCAGTGGTCCAGAAGATCATCCGGGTAGAAAAATTCGTGATTCGTTTCAAACCCGCCGTGTCCCCCGTACTCCAACTCTCTGCAAATTTAGACGCCGCGATACTGTTGACCGATGTCAGGGTGAAGGTCAGCACTGCCGCTACTTTAAGACCCACGCTAAAAATCCCGACTTCCGTTTCCGAACGGAAGATTCCCAGCATAATCGTACCCGTCTGCGCTACAAAAAATGAAAACGCCCCGCTCATAAGCATGGGGAACGACGTTCTTAAGAGTTTACCCGTCCCTATCGGCTTTTCCTCACCCCGTTGAAGGGGAATATCGCCCTCCCCGGTTTCGGCTTCCGCGCGGCTTACCAATATAAAACTGCTGATTACCGATATAAAAGCGGCTGCTGCATAAGCATATACCGGGATTGTATCCTGGGAAAAAAAGAAATAGCACCCCGATAGGATGATCGAACCCACCAGGTATTGAGAGACATTGACTAAAAAGGAGAAGGATTTGATCTTCTTTTTCCCTCTTAAGTGTGCCGCGTTGATGTAAAGAAGTGTAATCGGCAGGACGGAAAGTGCTATGAGCCGGAATGCCGTTGTAATGTGCTGGTTTTTAAATACCGACCGGGCAAAGATGGGGGCCAGGACATAAAGGATTACACCTGCCGTTAAACTGCATATAATCCCAACGTAAATGGACCGCCGGTAAACGCTCTTGACCGCATAGGGATTTTTTTTCGCCGTGTATTCTGCCGTAAATCGAACCAACGCATTATCCAGCCCCATTCTCCCGAATAACATGGCGATTTGTAACGCTGCCGCACTCAATGAATAAATCCCCAGGCTCTCCGGACCATAAAGACGTGAGATCAAAAGGTTAAAAACATTGGCTAACAAAAGCCCGAAAATTCGTACAGATAAAAAACTGATAGACCCCCTCGCCAATTCATTTAAATGCTCGTCTTTGACGTAAGACTTTAACCAATCCGGTTTCATCGGCTATTTCATCGGGAATGGAATAGTGAAAGCAGCATTCCTTTTTATTTCCATTTGAATAAAATAGGCCCCAGGAAGTAATAAACGATGACCAGGAGGGGCACTATGACGGATAACAGCACCGCTGTGGGGATATATTTTTTTCGCTCGGATTTTGAAATCGGGTTCAGAAGGTTGATTAATACATTATTGAGAATGGTGCCGATAATAAACTGGTAAGGGAGAATAAAGATCATAGCCGACAGGAACCGGTAATGCGGTGGATTTGAAGTCGATGCGAATGTGAGTTTCAGGCTTCCCAGTATCGACGAAACCGCGGGTGAAAAAAAATAAACCAGGAGAAAAAAGAATACGATTTCAACAGCCGATTCGCCGATATTCGATATTATAAGTTTATCTATCGATTTAAACGGGGTCCCCAATTTTTTCTTCAGTAAGAAAGTTTTCAGTGCAAGTGCAATGATAATAGCCGGGAGAAGTTTTAAAAGCAGTGGAAGTAGTTTTTTACAGAAAGGTATAAAGGCGCTGATAAATCCCCGGGTCGTGGGCAGTCCGGGTAAGTCCCCCGCCAACACTGTTGTTTCCAGGATGACCATTAACAAAACCGCGAAAATAAGGTTTTTTATTTTTAAATTGTTCTGTATCATATTATATATTCTACACTAAATAGCCGGAAAATGCAAAGAGATTTTCAGCTAGCAATTCTCATCTTGAAAAGTGACTTTATACGTTAAAGGGGCGTGTCCAAACACGCCGTCCGTGCCGCAGGCACGTTAAACCCAAAACGGCACGCAGTGCCACAAAATCCCAATTCATCATTCAACATTCAACATTCAGCATTATTGTTCGCTTTTCCATTTCTCATCATATTTTGGGGACGTTGCGTGTTCCACAGGGGGATGATTGCATGAATATTTTGGTGTCGGCAAAAAATACAGCAAGAATTATGCCAAAAAACCCCATGATCGGACCTCCGAACCTCATCGTCCGAGTTCTGAAGGTCATCGTTCCATAGTTTTTTTCAAAAATCGACAAAAAAAACGCGGGTTTCCGCTTTTTTTTCGGCGCGTTCGGGGCGTTTTTCTCTGCTCTTGCTTCTCAGGAGTACAACGTCGGAGCTCGGAACTCGAAAAAACCAGCGCTCAGAACTTTAACGTTGAAGTTTTTTGCTCCGGTTTTGGGGTTATTTTAAGGAACGTTGAGGATTTGAGGTTTGAATTCGGAGATATTTTACTCAACGCCATCGTTTTTATTTGCGATTTTTTCTAAATTTTATAGAACGATGACGTTTTTTGCTCGGCGAACCGGGCTCAGAGCCTGGTGCGCTGCATTTTTTGGCATGATTCTTGCTGTATTTTTTTATCCTGTGGGGTAATTTTCGCGTATGGTTTCGCGCGGAGGTGTTTTCTTGTAATGGCGTGGGCAGTTACTGGGGTAATTGTTAATTGAGAATTCCTTTTTTGTGGACGGTGGACCATGTGGACCATGTGGACGGTTTTCAATTGAAAATTGCTAATTGCTAATTCTATTACGGCTTTTCAGTCAAAATTCATTTCAAGAGTTTCTCGTCTCTAAAAACGAGCGGAGCAATGCGACGTTCGTAACGCCGCTTCTAAGAAACTCCCCACTACGTGGGGTTTTATTGCAGGGCCGTGGGATCACACGATGTTCGTAGGATTGTCTGACTCCCTTTAATATTGGAATTCTTTCTTTTATGCCGAAAGGCACGCAAAAATTGATAATTGATAATTGATAATTCTATTGCGGCTTTTCAGCCAAAATTCATTTCAAGAGTTTCTCGTCTCTAAAAACGAGCAGAGCCATGCGACGTTCGTAACGCCGCTTCCAAGAAACTAATTGATAATCTAAATTTTGTTAATCTGCGATTTTTAAATCCTCGACCATTTTTTTTATTGTTTCTGCTAAATCTTCAAGATGGTTCTCGCATACATCAAAAATAACTTCAGAATCGAGATTAAAATAATGATGTGTGATAATATCTCTCATTCCAATAACTTTTTTCCAGTCTATTTGAGGGTATTTACATAAAAGCGATTTACCGGTAAGTTTATCCAGGCTTTTTAAACTTTCTCCTATTGTGATTAATTGCATACAAATAGAATCGAGTTTTTCTAAACCCTCATCTGAAAAAATAAAATCATTGGGGGATTGAATCTGTTTGAAGCGTTTTAAAATAGTTTGAGTGGATTTGTAGATATTCGAAAGTATTTCTTGGATCAGTTCAGTATCAAACAAAAATCGCCTCTTTTTCTATTCGCTTTTTTAATAAAGAGTTCATATTGCCCCGAATTCTGACAATATCGACATAGCAGGAAAGCGAATCCTCTATTTCTTGTTTTATTCCAACCAAATCGAACATCTTGGGGTTTTCAAGTTCTACTGCGATGTCGATATCGCTGCCTTCCTCGGAGTCTCCCCTGCTGAAGGACCCAAAAAGGCCTAATTTCACAATATGGTATTTCTGTCTATTTTTTTCTTTGAACTTTTCCAGGAAAGAGAGAATTTCGTTTTTACTTTCTGCGTTCATGTTCTTACCTCCAGCAGTAATCTAATTATAGAAGAACAATGATTGAAAGTCAATTTCTCTATGTTAATTTTCTGCATACCTCTTTTTAAAATTTTTTAACACCCAAACCTGTACCGTTTTATATTCCTTCTCACCCACAAAAACCAAACCGTATTTCCCCCAAAAACCCGGGGATACCTGCCAATAAAAAATTCCTAT
>Ga0209593_10000132_pt1 | contig 39197 bp, 48 predicted proteins | sample PPLLaktember2015_3_FD_187260 | JGI IMG/M metagenome (GOLD analysis project Ga0209593, IMG submission 187260) | Freshwater sediment microbial communities from Prairie Pothole Lake near Jamestown, North Dakota, USA - PPLs Lake P7 Core (6) Depth... | ecosystem: Environmental > Aquatic > Freshwater...
TCGACCGCGGCTGTGGCAAACCAAATCAGCCGACTGAAAACAAGATCGAGGGCGAGGTGAACATCATCTTGCGCGACATGATGGCAGAGCGAGCGAAAAAGAAATGAACGCGCGCGTCAACATCAAGCTGCCTGCAGATGGATGGGAGGCGCGCCCACATCAAGAAAAGCTTTGGGACTATTTAGTCGGCGGCGGCAAACGCGCGGTTGCGGTCTGGCACCGCCGAGCCGGCAAGGATGAAGTGCTGTTGCATTACAGCGCCTACGCCGCGATGCGGCGCCGCGCGAATTACTGGCATATGTTGCCTGAATTCGGCATGGCCCGCCGCGCGATATGGGACAGCGTCAATCCACACACCGGAAGGAAGCGCATCGATGAGGCTTTTCCACAAGCCATCCGCGCCAGCACGCGCGACAACGATATGCAGATCAAGTTCATCAATGGATCTACCTGGTCCTGTGTCGGTAGCGACAGCGTCACCCACGGCGGCGGCATCGGCTCAAGCACCGCCGGCATCGTGTTCTCCGAGTACGCCCTCGCCAATCCGTCGGCCTGGGGATACTACCGGCCGATTTTGGAAGAGAACGACGGCTGGGCGTGCTTCATCTCTACTCCCCGCGGACGCAATCATTTACTCACGACGTTTCAGCATGCGCAACGTACAAGCGGCTGGTTCGCCGAGATCCTCACCGCCGGAGATACTGGTGCTCTCTCACACCAGGCTCTTGCCGAAGCCCTGAGCGAGTACATCGCGCTCTACGGCGAGGACGCCGGCCGCGCGATGTACGAGAGCGAGCTGATGTGCAGCTTCACCGCATCTGTGCTCGGCAGCTTCTACGCGATCGAGATGCGGCACGTGCGCGAGGAGGGACGCATCAGTGATGAAGTCGTGGCAGATCCGGCTCGGCCGGTGGACCGTTATTGGGACCTCGGTATGCACGATGACACGAGTATATGGTTTGCACAGAGTAACGGCGCGCAGCTGTACGTTCTCGATCACGTCGCAACGTCCGGCCGATCGCTCGAAGGCTGGCGCGACGATATCGAGCAGCGATACATCCAGCACGGCTGGAAGCACGGCACCGACTGGGTGCCGCACGACGCCAAGGTGAAAGAGCTCGGCACAGGGAGGACGCGCGTTGAAACCATGCAGGCACTCGGTTTGCGGCCGCAGATGGTGCCCTGGGCGACGATCGATGACGGCATCAATGCTGTTCGTCGCACACTTCCGTTGTGCGCTTTCCATCCTCGCTGCGAGGAGGGTGGCATCAGCGCGCTTGAGCAATATCGAAGAGAATGGGATGACGATAAAAAGGCCTTCAGGGCGTCCGCGGTGCATGACTGGACCAGCCACCCTGCAGATGCGTTTCGCTATCTGGCGATGAGCTGGCGGCCGGCGCCGCTGCGCATCGTCAAGGCGCCGAAGCTGGAGGGCTGGCGCATCCCGCCGCCTGGCGAGGCGCGGCAGCGACGGGGGATCGTGCTATGAGGCAGCAACGCGTCACGCCGGAGCAGTTCAGTATCCTTAGCGTCGCCATACTGGAGCTGGAGGCGAAGGGATACGGTCCGGCGCTGTGCGTGTTTGAGGCGTGCAAACGCGCCGGCATTACGCCGCCGGGGATGTTCGAGCCGGTAGAGATTGTGGTCGATCGGGAGACGCAGTCATGAGGAAGCGAACGTCACTGCGACGGTGGATGGAGAAGGAACGCTTGGAGAAGAAAGCATGACCAAGGCGCAAATCGATCTCGCGCACAAGACGATCGGCGACCTCGGTCACTGCATCCGCGCGATGGAGCAGTACGGCAACGGCCGCATCGTCAGCGTCATGCGCAACACCGCCTCGCTGCTGCAGGCGATGGTCGACGAGTACGAGGAAGTCGAACAAACGGAGAAGGCCGATGGCTGAGTTCGACAAGCCAGACGAGGCCGACCTCCGATCAGAAGACGCTGAATATAATCCCGGCGTCGAGCCGAAGTCGTCGAAGGCCTGGCTCAACCTCTTGCTCGAGAGTGAGGACGCCTTTGAGAGCTGGCAGGATCACTGTGACAAGATCGATCGCCTCTACGCCAACCTCGAGCAGCTGTCCTCCAGCCAGGAGGGCCGCATCGCCCGCGATCGCCAATTCCAAATGTTTTGGGCCAACTGCGAGGTGTTGAAGCCGAGCATCTACGCCAAGCCGCCCATCCCTGTCGTCGTGCCAAAATTCAAGGATCGTCGCCCGGTCTATCAGCAGGCCTCGGAAGTGATGGAGCGATGCTGCAACGTCGCGTTCGATCTCACCCGCATCAACGATCTAATGCTGCTGGTGCGTGACGATCTCAGCATGGCCAGCCGCGGCGTTGCCTGGTGCCGCTACGAGAGTGGCAAGGACGACGACGCCTACTACGACAGCGAGCGCGTCTGCATCGACTTCAAAGGCCGCCGTGACTTTCTCCACAGCATCTCGCGCAACTGGAGGGAAGTCACCTGGGTCGCGGCCGCCAGCTATCTCACACGCTCGGAAGCGCGAGAGCGTTTTTACAAGCACTCCGGCACCGCCTATCAGGACGCCGAGTACAAGGTCGACAAGGATGCCAAGGAGGTCGGCGGTGCTGATGCCAGAGAGCGTGCAAAATTCTGGGAGATCTGGAGCAAGGGCGACCGCCGCGTGCTCTGGGTCGCCCACGGCTGTGAGGACATTCTCGACGAGAGCGACCCGCACCTCGAGCTGCAAAATTTCTTTCCCTGTCCGAAACCAGCCTACGGCACGGTGCAACGCGGATCTCTCATCCCTGTGCCAGACGTCATGCAGTACCGCGATCAGCTCGACGAGATCAATCTCCTCACCGGCCGCATCCACGCCCTGAGCGACGCCGTCGAGGTGAAAGGCTTCTACCCGGCCGGCGGCGCCGAGATTGCCGAGGCGATGCAGACCGCGATCGCGATCAAGTCGACAGGCGTGACCATGGTGCCGATCTCGAATTGGGCCGCCTTCGGCGGCTCGAAGGAAGTCATCATATGGATGCCGATCGATCAAATAGCGACCACGATCGTGCAGCTGGTCACCTTAAGAAAACAAATCATAGAGGACATCTACCAGATTATGGGGTTGTCCGACATCATGCGCGGCGCCACCGATCCGAATGAGACATTGGGCGCGCAGCAGCTCAAGACGCAGTACGGCTCAACGCGCATCCGCGACAAGCAGCAGGAGATGGTCCGCCTGGCGCGCGATCTTGTCGAGATCACGAGCGAGATCATTACCGAAAAGTTCGACGACGAAACCATCATCGAGATGAGCCAGACGCAGCTGCCGACCAAGAAGTCGCTGGAGCAGCAGGCCGCCCAAGTGCTCGAGCAGGCCAAGGCGCAGGCGCAGTCGATGATGGGTGCGATGCAGCAGCCGCCGCCAGGCGCGCCGCCGCCAGAGGGCGGCCAGGATCCGCAGGTGCAGGTCCAGCAACAGCTGCAGCAGCTGCAGCAGGCGACCGTGCAGCAGCTGCAGCAGATCAAAGATCAGCCGACCATCGACCAGGTTCTGAAATTCCTCAAAGACAGCCGCGCCAAGTCTTTTGTCCTGGACATCGAAACCGACAGCACCATCATGGCGGATGAGAACGCCGAGAAGCAGCGCCGCACCGAGTTCGTGCAGATGCTCGGCGGCTTATTGCCGCAGCTCGCGCAGATGATCACCGCGGATCCCGCCACCGCACCGTTCTGCGGCGAGATGCTCAAGTTTAGCGTCGCCCCGTTCCGCGCCGGCCGCAGCCTCGATGGCACCATCGACGAGCTGGTCGAGCAGATGAAGCAGAAGGGCGCGCAAGGCAAGGGCGACGATCCCACCACCGCGATGGGCAAGATCCAGCTGCAGATCGAGCAGATGAAGCAAGACACCGCCAAGCAAAAGAACGAGGCGGACATCGCCATCAAGCAGGCCGAGCTGAAGCAGAAGGATCAGCACAAGCAGTGGGAGCTGCTGAACGCGCAGGCGATCGAGAAGATGAAGCTCGGCGTCAAGCAAGGCGAGCAGCAGGCCGAGCAGCAGCGCACGGTGCAGGAGGCGCAGCACGATCGCGAGCTGCACCAGAGTAAGATGATCCAGTCGCAGCAGGACATGCAGCTCGAGCGCCAGAAGGCGGACATGCTGATGGCGCAGCACGCCATGAAGCAATCCGACATGGCGAACCGAACGCGCGAGCGCCAGGCCGCGCAGCAATTCAAGATGTCTCAGCCGCGACCGAACGGAGGGCCGGTGTGATGCCGATCGGTGACCTCGCCCGCAGCGACGACTACGAAACCGGGATCCGCGCCACGCCGTGGTTCTCCGAGTTCAAGGCGAAGTATGGCGAGGCACCGGATCTCAATACGCCTGATTATGATTACCGCGCAGCGTGGGCCGCCGGTGCACGGCCGACCGTGCGTGATCCCGGCGACGGTTTGTTACATTGGCCGAGCCAGTTCAAAGGCGCGTCGCACCCTAATCGCTTCGTCAATGGCGTCGACACGCTGACCGGCGACCTGCAGAACGCCGGCTACAGCGATCTCGGTGTGCCTATCGGCGTAACGCGCACGGCTGAGAACACGGCCGATTACGGCCGTGGTGACCTCGGCAACTTTGCGATGGGTGCGCTGGCGCAGCGCGAGGCTTACCGGCCGACGGACGCCCGCGGCACAGATCTGTGGGGCTATCAGATGGGTGGAACGGTCGTTCCGCCGCAGGAGATCGACAAGGCCATCAGCATGGTGATGGCGACCTCCGGTGGCGGCCTGTCAACCAAAGCACTGGCCCCGGAGATGGGCTTTGGTGCCGCGACGCCGGGCACGTTCAAGAATTGGCTGCTGCGCTATTCGCCGGAGAGCGGCGCGCCGGAGCTGGTCAACGCCACCGGCCCAACCGGCAGCGTGTTCTCATCGATCAAAACCGGCGCGCCGCCGCAGCAGATGTCGCGCACGCTGGCGAACGAGCCTGCGCCGTACCAGCACCCGTTGGTCGACATCGCGGATCTGCAACGTCGCAAGGCGTCGCTGGTGCTAGGTCCGACCGATCGCGTTTACGGTGGCGGCGATCTCACCCACGTCGGCAAGACCAAGCTCGAAACGCCGGTGCCGCAGGAAGGCGGCATCAACTTCCCGCATTTGCATCGTGACGCTGCCGTACCCGGCGTGCCGGATGATGTCGCGCCGCTTTATGCCAGCGTGTCGAAGGGGGCAGCGTCGAAAGCCAACAATGCTGCGCTGCGCGAGCTGGAGAAAGGCCGCGAGCCTTGGTATGCGCCGGTGATTATGGGGCCGGGCGGTAGTCTCAGCACCAACCAGGTGTCGAACACGGTGCATCAGCTGCTGCGGCAGGCGGAGCCGAGCGAGGCGGCAATTAAGATCATTGACGACGCCGTGCGCGCCAAGGCGGCTAAGGCGCCGGGTTATCCGGGCTTCGCTGATCCAGAGAAGTTACAGGCGTGGCTCGATCGCGGGCTGGCCGAGCGCCGGGCGCTGACCGAAGGGGCCGACACCGCAGCCGTGCTCAAGGCTACCGGCGTCGATGTCGGAGAGGCAGTGTTTGCCAACACCGACCCGCGGCTTTACCACACCCCTAGCGGCAGCTTCGGTACGATGCTGGGCCGGATGCGGCCCGATGTCGGCGTCAGTGAAGCTCCGCTGCACAGCAATTACCCGGTCACGTTCTTCGGCCAGCGTGGCCAGATCGGCGGCGCGGCGGGTAATATTCCGTTTGCGCTTGGCGCGCCTGATGTCCACCGTGCGCTGGTGCCGGTGCTCAGCCCCGGCGGCGGATCGGCCGCGACAACGCCGGCCATGCAGGTGATGCGCGGCGGCACCAAGGTGCAGCCGGTGACGCAGGAAGTGGTCGACAACTGGGGTGAGTGGTTTCGCCGCCACCCGAGCGGCTGGATGGCGGCAGGTGCTGCTCCGCTGGGAGCCTTAGCAGCAACAGACAACTATCAACCTGAGGAGCGAATGTAATGGCCCAGAGCGCAATCACCGTCACCACGCCCAACCCGACGCCGCCGACCAACATGAGTTTTGTCGGCCAGACGCCGCCGAATGCTCCCGGCCAGCCGGTCGCCGACGACGGCACCGCCGGCACGCTGACCGTGTTCGCGGCGAAAACTGCCAGTTCGGATAATGCGAACTTCCCGAGCGTCGACGCCGAAGGCAAAGGCACCGAAGTTACAGTTATCGCGCCCGGATCCCGCGTCGAGGCGCCGACGGTGTCGTTCTCCGACCTCGGCAACTACACCACAACGCCGAACCAGCAGCACGCCTCGAGCCTGTCGCCGTCGACCAACCCGACGCTGACCACAATCACGCCGACCACGGCGGTGTCGGGCGCATCCGGCACCGTGGCACTTACTGCAGTAACGGGCGTTGGCTTCACCAAGCAGAGCGTGGTCTACGCCAATGGCGTGGCCGTGCCGACGGTGTTCGTCTCCTCGACCACGCTGACCGCGACCATGCCGAAAAAGACCTCCGCCGGCACCTGGCCGATCACGGTGGTAACCGGCGGCGTCGTGACCACGGCGGCGCAGACCTTCACCTGGACCTAAACCGCCGCTCCGTTCGTTCTCGCTAGTGAAGGCTGAGCACCCAAGGAGACGACATCGATGACAACGCAGAAGAATGTTCACGACAACGAGCCGGACAGCAAGAACCTGGTCAAGCCCGGCTCGACGATGAAGGGTTCGTCCGCGCCTGCTCCGCAAGGGCAGCCCGGCCAGCCGATGCAGCAGGGCCAGACCGGCGTGATGCCGCGGCAGGAGCCCTCGCCGGAGGACCGCGAGCTGATGCAGAGGCGCCAGCAAGAGGCCTGGGACGCCGCGGCCGAGCGCGAGAAGAGCAACAACCCGGCCACCAAGAAGGCGCGTACTTACGACAAGGATGCGCCCGGCATGCACCCGGCCAATCAACCGACCGAGAACACGCGCATCAACAAAGGTACGCGGCTGGATCTCGAGGACCTGACCGGCAACCCCGGCCACCGCGGCGTCAATCCCGACGCGCCGGCCAACAGCATCAATGGTCCGCCGTCGGATCGGACCGGCAAGACCGAGAGCATCAACGAACCGCCCGGCATCCCGAACAACGAGCGACCGGCGGGCCTGGTGGCCGGCCAGGGCGTGCAGGGCAGCATCAACGAGCCTGAAGGAAGCCAGGTAATCCCGCCTGGCGCAGGGCAGGGCGTAGGTGGCGCCGGCGGCGGCTCAGGCACCGAGTACGAGACGCCGGACATCGAGGCGCTCGAGCCCGAGGAAATCGCGCTCGGGGCTGCTGCGACCACCCTGAGCGTCAGTGGCACCGGCTTCACCAGCCAGTCGGTGATCAGCATGGACGGCGAGGACGTGCCGACGACGTATGTCAGCGCCGAGGAGGTGACGACGCCGCTTGACCCGGCGCAGTGGTCGGCAGCCGGCGTGGTCCAGGTCACGGTCAAGAACGGCGGCTACAAGTCCGAGGAGGTCGAGTTTGAGATCCTCGAAGCCAACCCGGTCGGCACCCGGCAGAGCAAGCGCACCAAGCCTAAACCCCCCGGCAAAGGCAAAGGCAAAGGCAGAGGCAAGAGGTAAGACATGGCAACGCCAGTGGTAACGGTCGCCGCTGGCGGCCTGCCTGTAGTGGAGGTGATCGGCAGGGGTATGCCGGTCACCGAGGCATCCAACGGCCGCGGTACGGCGGTCACCAAGGTGCTCAGCCGCGGGATGCCGGTGCAGTACGTGCCTGACACGGCAGTGTCGTCTGGTCCGCCACTGGATGCCTTGACGGCGACCTTGACCGGCGCGTATTCCGCGGGCCGTAAGCTGCTAACGGCCTACGGCGGCGCGTTCTATGACCCGGTAGCGAGCGAGGCAAACGTCTGGCGCGACCAGACGGCGGCGGTGCGTAATCTCACGGCGCAAACGACCACGCAGCGTCCTGATGTTGTTACAGCGGGTCCAAACAGCCGCGCTATGTTGGCGTTTAACCCCCCGGACAACATCGCTTCCGCTGCGCTCGCAAGCACGTTCATCACGCCAGCGGCGGGATACGTCGTGATGTCCCTTATCATGGATGCCTTCCCCACGGCTGGAGATTGTTTTTTGTTCTGTGATGTCGATGTGTTCTTCTCCATCGGCTGCACAGTGGCGGGTGGACTATTCGCCAGCAGCTGGGACGTAGCGGGGGCGCTGGAAAGCCGAACGACGCTAGAACCCATCGTCATCAACCAACCCTATGTCGTGGAGTGGATCCACAGCGGTGGTGTGCTGGCGTTCCGGCTTAATGGCGGCCTCACGCGGTCTGTTGCCGCGGGCAATACAGGCGGATTAGCCCCCGGCAAGGTCTTCACGGTAGGGTCAACCCTCACCAAGATGCGGGTGTGCGAGTTCGTGACGTTCTCGGCAGTGCCGACGCAGGCGCAGCGAGACACGCTGGTGGCCAACCTCAAAGCCTACATCGGAGCCTGAGATGGTCGAGTTGGAAGAGTTCGCGCCGGGCCGCTTCCGGGTGCGCAAATGGCGCATTCAAAGTCCGCGATCCGATCTGCCGTGTCCGCAGATCATCTCTGACATCATGCCGCCGACCGAGCAGGTCGACGGCCGCTACTACGAGAGCAAGAGCGCGTTCCGCGCGGTCGGCCGGGCCAACGGGCTGACCGAGGTCGGCACCGAGAAGCTGACCCGCAAGCGTGTTCGCACTTCGTCCACGCGCGCCGCGGCCGAGGGCCGGCGCACCTCGATCAAGAAGGCGCTCGAGCAATTCAAGGCTGGCGTGCGGACACACAGTCCGTAGCTAGCCGTTTCATTTAAGTTAAATGGAATAAAATAGCTTCATCAACTCAAGGGGATAGAACCATGTCTGACGTCACGATCACGCCATCACCGACACTTCCTACGAATACTAATTCCGTCGGTTCGCAGACTACAAATGCCCCATCTCAAGTTCCTGTTGACGTCGACCACGGTAGCACTCCGCACCCCCTCGGTCCGCAGGCACCGAGCGTGCCGGAGGGCGAGAAGCGCACGCCGAGCCGTATGGAGGCCATACAGGCGGCCTTCGACAAGGCCAACAAACCCAGGGGGCAGGCCGAAAAACCTGCCGAGAAGCCTGCCCCGAAGGCTGCGGAGGCCAAGATCGGCCACAACCAGCCGCCGGAGGAGACGCCGAAGCTGAACCTAAAGCGGCGGCCCGATGATCAGGCGCCGCTTAATGTCCAGCCGCGGGGCGAGCGCGGCCAATTCGCGCCGCGCCAACCTGCGCAAAACGCTGCGCAAACGACGCCGGACGGTGCGCAAAACGCTGCGCAACCTGCGCAACCTGCGCACCAGCTACCGGAGACGGCGCCGTTTCGGGACCCGCCGCCGCGGATGGCCGAGCACGCCAAGCGCGACTGGGCGGCAGCCCCCGAGAGCGTCCGCGGCGAGATCCACCGCATGCATGAGGAGTTCGGCCGGGCCTACAACTTCTACCGGGCGGATCACGAAGCGTTCAAGCCGCTGCGCCAGTTCCACCAGCTCGCGCAGTCCCAGGGCACCACGCTCGATCGCGCGCTGAACAACTACGTCTCGATGGAGCAGAAGCTGCGCACCGATCTGTTAGGCGGCCTGGACCTGATCGTGCACAACATGGGCCTGCAGGACCCCCAGACCGGCCGGCGTCTCGACCTGCGCGACGTCGCCTACACGGTGCTCAGCCAATCGCCGGAGCAGCTCCAGCAGATGAAGCAGGGCAACGCCCAGAATGCCGCCTCCCAGCAGATCGGGGCCCTGCACCAGGAAATTAACGGCTTGAAAGGCCACCTCCAACAGTTGCATAATGAGCGCCAGTTCCAGTACACGCGGTCGCAGATCGACGCCTTCGCAGACGACGGCCGGCACCCGCGCTTCGATGAACTTGGCGACCTGATCAAGAACGAGATACACCTCGGCTTTGATCTGGAGAGTGCATACCGCCGTGCGGAGTTACTTCGCCCGGCGTCCCAGGCGGCTCAGACCCGCAACCCGTCGGCTCAGACCCGAACCACGACCGATCGTTCGATCTACGGCGCCCCCTCCGATGTGACCGCCTCAAACGCGGCATCGCGGCGACCAAAGACCCCGAGCGGATCCGTATCCGAAGCCGTGCAGAAGGCCTTCAGGTCCTTCAACGGCGCCGCGTCGTAACGTCTGAACCCCGATGGAGCAACAATGCCCAACATTACCTCGGCCGCCGCCTATCAGCAGGTGCTGTCAATGGCGCTGGAAGATCGTAGCTCAGGCTACCAGGATCTGGTGAGCAACAACAATGCGCTGCTCGCCATCATGAAAAGGAAAGGGCTCTGGAAAACTTACTCAGGACCCAAAATTCGTGAGACATTACAAGTAGGTAAGCAGGTGGTACAGTGGTATTCCGGCTACGATCAGCTCCTCAATCCAGCGATCGATTTATTCAATGACGCCTTCTGGGACCCCAAAATGTGCGTGGTCCCTGTGGTGTTGTCGTACCAGGAGATTTTGAACAACCAGGGCGACGCCCAGATCATGGACGTCTTTGACAGCTACATCTCGGCGGCCGAGCGTGCCCTCGAGGACGCCATGGATGCGGGTATCTATAGCGATGGCACCGCCAACGGTGGCAAGCAGATCACCGGCCTGGCCACCGCGATCCCGGTCACCACGACGAGCGGCACCTACGGCGGCATCGACCGTGCCTCTGCTACGATCTGGCGCACGGTGACGTTCGACCCGCACGGCACAGCTGGAACGGTAACCCTTGCGCCGTTCGGCACGCAGATCAACAGCACGACCATTCGGCCGATGTTGAACTACGCCATGATGAAGCAGTCCCGCGGCCGTGACTACGCGGATCTCCTGATTATGTCGCCGGAGCACTACGCGGCCTACGACGCCGCCACCGTCGCCATCCAACGGCAACAGAACAGCACCTCGCTCGGCCAGCTCGGCTTTAGCGCGCTGGAATATATCGGCGGCGGCAAGCGTGCCGAGATCGTGCTCGACGGCGGCATCGGCAGTAATATGCCGGCGAATACAACGTTCGGCATCAACACCGACACCTTGCGGATCCGCTATCACCCGCAGCGCAACTTCGACAAATTGTTCGACGGCGACGGGATGATGCCGATCGACAAGGATGCGATTGCGCAATTTATTGGTTGGATGGGCGAGCTGACGATGGTCAATCCGCTGTTCAACTGGCGCCTCTACGATAGTAACCCGGCAGCTTAAGTCTTTGCCAACTGCCGAGCCAACCGGGGTCGCCGACGTGTAGGTCAAAGCCTTCCTTCCGCGGAAAGCGGCCCCGGCCAATTCAACCTCAGGAGGAAGGTCCCCTATGCCCCGTCAAGACCCCGACGAGAACCTCGTCGCCGTTTTCAAATACATTCCGCTGCAGAACCCCGGCAAGACCCTGGCCGAGGGCCGGCCGATCTTCGACGACGTCGAGGTCTGCGAGATCCGCGTGCCTGGTTCGCGTGATGTTAAGGTGTTTCCTTCAACAGAAGTGACACGCTGGATCATCGATCCCGAAACCGGCGAGCAGACCAAGCAGACCTACGCCGAACGCTTTCGCCACCAGTACCAGCAATTCAAGGCCAAGGCGCAACAGACCAAGTCCGGCACGCCGCTGGCGGCGGTGCCGTTCCTCTCGGAAGGCAAGCGCGCCGAGCTGCGCGCGCAGAACATCTACACCGTCGAGGCACTGGCCGCGATCGATGGCGCCGAGCTGAAGAACCTCGGCCAGGGCGGCCGCGAATGGAAAAACTCAGCCCAGGTCTACCTCGAAGAAAGCAAGCGCGGCGCGCCGAACCTGCAGATGCAGGCCGAGCTCGAGGCGCTAAAAGCCCGCAATGCCATCCTCGAGGAGGACCTGGCGCTGAAGAAGGCGCGCGAGGCGCAGGCCACCTCCGAGTTCAAAAACATGAGCGCCGAGCAACTGCGCGAATACATCGCGACCAATTCCGGCCAGGCGCCGCTCGGCACTTTGAATAAAGCGGTCCTGGTCCGCATGGCAGAAGCCTGCAGCCCGAAGGCGGCGTGACATGGATCTAAGCGATGAGGAGCTGGCGCGATTGTATGAACTATCGAAAGACGACCGCGCCATCATTGTCGGCAGCGAAGTGCGGCAGCTGATTGGCATGATCCGTCGACTGCGGGAGAAGCTGGCCGAGCAGAAAGCGACATGACATGACCCTGTTGTCGGTGGTGAAGGACGTCTGCGCGACCGTCGGCGTAGCTTTGCCGCAGTCGGTGTTCTCCAACCTCACCGGCAACAGGACCATGCAGGAGATGCTCTCGCTGGCCAACGAGATGGCGCAGCGCATCGCCTACGACAGCCGCGACTGGACCAAGCTGCGCGCGCTGGCGACGCTGACCGGCGACGGGCAGTGGGTGCCGCCGCAGCCGGATCCGCTCGCGGTGTGGGCCGGCACCTCGGCCTTCAACCTACCGGCCAACTTCAAGCGCATGCTGTTGACCAGCAATGTCTGGCGCTCAACCTCGACGCAGACGCCGATGCGCTTTATTCCCGACACCGAGGAGTGGATGCGTCGCCGCGCCGCCAACGCCAGCGACAATGCCTGGGGCGAGTGGACCATCATGGGCGGCAAGATCCATATCTGGCCGATCATGGCTGGGCCGTTTACGGGCCCGCCGGCGACGCCGGCGGTGACGGCCTACTTCTCCTACCTCGACAAAAATTGCATCGATCTTGCCTCCGGCGGGCGCGGCGATCTGTTCATGACGGACAATGACAGCTTCACGCTCGACGAACGGGTCTTAAAACTCGCGATGATCTGGCAGTGGAAGGCGCAGAAGGGCTCGCCCTACGCCGAGGACATGGGCACCTACGGCGACGCCTTGACGATGGCGATGGGCCACGACAGCCCGGCGCCGATCATTGTAGGGCGGCAGCCGATCTCAGCCAGCGCCAGGGTCGCCTATCCGTGGGCGTTACCGACATGAGCAAGCATGAAGCGTTTCGCAGGTCGGCGGTGCCGCAGCAGGTCGCGCAGCAGCTGCAGACCATCACTATCCCCGCGCCGACGCGCGGCATCATTCAGAATGAAAACGAAGCTTATATGCAGCCGGGCGCCGCAGTAATCTGCGACAACTGGAAGCCGACCATGAAGGGCGTCAGCTTGCGCGGCGGACACGATCGCTGGTGCGTGCTACCGGACGCCGTGCCGATCGTCTCTGGATTTCAGTACGCCTCAGGCAACAACCAGCGCATGTTCGCCGGCCAGGCCACCAAGTTATACGACGTCACCACCGTGACGCCGGTGCTGATCAAGAGTGGCCAGACCTCGGGCAACTACGTCGCCGCGCAGATGGCCAACCAGGGTGGCGACTGGATGATCGTCGTCAATGACGCCGGCAACGCGCCACTGCGATTTGATGGTGCTGCGTGGGTGACGCTGAACGCCAGCCAGATCGATGTCGATCTGGTGAAGTACCCCGGCGCGCGTGTCGACGGCGGCGCGAACCTGTCCTACGTCTGCAAGTACCGCAATCGCCTGTTCTTCATCGAGCTCAACTCGATGAACGCCTGGTACCTCGGGCTCAACAGCGTCGGCGGCAATCTCGAGATGATCCCGCTGTCGGGCGCGGCGACCAAAGGCGGCAAGCTGCTGTTCTGCGCCTCCTGGAGCATCGACGCCGGCGACGGCATCGACGACAAGCTGGTGTTCTGCACCGACCTCGGCGAGTTGCTCATCTTCACGGGCAGCAACCCCGCCGACCCCGCCAACTGGCGGCAGGAGGGACGTTACCAGATGTCACCGCCGCTCGGCATGAACGCGCATCTCGCGGTCGGCGGCGATCTTCTGATCGCCACCGTCGACGGCATCATGCCGACGTCGGGTGCCATCACCAAGGACCGCGCCGAGCTCGAGCTCGCCGCCATCACCCGCGCCATCAAGCCGATGTGGCGCGAGGAGGCGATCGACAAGCGCGACAAGCCGTGGACCATGTGCAAGTGGGACGAATACGGCGGCATCTTCACGACGCTGCCGGGTGATCTTCCCGGCAAGCAGAAGTGCCTCGTCGTCAACGCCGCCACCGGCGCCTGGGCGCGCTTCACCGGATGGGACTGCATGTGCTTCATGCGCATGCGCGGTGATATGTTCTTTGGCACCCAGCTAGGTGTCGTGATGCAAGCCGACCGCGGCGGCTATGATGACGGCAAGCCCTACGTCGCCACGCTGGTCGGCGGCTGGGAGATGTTTCAGAGCCCTTCCCAGACCGTAACCTGGCGGCAGTCGCGCGCCAGCTTCTCGGCGCGTGCCGGCGAGCCGTTCACGCCGCAGCTTTCCGCCACCACCGATTACGTCGTCACCCTGCCGACGCCGCCGCCGGCGGGGCCGGATCCTGGCGTGCTCGATCTCTGGGATCAGGGGCTGTGGGGCGACGCGATTTGGGATGGGGGCGTGCCGCCGAAGCCTGTGGTGAGGAACACTGGCTGGGTCTCGATCGGTCAGACCGGCTACAGCCACGCGCCTGTCGTTCAAGTTACCGTGGCGCAAGCCGCCAAACCAGAAGTGGATTTGATTTCGATCGCGGCGACCTTCGAGCGCGCCGGCGTCAACGTATAGAGGACGGCCATGCCAGGACTAGGCTCGCTATTCGCCCCGGCCTACCAGGCCGGCAACCAGCAGTCGATCGACGCGGTCGACCAATGGATGGCGACCAATTTCGGCATGACCAACCCCAAGGTCGAGGCGACGCGCCGGCCGGTGTCGTTTAATACCGGCAACCCTGCCGGCATGGTCGACCCCGAGGCGTTGCGCGTGCTGGCGCAGGGCGGGCCGTACAATCCGAACACACGCGACGAGATCGCCGCGGCCCAGATCGCTGCCAAGCCGGCGGCGGCGGCAGCTGCCGCGCCAGCGGCCGCAGGCCCCTACGGTACGGCCCCGCCCGGCTTCGGCGCGAACATACTGGGCCAGAGCGATTGGAATGCATTCTACGCTGCGGCCGGTGCGGACGCGGCCAATGCGTGGGCGCAACAGCAATATGACCGCGTCAATTCGCCAGAAATGCTGGCGATGAACCAACAGTACAACAGAATAACGGCGGAGCAGCCGCAGGGCTACGGGGGTGGCTTTGGTGGCGGCGCAGGCGATGGAGCACCCTGATGGATCTTGCCAGCGGCTACTCCGACAGCATCAACTACGGCAACGGCTACACGCCGCTGGCCACAGGGGCGATCAACAACAACAACGCCGAGTATCAGCGCAATCAGATGGCGATGGCGATGATGGCGCAGGCTTACAATCCCTACGCCAACAGCGGCGGCAGCTTCGGCGCGCAGCCTGCCTACTACGCGGGCCTCGGGCGCGACTACACGACCGCGACCGGCGGCAACATCTACGGCGGTAACAGCTTCAGCGGGTGGGATCCCTACGCGTATGGCGGTAGCAGCGGCGGCATCGGCAGCGATGCGGCGCGCGCACCTACTGCGGCCTCACAGGCGCTGATGTTGCAGAACCCTGCCGAGTATTACCGGCAGTATGGCGTCGGTGGCAGTGGCGGCGGCGACCCCGGCGCGGGCAACTTGCCCGGTGACAGCTTCAGTGACAGGTTCGGTAACATGCCGGGTCAGCCCTATGGTCCCGGCTACTTTGACAACACCTTCGGTAGCGTCGCCAACACGGGCGGCACCAGCTTCGCGCCTTATCAAGGCGTGCAGCCGATGACGCCGCAGCAGCCGATCCAGCAGGGCGGCGGTTTCGGGTCACCAGGCTTCGGCATCGGGCAACAGAATTACACTGGTCAGCCCGGTTTCGGGCTTGGCATCGGCACGATGGGCGCGCCGAACCCCTACGCCAGCCAACCCTGGTGGTCGACGTTTGAAATGACGGCAGGGCCGCAGGCGGCGGCAGATTGGGTGAGGCAGCAGACCGGCGGCGCGTCTCAGAACGTCGGTATGTCAACGCAGGTACGCCCGGATAACCGAGAGCAAAACGAGTTGATGTCTGGTCAGCGGTACAGGGACGCGACCAACACCTCGCCAGCGATCGACCCCACGCAGGGCTACGCCAACCTGAACCCGGATACGACACCAGGGTGGGGATACAAGCCGTACAATTTCCCGACCGCGCCCGCGTATGAAGCGCCGAGAACCAGCTTCGGCAGCGATGAATACCCGGCGATCATGTACGACAAGGGCGAGGCGGGCACCAACCTGCGCGACCCCAACATGCTGAACCCCTTCCGCGACACTTGGACAAACGCCAGCTGAAATTAAGGAATAACCGACATGGCACGCGTGTACGGAATATCAGGCTCAGGCGACAGCAGCGGCGGCTACATGGACATGCCCGATCCGCCGGCGGACGGCGGTAGCGGCGACGCAGTGTATCAAGCCGGGCTGAACCAGCGGGCCGCCCAGACCGACGCGGCGGTCATGGCGCAGATGCAAGGCGCGAACAGCCAGCGTGACGCCGTCGCGCAGGCGATAATGGCGCAGCAGCAAGCGATGATGGCGCAGCGGGCGCAATGGATGCAGGAAGCGCAGACACCATCAGCCCAGTACGGCGGCCTCAGCCCGCAGATGTGGGGGCAGTATTTCTCACCGAAGCCGACGACAAGCGGCGGCGTCGATGAAACCGCGTGGCAGCAATGGGCGCTACAGGACCCTGGACCGACCGGCATCCCCGCTGGCTACGGCTACGGCGCTTCGTGGCGGGCCAACCCGGACTACTGGATGCTGGGCGGCCCCGGCAACCTAGGCACCACGGGAGGCAGCGCGCAGGACGCCACCGCCGCCTCGCAGGCGCTGATGCTGCAGGACCCGGCGGCGTATTATCGGCAGTACGGCGGTGCTCCCGCCCAGCGCAACGGTTACTTCAACTCGCCCGAGGGGCAGTATTTCGTGCAGGAGCAGGCGGCACTCCAAGCCCGAGGCCCTGACTGGTGGCGCGACCCCTATAACGGTCAGGTCTACGTCAACCGGGGCGGTCAATGGGGCATGTGGGACGGCACCGATTACTGGAACCCCGGCGGTGGCGCGGGCACCGGCGGTGAAGCTGCTGGCATGGGCGGCATGGGCGGCGGTGGAGTAGGCGCTGGTCCCGGCGGTGGCGGTGGCGGTGGCGGTGGCGGCGGCGGCGGTGGACCCGGTCCCGGTCCCGGACCCGGTCCCGGTCCCGGACCCGGTCCCGGTCCCGGCCCTAGTAACGGCAACAACGGCCTCGGTATCGGCGTCGGCACAGTCGGCCCCGGTAACGTCGGCGGCTACGGCCCGGCAGGCGGCGGCTTCGGCTTCGGGCCAGGCAGCCCCAATTCCGGCCCGCTCGGCGGCTCGGGTACCGCGAGTAGCGGCGGCTTTGCAGGCGGCGTGATGGGTTGGGGCGGGCAACCGGGCCTTGCCGGTGTTGCAGACGCTGGACCATTTGGCGGCGGGTACGGACCCGGCGGATTTGGTCCCGGCGGTCCAGCTGGCGACGGTACGTTCGGTGGCGGCAGCGGACTAGGTCCCAGCGCAGGGCCCGGCGGAAATAATTCAGGGGATCCGTGGTGATGCTTGGCTATGTCTACGATCGCCCGGAGATCATCGCGCCGTTTGTCGCGAGCCTGATCCCTGACTGCCACGGCCGCGGCTTGCCGAAAGCATCCGCGGCGATCGGCGTGATCGACGCGCAGGGTAGCCTGATCGCGGGCCTCGTCTACCACGGCTACCAACCTGAAGCCGGCGTGATCGAGATCAGTGGCGCCGCACTGCCGGGCAAGTACTGGATGACGCGCGAGACGCTGCGGCAGATGTATGGCTATCCGTTCCTGCAGCTGCGCTGCCAGATGGTGGTCAACCGCGTCCCGGCTGACGACGAGCGGCAGCTCTACATGATGTCGCGTTTCGGCTACAGCCTGATCCCGGTGCCGCGCATGCTCGGGCGCGATCGCGACGGCGTCATCGGCACGCTGACGGTCGAGGACTGGCTCGCCAACAAATTTAATCAACGGCATCGCCGTACCGACCCGGTGCAGCTGTCGCTACCTCTCGAGGAGGCCGCCTGATGCCGTCAGCTTATCTTAACCCTGCCCAGAACAGCCAGCGCAACGGTATCGCGAGCGCGCTGATGAACATCGCGCAGCCGCAGCCGCAGACCCAGATCCCGCAAATGCCGCAAGCCCCGATGCAGCAGATGGGCATGCCGCAGCAGCCGCCGCCAGGCGCGCCGCCGCAGGGGGCGCCGGTCGGGGGCGGGATGCCGCCGGCCGCGATGCCGCTTTCTCCCGGCATGCCGCCACAACCTCCTATGCAAGGCATGGCGCAGCCGGGCTCCCAGGCGATGGGCGCCATGGGGGCGGCGCCGCAGATGTCACAGCAGCCGATGCCGCAACAACAGCAGCCGATGCCGCAAGGATACTAGGCCATGAAGCCCGACGCCCCGACGCCTCCAAACCCTTACCAGACCGCGGCCGCGCAGACCGGCACCAACGTCTCGACGGGGGTGGCGAACGCGTTCCTCAACAACGTCAACCAGAACACGCCGGACGGCAGCCTTCGCTATGACGTCACCGGCAACTATGGCTGGACTGATCCGTCGACGGGGCAGACCTACCAGATCCCGCAGTTTACGAGCACGCAGTCGCTGTCGCCGCAGAGCCAGGCGATCCGCTCGCAGACCGACGCCGCCAAGATGAACTTGGCCGGCCTCGCCAACTCGCAGTCGGCCAGCATTTCCAACTTGCTTAATACCAACTTCAACCCGGTAGGCAGCGCGCCGGCGGCGGGCAATGCGTTGGACTTGACCCAGCAACGTATATCCCCCCAGCAGTCCTATGACGCCGGCGGGCCGATCCAGTCCTCGCTCGGCAACTACGGGCAGGCGCAAAGCACGTTCGGCGACGCCGGCGACATCGCGCGCAGCTATGGACCTGCAGATAATTTTTCGGCCGATCGGCAGCGGGTCGAGGACAGCTTGATGTCGCGGATGAACCCGCAGCTGGCGCGGGAGCGGACCAACATCGAGCAGCGATTGGCTGATCAAGGCATTCGCTACGGAAGTCAGGCCTATGCCAGCGCGATGGATGATTACAATCGCCAGGCCACCGACACGCGGTTCGGCGCGATTAGCCAAGCTGGTCAAGAGCAGGCCCGCATGAACCAGATGGCGCAGGCGCAGGGCCAGTTCCAGAACGCCGCGCAGCAACAGGCCTACGGTCAGGCGCAGGGCCGCGGCGAGTTTGCCAACCAGGCGCAGCTGCAAAACTACAGCCAGATGCTCGGCGCGGGCAGCTTCGCCAACGCCGCGCAACAGCAACAAAACGCGCAGAACGCCTCGCAGGCCGGGTTCTACAATGCCGGTGCCGCGCAACAGCAGAACATCGTGCAATCGCTATTCAATGCGCAAAACGCGCAGCGCAATCAGTACATGCAGGAGCAGTACCAGCAGCGCAACCAGCCGCTCAACGAGATCAGCGCCTTAATGAGTGGCAGCCAGGTGCAGAACCCGAACTGGCTCAACTCGCCGCAAAGCCAGATCCCGACCACCGACATCGGTGGGCTGATCAACCAGAATTTTGCGCAGCAGAGCCAAAACTACCAGAGCGCCAACTCCAACTGGCAGAGCACGATGGGCGGGCTGCTCGGCCTCGGCGGCAAGCTCGGCGGCGCGGCCATCATGGCCTCGGACGAACGCGTCAAAGATGTCGGGCCGAAGATGGCGACGGTGTTCGCGGCGGATCCCGACGGCGAGAAGCACGAGCTGCCGATATATTCGTACCGATACAAGGATGACCCGGCACAGGCGGAGCGTGTCGGCCCGATGGCGCAGGACGTCGAGCGCATCGACAAGTCAGCAGTTACCACGCGCAAAGGCGTCAAGCACATCTACCCGGCTAAAGTGATGGGCAGCGTACTGAGGGCATCGTGATGGCATTCGACTGGTCGACCCTGGGGATGTCGGGTCTGCTCGATCCCGTAGACAGCAAGAACGTGCCGCAGGCGCTGCGGCAGAAGATTGCGCTGGCGATGCTGATGCAGAAGCGGGCCTACCCGAAAACTTTCGGAGAAGGACTGGCCTCGATCGGCGACAGCCTCGGCGACGCCTTCGGGGTCCGCGCCATCGAAGGGCAGGCCGCGGCCGCGGAGAAGGCCGGCACCGCCGCCGAGGATCGCATCATTAACGCCCCCGCATCACCGACGACGCAGACATTGCGGCGTTCCTACGCGCCCGAGGACACCGCCGACGAGAGTACGACGATCGTCCCCGCTGCGCGCACGGCAGCACCCACGGTGACGCCGCCATTGCTGCCGGCGCGGCCGCTGCCGCCGGATGAGCAGCAGTCGCAGGAACCCGGCGCGCCGGTGCGGATGCCAGCCGCTGCCGCGGTGCAGGACTGGCGCAACAGTGTGCCGCGGCCGAACATCCCGCCGGTGCCGCAACCGCCGCCCCAGCCACCTCCACTGACGCAGCCCCTGACGCCGCTCCCGCAGCCGCAGGCAGCCCCGCCACCGCCGCAGGCGGCTCCACCCACGCCTTTCCAAAACCGCTTCACCGGCGGGCCGCAGGCGGCCATGCAGCCGCCGCCTGGCACGCCTGTCATGGCCGCCGGCGACGAGCCGAGTGCGCAGGAGCGCGACCAGGGGCGCAACATGCTGGCGCAGGCCATGCAGCAACAGCAGGCGGCGCGTGGCGGCCAGTCGCCGGTCGTCCCGCCGCAGCCGGCCGTACCGCCGCAGCCACAGACCCCGCCGCCTCCGGTGGTGGCGCCGGCCCCGCAGCCGCCGCCGGTCCGCGCCATGCCGCAACCGCAGCCACCAGCCGCCCAAGGACCGGGTCCGGGCTACGTGCTGAACCTGCCGCCGGTTCCGACGCCGCCGCCGACCATGACGCAGGTGATGCAGAACATCCGCGACGAGGTCCGGCGCACGCCGCCGGCCTACCGCGACAGCGTGCAGCAGCGGCTCGCGCCGCTTTACCAGCAGGAAGAAGCCAAGCTGGCGCAGCAGCAAACCATCTACAAAGACCAGCTGACGCAGCGCCATGAGCTGACCAAGCTGCAGGAGGAACAGCGTGCCAAGGCCGATGCGGACATTCGCGCGGCGCGGAAGTCCCAGCAGGAGGCACTCACCGGCGCCGCCGCACCGCAACAGGTCGACCCGCGGCTGCTCGGTACGCCGCAAAGCCCGCAACGCACCGGCATTCCGGCGTTGCCGCCGAAGCCGGCCGGCCTTTCGGACGAGCAGTGGGCCGACCAGCAGAAAACCCGGATGGCGGCGACGGTCGACGCCGTCGACAAGACGGTGCCGCAGCTCAAGCAGTCGCTGGAGCTGATCGACTTCGTGCGCAAGCACCCCGGCCAGGAGTACGGCCTGGGCAGGGGCGGTTCGTTCTTCCGGGAACGTTCCGGCACCGCCGCTGGCGCCTTCGGTGACGCTATCAAGCAGCTGCAGGGCAAGAGCTTCCTGGCCGGCTACGAAACCCTCAAAGGAGCGGGTGCGATCGGCGAGAAGGAGGGTATGAAAGGCGAGCAAGCGCAGTCCATGGTCAACCCGGACCAGCCCAAGGAATACTTCCACCAGTCGCTCGACCGGCTCGAGGACACCCTGCGGGGCAGTGTGGAGCAGGCGCAACGCCACGCCAATAAACCGGTAACCGCGTGGCAGAAAACGCCCGACGACCCGCCGGCGCCTGATATCGGCCAGATCGGCACCCGCGGCGGCAGGCCGGTGGAATATATTGGTGGCGACCCGTCGAAAGACAGCAGCTACAGGACGCCGCGTCGATGACGAATTTTGACGTCTACAGCCGGGATCCCGAACCGCCCGCCGCGGCAGCGCCCGAGGTCACGTCGTTCGACGTCTACAACAAGCCGCCGCCGGACGCGCCGCAGGCCGCTACACCGACGGTCGGCTACGGCGAGGACATCGGCAAGGGGTTCGTCGGCGGCGTCGGCCGCGGCGTCGCCGGCACGCTGGGCATTGGCGGCACGCTCGGCAGCCTCGGGCGCTGGGGGCTCGGCCAGGCCGGCGTGCCTGACGAGTACCTCGATAAAGGCGCTGCGGTGCTGCGTGCGGCCGGCACTTACGTCCCGGCGGCTCGGCTACTGACCGGGCCGGGTGGCGCTGAGACACAGAAATCGATCGAAGACTATACCGGCAAGTTTTACGAGCCGCAGACCATCCCCGGCCAGTACGCCTCGACGCTGGGCGAGTTCGCGCCGGGGGCGCTGATCCCCGGCGGCGGGGGCGTCGCGGCCCGCGCCGTCAATACCGTGGTGCCGGCGCTGGCGTCAGAGACGGCGGGGCAGCTGGGTAAAGGCACCGCGTGGGAGCCGTGGGCGCGCGGTGCGGCAGGCCTTGTTGGTGGCGTTGGCGCGGCCAAGGCCATCACGCCGTTCGCCCCTGCGGAAGGGGCCTACCAGCGCGCCGTGGCCGCGCTGGAACGCGAGAACATTCCGCTGACGGCCGGGCAGCGCACCGGCAACAAGAAGCTGCAGTGGACGGAGAGCAGCGCCGTCGACATGCCGCTGGTCGGCGGGCAGGCCGCACGGCTGCGAGACGCGCCGTTGAACGCCCTCGATCGCGCGGTGACCGACCGCATTTACAGCCGCCCCGAGCTGCGCGCGCGGGGAGTTCCTGACGACGTGAACCTGCCCGACCCGCGGGTTGCGGCTCACGGACCCGAGAGCCTGTCGGATAACTACACCCGACTGACGCAAGCGCCGTTCGTGACCAACCCTCAATTTCAGAACCGGATGACGCGGGCGCAGGCCGAGTACGAGCGGCTGGTGCAGCCGCACAATCGGTCCGCCAACATCGAGGCCACCCAGAACGACATCATCGACCGCCTGGTGGCCGGGCAGGGCCGGATGCCGGGTGACGAATATCAATCGATCCGATCGCAGATCGGAACGGCCCAGCGCGCGCCCGGCATCAACCCGCGGGAGCAGATTGCGCTGGCCGAATACAAGCGGGCGATGGACCAGGCCTATATGGCAGGCCTGCCGCCCGCCGACGCCGCGGCGCTGGCGGCGAACAACCGCCGCTACGCGCTGATGAAGCAGATACAGCCCGCCGTGGACAAAGCCGGCGAGCATCTGTCGCCACTGGCACTCGCAACGGCAGTTCGATCCCGGCGCCCGGCGGGGCAATACGCCGCCCGCCGCGGCGACCTCGACGAGCTGGCCAATGCCGCCTCGGTGGTGATGAAGCCGCTGCCGCAGAGCGGCACCGCCCCGCGGCTGGCTGCGCAATCCGGTGGCGGTGGCACCATCGGTGCCGGGGTCGGTGCGATCATTGGCGGGCCTGTCGGTGCGGCGATCGGCGCTGGAGTTGGTGCTGGGGTTCCGCTCATCGCGCCGGGGCTAGCAACGTCCCGCCTGGGGCAGGCTTATCTGGGCAACCGCGCGCTGCCGCAGAACATGCGCGACATCATCGCGCAGACCGTGGCAGAGCAGGCGATCTCGCAGCCATCCGGCGTCGAGCGCAACCGCGCCGAGCGCGAGGCTTACGAAAAACGCAGGAGAGCACGCTAATGCCCCGTGACGGTTCAGGTATCTACGTCAAGCCGTTCCCCGACGTGGTCGAAGGGACGACGATCGAGAGCACCGTGCACAACGGCGAGATCTCCGACATCGAGTATGATCTCAACACGCCGCGCCCGATCGTGGCTGGCGGCACCGGGGCCAACAACGCGCACGATGCGATGATCGCGCTGTCGGGCGAGATCGCCGGTCAGGTGGTGACCAACTACGACACCTTCCCGTTTGTCGATGGTGACTTCTACTCGCTGCCCGGTGCGACAGCAGCACCGATCTCAGATTACATCACTGGCATTTGTTACGGCTGTGGGGCGGGCATCAACGCGCCTACGCTGGAAGCGCGCTGCATGACGACGGCAGGCACGCCTGTGTATGTTCGCACAAAAGTCAGCGGCGTGTGGAGTGCGTGGAAGCTACAGCCCGGCTCCGTCGCCGACCTCGATGCCGCCTACGTCAATGTGGCGGGCGACACCATGACGGGAGATCTGGGCATCTCAAAAGGCAATGGAGGCGGCACCGGGCCAACGATAGCTCTCAGCAACAATTCTGGCGCGGGTGGTGATGCCGCTGAAATAACTTTTACGGACGGTAGCCTCCGTGGCAGTCTTCGGTTCGGCATCGATCGCTCGCCGTATGGTGCTGACCTTGTGTACTCAACGGGCAACGGAACGCTGACCGAATGTTTCAGGATCAGGACTGACGGTATCGTCAACGTTCCGCTGACCACCGCCTCCAGCTCCCCCACCACGGGCGCGCTGACGGTCGCGGGCGGGGTGGGGGTGGGCGGGGCGCTGCATGCCGACAGCTTTACCGCCCACGGTGTCAGTGGGTTGACGTTAACGGGCACGGTAACACCTGCGATCTCCTTTGTGCCGTCGTTGGGGGCGACCAGCAACGCCGTGATGTACCAAAACGGCGACAGCGTTGTGATGGCCGGAGCCGCTAACTTCCTCATCGCTAATCCCGCCACGGGCGACATTCCACTGTTGGGCGGTAACGGGGCAACGAACAACGTCAACATCCCCAGCACCAAAGCCTCCACCTCTACCGCCACGGGCGCGCTGACGGTCGCGGGCGGGCTTGGTGTTGCGGGCGGCATACAGGCCAGCTTTGTAGTGGCGCAGGCGCATATGCAGGTAGGCTCGGCGGGCGCAGCCGGGACTTTATACTTCGGCAATCAAGCGGCGGGGGCAAAGTTTATAGGTTACGACGGGGCCAACTTTTCTCTGTCGGGAGGAGCCACTGCGCTGGGCGCGGAAGCTACTGCGTCCAACCACGCTACCACCAAGAACTACGTCGACACCCGCCCCGGTGCGATCCGGGCCGCAGCCTTGATCGACGTATTCGGCGGGCGCGGGTTCTCGATGGGTGTTGCTTCGACCTCTGACAGCGGCATCGGCTTCACTGACGCCAACTATAACTTTTTGTTTTCTACGTCAGTGAATAACTGTCCCACCGCAGCAATTTATTGTTCCTCTACCAATCAGAGTTGTACGATGGGCAATCCGTCAGTCGGAGCCATACGTCTCCATTCCGTCACGGCATCGACCGGGGCGTTGACTGATCCACAATATTATTGCTTCCACGCCACGGGGGCTTGACATGCTCTACGCAATGACGCGCAACGACGGTAGCATCGCGGTAACGACCGTGATGCCGAAGGAAATTACCACTGATGGCAAGACACTGCCGGTGACCTTCATCAACGGCAGCGAGAAGTACCTCACCGCCCTCGACGGCACGGAGGAACTGCGCTTCCCGTTGCCCTCTGACGACATGCGCACCTACGAGGCCGACAGCGTGCCCAACGCCACGCTGGTGTTCTACGACATCGCGCGTGTCGCCGCCGACTACCCTGATCCCATCGTGGCCTACGAGAAGATCACGGTCGATGACATCCCCGACAGCCGCACCTATCGCGAGGCGTGGACCGTCTCCAGCAAGACCATCATGATCAGCATGACCAAGGCCCGCGAGGTCAGGCGCACCAAACTGCGCGAGGAGCGCAAACCGATGCTGGAGGTGCTCGACGTCGCCTACCAGCGCGCGGATGAACAGGATGACGGGCCGCTCAAGCGCAAGATTGCCGCCGAGAAGCAGAAGCTGCGCGACATCACGGCGAACCCGCTGATCGAGCGGGCGAAGGATACCGCCGCGCTAGACGTGCTCACGGTCGAGTACCTGCTGGCGCATCCATGATACCGATGCTGGTGATGATCGTGCTGCATTCCGGTTCCGGCATCGCGCTGGACCTGAACCCGCAGACCATCACCAATCTGCGCAACCCTGACCCGTCGATCGGCGCGTTCTCGCCGAACGTGAAGTGTCAGGTCAACATGCTCGACGGCAAGTATGTCACCGTCAAAGAGACGTGCGCCGAAGTCCGAAGGCTGATGGAGACAACCAAGTAGGAGGCGTCCCATGAGTGCAGGCATCTGGTTCTGGCTACTCTACGTCATCACGCTGATCTTCGGCGGCTGGGGCATGAACCCGTGGCGGCCCGCCGGCGTGCCGTGGGCACCGTTCGGCTCATGGTTCGTGCTGTTCATCCTTGTCGGCCTGCTCGGCCTGCATGTGTTCGGCTCGCCTGTACGCTGATGTACGTCAGCCACTGGTGGTACGCGCTGTTTGCGGTTATCGTGGTGACCCTGCTCGCGCTAGGTGCGCAGATCATATGGGGGTGAGCCATGAAGGTGCGGCTCTGGGACAACGTCCACAACGGCGGCTGGGTCTGGTTCGACCGCAAGAACCTGCGCCGCTTTCAGGCAGGGTGGACCGGCGAGAAGCTATGGTGGGCGGTGTGGGGGTTCTCCGGCACGATCTACTTGCAAACGTGGCCTTGGCAGAGAAGGGGGTAACCATGTGGAAGGCTTCACTGTTACTGCCGCTGTTGCTGACCGGCTGCCTCACGATCGAGGAGCAACGCTACATCGACGACAGCTTCAACGTTCGCACCTACACCCGCGCCCAGGTCGATGCGCTGAACGCGGAGGCGGCCTGCAAGGCGCTGGCGCGCAATCTGGTGCAGATCGCGCGCTGCGAGGTGCGGCGCTAGTCCATCCGGCAGATCTCGAAGCTGCCGTCCTTCTGCAGGATCATCACCCAGCCGTGCGGGTAGATCGCGATCGCCTCGTCGCGCAGCTTCATCAGCGCCAGCGGCTTGTGGGGCATGTCGCCGGGATACTTGATGCTGCCATCCTTTCCCAGCCTGAACCCCTCAAACGGCCGCCAGCCGCCGCCGTGCGCGTAGTGTTCGTGGAGCTGCTCTTTAGCCGGCCGTGGGTCGTCCTCGTCGAGCCAGTGCGGGATTAAGCCGACGTGATCCGGCATGCCGCCGTTCAGCATGACTACAGTTATCATGCCCGCCTCCCGCCTGGCGCGCCGTCCTCTACGCGCGCCATGGCCACGTCGATGGTGTCGGCGAGCGAGCGCAGCTTGTCGCGCAGCGCGACCAGGCCAGGCTTGTCCTCGTCGTCGATGTAGCCGCCGTCACCGTGCTCATACATGCCGATCGTGTTCTCGACCAGCTCGGTGACGGTAAACGACCAGCGCGGGCTGTCGTCCTCGTTCGGCCCGAGCGGCAGCTCGACGAAGACGGTGGAGACATCGGCCGGCGGCTTGCGGCGGGGCTTGATGCCGTCGTTCTTCGGCCCCCAGTCATGCGCGAACCAGGCGTAGCATTTGTACTCCTTGGTGGCGATCTCCATCGCCTCCTTGAGGATCATCCGCATCGCTTTCGCCATGCTGTCCAGCTCCCATTCGTGGATGCCGATCGGCTCCGATCGATCGTCGTGGGTTCCCTTGGCTTTCTTCATTGTCGTCTCGCCTCTCTCGGGCTATCTTAAGCCCGCTTCGTTGTGATGGACAAAGCACCCTGTGAAAACGCTCGGCCGCCCTCCAACACCCCCGGAGGCCCGCCGGGCGTTTTCTACTCGGGCGCCAACCCTTTCTCCTTCTCGCGCGCCCGCCAGACGTCGGCGGCCGCCATCGCCTTGCCGCGGCTGGCCAGGTTAGTCTGGACGACGAGATGCTCGTTGCCGCACCAGCGCACCACCTCGAAGGCGCCGGTGCGCCAGTCCTTCCAGATTGCGTAGGTGACGCGGTTGTTGTCGTTCACGTACCCTCCTCGGTGATGTTGGTCGGCTTGCCCATCATGGTGATATTGATCGAGCCTTGTTTGAGTTGGCTCACGAGGTAATCGGCAAAGTGGTTCGCTTTCGCTCTGTTGTGGGCGACGAAGATCAACCGCACCTCCTTGCCCCAGACTTCGACGCGCGCTTGATTACCGAAGTCGGGGTGGGTGAATTGACGGTCGGTCATCCAGCCCTCCATTCGGCGATGATGGCGGCGTAGATCGTGATCAGGATCACGACCGTGATGGTGGCGGCGAGGATGTAGGTCAGATCGTACATCAGCTTGCTTTCTCGATCGGGTGGCGGTTGAGGTCGACCTTGAGGCGTTCCCAGTAGTCGTCGGCGGCGTCGTAGGCGGCCTTCTCGGCCGGGCAGGCTACCTTAGGCGGCGCCGGCTCGTGCACGGCGGCGTTGATGACATCGGCCAGGAACTCGGTTTTGGCGGTGTCCAGGTCCCGCAGGTAGAGGCTGATCTGCATCGCGCCGTGCGGGCTGTCGATGGTCAGGATCAGGGGGCTGTCGAGCGACTGCAGGACCGTCGCTTTCAGGCTGGTGACGTCGTGCAGCGAGAGGTAGGTGGTCGGGATGCCCATGTGATGCTCCGGTTGAAGATGTCGCACCCTAGCTGCGCCGCGGTTGACCTGCAATAGGTTTCGCGCTATTACCCCCACATGGTTATTAAAAAGCTACACCCGGCAGCCAAGGAGCTGCTCGCCGAGATCGAGGCGTATCGCGCGCGGTCTGGCGTCGACAAAACCAACTTCGGCAAGCAGGCCGTGAACAACGGCAACTTCGTGTTCCGATTGGAGGGCGGCGCCATACCGCAATTCAAGACGATCGACCGCGTTCGCGCGTTCATCAACCGTCAGACCAAAGCCACCCAACCCAGAAGGACGTCCATCCGATGAAACCGCTACCTGAATTTCTCCTGCTACTGCTGCTGGTGACCCCGGTCGCCGCGCAGGACTACATCACGCCCAAAATCCCGACCGAGGAAGAAAAAGTCGAGGCGCTGAAGCTGGGCTATGCGCTCAACGGCAACTCGATGGTCGGGCCGACGATCGACCTGACTGACCCCAGGGTGCTGGAGGCCTACCGCAACGCGATCGCCACCGAGATCCCCGACACCATCGAGGATGCCGACCCCAATGGCGGTATCTGGCCTCGACTGGAGAAAAAGCCGAAGCCGGAAAAGCTGATCCACAACGTCTGCACCGCGCACGGCATGTACAAGCAGTATTACGGCACGACGTGGCGGTGCAAGCGATGAGCGAGTACAAATTTGCCGCCATCGCCGAGCAACTGGTCGCCTCCCTGATCAAAGGCGCCGAGGACAACGTCCACGAGGCCAATGCGCTGCTCGACAGCGTCAAGATCCTGGGCGAGGAAATCACCAAGCACGTCGACGAGCACGCCAAGATGCTCGACGACGCCACCGCAAGAACCAAAGCCTATGGCGAGCGCGTGCTGGAGGCGCACAAGGAATACATCAACGGGGGCAAGCATGAAAACCCAACTCCGTAAGATCCCGCTGGAGCGGTTCCTGCAGCTCGACGACGACATGGCGGGGCTGTGCTCGGACTGCGGCCACGAGCAGTCCTGCTGCGAGCCCGACGCCGAACGCTATCGCTGCGAGGCCTGCGGCGAGCGCGAAGTCTACGGCCCGCATTGGTACCTGATGACGGGTAAGGTGACATGACCGGCAACGTCTGGACCGACACCATGAACCGCTACTTCGCCAGGCTGCACCGCGACCCCAAGCAGCTCTCGTTCGTCGCGATCGCCAAGGAGATGGAAGTAAAGTTTAACATCACGATGACGCGCAACGCCTGCATCGGCAAAGCGCGTAGATTAGGATTACCGATGCGCAAGTTCGGCACGCCGCGGGTCCCGATCGAGCGCGCGGCGTTGAAGCCACGCAAGGTCGCCGCGGTCGAGGCGCCGATCGCACCGGCGGAGGCCCTCATGCCCGAGGTGCTTCCGCCGGAGGGGTTGACGATCTACCAGCTGCGCGACAGCACCTGCCACTGGCCGCTCGGCAAGACCTACGACTACCCGCCCTTCATGTTCTGCGGCTGCCCCGCGCTGCTCGGGCGGCCGTATTGCGAGGCGCATACCGCGAAGGCGAGCGGCCACAGCCACAACAGGGAGCACGTATGACACCAGAAGAAAGACAGCTACTGATCGCGGCAGCGCAAGCCGTCTTGCAATGCGCCCGATGGGGGCAAAACACAGGCATCGACCAAGAAGTGTGCAATGCACTCTCAGCGGCGCTTGCGGCGGTCCAGGCCGCGGGTGCGTCCACAGATTAGGCAGCCTTGTTGCGCGTCTGCCGGCGGCGCAGGTAGGCTTCAAACGCCTCCTGCGCCGACATCTTATCGAACACCCGCGCCAGCTTCAGCTCGTCGACCGTCTGCTCGGCGACGCAGACGCGCACGATCACTTGCCGCTTTTGCCCGGAGCGGTTGATCCGCGCGATGGTCTGCTCCCAATACTCTGGCGACCAGATTGGCGCGATCCAGGCCATGTCGGCGCCGCCATGCTGCAGGTTGAGGCCATGGCCGCCGGAAGCCGGATGCAGACCCATGAACGGTAGTCGCCCCGTGTTCCAATCCTCGATAGTCGCCGCCGCCAGCTTGTCGCTGACGCCAGAGCCAAGGTAGGGCATGCTCGGCAGTAGTTCCAGCAGCATGCGCAGGTCGGCCTGATACTCATAGACCAGCATGGTAGGCCCGGTGGCGTTCTCGATGACGTCCTCCAGCCACTCCCATTTGGCAGCGTGGATCCGATGCGTGGTTTCCGTCTCGTCGTAGATGAAGCCGTTGGCCATCTGCGCCAGCTTGCCGGTGGCAACCGCGGCCGAGGCGGCGACAATGACAGCATCACCCGCGCCGGTGAGCAGCTTGCGCTCCATCTGGTCGTACTGGGCGCGCGCGCCTGGCGGCAGCTGGACCTTGTCGAAGATGATGGTCGGCTCGGGCTGCACCAGCTCGCCCTCGGCCACGGTGGCCACATAGGGGGCGAGGTCCGCGTTGATCTGATCCTCGGCGCCCGGGAAAGGCGACCAGGTGTAACCGTTATAGTCGGCCGGATAGAACCGGGCCTTGCGCCAGCTGTAGAACGATCGACCCCACAGCTTGCCCTTGGTCACCACCCTGGCTGGCATGAACAGGTCCTCTGGGCCCGAGGGGCGCAGCGTGCCGCTTAGGCCCCAGATCATTTTGAAACGGTGCGCGATCTTCGCGAGCGCCTTGGCGCGCTCGCCCTTCGGGTTGCGCAGCCGCGAGATCTCGTCGATCACCAGCAAGTCGAACAGCGGACTATCGTCCGGCAGCTTCTCGAGCTCCTCGACCAGCCACTGCACATTGTCGAGGCCGATGATGGTGAGGTCGCACTGAAACACCGAGGCCTCCGTCAGGCCGAGGCCGCGCTGCACCGGCCCGCCGTTGAGCAGCATGTAGCGCAGCTTCTTGACGTGCTCCCAGCTCTCGATCTCATCCGGCCAGACGATATTGGCGACGCGTTTCGGCGCGATGACGAGGACGTGCCTTACCACTTTGTCCCGCAACAGCTCCTCGATCGCCGTCAGCGCCGCGATGGTTTTTCCAGCCCCAGGACGTAGCACCGCCAGCTTGGCGTCGTTCTCGTAGAGCGCGGTGGCGACGCGGTCCTGGTAGGGGCGGAGATCTTTCTTCTGGCGCATCAGGACACCTTCAGCGGATTGTCGAGGTCGGCATACTCGGGGATCGAGATCAGCGCCGCCATCACGTTGTGACCCTTTTGCGTGAAGCGAATGTATTCTTCGTCGCCGTGGGTCATGCGCTCGATCAGGCCGAGCTGCTCGCACAGGTCGAAGCACGCCTTCGGCGATTTATCCGGCGTGATGGTGAACCCGCGCGTCTGGATCTCGTCGCTCATGGCGTAGGGCTTTCTTCGTCCAGCGACGGCTCGTCGTCGTCTGCGTCGCGCGATGGCACAGGCACCCAATCGTCGACGTCGTAATCGCGCTCCAGTACCTCGACGGCGACGTCGATCAACTCCGCGGCAAATAGTTCGTTGAACTGATTGAACAGCTCCTCGGTCGCGTTGACCGGCTCGCCCCAGATGTAGACCCACTCGCCGCTGTCACGCGGCGTGTTCTCCTCAACACTCTCGTAGTTTTGCAAGAACCACTGCACCATGTGGTCGCGGATCGCGTCTGCCGTGTAAGGTTTGTCGCTCATAGCCCGTACACTCCCTTCGATTTGCTGTACCACCGCGCGATCACCGGCTCGGCCTTCAACGGCAGGCCGTCCGACCAGTCGAAGCCGCGCTCCATGACGCTAATCAGCTCCTTGGCGTAGCGCCGAGCATCCTGCTCAGCGCACTGCACCAGCACCTCATCGTGCGTATGCGCGCGCACGTCGAAGGCTGTGCCGACCAGTCGCTGCAGCGTACCGCGCAGTACGTCCGCCGCTACAGCTTGCGTGACGTTTTCGGCCAGGAAGCCCGGCCACATCTTCACGCGGCCGTAGCCGCGCGCGAACGTCAACTCATAGCTGGAGCTGACGATCGTACCGTCGTCGTCCTTCTCGTTGACGGTTTCCCATTTGGCGCGGCGGTAAGTCAGGAACCGGCCAGATGGCAAACGACACAGCAGCGAGCCGCCGAGGTAGTCGTCGAGGTAGATGTACATAACGCGGCCGGCGACCTGCTCGGTGCCCGGCGCCTCAAGTGCTCGGTTGGCCGCGCCCCACAGGCCGAACGATCGCACCAGCGGAGGTCCTTTGTCCTCGTCGTAATCATCCTCAGGGGTCGAAACCGGGCTACCCTTGCGGTGCGCGCCCCAGAACGCCACCGCCCAGGGGTTGGCCGCGCGCCACTGCGCGACGATCTCGGAAGCCTGCTCGTCGTCGAGCGCCATGTCGTAATTGGCGGCCATGTTCTGCAGCGCGCCGCGGCCGCCGCCAAAACCACAGGCGAGCTCGGCGACCTTGCCACGCTGGCGCAGCGTCTCATCGATCTCTTCAATGCTGATCTTCATCATGGCTGCCACCGAGCGAACGTAGAGATCCGGCAGGGTGGGGTCGGCATCGACCTCGCGGAAGATGTCGAGGCGCGTCTCGGCCTCGCGGCTGTCGGCCAGCCACGGCAGCACACGCGCCTCGATCTGCGACCAGTCGCCCCAGACAAAGCACTCGCCATTGGTCGGGACTAGCGCGGCCCGGACCAGCATCGACAGCTTGCGGCTGACCGGCGCGTCGCCGCCCAGCATCTGGAAGGCGCGGTGCGAACATCCCCCAATAAGCGCGTCGAGGGCGTCGGCCTCGTACGGCAGCGCGGACCGCATCAAGTTATGGATCTGGACGCCGCGGGAGGAGAAGCGCCCGGTTTGTGGCGCGCCGCCGAATGAGTACTGCCCCATCAGCACGCCATCCACCTCCTGCTCGAGCATCCGCCCGAACTTGGCCGGCGTGGTCGAGCCGCCATAGTGGCGGATCTCCAGCATGCGCAAGGCGCGGCGCTCGAGATCGGTCAGGCCCTCCTTGGCCGTCAGCCGCACGATCAGCTGCCGCAGCCTGGATCGGGTGAGGGTGTCCTTGCGGGGCTTGACCTCCTCGCCGGTGTCCTCGTCGATCTCCTGCTCCCGGCGTGTCATTAAGGCCACACATTCCCGGTCGAGCACACGGCGCAGCCATTTGATCATCTTGGCGGTTTCGGTGACTTTGGCGACGGCGCCGCCGGACAGCGCGATCAGCTCGGTGCCCATGTAGCCTGCGTCGATCGCGGCCATCTTGGCGGCGGCCGCGGCCAGGCCAAGGTCGACGCCAATGCCGCGCTCGTTGATCGCCTCGGCGGCCCAGTATTCTTGCCACTCTGCTTGCGAGAGCTGCAGCGTTACTTGGAACAGCTCGCGCATGACGTCGACGTCCTGGGCGGCGTAGGCGTTAAACTTGATCCAATCGTCAGGGTGCGTCTCCGGCCGGCCGGCGCCCAGGCAGAACAGGTCGATCAGGGCGCGGCCCTCTGGCGCCTTGTGGCTGCAGCCGGCAAACTTGGCGGCATCGCCCAGGCCCTGCGGCAGCCCGGCGGCCTGCGCCTGCACCATCACGTCGATGATGTGATGCGGTTCCATCAGCGGGAAGTCGACGGTGGCAAAATTCCAGGCCGCCCGGTCAAACGCGGCGTGGTAGGCCGCCCAGATCGCCTTGCCGGCTAACACCCTGTTGTGATGTCGCTTTATGGCGTCGGGCATGTCCTGCCAGCGCAACGGACAGGCGTAGTCGGGAACGGACACGGTGTCCGTGGTCGCGGTGCCAATTCCGTAAGCTAAAATCAGGGCGTCCGCGGCGCCCATGTAGCGGTAGGTGCCGGCGTCGATGTCGACGCCAGAGCGAGTTTCAAAGTCGATAAATCCGGTATCTTCGAGGGCAAAGGCAGAGCCTGGGTCGCGGCTGGACATGGACGGTCCTTTTGTTTCACGTGAAAGGGGCCAGCCGTAGCTGGCCCCTGGGAACGCATTAGCGCGCCGCTGGGCGGCGCCGCGGTGAGCCGGGGGTATGAACCGCTGCCGTCGGAGCAGGCGTCTGGGGCGCCTCCGCAGCCTCGGCAACGACCGGGCGGCGACGGGCCGGGCCAGGGGCGGCCGCCGCAGGGGCGGCCTCGGCGACCGGCGCCTCGACGGCGGGGGCCTGGCCGGCCATCTGGCCGGCCATGTCAGCGAAGCCCACAATACGGAACTCGGGCGTGAAGATCTGGCCGTATTTGGCGTGCTTGTAGGAGCCGGTCTGCATCGTCACCACGGCGCAGGGACAGCTGGGGTCGGTGTCGAGCTGCGCCTGTAGCGCCTTGAGGAAGTCGTCGACCGCCCGCATGCCGCCAATGCTGGAGGTTTTGTGCAGCACCTCGAGGCCCTTGTCCTCGCCGTTCATGCACTTCAGCTCGAAGGTACGCTGCTCGGAGAACGGCCAGCCGTCGGCCGGCAGCGGCTTGACCGGCTTCGGCTCAAACACCGGCGCCATCACCTCGCCGACCATGGTGTTCTTGGCGTTGCCGGGATGGTTGGTCCAGGCCACCCAGCCGTGCATGATCGAGAGCGGGTTGATCGCCCATTGCGAGCCGTCCTGAACTTCGACGTCCTCCTGGCCGTGGACCCAGACGCCGCTCTTGAGCATGCGTAGCAGCGGCTTGCCGCCAAAGCCTTGTAGCGAAGTGGCCGCCCTGCTCTGGGCGATGCCGGCGCGCAACTTGGAGAGCACGTCGGTGGAGATGCCGGTGGCTTGCGGCGCGGTGAGGTCGTTCATGGTTCTGTCTCCTGCTATAGGTCCTGTTTATGTTTGCGGCCGGGCCGTTACCGCTTCAGCGCGGCCAAGGCCGCACGGAACTGCTGGGTCTGTTCGACAAGGGGCACCGCATCAGGGTCACCCTCGGCCGTCAGCGTCATGTCAGAGGATGGCGGCTTTGGCCGCAGCATCTCGGGGATCTCGACGCGAAGGCGCTTGGCGGCCGCATCGACCACCTTGAAGGTCTGCAGCTTCTTCTGCCAGATCTCAGGCTCCTTGAGGCCGAGCGCCTTCAATTCGGCCGCAACGCGATCGGCATCGTCGAGCCATTTGCGGTCCTTGACCATCGGCTTCAGCGCGTAGCCGGGCGCGCGGCCGCCGTCGCGCAGATGCTGCATCAGCATCTCGTCGATGGTTTTCTTGTACTGCACCGCGCTGTCGACCAGGTGCTTGGCAGCGGCGAGGTAGACGCCCCACTGCGCGCGGTCAGGCGCGATCGATGCCTCCATCGCGGTTTTGGTCTGGTTGAGCGCCGAGAGATCAAGCAGCGGGCCTGTCCATAATGGGCATGTCGCTTTGCATTCGGCGAACCTGCACCACTCCCCCCTCGCATAAGGCGGTGCGTCGGTCAGGGCGGCGTCAATCGCGCGGTGCATGGCGACGGCGAAGTCATCGAGCTCATCGGGCGTGACCGCGGTTTGTGTCACAGCGGGGTCAAAGGCCGGCTGGATGATGGCGACGATGATGGCTCTGCGGCGCGTGATCAGCTTCGGCAGCGTGTAGCGCGCCGCAGTCGTGTAGTACATCAGCTGCTCGTTGACGACGTCGCCGTTCACGGGGTCAAGGTACAGCGCCTGCACCGGCACGCCCTGGCCAAATTTGAAATCGATCACCAGCAGATGCGTCTTGCTCTGCAGGATCAGATCGACGGTGCCGAACGCGGCTGGCAAGCCAGGGAAGCGCACATGCGCCTCAATAGCCACAACTTTGAAGCCGCCGCCGTGCTCGAGCATCAGTTGGTCGAGCGCATCGAGCGTCGGCACAATCGCCTCGGCGATGTCCTCGGCCGTGATCGTCACCTCGTCGAACTGGCGCGGGTGTGCGGTCAGGGAGCAAAGGCCGCCGACCATCTTCTCGTCGCGGGCGATCGTCAGCAGCTCGGACATGATGGTGTGCAGCGCCGTGCCACGGTCGGCATAGACGCTAGAGACGCGCGCACCCTGCGGCTGCTTGAGACTTTCCTGGAAAGATGCTGGACAATTCAGCCGGCGCGCTGCGATGCTGCCGCCAACAAGAATGCTATGCGCTGCCATGGATACTGATCCCTGATGCCTGTTTCTAAATCACCGCGCGAGCATACGGTGGAGGAGGCGCTTGTCAAGAGCGTTGAAGCTATCGGCGGCATAGCCCTGAAGCTACAAATTTTCCGCCAGCGCGGCTTTCCCGATCGGACGCTGTTTTTGCCGGGCGGCCGGATTGTTGTGGTCGAGGTCAAGCGGCCGAGGGGCGGGCGTTTATCGCAACACCAGATGCAGTGGCTGCATCGCTTACAGGCGCTAGGGGTGGAAGTCGCGGTGGTGCGGAACCTGCGCGACGTCGAGCGGCTGCTGTGACTTGCGTGTCGGCGGGCTTTAGGCGTAATTGAAAGGCCCCGGCGCGCAAACGCCGAGGCCTTTCTGAAAACATCAACCCCACAACGTCCATTTGCGAGAGCTGAGTATTCCCTACCTAGTCGCAAATGGCGTCCCACACAAGAGGACGCGACATGCTACCATCAGACCCCTACGCGATCAACGCCCACAAGTTCCTGGTCACGTTCTTTCCCGACAGGTTCGCGGCGATCTCAAATACCGCGGAGCTATCACTGCCGGAGCTGGCCGAGCTGATCGGCGACACCGAGGGCGCCGACAAGGCCGGGCTGCCGTGGTTAAAGCTGGCGGCGTTCGGTGAACAAAAGACCGACAAGGGTTCGCTGCGCTCCAACGCCAACATGCGCGAGCTGACCGGCATCGAGGCCGAGCACGATGCTGGGACGATGACTTATGCGGCCGCCTACGAGGCGCTGCAACAGGCCGGCATCCGCGCGCTGATCTACACCACGCCGAGCTATATCCCTGACGTCAAGGAACGCTGGCGCGTGCTGGCGCCGCTGTCGAACGCGATGCCGACCACCGAACGCGCCGCCCTGGTGGCGCGTCTTAATGGCGTGCTCGGCGGCGCGCTGGCGGCGGAGAGTTTCACGCTGTCGCAGGCCTATCTGTTCGGCCATGCCGGCGACGGGGCGTATGGCGTCGACGTGATCGAGGGTGACTTCATCGATCTGTGCGACGACCTCGCCGAGGGCGCGATCGGCAAGGCCCGCGTCGGGCCGAAGGCCGGGCGTGTCACGCGCGAGGCGATCGACGGCGAGGCGATCGGCTACTCGGACGACGACGTCGAGGCGCTGCTCGACAAGAGCCAGGTCAAGGGTCACTGGCACAACAGCATGGTTAGCGCGACCGCGTCGCTGGCGGGCCGCGGATTGAGCCTGGCCGAGATCTGCGAACGCTGCGCGCGAGCGGCGACCGGCGGCGCCTCAGACCCTGAACTGACAGCACTGGCTAAAAGCGCAGTGGATAAGTTCGGCGTCGGCCTGCCGCGCGAGGTCGAGCACAAGTTGACCGAGGGGTTGAAGGCGCTACAGGCCGAGATCAGGGAGGCGCCGACCGAGGCTGTCATGTTCGACAGCATCGGTGTCAGTCCAGGCATGGTGACGCAGGACGGCGTGGCGCGGGTGTTCGCCGAGCGGTATGCCGATCAGATGCAGTACTGCCACCACGCCGGCGCCTGGCTGGAGTGGACCGGCGCGCAGTGGAAGCGCGATGATGTACAGCGCGCGTTTCAGTTTTCGCGCGAGCTCGGCCGCGAGTTCAGCGAGCACTCGGCGCGGACCGAGTTCAAGGCGCTGCGCACGGCGGCGTTCGCCAGCGGGGTCGAAAAACTCGCCCGCGTCGACCCGCGCATCGCGGCGACGTCGGAGCGATGGGACCAGGACCCGTTCCTGCTCGGCACACCAGAAGGTGCCGTCGACCTGCGCACGGGGCGGCTCAAGGCCTCAGACCCAGCCGACGGCATCACGCGACTGGCGGCGGTGGCGCCGCGGGCCGGGATGGCCTGCCTAGTCTGGCAGCGTTTCCTCAGCGAAACCTTCGCCGGCGACGCCGAGCTGATTCGGTTCATCCAGCAATGGTTCGGCTACTGCCTCACCGGCGACACCAGCGAGCATGCACTGCTGTTCGGGTTCGGCAATGGCGGCAACGGCAAAAGCGTGCTGATGAACACCATCAGCGGCATTATGGGCGGCTACGTCACATCCGCCCCGATGGGGACGTTCACGGCCGCCAAGCATGACGCGCACCCGACCGAGATTGCGATGCTGCGAGGGGCGCGGCTGGTGGCGGCGTCGGAGACGGAGCGCGGGCGAGCCTGGGCCGAGAGCCGGATCAAGCAACTGACCGGCGGGGATCCGGTTACCGCCAGGTTCATGCACAAGGATTTCTTTACCTTCCAGCCGGCGTTCAAGCTGGCGATCATGGGCAACCACAAGCCGTCGCTGCGCTCGATCGACGACGCGGTGCGGCGAAGGTTCAACCTGGTGCCATTCATGAACCGGCCGGCCGTGGTCGACCACCGGCTCGAGCAGCGGCTCAAACCGGAGTGGCCAGGCATCCTGCAGTGGATGGTCGAGGGCTGCCTCGATTGGCAGGCGAACGGGCTGATCCGGCCGGCCGCGGTGGCCTTGGCGACCGACAGCTATTTCGAGGACCAGGACCTGTTCGGGCAGTGGCTCAAGGAGGCGTGCGAGGAGCAGCCGAGGCACACCGAACCGACCGCGGCGCTGTTCAGTAAGTGGGAGGTTTTTGCGCACGAGGCGGGTGACTTTGCCGGCAGCAGAAAACTTTTCGCGGAGGAATTAAGCAAACGTGGGTTTTCGACGGTGAAGGCAGGACACGGTAACGTCCGCAGCGTGAAAGGGCTAAAACTTAAGCAATCTCAGTTAATTAAGAGTTTACTCACGGTGGTACCGAAGGACCCGGAGTGAAAAATGCGAGCGCATGCGAGCACGCCGTCCGTATCTTCCTATATAACAGTACGTGCACGCAGGTGTGGGAGTACTATACGGACAGCGTGCTCGCATGTGCTCGCAAATGGCGATTTTGCCCTTCGGAAAAACGGAAGCCCCGCCGGTTGGCGGGGCTTTGGGGTGGTCGGCGGCGGGGTTGGTTTTAGGGGGTCGGCAGCGGCTTCGCCTTGCCGTCGACCCAGACGTAGTTGACGGGGTCGTCGCTCGGGGTCGAGCGCCAGCCGG
>Ga0209593_10000133_pt1 | contig 39150 bp, 47 predicted proteins | sample PPLLaktember2015_3_FD_187260 | JGI IMG/M metagenome (GOLD analysis project Ga0209593, IMG submission 187260) | Freshwater sediment microbial communities from Prairie Pothole Lake near Jamestown, North Dakota, USA - PPLs Lake P7 Core (6) Depth... | ecosystem: Environmental > Aquatic > Freshwater...
CAATGAACCGGTTTTTATCTGTCCTGAATTTGTTGCCACGGCGATATCGGCGATCGTTGCATCTTCCGTTTCACCCGAGCGATGTGATGTCACTGTGGTGTACCCTGCACGATGTGCCATTTCAATTGCATCCAGGGTTTCAGTAAGGCTGCCAATCTGGTTAACCTTGATAAGAATTGAATTGGCGCAACCCATATCGATGCCTTTTTTCAGAAAATCCACATTGGTCACAAACACATCATCACCGACCAACTGGCAGCGATTGCCCATTTTCTCCGTCAGCAGTTTCCAGCCGTCCCAGTCATGCTCGGACATGCCATCCTCAACGGAGTCGATCGGATATTTGTTGATGAGTTGCTCCAAAAAAGCCACCTGTTCCGCTGAATTTCTTACTGTGCCATTTTTACCTTCAAATTTGCTGTAATCATATTTTCCATTGGCATAAAATTCTGATGCTGCACAGTCAAGGGCGATGGATACGTCTCCTCCTTCAGCTGCCCTGCCTGGTTTATACCCTGCGGCGGTAATAGCCTTGATAATCGACTCCAGGGCATCCTCAGTACCCTTGAGAACAGGTGCAAAACCTCCTTCATCTCCAACGGCAGTGCTCAGTCCGCGATCCTTCAGTACTTTTTTGAGGGAATGAAACACTTCGGCACCCATGCGCAATCCTTCACGGAAGTTTGAAGCACCGATCGGACGAATCATAAATTCCTGGAAGGCAATGGGAGCATCACTGTGTGAGCCACCATTGATGATGTTCATCATGGGAACCGGAAGAACCTTCGCATTGGTTCCCCCAATATATCTGTAAAGCGGCAAATCGTGAAACATGGCTGCGGCTTTGGCTACTGCCAGGGAAACACCGAGGATTGCATTGGCCCCCAGTTTGCTCTTTGTTTTGGTTCCATCGAGCTCAATCATTTTTCTATCAATGGAAACCTGGTCCAGGGCGCTCATTCCGATCACTTCCCGCGCGATAATATTGTTGACATTATCCACCGCCTTCAAAACTCCTTTACCCAGGTATCTTTTTTTATCGCCGTCCCTTAATTCAAGTGCCTCATTTTCGCCTGTAGATGCTCCCGAGGGAACAGCAGCCCGGCCTACAAAGCCGCTTTCCAGCGTTACCTCGACCTCAACGGTAGGGTTTCCCCTGGAATCGAGTATTTCACGTGCGTGAACATGTGCAATTTGTCCCATGATTATGTGATTAAGTGATTAGGTGATTAAGTGATTAGGTGATTAGGTGATTAGGTGATTTCGTCAGCAGGCTGGGGATTTTCTGGTTTTTCAGTACTTTCAGGTTTTTCAGCTTCTTTTTTTACTTTTGTCCTGGCAGCACTTTTGTCTTTTACTTTGGCTCCGGCCTCTTTTCCTGCTTCAGCCTGGGTTTCGGACTTGGCTTCCCCTGCGGCTTTTGTCTTTTTCGAAATACCTTCTTCTGTTTTCTTTTTGGTACCCCTGCGGCTGCGCCGTCCCGTTTTGGTTTCGGCAACACCGGCACCTGCGAGCATGGCTTCATTGAAATCAACCAGTTCAATATAACAGATTTCAGCAGCATCGCCAGGGCGTGTTCCCAGTTTCAGTATGCGCGTATATCCACCCGGCCTGTCTGCAATTTTCGGTGACACTTCCTTGAAAAGTTCCGTCACCGCATTTTTGTCCTGCAGATAATTAAAAGCAAGCCGGCGTGCATGGGTTGAATCCTCTTTTGACCTGGTCAGGATAGGCTCAATGAATCCCCGAAGTGCCTTTGCCTTGGCGGTGGTTGTCTTGATCCGTTTATGCATGATAAGGGATACGGCCATGTTCGATAACATGGATTTCCGGTGAGCGCTTTTTCGTCCTAAACTGTTATTCGTATTATTATGTCGCATTGTGATCAGTAATTAAATCAAAAGTTATCCTATCTTTTTTCGGGCATTGTTAATCCCTGTCCAGTTTGTATTTCGCTATATCCATGCCGAAGGAAAGATTCATGGTTTCAAGAAGCTCGTCGAGCTCCGTCAGGGATTTTTTTCCAAAATTCCTGAATTTCAACAGGTCGTTCTTATTGAATTTCACCAGGTCTCCCAGGGTTTCCACTTCGGCTGCCTTAAGGCAGTTCAGTGCCCTTACTGACAGATCGAGATCCACCAGCTTGGTTTTCAGCAATTGCCTCATGTGCAGCACTTCCTCATCAAATTCTTCATTGGCGGCCCTTTCTTCCGAATCGAGCGTAATTTTCTCATCCGAGAACAGCATGAAATGGTAGATCAGGATCTTGGCAGCTTCCTTCAGGGCATCCTTGGGATGAATTGATCCATCGGTCAGGATTTCTATCAGCAGCTTCTCATAGTCTGTTTTTTGTTCCACGCGGTAATTTTCCACCGAATACTTCACATTTTTAATTGGCGTAAAGATTGAATCGATGGGTATCAGGCCAAATTCAGCGTCAAACGGCTTATTTTCCTCTGCGGGAACATATCCCCTGCCTTTGTTAACGTGAAATTCCATATGGAGTTCCACATCCTTTTCCATATGACATACAACCAGTTCCGGGTTGAGAACTTCAAAACTGCTTAGGAAACGGTTGAGATCTCCGGCTTTAAAAACGGTCTGATCCGACAAGTTAAGCACTATCTTCTCATCATTCACATCATCCACCAGCTTTTTAAACCGTATTTGCTTAAGATTCAATACGATTTCAACTGCATCTTCAATAACTCCAGTAATGGAAGCAAACTCATGTTCAACTCCATCGATTTTTATTGCAGTGATAGCATGACCTTCGAGAGATGATAGCAGGATCCTGCGCAAAGCATTCCCAATGGTAATACCATAACCGGGTTCGAGCGGACGAAATTCAAATCTTCCGAACTTGTCGTCAGATTCAATCATGATCACCTTATCGGGCTTCTGAAAAGCTAATATGGCCATATTATATAAATTTCATTTATTTAGAGTACAATTCAACAATCAATTGTTCTTTGATGGTTTCCGGGATCTGATCGCGTTCAGGACGGTTGATGAATTTTCCGGTCAATGAGGTGGAATCCCATTCCAGCCAGGAAACGCTTGTCCTTCGTGAGCCCAGTGAATCCTGGATCACTTCAAGCGACTTTGATTTTTCACGAACGCCTACAACATCACCGGGTTTAACGGAAAATGAGGGTACATTGACCACATGTCCGTTTACGGTTATGTGGCGATGGGTGACCAATTGCCTGGCACCCGATCGTGTGGGGGAGATCCGTAACCGGTAGACCACGTTATCCAGCCTTGCCTCAAGGAGCTGAAGCAAAACTTCCCCGGTAACCCCCTTGCTTCTCTGTGCCTTTTCAAAAAGGTTGGCAAACTGTTTTTCCAGCACACCATAAGTATATTTTGCTTTCTGCTTTTCCCTGAGCTGAAGTCCGTACTCGGAAAGTTTTCTTCTTTTTTTGTTAACTCCGTGCTGTCCTGGGGGATAGTTCTTTTTATCGTAATTTTTGTCCGGGCCGTAAATAGGGTCTCCGAATTTTCTGGCTATTTTGGTTTTAGGTCCAGTATATCTTGCCATGGTTGATATTAATATATAAATCTCTGTTTTTAACTGAAAAAATTAAACTCTTCTTCTTCCGGGAGCCCTGCAACCGTTATGGGGAAGGGGTGTCACATCCACGATTTCGGTGACTTCGATGCCGGCTGTATGAATGGTTCTGATGGCCGATTCCCTTCCTGCCCCGGGTCCTTTTACAAATGCCTTTACCTTTCTCAATCCCAGTTCAAATGCCGTTTTTGCACAATCAGCAGCGGCAACCTGTGCTGCATAGGGTGTGTTCTTCTTTGAACCCTTAAATCCCATCTTACCGGCAGAAGCCCATGATATTACCTGCCCCTGGCCATTTGTAATGGAGATAATAATATTGTTGAATGAGGCATGTACATGTGCCTGCCCTACAGGATCAACCTTAACAACTTTTTTCTTGGTGATTCCAGCTTTTTTTGCCATAATTTATTGCTTATTTGGTAGCCTTCTTTTTATTTGCAACAGTCTTGCGTCTTCCCTTACGGGTACGGGCATTGTTTTTGGTACTCTGGCCTCTTACCGGTAATCCCAGGCGATGCCTGATACCCCTGTAAGACCCGATATCCATAAGCCGTTTAATATTAAGCTGTACCTGTGAACGCAATTCACCTTCAACCTTAAAATTTTCGTTAATGATCTTCCTGATCATGTTAACCTGCTCATCGGTCCAGTCCTTAACCTTAATATCTCTTTCCACACCCGCTTTTTCCAGAATTTTCTGGGCAGTACTGCGTCCCAACCCGTAAATATAGGTCAGTCCTATTTCGCCCCGCTTATTCTTTGGTAAATCGACACCAACGATTCTAGCCATATTGTATTTATATTAAAATTTTACAAAATTGATCAGCCCTGACGCTGTTTATACTTGGGATTCTTTTTGTTGATCACATATAATCGTCCCTTCCGGCGGACTATTTTACAATCCGCTGTGCGTTTTTTAATGGATGCTTTTACTTTCATATTGCTCAGTTCAATTATTTGTACCTGAATGTTATTCTTCCCTTTGTCAGATCATATGGTGACATTTCAACCCTCACTTTATCTCCCGGCAGGATCTTAATATAGTGCATCCTCATTTTTCCGGAAATATGGGCCGTAATAATGTGCCCGTTCTGCAGTTCCACCCGGAACATTGCATTGGAAAGGGCTTCCTTGATTACGCCATCCTGTTCAATGGATGATTGTTTTGACATATAATGATACCAATCTGATTTTCAATTCTTATATATTTCTTCAATAAAATCAAAAGTTGAAAGAACTTCGGCCTTGTTTTTTCCGATTGCCACACAATGTTCAAAGTGAGCGGACGGAAGTTTGTCTGCCGTAAATATTGTCCAGCCATCCGGGTCCTGTACGATCTCCTTCTTACCCAGGTTGATCATGGGTTCGATGCACATCACCATACCTGCCAGGAGTTTCACCCCAAATCCTCTCCTGCCGTAATTCGGGACTTCCGGGGCTTCATGAAGCCCTTTTCCGATCCCGTGGCCCACCATTTCACGCACCACGGCGAATTTATGTTTTTCGCAATGATCCTGAACTGCATTGCTGATATCCCCGATCCTTTTCCCTTCAACCGCCTGTTCAATTCCTTTATACAAGGCTTCGCGCGTTGTTTTCAGCAACAACCTGACCCTTTCAGGGACATTACCCACAGCAAAGGTATAGGCTGAATCACCGAAATAACCCTCATAAACCACTCCGCAATCCACGGATAATATATCTCCATCCTTCAGCGTATAGGAAGAAGGTATACCGTGTACGACCTGATGATTTACCGAAGTACAGAGTGTCTTCGGATAACCCTTGTATCCCAGGAAGCCTGGTTTTGCACCATGATCACGGATAAACTCTTCAGCAACAGCATCCAGTTTCAGCGTTGAAATTCCTACAGCAATCCTCCGGGCAACCTCGGCCAAAGCTTTAGATACCAGTAAATTACTTGCTCTCAGTAATTCAATCTCCTCTGCTGTTTTCAACTGTATCATCAAAGAACGTTCAATAACCTATATAGAAGATGCGTAACCTCCGGCTCTTCCCTTTACCCTACCCGATTTCATCAGACCATCATAATGCCGCATCAGTAAATGACTTTCAATCTGCTGCAGTGTATCCAGCACCACCCCGACGAGGATCAGCAGTGAAGTTCCGCCAAAGAACTGGGCAAAATTTTGCTGTATTCCGAGCAGACCGGCAAATGCGGGCATAATGGCTATCAATGCCAGGAACATTGATCCGGGTAAAGTGATCCTGGACATCACGGTATCAATAAATTCAGATGTCTTTTTTCCCGGTTTCACTCCCGGTATAAAACCGCCGTTTTTCTTCATATCCTCTGCCATCTGCGTCGGGTTCATGATGATCGCGGTATAAAAATAGGTAAAAATGATGATGAGCAGGGCAAATACTACATTATACCAAACGCTGGTGTACCTTGAAAACGTGGCAATGAACTTTGACATAGCTTCACCCCCGGTACCATAACGGGCAAATGAAAGAGGCAGGAACATGATAGCCTGTGCGAAAATGATTGGCATCACCCCTGCAGCATTCACTTTCAGGGGAATATATTGCCTTACGCCTCCGTATTGCTTGTTACCGACAATCCGCTTGGCATACTGAACCGGGATCCTTCGTGTTCCCTGAACCAGTAAAATGCTCACCACAAAAACCAGGAAAAGGAAAACGATTTCAACCAGGAATGCAACAAGTCCGCCCTGGCCGTTAAGTCTTTCCGTAAGTTCACTGAACAAGGCAAAGGGCAGTCGCGCTATAATCCCGATCATGATGATAAGGGAGATCCCGTTCCCTATTCCTTTATCCGTAATCCGCTCACCCAGCCACATTACAAATATCGTGCCCGCGGTAAGGATTACAACCGAAGAAAACAGGAACATGGCAGGTGACATCAGCTTAGCCTGGTCTGGTATTTGGGTCAGGTATGCCGGGGCCTGTAAAACCAGAACCAATACGGTAAGGTAACGGGTGATCTGGTTCATTTTCCTGCGGCCGCTTTCCCCTTCCTTTTGCATCCGCTGAAAATAAGGAACAGCAATGGTCAGCAACTGAATAATGATGGAAGCAGAAATATAGGGCATAATACCCAGTGCAAATATGGAGGCATTGGAAAAAGCACCTCCTGAAAACATATCCAGTAAACCAAGAACCCCCTGCGAGGACCGCTGGGCAAAATCCTCAAGCTCTGCAGGATCAACACCCGGCAGTACCACTTTCGAACCAAGCCGGTAAATCAGGATAATGAATAGCGTAAAAAAGATCCTGGACCGGAGTTCTTCGATTTTGTAAATGTTTTTTAAAGTCTGAATGAATGATTTCATGCGAATTTCAGATTATTGTTGCCGTTCCATTTAATGCTTCAATCGCAGCGATTGCCGATTTGGAAAAAGCATGGGCTTTCACATCAAGTTTGATGGTGAGTGTACCGTTCCCCAGAATTTTAACCATATCCTTTTTCGAAATCAGACCGGCTTCAGCAAGCGTTTGTGCATCGATGGATGTAATATTCCTGGACTCTGCCAGTGTCTGGAGGGTTGAAATATTGATCGCCTTGAATTCTTTGCGGTTGATATTGGTGAACCCGAATTTGGGTACCCTGCGTTGCAGAGGCATCTGGCCGCCTTCAAAACCCATCTTGGTTTTATACCCGGCTCTTGACTGGCCGCCTTTATGACCTTTGGTTGAAGTTCCACCCTTACCGGATCCCTGACCTCTGCCAAGACGTGTGTCTTTTTTTACTGATCCTTTTGCCGGTTTTAATGTGCTTAGATCCATATTAATATCAATATCTTATTGTTTAAATTTCCGTGACTTTCAATAAATGCTTTACCTGATTTACCATACCCAGAATCTGTGACGTAGCCTCGTGTTCAACCGTGGCATTCATCTTATGGAGTCCCAGGGCATCAAGATTCAGCTTCTGCCTTTTTGTGCAGTGAATCCTGCTACGTACCTGTGTGATTTTTATTTTTGCCATTGTAAATATTTTTCTTCCATTAACCATTAAAAACCTTTTCAATACTGACATTGCGATGTTGGGCAATGGTATAGGCATCGCGCATAAGAAGCAGTGCATTAAAGGTTGCCTTGACCAGGTTGTGCGGGTTTGAAGAACCTTTTGACTTGGCAAGCACATCATGTATGCCAACGCTTTCGAGCACGGCACGCATGGCACCTCCTGCCTTAACACCGGTTCCGCTGGATGCCGGTTTCAGAAATACCTGGGCTCCGCCATACTTTGCCAGTTGCTCATGGGGTATCGTTCCTTTGTAAACAGGCACTTTGATCAGGTTTTTCTTGGCATCTTCAACGCCCTTCGCTATGGCTGTTGTGACTTCATTGGCCTTACCCAGTCCGTATCCCACGATGCCATCCTCATTCCCCACAACCACGATGGCAGAGAAACTGAAGGTACGACCCCCTTTGGTAACTTTGGTAACACGCTGAATACTGACGAGACGGTCTTTCAGATCAAGGTCTGTAGTTTTAACTCTTCGAATGCTTACGTTTGACATAATTTGTTAGAATTTAAGTCCACCTTCCCTTGCAGCTTCAGCCAGGGCTTTTACTCTTCCGTGGTACAAACAACCATTCCGGTCGAATACAACTGTACTGATACCACTGTCTTTTGATTTTTCGGCAGCCAGTTTTCCAACCAGTTTTGCCTGTTCAATTTTGTTAATGCCTGCCTTTTCGGCAATTTCCTTATCCCTTGAAGAGACAGATAAAAGGGTCCTGCCTGTGGAATCGTCAATAAACTGCACATAGATCTGTTTATTGCTTCTGAATACAGACAACCTGGGTACATCCCCGGTTCCGTAAACCACTTTGCGGATGCGCATTTTAATCCTGCTTCTTCGTTCTAGTTTTGTCAAAGCCATACTTCAGTTTTTTATCATATTATTTGGCGGTGGCTGATTTACCGGCCTTTTTCCTCAGCACTTCGCCTACAAATTTGATTCCTTTTCCCTTATAGGGCTCAGGCGCACGGAATGACCTGATCTTGGCAGCGATTTGTCCTATCAGCTGTTTATCACTGCTGCTCAGGGTGATAACAGGATTACTCCTTCTTTCGGTTTTTGCCTCCACCTTGACTTCGGCGGGTATCTGAAAGTGAATGTCATGGGAGTATCCGAGGCTCAATTGCAGGACCTGATTCTTTGCTTCAGCTTTATAACCGACACCCACAACTTCAAGTTCGATTTTATACCCGTGGGATACACCTTGTATCATATTGTTGATCAGAGCACGGTATAAACCATGCAGTGATTTATGGCGTTTCTGCTCGGTGGGCCTTGAAACGACAATTTCGTTGTCAATGATTTCCACCTTGATATCCGGATCCACCACCTGGTGAAGTTCACCTTTCGGCCCTTTCACCGTAACAGTGTTATCGGGTTTTACCGTCAGGCTCACGCCCTGCGGTAATTTGATCGGTAGTTTTCCTACTCGTGACATGGACTGTTCCTCCGTTAATAAACGTAACACAATACTTCACCGCCTACATTCAGGTTCCTGGCTTCCTTATCCGTCATCACACCTTTTGAGGTCGATACGATTGCAATGCCAAGACCGTTCAATACCCTGGGAAGGTCTTCAAAACCCACATATTTCCTCAAACCGGGAGAGCTTACACGCCTCAGCAGGCGGATGGCCGGTTGCTTGGTCTCCGGGTGATATTTAAGGGCAATCTTAATAGTGCCCTGTATTTTATCATCGACAAATTTGTAATTGAGAATATAACCTTTGTCAAACAATATCTTGGTTAAATTCTTTTTCAGATTGGACGAGGGAATTTCAACCACCTTGTGACGGGCGGAGATTGCATTCCGTAATCTGGTCAGATAATCTGCTATAGGATCTGTCATTTTCTTTAATTTTTCTCTTGATTCTCTTGAAATTACCAGCTGGCTTTTTTAACTCCGGGAATTAATCCCTTGGATGCAAGCTCCCTGAAAACAATCCTGCTTATGCCAAATTGTCTCATATATCCTTTAGGCCTCCCCGACAGCTTACAGCGATTGTGCAGGCGTATAGGACTGGAATTCCTGGGCAGGCGGCTCAGTTCCTGGTAATCCCCTTCGGCCTTCAGTTTTGACCTTTTTTCAGCATACTTTTCGATAAGTCGGGTGCGTTTTGCCTCACGGGCTATCAATGATTCTTTAGCCATAATCACTAATTCTTTTTGATATTTTTAAAAGGTAATCCAAATTCACGCAAAAGTGCGAATGCCTCCTCATCTGTATTCGCAGAGGTTACGAAGGTAATTTCCATCCCAAGGATCTTACTGATCTTGTCGATGTCAATTTCGGGAAAGATGATCTGCTCGCTGATGCCAAGGGTATAATTCCCGCGGCCGTCAAGCTTGTTATTAATACCTTTAAAGTCACGTATCCTGGGCAGGGCAACACTTACTAACCTGTCAAGGAATTCAAACATGGTATCCCTGCGGAGGGTGACCTTCACGCCGATCGGCATTTTCCGCCTGAGCTTGAAGTTCGAAATGTCCTTTTTCGACATGGTCTGTACGGCTTTCTGTCCCGTGATCATGGTTAGTTCTTCGAGTGCCACATCCGCAATTTTCTTATCAGTCACGGCCTGTCCGACACCCTGGTTGATTACGATCTTTTCGAGTTTGGGAACCTGCATTACCGAGTGGTAGCCAAATTCCTTCGTCAATGCCGGAATGATCTCTTCCCGGTATTTTTTCCTGAGATTGGGTATATATGCCATTATTTAATCTCCTCCCCTGATTTTTTGGAATATCTTACAAGGCCTTTGTCGCCGGATAATTTGCGCCCGATGCGGGTAGCCTTACCAGTTGACGGATCCACCAGCATCAGGTTTGAAATATGCACCGATGCCTCTTTTTTTATGATCCCGCCCTGGGGGCTCTTTGCATTGGGCTTGGTATGTTTGCTTACAAGGTTAATTCCTTCCACAATGGCCCGGTCTGTTTTCCTGAGCACTTCGAGAACACGGCCTTGCTGGCCTTTGCTTTCCCCGGCATTCACAAAAACAGTATCGCCTTTCTTAATGTGTAATTTCTTCTGCATTGAATTTGTTTTTTAATATTATAGCACTTCAGGGGCAAGTGATACAATTTTCATATACTTATCGCGCAGTTCACGGGCTACCGGTCCGAAGATACGGGTTCCCCTGATCTCATCCTGGTTGGTCAGCAGAACACAGGCATTATCGTCAAATCGGATATAGGACCCGTCAGCGCGGCGTATTTCCTTTTTTGTTCTGACGATTACTGCTTTGCTTACCGTTCCTTTTTTTACCTCGCTGGCAGGAAGTGCTGTTTTAACGGTCACTACAATTTTATCACCGACAGATGCATACCGCCTGGCTGTGCCGCCCAGTACCCGGATGCAAAGAACCTCCTTTGCCCCGCTGTTATCAGCAACTGTCAATCTGCTTTCTTGCTGTATCATGGTTATTTAGCTCTTTCGATAATTTCTACTACTCTCCAGGTCTTATTTTTACTCATTGGCCGGATTTCCATGATCTTTACAATATCACCGATATTGCAGTCGTTGGTTTCATCGTGTGCCATGAATTTGGTGGTCCTGTTTATGAATTTTCCATAAATGGCATGCTTCACTTTTCTTTTTTCAGCCACAACGATGGTTTTCTCCATCTTGTTGCTAACCACGGTCCCGACCCTTTCTTTCCTTAAATTTCTTTTTTCCATTGGGTTCAATTTACTTGACTTCTTTCTTTTTCTGACGAAGTATCGTTTCCAGCCTGGCGATATTCCGCCTGGTTTCCCTTATTTTCATGGGGTTGTCCAGGGGTGAAATGGCATGGTTCATTCTCTGCCGGAAAATGAGGTTTTTTTCATTTTCGATCCGTTCTTCAATTTCTTTGGCGGACAATTCTCTTATCTCGGTAGTTTTCATGAACTTACAAATTAAATTTCAACATAGTCCCTTCTGACAATGAACTTGGTGGGTATTGGCAGCTTTTGGGCTGCCAGCCGGAGGGCTTCCTTGGCAATTTCAAAAGGAACACCATCCGCTTCGATCAGGATACGGCCGGGCGTTACTGGTGCAACAAATCCTTCAGGAGCTCCCTTGCCTTTACCCATACGTACTTCGGCAGGTTTCTTGGTGATCGGTTTGTCCGGAAAAATCCGGATCCATATCTGGCCTTCACGTTTCATATGGCGTGTAACAGCCTGTCGTGCTGCTTCGATCTGCCTTCCCGTGATCCAGCACTCTTCCATTGCTTTTATCCCAAAAGAGCCGAATGCCAGGACATGTCCGCGCTGGGCATTTCCTTTCATCTTCCCCTTTTGTTGCTTCCTGTATTTTGTTTTTTTCGGTTGTAGCATATGATATTCTTTTAAAGTGCGTTACACTTATTTTCTGCGTTTTTTGAAATTGCTCTTTGGCTTAGCTGATTTCGCACCAATATTGGGAGCCAGATCCCGGTGGCCGAATATCTCACCCTTGCAGATCCAGACTTTAACACCGATAAGCCCGACCTTTGTCAGGGCTTCTCCCAGTGCATAGTCGATATCCGCACGGAATGTATGCAAAGGAATCCGCCCTTCCTTGATGATCTCTGTACGGGCCATTTCAGCTCCTCCCAACCTGCCTGAAACCTGGCATTTGATTCCTTCGGCACCCATGCGTATCGTTGAGGCAATGGCCATCTTGATCGCCCTCCGGTAAGAAACCTTTCCTTCGATTTGCCTGGCAATATTGTTGGCAACGATCATGGCATCCAGCTCAGGCCTTTTCACTTCAAAAATGTTTATCTGAACCTCCTTGCTGGTAATTTTCTTAAGTTCTTCCTTCAGCTTGTCCACTTCCTGTCCGCCTTTTCCGATAATGATTCCCGGCCGGGCCGTATTAACAGTCACGGTTATGAGTTTCAGCGTTCTCTCAATGATAATTTTTGAGATGCTGGCTTTTGCCAACCGTGCGGTCAGATATTCGCGAATTTTGAAATCTTCAACCAGTTTGTCGGCATAGTTTCTGCCGCCATACCAGTTGGAATCCCAGCCTTTGATGATCCCCAGGCGATTACTTATCGGATTGACTTTCTGTCCCATTAATATTAATTTGTTTTACTTACGACTTGTTCCTGATTCATGGTCTGGCTATCCAGAACGATTGTCACATGGTTCGAACGTTTTCTTACCCTGTAACCTCTTCCCTGGGGAGCCGGACGGAGCCTTTTCAACATGCGGCCGCCATCTACAAATACTTCCTTTACAAAAAGATTTGATTTCTCAATTCTCAATTCCTCATTTTTCTTCTGCCAGTTAGAAATAGCCGACAGTAAAAGCTTTTCAACCTTTTTTGAGGCCTCTTTCGTGCTGAAGCGGAGAATGTCCAATGCCCTGTTTACCTCAACTCCCCTGATCATCTCAACCACCAGCCGCATTTTACGCGGTGAAGTGGGGCAATTGTTGAGCACAGCCACAGACCGGCCTTTATTTTCTTCCTTACGTTGTTCAGCTGCAATTCGCTTACGTGCACCCATTGTTTTCTATTTTAATGGATTTGTCTATACTTTTGATTTTCCGGCATGTCCCCTGAAGGTACGGGTCGGAGAAAATTCACCCAGACGGTGTCCAACCATATTCTCGGTAACGTAAACCGGGATAAATTTATTCCCGTTATGAACCGCAATGGTGTGGCCGACAAAATCGGGCGAGATCAGTGAACGCCTCGACCAGGTTTTCACAACAGATTTTTTCCCTGATTTATTCATCTCAAGTACCCGCTTTTCAAGCTTTAATTCGATGAATGGACCTTTCTTTAATGACCTGCTCATAGTGTAAAGTCAATTATTTTTTCCTGCGTTCAACAATAAATTTCGTACTGGGATTCTTTTTCCTCCTGGTTTTCATGCCTTTTGCATACAATCCCTTACGCGACCGGGGATGACCGCCGGAAGCCCTTCCTTCGCCACCACCCATCGGATGGTCTACCGGGTTCATTACAACACCGCGTACCCTGGGCCTGCGACCCAGCCAGCGTGAACGGCCGGCTTTACCGGAACGTTCGAGCCCGTGATCCGGATTGGATACCGTGCCGACAGTGGCCCTGCAAGCCGTGAGGATCATCCGGGATTCTCCCGAAGGAAGCTTGATAATGGCATATTTTCCGTCACGCGATGTAAGCTGTGCATACGATCCGGCACTGCGGGCCAGAGCTCCGCCTTTGCCCGGATGAAGTTCAATATTGTGGACAAGTGTTCCAAGGGGGATCTCAGCCAGGGTAAGACAGTTGCCTACCTCCGGGGCGACACCCAAACCCGATCTGACGACCTGTCCCACTTTAAGGCCGTTGGGAGCGATGATATACCGTTTTTCACCATCTTCATATACCAGCAGGGCAATGCGGGCTGACCGATTCGGATCATATTCAATGGCACTTACACGGGCCGACATTTCATCCTTGTTCCTGATAAAATCAATCACACGGTACATCCTCTTATGGCCACCGCCAATATACCGCATCGTCATTTTTCCGTCACTGTTCCGGCCGCCGGATTTCCTCAAGGGCCTCAACAACGATTTTTCAGGTACCGTACTGGTAATATCGTCATATGAAGCAACCACTGCGTGTCTCTGACCCGGGGTAACAGGTTTTAGTTTTCTTACAGCCATAATATTAAATTAGATATTGCTATAAAAATCAATGATATCGCCTTCCTTAACCGTAATAACAGCTTTCTTGAAGGCATTCTGCCTGCCAGATACATATCCTGTACGGGTAAATCTTGATTTGCGCTTTCCGGCATAGAACATGGTATTCACCGATTCAACCGTAACGCCATACAGACTCTCCACCGCCATTTTTATCTGCACTTTGTTGGCCTTCTTATTGACAATGAAACCGTATTTTTTCAGGCCGTCTGCCTGTGCATTCATCTTTTCGGTTACAATGGGCCTTACAATAATATCCATTACTCAATTATTAGAAGGTTATAGACTTTTCTGAATATTGTCGAGCGAACTCTCCACAAATACAAGAGAATTGCTATTCAGGATATCATATGTAGTTAATTCTGAAATAGTTACTACTCTGGTACCGGTTAAGTTCCGGGACGACAAATATATATTTTTATTCGGTTCATTCAGAACCACAAGCGACTTTTTGGCATCAATATTCAGGTTTCCGAGAATGGCTGCATAGTCTTTTGTTTTGGGTGCATCCAGTGTAAAATCCTCCAGAACCACAATTTCATTGTTCCGGGCCTTGTAAGTAAGGGCTGATTTTCTGGCCAGCAATTTGACCTTTTTGTTCAGCTTGAAACTGTAATCCCTGGGCTGGGGACCAAATACCCTGCCACCGCCTGTGAAAAGCGGGTTTTTGATACTACCGGCCCGGGCACCTCCGGTGCCTTTCTGACGCTTGATCTTGCGGGTACTGCCTGCAATTTCATTGCGTTCTTTGGATTTGTGTGTTCCCTGCCGTTTGTTGGCAAGATACTGCTTCACCTCAAGGTAAATAGCATGGTCGTTCGGTTCGATGGAAAATATGGTATCCATCAGTGCAACTTTGCGGCCTGTTTCCTTTCCTGCTGTATTAAATACTGTCAATTCCATGTTTCACAGTTTTTTTATCCTTTATCAGGACTTTCGATAACAATGTAGGATCCCTTTGCACCAGGTACGGAACCTTTTAATAGCAATAGGTTATTTTCGGGAATGATTTTCACGACTTTCAGGTTTAGGACTTTAACGTTCTTTTTGCCTGTCTGTCCTGCCATACGCATTCCTTTAAAAACACGCGAAGGCCATGATGAACCACCCAGTGATCCGGGAGCTCTTGACCTGTCATGCTGACCGTGGGTACTGTCGCCAACCCCGCTAAATCCATGGCGTTTTACAACTCCCTGAAATCCCTTTCCTTTAGATACGGCGGTAACGTCAAGCCAGGGATCATCCTTAAAATAATCCACATTGATAACATCCCCCACACTCCATTCCTTGATGAATCCCCTCAGTTCTATCACCTTATATTTAGGTGTTGTGTTGGCCTTTTTAAAATGACCCTTCATGGCCCCGGTTGTATTCCTTTCCTTCTTTTCATCGAAGGAAAGCTGTACAGCCTGATAGCCGTCATTTTCAACGGTCTTGATCTGTGTAATGACACAGGGACCGACTTCGAGAACGGTACAGGGAACATTGTTCCCGCTCTCGTCAAATACGGAGGTCATTCCGACCTTTTTTCCAATTAATCCCGGCATTTCTTGTCAAATTAATTTTTTCAGACTTTGATTTCAACTTCAACCCCACTGGGCAACTCCAATTTCATCAGGGCATCAATGGTCTTTGGTGTTGAACTGTAAATGTCCAGCAAACGCTTGTGCGATGAAAGTTGAAACTGCTCTCTTGATTTCTTGTTCACGAAAGGAGACCGAAGAACGGTAAATATCCTTTTATGTGTGGGCAGTGGAATGGGACCGCTTACCACGGCACCGGTAGACTTAACCGTTTTCACGATTTTCTCGGCTGATTTGTCTACCAGGTTATGATCATACGATTTAAGCTTTATTCTAATCTTTTGGCTCATGTATTTGGTCTTAAAGTCGTTTATACAATTACTTTCGTTCCGGTTACTTTTTCAATTACCTCGGCCGACATGACAGGAGGTACTTCATCATAATGCGAAAATTCCATAGTGGATGTAGCGCGTCCGGATGAAATGGTACGCATGATCGTTACATATCCGAACATTTCTGCAAGGGGAACATGAGCCAGGATCACCCTGGCTGACGCACGGGATTCCATCCCTGTTATTTGTCCCCGCCTGCGGTTAAAATCAGCTATGACATCCCCCATATATTCTTCGGGGGTCACCACCTCTACCTTCATGATCGGTTCAAGGAGACTAACCTTGCCTTTTTTCAATGCGTGCTTGAAACCCTGTTTGGCTGCGATTTCAAAGGAAAGTGAATCGGAATCCACAGGGTGGAACGAACCGTCTCTCAATGTAACGGAGAGGCTTTCCAGCGGAAAACCTGCAAGAATGCCATTTCTCATGGCCTCACGGAATCCCTTCTCTATAGATGGTATGTATTCGCGCGGAATATTGCCGCCCTTAACCTCATTATTAAATGTAAGTCCGCTGACTCCCTTTTCTGCCGGTGCCATTTCAAAAATGATATCGGCAAATTTTCCCCGGCCACCGGTTTGTTTTTTGAAGATCTCCCTGTGCTTCACATGGCTGTTCAATGCTTCCTTATAGGCTACCTGGGGCGCTCCCTGGTTGCATTCCACATTGAACTCACGTTTCAGCCTGTCAAGAAGAATTTCAAGATGCAGTTCTCCCATCCCGCTGATGATGGTTTGCCCGGAATCCTCGTCAATTTTTATTTTAAAGGTCGGATCCTCCTCTGCAAGCTTATTGAGGGCAATGCCAAGTTTATCTACATCGGCCTGGGTTTTCGGCTCAATGGCTATTCCGATCACAGGTTCCGGAAATGTCATGGAAAGCAGGGAGATAGGATGCTTGATATCACAGAGTGTATCGCCGGTCACAACCTCCTTCAGACCTACCACACCACAAATATCGCCGGCTTCGATCCGGTCACGGGCATTCTGCTTATTGGCATGCATCTGGTACAAACGGTTAATCCTTTCCTTTTTTCCGGTACGGGGATTCAAAACCTGCATGCCGGCATCAATTGCACCTGAATATACACGCAGATAGGTAAGCCTTCCCACATAAGGATCCGTGGCAATTTTAAATGCAAGGGCAGCCAGCGGCTGATTTTCATCCGCACGACGCTCTTCGGTTTTATCTGTATATGGGTTCAGTCCTTTGGTAATTCCAATATCAAGCGGACTGGGCAACAACGCACAAATCGTGTCGAGCAGACGCTGGATTCCCTTGTTCTTAAATGCGGCACCGCATAATACAGGCACAATCCGGTGCCCGATCACGGCTTTGCGGGTATGATCCATGAATTCCTCAACGGTGATCGATGCACGGTCCTCGAAAAATCTTTCGAGCAGATCATCATCCTGTTCGCAAACGGCTTCGATCAGCTTCTCACGCCATTCTTCCACCAGGTCCACCATATCAGCCGGAATATCGATATATTCATACCGCATGCCGATCTTCTCATCTTCCTTCCAAACTATGGCCCGGCGCTCAATAAGATCCACGAGACCCGTGAAATTATCCTCGGAACCGATCGGGATCTGCATGGGAACCGGATTTGAACCCAGTTTCTCCTTTATCTGTTGCACCACACCAAAAAAATCAGCTCCAGTACGGTCCATTTTATTGATGAAGGCCAGCCTGGGAACATTATACTTGTCAGCCTGACGCCAAACCGTCTCCGATTGCGGCTGAACTCCGCCTACCGCACAAAAAACAGCAATGGCCGCATCCAGCACGCGCAGGGAACGTTCCACCTCAACCGTGAAGTCAACGTGCCCGGGTGTATCGATAATATTGATTTTGTAATCCCGGTCCTGGTAATTCCAGAAGGTTGTTGTTGATGCTGCGGTTATTGTGATTCCCCTTTCCTGTTCCTGCACCATCCAATCCATCGTAGCTGTCCCCTCGTGAACCTCCCCCATCCGGTGAAGCATACCAGTATAGAATAGGATACGCTCGGTAGTGGTAGTCTTACCGGCGTCTATATGGGCCATAATGCCAATATTCCTGGTATAATTCAGATCAAAATTCATAACGCACTAATTATCAGCTAGTGTAACTATAGGCTTAATACCGCAATGTCAAATATCTTTTAGAACCTGAAATGCGCAAATGCCTTGTTAGCTTCTGCCATTTTATGTGTATCTTCTTTCTTTTTAAAGGCTGCACCCTCTTCTTTAAAGGCGGCCAGTATTTCCGATGCCAGTTTATCACTCATGGAATTGCCTGCCCGCTTTTTTGAATAAAGGATCAGGTTTTTCATGCTGATGGATATCTTCCGGTCCGGACGGATCTCAGTGGGAACCTGAAAAGTGGCCCCCCCCACACGACGGCTCTTCACCTCAACCTGTGGCGTAATGTTTTCCAAAGCCTTCTTCCAAATATCCAGTGGCGTTGCTTCTATATCTTTGGCTCGCTTGGAGACCAGTTCAAGCGCCTCGTAAAACACATCATAGGCGGTGCTTTTTTTACCCCTGGTCATCATATTGTTCACAAAACGGGTCACCAGCGTATCATTATACCTGGGATCCGGTAATAAGATTCTTTTTTTTGGTTTAGACTTTCTCATGGTATTGTCTATTCAAAAAACTATTTATTTTTCGGTTTTTTGGTGCCGTATTTTGATCGGCGCTGATTTCGTCCTTCCACACCCGATGTGTCAAGGGCTCCCCTGATAATATGGTAACGTACGCCCGGTAAATCCTTCACCCTTCCACCCCTGATCATTACAATTGAGTGCTCCTGCAGGTTATGACCTTCGCCCGGAATGTATGCGGTAACTTCGATTCCATGCTGAAGCCTCACCCTGGCTACCTTACGCATGGCCGAATTGGGTTTTTTGGGCGTGGTTGTATAAACACGTGTGCAAACACCACGTTTCTGAGGACATGAATTCAATGCAGGTGCCTTACTCTTGTCTTCAATGGTGGCTCTTCCCTTTCTTACCAATTGCTGTATCGTTGGCATGTATTTTTATTATTTTTTCTTTAAAATTGGCTTGCAAAGGTAGAGGTTTTTTTATCAAAAACAACAAGTGGCCCAAAAATATTTTAGGTTTTGGGGCGTCTGCCTTTTTTGATTATCGCGGCCGGCAGCTGTCAGAACATCCAGTTACTGAACCGAATCGAACTCGCTTCGCAGGATTGAGACGAAATATCAACGGCAGCGCTTTATCTTCTGAAACTTTTGTATTACTTTTATTTTCTCAATGAATATAATTCTCCATTAAAATCAATAAACCTAATTATAATTACAATTGATTGACCATGAAAACAGCACAGTCAAGAAGGGATTTTATACGGGTGTCTGCAGCAGGCGCTTTGGGAGCTTTCGCTCTGTCACAATATGGATTTAAAGCACCGGCTCCGGCACCGGAAAAAGTGGTTCCCCCGGATCCGAAAACATATGGTGTGGGTCTGCAATTATACACAATCCGCGATGCCATGCAGACCGACGTTACAGGATCGTTAAAAAAGGTTTCCGACATGGGCTTCAAAAACCTCGAACTGGCCAGTTACGTTGACGGAAAGTTCTACGGATATACCCCCGAAGATTTTAAAAAACTGGTGAATGACATGGGAATGGACATTATCAGCAGCCATACGGAAGTGGAAGCAAAAGGAATTACCCTTGACAATGCCAGGAAAATGGCAGAGGATCATGCAAAACTGGGTGTAAAATACTGCGTTCAGCCATGGGTGGTTGAAGAAGCCAGAAAAACCCTTGACAGTTATAAAAGACTGATCGCCGAATGGAATAAGGTGGGAAAAATAATGAAGGAACATGGGATACAGTTTGCCTACCATAACCATAATTTTGAATTCCAACCGCTTCAGGGCAAAATACCCTATTATGAAATATACCTGGTGGAACTGGACAAGGATCTTGTAACCATGGAACTGGACCTGTTCTGGGCTATAAAGGCTGGACAGAACCCGGTGGAAATGTTTAACAAATACCCGGGAAGATTCCAGCTTTTCCACATGAAGGACATGTATACGCAGGAGGCTCCGTTCTATAAGACGGAAACCACGGATTTCGCTCCGGTTGGCGCAGGACTTATTAATTTCAGCGAAATACTGGCAGCAAAGGTTACGGCCGGGATGAAGTACTTCTTTGTTGAGCAGGACAGTACAAAAGACGGAAAACCATTTGACGCCATCCAGACCAGTATAACCAACCTTACCACAAAGCTGCTGGTATAGCTCTTTGAATACCGGACAGCCAACACCGAGTGATGAATAATGAAAATTTCAATAACACCCAACACCGAACACCGAATGATGAAGAATGAAGATTTTGATTTGGAAATAAACTGACAATTCGAAGTTCTTAAATCGGTGTTCCTTGTTTGATGTTCTGTTTTCAGCGTTGGGACACCCAAATTTTTTGGGCGAATTTTTTCATTTTAATTAGCCCCGTGCCTTTAGGCCGGGGACATGATAAATTGCCAACATATTTGAATTAATCATATAATTGATATTGTTTCTCTGAGACCCCGGCCTAAAGGCACGGGGCTATTGATTAAATCTATACTCCCCCACCAGTTTCTCCATTTCATGCTACTCGGTAGCTCCATTGTTTTTATACTAATAGTGACCATTAATCTTCTGAATTACCTGTACAGACTGACTCCCGAAAGCATTTGGTTTCTTCCTTGATAAACATTATTTTGGATTCAATGATTGGAAATAAACTAACACTTCGAAATACATAATCTGGTGCTCCTTATCCGATATTGAATCAATGCTTGCTCCTTCTTGCTATATCCAGCAACAACCGTATCAATGGACGGAGGCCGGGGGTGATCTCCTGCTCATACAGGGAAACACTGTGACTATAAACTGTTGTTACTACGGAAATCTTATAAAGGAACTGATCCGGTGATAACCGGTCGGGGTTATCTGAATTCTTTAACAGCAGAAAATCTGAATTCTCAATCAGGTGCCGCAGGTCATTCAGTTCATCTTCATTCAGGACCTGATCACTGAATGTGGCCTTAACCGGGATCCCTGCAAATCCGCCCGATCTTTCGAAATCTATTATAAGCATACCAGACATCGGAACCGGAAACAATTTATTAACCTCCCCCAAAAACCCTGTGAGCCGGTAATTTTAATCCCCACTCCTTCCCAACCATTCTGAACTGCTTTTTGTTCATTGCTGTTCTTCCCATATAAATTGCCTGCCACAGCCCAGGTAAGATTTGCAGCATCCCGGAATCCGGATTTTTCACGCAGCTTGTCACGCAGGCAGATATACCATATTTTTCCAGCCTTCTCCCATGCAAAACCCCCAATTTCAATTGCCGTCAGATAAAAAGCCCGGTTCGGAATGCCGGAATTGATATGAACACCCCCGTTATCGGCAGAAGTATTTAAATAATCCTTCATATGCGCCGGCTGGGGATCCTTCCCCATCAATGGGTCATCGTATGCGGTGCCGGGCTCTTTCATCGACCGGATAGCCTTTCCTTTTACATTGGAAGTAAATATTCCCTCTCCTATCAGCCAATCGGCCTGGGAAGCGGTTTGGTTCAGCCTCCACTGCTTTACCAGGGATCCGAATACGTCCGAAAAGGATTCATTCAGGGCGCCGGACTGTTCCCAGTAAGCGAGCTTAGCTTCATACTGGGTGATCCCGTGCGTAAGTTCATGGGCTATTACATCCTCCGCAATGGTGAAACGATTAAATAACCTTTCTTCCTGCGGAAGATCTTCATCCCCGTCACCATATACCATTTGTTCCCCGTTCCAGAAAGCATTATCGTATCCCTGCTGATAATGAACCGTGGAATTGAGCTCCATTCCTTTACCGTCAACCGAATCCCGGTTATAATATTTCATAAACAGGTCATATGTTGCGCCTGCGCCCTCATAAGCCTCATCGGCTGCGGGATCCCCTGCAGGAGCATCTCCCTCTCTCCTTACAACCTTTCCGGGAAGATCTGAACCATTATCTGCATCGTAAACAAAGCGCTTTTTGCCCGGCTCAGCCGTCACATAAAACGGAGATCTGATCCGGAACATCGATTGCCGGCGTCCGCGCATGGCTGCCGATGTGGTAAGGACCTTGAATGCCCTGATCTTTTGTTCCGGAGAACCAGCCTGGATAATTCGTTCCAGTAAATGGGGAGGCGTGAAACAATGAAGACAAGGATTGTAGATATGCATGATAGAGTAATTTTATGGAATTACACCGGATATAAATCCATTGAACGTCTGCTCAACCTGGAAATGATAATCCATACTCTTCCACGTTTTATGCAGGGTCTCGGTAATATCAGAATCCATTGTCACGCAAAAACTAAGCAATGTATGAAGATTGGCTGCCATTGTTTCACCGGCCAGCCTGTTCAGGAGGACATCATTTTCAACGGTATTTGGCTCCTTTTGCAGAATGAGCGCCAGAAGGGGCATTTTGTTTTCATTGCCCGTCAGCCTCATCACGGATGCCGGCTTATTCTCCTTGGGCAGCAGGAATCGGGAAAGGCGGTCCTGGACCATCTTTGCCAAAATTGATACGAATCCCTGTTCCAACGGACTTGTCATTACGATCAGATCAGTTTCAGAGACAGCATTGGCAATGTAACGAAAATCATCCATAATAAAACCGGGATCAGGATTATTTCTGAAACCACTGATCCTTAAATCCTTTATTTGCATATCGCGTAGAAGGAATGACCTTACATAATGTCCGGTTTTATGCAGTCTCACCCTGTAAAGTTCGAGGTACCTGTCGAAACTATGATTTGTATCATCAGGATTGCCGTTAAGGATAACAATATTCATCACACCTTTTTTTAAATCATTTCAAAAATACAATATCGGACAGGGTTAAAAATATAAAAATCGGCGAATGGCGAAACAGGCCGGATGAAAGACCGGTCAAATTCCCTGAAAAACATATCAGGTACCTGCAGACATGTTAATGTAATCTGCCATCAGGGGTATATCAAACGGGGGTATTCCATACATTGAGAGGTATTTTCCGTCCTCGGTCAGTGCACGCGAAAACCACGCCCTGTCCATATTGGCGGCCATCAGACTTTTCCTGTAGTTTTCAATTGCCCCGGATTTATTTTGGGTACACCAGTAAATGTGCCCCAGGTTCAAATAGTCGTTTTTGCCGGATTCCCGTTCAAGTGATCTTTCCAGGTATTTTTTTGCATTTTCCATTTTGCCCAGCATAAAGGAACACCAGGAAATCGGACGCTGGACCTTGTGGTTTTCCGGCTGAAGGTATTCCACCTTAAAGTAATATTTCAATGCCTCTTCATAATTCTCAGTTTCCATCAGGGTCTGTCCAAGCCAGGCCTGTACCTGCAGATTTTCAGGTTCCAGTTTTTCAGCTTCATGATAATAGGCTATGGCTTTGTCAAACTTCCCCGTCTTCCTGTAACACCAGGCTATCCTTGTCAAAAGCCACAGTCTGCTCCGGTCGAGCAGTTCAGCCTTATGATAGTATTCGAGGGCTTCCTGGTAATTATCCAGTTTCTGCAGGCAGTATCCTATTTTTTCAAACAATTCATACGATCTGTTTTTTTCCACAATCCGGGTAAAGATCGTATACGCTTCCTGAAAATAATTTTTTTCGAAATAGAATTCACCTATATTTCTGAGCATTTCGACATCATCAATCCACAATCCGAAAAACTCAGTCTCGTGGATGTTAACGGGGAGATTAAATATATCATCAAACTCGCCCTTAAGCGGATGCAGTTTATAGAATCGGTACAGATCATGGAAATACTGGGTAATAATGACCTTTGTGCGGGCGTTACTGTTTATCAGGTCGTCATCCTGTGCCATTTCGTTCATGGCTTTCAGCTCCATATTAAACAACTCCATAACGGTGGACTTTTGGAAGGCCGGCATGTGGCGCACATTAAGGCAAAACGAATATTTATCGGAATTGCACAGAAAGTTGCTGCGTTCGATACCTTCGGCAAATTGCATCACGTCAAATCCTTCCGTGACATCATTGAAAGTCCGCGAAATGAACTCATTTTCCTTGTAAAAAGGAAGGAACCAATTGTTCACTTCACCGAAAAATTCAAACTGTTTTAACATGGCAAACGCACCGAGAAATACATCTGCACCTTCGAGCTGAAGGTTGGTAAATTCCTCCAGTTTATTATATATATCAGGTGATTCCCTGAAAAAGGTTTCCCATTCGGGGTTTTTATCTTCCGGGTTGATGGAGGATAAAAGGTTTTCCAGATCGAGTTTCTCTTCCAGCTTTGATTTCATTTTGATCATCTCCGGAAGAATGTCTTTTTGTATTTTCCGGGTGATCCTTTCTGTTTCCCTGGCTTTAATGTACTGTACGATGATAATCTCAATGCTTCTGTCCTCCCGTTTCAGGCCGTGAATGGCATGCAAACGCATCCTGATCTCTGAATAGTATTTTATCCTTTTGTTAAAGAAAGTCAGGGCTATTACAAGGCCAACCAGTGCCCTCTGCCAGACCTGCTTTTCACAGTTTTCATAAAAATTAAACAGCTGATCGATCTTATTACTGTCAAAATGACGTAACAATGACAGGGTAAGAGCACTTACCAGTATACATTTGTCATACCATGCTATGGTTTCCGGTTTGCTCAACCGGGTAAGCAATTCAATTTCTATATCCTTCAGTTTGTCTGATTGCCAGATAATGTAAAACAGATCACGGATACTGTCTTTATAGATCTTTGTGTTAAAGACGTCCTCAGGTTTTACCCCATCCTTTTCACCTGACTTTGACTCCTGCAAAAGGGTAATACGGTCAAGCAACCTGGTAATTTCACCGATGGTGAATTCCGAATCTGTCTCGGGAATGGTTTTCAGTTTATAGTATTTCAGGAGATTATGGGAGCGGATTATATCTTCCTTTACATCATCCGCAAGAGCCAGGATGGCTTTAACCAACCGGTTATAAACCAGCTCTTTCTGTGGATCATCCGCTAACTCAAATGAATACTTAAGCATATTCAGGTAAGTCTCGGTATGATTATCCAGTTGTGTTCTCAGGTCAAGGTTTCTGCCATGACTACAGAGGTACCTCAGGGTATCCAGGGCATCTCTGATCCTGTTCCTTTCAATAAAATCAAAAACCTGCAGATATCTGGTATTGAGTTCCTGGTAATTCATGTCCGGGTTTGTTCGTAGAAGACCTGAATATCAATATGTGTGCCAAAGGCAATGCCTCAGGAACCGCACTGAACCTTCTTCAATAATTCCCTGAGGTTGCCTGAAAATATTTTTTGTTTTTGTTCGGCCGTTAGGAATGCATTTTTTATCCGAGCAATAACGGTAGAGGGATCATTTATGGAAAAGTCCGATCCAAAAAGAACCCGGTCATCTCCTATGGTTTCCACTGCATACTCAAGCACTCCCACCCGATCATGACCGTAACCCGAGGTATCCAGGTAGAAATTTGGATTTTTTGCTACCATGTCAATACGCTTAAATATATCCTCGTACTCATGATCATCGCCGAAATGGGCAAATGCAATGGTTACATGGGGAAATTTCTCGGCTATATATTCCATTTCACCCTGTTCGGTGTGGATGGCAAGAACCATGTTAAGTTTAACCGCCTGTGCTGCAACCATCTCAAATTCTCTGGCTGTATAGAGATATGGAATCATGTAATTGCACAATTCACCAATCCATACAAAATCAAGTTCCTTTCGGCAATATTCCATTTCTTTCAGGGCCTCCTGTACGAATTGCGGATTTACTATACAGGCTCCCAGAAATCTTCCTTTGCTTTTCTCCACGTATCTTGCCGTTTCGCGGTTTCCCGCGATAAATTCAGCCGGTGTCTGGCCATAGCTGCTCTGTGAGTTGATAATGCCCCTGTTTACCCCGGTTTTGTCGAGATAACTGACAAAATCCGCAAAGTTGCGCGTAACTTTATGCCATTGCCATTGTTCCCCGGATTCAGAGGGGCAATGCAGATGGCAATCAAAAATTTCATATGTTTCCTGGTCAGATAGAATTTCCGATTTTATTGATCCACCGGCATACAACCGGGGAAGCCCTGCCGTGCCTGCCGCAACCAATCCCGCGAACCAGCGGGCGCTTCTGGTCAGGAAAATCCGCCTGGGTGACTGTAAAGGCATTTTTTTTCTATTATTGATTTTTTTGAACTTGCTATCGTGGGGAATTTCAGGATAAGAATTTTTTTTACTTTTAATTCAGGAATGGTTCGCACTAATGCTGTTTTACGAATATAAATAATATATTTGAATTCTCAATCCCGTTTAAAAAGTCATGCATTGCGGGAAATCTAATACAGAAAATCAACTGACGCCGTACACGGGCATGAAATCATTACTTTTGTATTTCATGGGTTTTGTTCTATGGCCCCGGTCATATGCTTTCACAAAATTTCAATCCGGGAAAACAGAATCCGTGCGAATAATATTAAATCCAGATTTTCAGCCAAATGAATATGAAAAGATTGTTACTCGCAGGAGGATCGTGCTTTTTTATCCTTTTATTCACCGGATTATTCTCCTGTTGGCAGGTCGTGGAAAAAGATCACCGGGTATGATTTTCACTGGGGACATAGGATAATTGTTGACCGGAATGATCCTGAAATGGTATACATTACTACCTTCGGATTAAGCATCTGGCATGGTATTCCCATAACGGATGCCTTGAATTCCGGAATATCAGGTAGCTAACTATCAATAAGATGTCAAAATCCATGAATACAAATCCCATTCTTTTCCGATCCGTTCTTTGTTGCCGATGGATCCTGATGGCAGGGCTGCTAATCCAGGGTTGTGACCTGTCAAAAAAAAACAGCCCATACCGGAATCCCAATGGAAGAAATGACAAATGGGGTTTTGCAGGATATGGGGGCGGGGGAGCCATGTTTAATCCTGCCATAAGTCCCCATAGTCCAGAGATGGCATTTGTAGCCTGTGATATGACCGGTTCTTATGTTACCTATAATGGCGGACGGTCCTGGAGAATGTTTTCCCTGCACGGACCGGTCAGGTATTTTGTATTCGATCCTGTGGATTCCAATATTGTATATGCAAGTTCAATTGCCCTGTTTAAAAGCACTGACCGGGGCAATACCTGGAATATAATTTATCCGGAGCCTGAGAACATAAACGGGATTGTATCAAAGGGTGACCATGCCGAGGAAAGGATAATTACAAAGGACAGTTCAATAAGGCATGTGCTTGCGCTGGCCGTTGATCCTGAAAACTCAATGAATTTACATGCCGTAATATCAAAGGGCAATTCAGCAGGATATTACATTTCAGATGATCAGGGTGGGCACTGGACGAAAGAAAAAGACCTTCGGATAGGGATCAGGGATGTTTTTGTCAACCCTTCTTCACCGAAGGAAAACCGCACCATATACATTACCACTGAAAATTCTGTGTGGGTTAGGGAAAATGGCATCTGGGCAATTAATCCGGGGCCTGCTAATGTAGTATCTCTGAATGCATATGCAGGGGGATTTGACAAAATCCGGAAGAAATTTATCCTGTATGCCATTTCAGGCAGATCATATTTTAATTCGGCAGGGGATGCTTCAGGTATATATTATACTGAGGATGGGGGCATTACCTGGGAAAACCGTCAGAACGGCATGCTGAATATGCATAAGAACAACAAGGAGCTTCCGGAATGGAGATGCATTGCAACATGTGCTTCAAATCCCGGAATTGTGTACATTTCCTATAACGGTCTGAACGTACATCCTGATACAACGTGTATCGGTGTGGCCAGAAGTGAAGATTTCGGTAAATCATGGAAGCTTCCCTGGAAGGACAAATTGACACCCGGTAATGACCTTTATTCCCTGAATTATCAGAAAGGCTGGATCGATGAACGATTCGGGCCAACATGGGGAGAAAATCCGTTTTCAATTGCCGTATCGCCGTCAAATGCCGATATCTGTTATACAACCGATTTCGGAAGAACCATTAAAACTAGGAACGGTGGAATTTCATGGGAACAGGTATATACAAGAAAGAAAGAAACGGGTGGCTGGATCTCAAGGGGACTGGAAGTCACAACCGGATACAATGTGATATTTGATCCGTTTGATCTGCAACATGTATTCATTGCCAATACCGATATAGGGCTGATGGAAAGCCGGGATGGCGGGGAAAGCTGGACGAGTGCCACACTTAATAACGGAATCCCGCGCAGATGGGTCAACAGTACCTATTGGCTGACCTTTGACCCGGCTGTAAGGGATAAGGCATGGGCAGCCATGAGCGACGTACATGATCTGCCGAGGCCTAAAATGTGGAGAAGAAGCGGCATTATCGGATATGAGGGTGGAATTGTTATGACGGCAGATGGGGGAAAAACATGGCAGCCGGTAAGTGAAGGTATAGGGGAAGCAGCCATCACCCACCTGGCACTGGATCCTTCCAGTCCCGCGGAAAACAGGATCCTGTATGCCTGTGCATTTGGGAAAGGTGTTTATAAGTCAGTTGACGGAGGCCGGACATGGAACCTTAAGAACGATGGGATTGCCGGTAATGAACCCTTTTCCTGGAGAATTGAATTACAGGATAAGGACAGAAACATATACCTGGTGGTCAGCAGGCGGAGTGATGACGGAAGTATAGGGAACGAAATGGACGGGGCCGTTTATCGTTCGGACAACGGAGCCGAATCATGGAAAAAGGTATCCCTCCCGGAAGGAACCAACGGGCCCACCAGCCTGGCCGCGGATCCGCGGGATCCCGCACGGCTGTTGCTTTCAGCCTGGGGAAGAAGTTCCGGAGGTCATTTTTCCCCTGATACGGGAGGTGGAATATTCCTTTCGGAAGATGGCGGAGAGACCTGGAAACAGGTAATGAAAAATGACCAGCATATCCACGATATAACCTATGATCAGCGAAATGATACATGGTATGCCTGTGGTTTCGAAGGTTCGGCATATCGATCCGAAGACAGGGGTAAAACATGGAACCGCATCAGGGGCTATAATTTTAAATGGGGAAAGAGGGTAATACCCGATCCGAACGATGACGGGAAGATCTTTATAATAACTTTCGGCGGAGGAGTATGGCATGGACCTGCCCTTGGCGATGACAATGCAGTGGAAGATATCAATGCAATCCAATCCGTTATAAATGAATGAATCCCAAAGGTGGTTATTATTTCTGCAGGGTGATAAACAAGCCTTTTCAGAGATATTCAGGAACTACCATGATGATTTGTTCCATTACGGGATGAAACTCACGCATGATACGGATACAGTAAAAGACTGTATCCAGAACCTCTTTCTGAAATTATGGAAGAACCGGGCTAACCTGCAACCCGTTCGTGAGATCAAACCCTATCTTTTCAAATCGATGCGCAATCATCTTCTGGATATTATGGAACTCAGGAAACCGGTTCCGACACCGGACGGAGACCTGGAGGAGCTGTTCAGTCCCGAGTACTCAGCCGAAGATTTCCTGATTTCAGGACAACAGGAATCGGAAAAACAGGAAACAGTGATTCATCTCCTGAACTCATTGTCTCCCCGTCAGCGTCATGCTGTTTATTTGCGGTATTTCGAAAATCTTGATTTTGAGACCATTGCACGGGTAATGGATATGCAGGTTCAGTCAGTCAGAAATACCATCAGCAGGGGCTTGCAGGATATGCGAAAAGATCACTAAAAAAAATCGATTTTAATTGAGTATAAAATCCGCATTTATCCGTGATAAGGGTAAATCGGATCATAATGTGTAATTCATAAAGGTTTGAAGACAATCGACTTTAATAATCCGGGTGAACTCGTACTCAATGAATCCTTTATAGGATTCGTGAAGGGAACAGATCAGGAATCCGTTGGGATGTGGAAAGAATATATCCGTAATCATCCGGAAAAGAAGGAAATGACCGACAAAGCGGCCGCCATGGTCTCGGCCCTGCTTCATGCTAAAAAAAGCGGCAATGTGCCGGACAGGGAGGACTTACTGGCTGAAATCATGAAACATATTGATGAACCGCAGTATAGTGTAAAGAAGCCCACCGCGATCCTGAATTCCGCCTGGTTCAAAATTGCAGCAGTTGGACTGCTGATCCTGGGCCTGTCATCGCTTTGGGGTCTTTTCCATAACAAAAGTGTGAAGTACCGGGACCTTACATACAATGAAATAATTGTACCCCTGGGAGAGAAAGCACAGATCGTCCTTTCAGACGGTACACATGTCTGGATCAACTCGGACAGCAGGCTTCGCTATCCGGTAAAGTTCGGGGAAGAATCACGCGATGTTATCCTGGAAGGAGAAGCTTACTTTGATGTCGCCAAAAGACACGATAAGGTTTTCGTGGTTAACACCCGCGATGTAAAAGTCAATGTACTGGGTACAGCCTTTAATGTCAAATGCTACCCGGGCGATGAAAAAACACAGACAACCGTGGTAAGGGGGAGCGTTAAGGTAGAGGATATCCTCGGGAAGCATAAGCCCGTAATTATTAAGCCCAATGAAATGGCAATCCTGGAGGATAATTCCGCAAATGAAAAGGTTGTTTCATCCCAATCAACAACTATCACAGTTCACAGGGTGGATCCGGAAAATCTGATCAGCTGGAAAGACCAGATGCTTGATTTTAATGACGAATCTTTTGAAGACCTGGCCGTTAAAATGGAACGATGGTTTAATGTGAATATAAAAATTGACAACGAAGAATTAAGAACCCAGCGCTATAACGGAAAATTTGTGCACAATGAAACGGTTTACCAGGTACTTGAAGCCATCCGGCTTACCACCCCCATCACCTACCAGGTTGCCAGGGATACAATTATCATTTCTTTAAAATAATTAACCATTAAAACCCAATGCCCGTGAAAAGAAACAACACAATCAATTCAAAATGAAAAACCGGAAAATGCAGTAACATTTTCCGGCAATTCATACGCAAATCAGCCCAGTGACTTAAGCTATAAGTAGATGGGCCATTCACAAATTCTAAAACATACAAAATTATGAAAAACTATTTGTTTTTGGGTGTTTTTCCGAACAAAAAATGCCTGCAAAAAATCCTGCTGATTATGAGACTCACAACAATTTTCCTTATCCTGGCAACCTTTCAGATTATGGCCATCGGATACGGACAATCGGGCATGATCCGGTTCACCGATGAAGCCCAAACCCTGTCAGCCATAATAGAAGCCATAGAAAGTCAAAGTGATTACAAGATATTTTATAAGACTGACCAGGTAGATGTTACCCAGGTTGTCAACCTGGAATCAGATGAAACCAGCGTATCATCGGCTTTAACATCGGCGCTGAAAGGCACGGAACTTACTTATGTGATTATGGATAAGCTGATCGTTTTCGCACCGGCGGATAATCTCCTGCAACCGACCAAAGTCACGGGTACCATTAGGGATGCCAGTACGAATGAACCCCTTATCGGTGTGAATGTAGTGATCGAGGGAAGCAATGCAGGCGTGATTTCTGACCTTAACGGCCAGTTTGCCATAGAAGTCAGGGATGAAAAATCAGTCCTCGTTTTTTCATACATCGGGTACATTACAGAGAAAATACCGGTAGCTGGGCAATCTGCGATCCAGGTAAGTCTGGCACCTGATATCACAAGCCTCGAAGAAGTGGTTGTCGTCGGATACGGTACACAGAAAAAAAGTGACCTCACGGGCGCCATCAGTTCGGTAAAAGGTAAAGACCTGGTTCAGCTTCCGATGCAGCGGGTGGATCAGGCGCTGCAGGGACGGGCTGCCGGAGTTATGGTTGTGAATCAGGCCGGTGCACCTGGTTCCAATACTACAATCCGGATCCGCGGTATGAATTCCATCAGCGGGGGAAACAATGCTCTTATTGTGATTGATGGTATCCAGGGGGATAACCTGAATTCACTGAACCCGAATGACATTGAATCCCTGGAAGTGTTGAAGGATGCTTCTGCAACCGCCATCTACGGATCAAAAGGCGCAAACGGGGTTATTCTGATTACCACCAAGACGGGAAAAGCAGGTAAGTCGGTCCTTGAATACAGCCTTAATTACGGATTTCAGAAGATCAGGCGTAAGCTTCCTGTCATGAATGCCGTTGATTATGCCATGATAGCCAATGAAATAGCTGCCTTGAATAACAAAAACGGAACGCCTGAACCCTATTACACAAATGAAGAAATCCAGGGATACCGTGAAAACGGAGGAACAGACTGGCAGGATGAAATTTACCGTACCGCACCGGTTCTGAATCACCAGCTTTCAGCCAGCGGCGGTTCTGAAAAAATCAGATATCTTATTTCTGGTGGCTATCTTAACCAGCAGGGAATACTGATCAATACAAATTATAAACGTTTCTCCTTAAGGGCCAATGTGAGCGCCAACATCACCAAAAAGATCAGCATGGGCCTGAATTGGGCCGGATCAAAAGAATCCGGAAATTCCACCAATTACGGAAACAGCGGTACTTTTCTAAGCAGCCCTGTAAACCTTGCTCCGCGATGGTCTCCAACAGTCCCGGTTTACGATGCTGAAGGATTTTACAGTGATCCCCGTGACGGATATGGTCCTTACGATACGCACAACCCGGTTGCCGGAGCCAGGGAGCCGGAAATCATACTGAACACCATAAGAAATACGGTCAATGCTTTTCTAGAATATAAAATACTCGAGGGATTATCCCTTAGAATTACAGGAGGCGCAATAACCAGAAACCGGAACGATTTCTCGTATTACAATGCCAAGACTTACGAAGGCAGGCCCAAAGGCGGACTGGTTGGTTACGGAACCATTGATGAAGGATTGTCCACGACCTACCAGAATACCAATTTGTTGACCTATGACAGGACATTCGGGGCAAATCACCATTTTACAGGTATCCTGGTGGCTGAACAGCTGGTAGAAAAATTTAACGGTTCCAACCTGGATGCCACGAACTTTCTTTCAGACAAAACAGGGATTTATGATTTAAGTGGTGCAGCGTTGATTCATAATTATTCTACCCGCGATGAACGTGTCCTGAATTCCTATTTAAGCAGGATCAATTATTCATTTGCCAGTAAATATTTAATTACTGCCAGCATACGGGCTGATGGTTCATCCGTGTTCGGAGCCAACAACAAATGGGGATATTTCCCATCCGGTTCTGTCGCCTGGAGGGTTTCCGAAGAGTCCTTCATTAAAACGATGGGCCTTTTCTCCGATTTAAAACTTCGTGCCAGTTATGGCGTCACGGGTAATCAGGGAATCAGCCCATATGGTTCTTTTGCTGCAATGACTTCCGGGGTGAATTATCCTTATAACGGATATGATGCAACCGATGTGGGCTATGCCATAGGTAGAGTCGGAAACCCGAATCTTAAATGGGAAAGTACGGCACAAACTGACTTCGGTATTGATGTGGGTGTATTCAGGGGAAGACTATCCGCAACGGTTGATTATTATATCAAGAACACGGATAACCTGTTGCTGCAGTCAGATCTGCCACGTTATTCAGGAATTAAGACCAAACTGGCCAATGTGGGCTCAACAAGAAATAAAGGAGTTGAGGTTTCAGTCAGTAGTGATCCTTTTGTTGGAAAATTTAAATGGAATTCAGGCTTTAATATTTCATTTAATCGAAATACGGTCGTGGATCTGGGCGGAAAATCTGAATTGACCTATAAGACAACCCAGGGCGGCTATGGTTTGAATACGGCATTTATGCGTCTCCGTGTGGGTGAGCCCTGGGGACAAATGTACGGCTGGGAATGCCTGGGAACCTGGAAACAGAGCGAAGCTGAGGAAGCCGCTTTATACGGACAATTACCAGGTGACCAGAAGTGGAGAGATGTGCCGGACGCTGAGGGGAATATCGATCATAAAATAAACAACAGTGATATAAAGGTGATTGGGAATGCTATGCCTGATTTTATTTTTGGATGGACCAACCGTTTTTCCTGGAAGAGTTTTGATCTTACTGTCCTCTTGCAGGGATCCCAGGGGAATGATGTTTTCAATATGGGCAGGATCCGGCTGGAAAGTATGGGTGAAGGTTCCAGTACAAGAATGCTGGATCACTGGACTCCGACAAATCAGGATACGGATGTACCCGCATTTATTGACTATCAGACCCGCACTGCTGCAGGACTTGTAAGTGGTAGAATTAACATGAAGGAACCTGGCAGAAACAGCCGGTGGGTAGAGGATGGTTCGTATGTGCGCGTTAAGAATATCACACTTGCCTATACCATTCCGGAAACATTAATATCAAGGATCGGGATTACCCGACTGAGAGTATATTTCAGCGGAACCAACCTGCTGACTTTTACAAAATATTCGGGGTATGATCCCGAAGTGAGTTCGTTTAATTCCAGCGATGCCATGATGGGTATAGATTACAGCAATTACCCCACCGCAAGGACAGTTACCTTTGGGTTAGACTTAACATTATAAAATTGACTACAATGAACAAGAATATGAATAACACGGCACGATATTTTCTGATCGTATTGCTTGTTACTTTTGCGTTTTCATGTAACAAGCTTGATGAGGACCCGGACACTTTTGCTTTCGCGACACCTGGCACATTCTATTCCACACAGACCCAGATCGAAGGAGGCCTGGCAGGATCAATGAATAAAATATGGGATTCCTGGGTAGGCTATGGCTATGATGAGGCCGCATTTGTAAATGATGATCAGCTGGACGGAGGTAATCTTGTTATTGGTGATAACCACGCGGATGAACTCTGGGATGCACATTATGCTTCCCTGTTGAATCTGAATGCCATTTTAAGCGCAATAAAAAACGGAAGCCTGAGCTGGGATCCGGACATGACCCCGGAAATGATAGATCCCCTTGTAGCCCAGGCAAAGTTTCTGCGGGCTTTTAATTATTTTTATCTGGTAAGAATGTTCGGAGGTGTGCCTTTAATTACTGAAGATACTCCCGATCCAACGCTAAATCCAATGCCGAGAGCCAGTGTGGCTGAAGTGTATTCACTGATAACAGAAGATCTTTCATTTGCCGAGAATTTTCTTCCGGAGATATGGCAAGGTATGCCTGGCAGACCCACCCTCTATACCGCCAAGGCATTGCTGGCCAAAGTGCATCTGACCATGGCGGGATATCCATTAAACCTTGGTATCCCTGAATATACCATGGCCAGGGACAAAGCCTGGGAAGTTATAAGCTCCGGTAAATTCAGCCTGATCCAGAATTGTGAGGATGTATTTAAATCTTCAAATAAGTATAGTTCCGAAATGCTGTTTTCATTCAATTCTACTTATGATGATCTTGCGACCGATCCTCAGATATGGACGAGCGAAGATTATGGTGATGGCGGCTGGGGTGATAAGGCTACCGATCCGTATTTCGAACAGAACTGGCCTGCGCAACCAAGGAAAGATGCTTACCTGTTAACGGACTGGAATGGGATGCATTATACAGAATTTTACGAGCAAACCCCATTTTTTAAAAAGTACTTCTTTTACATATCAATGGATGATTTCAATGGGGCGAATTCGCCCCAGAACATTCCTTTACTGCGTTATCCGGATGTACTGCTGATCTATGCAGAAGCGGCAAACCAGGTCAACGGGAGTCCGACAGCAGAAGCTGAAAGCAGATTGGATGAAGTTATTGATCGTGCAAATGGTCATGTTGCAAATGTTAATCATCCGTTGACAAGCGGTGCAGCTTTATCCATGCAGCAATTTGATGACAGGGTTTTGCAGGAAAGAAGCTGGGAACTTTGCGGGGAGTTTGACCGCTGGTTTGATATTGTCCGAAAACGGATCCTGGATTCGCCTGCTGTCACATACAGGCAGGAAGACCTGATCAATTTTAGCACCGATGACTATTTGTTCCCGATTCCCGAGATCGACCAGACATTAAATCCGTTGCTGGAGCAGAATCCCGGTTATACAGATTTCCGGCCAGGGACGGCAAAATAATCTGATAAAGAAAGCTGAGTTTTAGTAGTTTGATTATAGGATTTGTTTCTAAAAAGTCCCGGACCTCATAGCCGGGACTTTTTTATCCTTGGGACACAATACCCGGATAAGTTTCCAGTTGAATCATATGGTTCGGTTCATTCACCATTTATTCACAAAGCATAAGATAAGCAAAACCAAAGTCCCAGGTATTTTACTTTTACCCGTCTGTTTATTATCCGGTTTTCCTGAAATCAACCATGTCATTCTGAATGCCATGAAGAATTACGGGATCATCCTCACTGATATTGGTTCCGATATATTCATATCCTTGGCACCGGATGAAAGATGGAATAATGATGACCTTAACATTCTGAAACAGGTTAAGGCATCCGATTTTGAAGTGATCCGGATGGGAGAAATTATGACCGATTAAGTGAATATTCACATTTCATTTCCTTATATATTCCGAAACATAACATAAAATTGACACCCCAACATTTAATTGAACTGAGAAGGCACAGAGGCCACAGAGAAAAAAACTGCGTTCGGTTTTTACACCTCTGTGCACTATGTGGGGCCTTTGTTTAAAAGAATTCAAAACAGCTTCTCAGATCATGCAAAAAAATTATAATAAATAAATATTTTATATTATTCCTTTCGTAAACTTATAATATTCCTCATTTATCTTTCATTAAACTTGTTATTGTATGCGGTTTTCATAACTTTGTTAACCACAACTGCTAATAATAAGACCCTATATGTGTCCCTTCAGCGATGAGATTTCCAAACTTAAAAACCAGGGAGCTGCTTACACGGCAAATGAAATTCTGGGTCAGCCTGCACTTTGGCTAAAGATCTACTGGCAGGTACTAATGGATAAGGATCGTGTAAAATCCTATCTTGAAGCATCACTTTCGCAAACCGGTAAAATTATACTCACGGGTGCCGGCACCAGTGCTTTTATAGGACTTTCACTCCAGGGCGCATTTAAAAGGTGTCTGAAAACCCATACGGATGCCGTGGCAACCACAGACCTTGTTTCACATCCCAATGACTACTTTTTTTCGGATGAAACCATAATGCTGGTTTCTTTTGCCCGCTCCGGAAATAGTCCGGAAAGCACCGCTGCAGTGTCGCTGGCCGACAAGATATGCAAAAAATGTTTTCATATTATAATTACATGCGATCCGACGGGGCAACTGGCCAATTGCAAGTCCCCTTCAACAAAGCTGATAATAGTCCTCCCGCCCGAATCAAATGATAAAAGTCTGGCCATGACCGGCAGTTATTCAGGTATGCTATTGTGCGGACTATTATTGGCACGGATCAGGGAAATTGAAAAACTGGGGTCCCAGGTCGATATACTTCACCAATATGGGAAAAAAATCCTCGATCATTATTCCACCCGGCTGAAGGAAATCGCTGCCCTGGATTTTAAAAGGGCGGTATTTCTAGGCTCCGGTCCCCTGTATGGCACTGCGACCGAATCACAGCTTAAATTGCAGGAACTGACCGATGGCAAAGTAGTTTGCAAAAATGATTCCTACCTGGGTTTCCGGCATGGACCCAAAGCCGTAACCGATGAGAATACCCTTATGGTTTTTATTTTTTCCAATGATCATTACGTACAGCAATATGAGAGAGATCTGGTGTTTTCGATGAGAAAAGGCAAAAAGGCACTCTATACAATCGGAATATTTGAAAACCCACTTGACGGCCTGGAGTTCGATCTTGAAATTCAGCTTAATGAATCCGGAAATCACGTTTACGAAGAACTGCTGACCGTTTGTGATATTTTGCCCGGCCAGTTGCTGGGATTGTATAAATCGCTTGCACTGGGACTGAAGCCGGATGCTCCTTCCAAAAGCGGAGCCATATCACGGGTGGTGAAGGATGTTACAATCTATCGCTATTGATCGTTATCCCGTGAAATCATTCGGAAAAAAGTAAGAACCATATAATCCAGATTACCATGTATTATTTAAAAGCAATTACAGCCGGAAGATTTTCCGCTATTTCCATTATTATTTGCATTTCACTCGCCGCTGTTTCAGTGAGGGCCCAAAATGCAGATAAGCTCCTGTTGAAAAACTATCGTCCGGTTTCCATTTATAAAATCCCGGTTACCAGTATAGAAAAGGCTGCCTATCCTGTTATCGATGTTCATTCACATGATTATGCCCGCACGGATGAAGACATCAGACAATGGATCAGAAACATGGATGCCTGTGGAATCGAGAAATCAATAATTCTGGCAATGACCGCCGGTGCCAGGTTTGATTCAATTGTCCGCAAATATTCAAAATACGGAAAACGGTTTGAGGTATGGTGCGGTTTTGACTTCACAGGTTATGATAAACCCGGCTTCGGCCCGGCAGCTGTTAAGGAACTGGAACGTTGTTACAAAATGGGGGCCCGTGGAGTGGGTGAACTGGGAGACAAAGGCCTGGGAGAGTTCTATTGTGAACCGGTACAGGCCTGGGGCATGCATTTCGACGATCCCAGGATGAAGCCCCTCTACGACAAATGTGCCGAACTAAAAATGCCTGTGAATATCCATGTGGCTGACCCTATCTGGATGTATGAGAAACTGGATTCGACAAATGACGGACTTATGAATGCACAAGACTGGTATATTGACATGACCAAACCCGGGATATTAGGGTTCGACGACTTGATCCTTACCCTTGAAAACACACTCAGGAACAATCCAAAAACAACCTTCATAGCCTGCCACTTTGCCAATCTTAACCACGATATAGCTAAACTGGGCTACCTGCTGGATAAATTCCCGAACTTCTATGCCGATATTTCTGCCCGTTACGCAGAATCAGCAACCATACCACGATACATGAAGGCATTTTACGAAAAATACCAAGACAGACTTCTTTATGGTACCGATATGGGCAGGGACCAGTCCATGTACAGAATAACTTTCAGGGTATTGGAATCAAACGATGAACATTTTTATGAAACCGGACAGTTTGGATATCACTGGTCAATGAATGGTTTTGGTTTACCCGGAGAGGTATTGAAAAAGGTATATCACGATAATGCCGCCCGTATTTTAAAATGAATG